>Ga0172366_10000524_pt1 | contig 27936 bp, 25 predicted proteins | sample LakKivSesite69cm_FD_114533 | JGI IMG/M metagenome (GOLD analysis project Ga0172366, IMG submission 114533) | Sediment microbial communities from Lake Kivu, Rwanda - Sediment site 69cm | ecosystem: Environmental > Aquatic > Freshwater > Lake > Sediment | place: Rwanda: Western Province, Lake...
AGACCTCTGGAAGGTTTCCCGCGAGGGAGGATCGGCCCAAAGATTGACCTCGGGGCCGGGAATCGAGACATGTCCCGTATTTTCACCGGACGGAACTTCCATCGCCTTTACCGGAGAATATGACGGCAATGTGGATGTCTTTATCATGCCCGCAGAGGGCGGAGAGCCCCGCCGGCTGACTTGGCACCCTGCTTCCGATATCACCCTGGGATGGACCCCCGACGGCAAAAAGATTATTTTCACGTCCAATCGCACGGCCCACTCCAGGTTTAGCGAGCTCTTCACCATAAGCGCAGAAGGCGGGTTCCCGGAGCGGCTCCCCTTGCCCATGGGGTACGAGGCAAGCTTCTCTCCAGATGGAAAGCGGATCGCCTATGTCCCTCTGCGACGGGCCTTCAATGTCTGGAAGCGCTATCGAGGGGGTACGGCCACTCCAATCTGGATCGCCGAGCTCTCCGATTCGAGAATCGAAAAGATTCCGCGCAAGGATTCGAACGATTATGAGCCTATGTGGATCGGAGACAAAGTCTATTTCCTCTCTGACCGGGAAGGCCCCGTCACTCTATTTTTCTATGATGTCAGGACAAAACAGGTCAGCCGGGCTTTAAAGAACGACGGTCTGGACATAAAGTCGGCTTCGGCCGGACCCGGAGCGATCGTCTACGAGCAATTCGGCTCTCTCAATCTCTATGATCTGTCCACTGGCAAACCAACCCCCTTGCCCGTCTCCGTTGCCGGAGATATGCTCGAAGTCCGGGACAGGTTCATCAATGTTGGCCAGACACTTTCCTCGGCCAGCTTGTCGCCGACGGCAGCCCGGGCGGCCTTCGAGGCCAGGGGTGAGATCATCACGGTGCCCGCGGAGAAGGGGGATTTTCGGAATATTACCAACACTCCAGGAGTTATGGAGCGCTATCCGGCCTGGTCTCCAGACGGCACTAAGATCGCCTATTTTTCGGACGAATCGGGAGAATACCAACTCCATATCCGGGATCAGAAAGGAAGCGGGGAGGTCGTCCGCATCAAACTCGAAGAAAAGCCTTCTTTCTACTTCACCCCCCATTGGTCTCCTGATAATAAGAAACTCGCTTACGAAGACTGCCACCTCAACCTCTGGACGGTGGACCTAGAAAAAAAGACTCCGGTTAAGGTGGACAAGGACCGCTTTCTGTCCGGCCAGGGAAAACTCGTTCCGAGTTGGTCGCCCGATTCCCGATGGCTGGCCTATGTCAAGCGGCTGCCCAATTACCTGGGAGCCATTTTCGTCTATTCTCTTGAAACCGGAAAAAGCACCCAATTGACCGACGCGATGAGCGACGCCAACCTGCCGGTGTTCGATCCCGGAGGCAAGTATCTCTATTTTACGGCCAGCACCGACTCCGGGGCCTCTCTTCAACCGGACATCCACAGCATTTTCCGGGAGGTAACAAGCACCATCTATCTGGCCGTGCTCGATAAGACTGAGCCCACCCCATTTCTCCCCCAGAGCGATGAGGAAAAGCCGGAGGATAAATCAACAAGAACCTCAGAAGAACTTGAAAAGAAAAAACAAGATGAGACCGGAAAGGAAGACGCTGAGGGGGCCAACAAGTCCCAGAAGGAAAAGCCAGCAGAGAAACCCGCGGCCGTCAAGATCGACCTTGAGGGCATTCTCCAGCGCATTCTGGCGGTTCCTATGCCGGCTCGCCATTATGTCGGTCTCCAAACGGGCGAGGCCGGAACCCTCCTGGCCATGGCTGCCGACCCGCCCGTTCCAGGATCGCCCTTCCCCCAGGGCTTTTCCGTTCATCGTTTCGACCTCAAGCAACGCCGGGCCGACGTCGTCGTAAGCGGGGTCGATTCCTTCGAGATGGCCAGAAACGGAAAGAAATTCTTATACAGTCAGAGGGGCAGCTGGCGCATAGGCACACTCAAGCCGATCTCCCCGGCCGGGACTCCGACTCAGCCTGGCCCGGCCGGACCGGCTTCCGACAAAGCCATGCCGACCCAGAATATCGAGATCCGAGTCAAGCCGCTCGAGGAGTGGCGCCAGATGTACCGGGAGGCCTGGCGGATCGAGCGAGAATTTTTCTACGACCCCAACTTCCACGGCCTGAATTTGGAAGAAGCACAAAAAAAGTATGCTCCCTATATGGAATCCGTGGCTTCAAGAGTGGACTTGAATTATCTTTTTGCCGAGATGCTCGGGGAGATGACGGTGGGTCATCTGAGCGTCGGAGGTGGCGATATCCCCCGCGCCCAGCGTGTCTCCACCGGCCTCCTGGGTGCAGATTATGTAATCGAAAACGGACACTACCGGTTTGCCCGAATCTACAGCGGGGAAAACTGGAACCCGCAGCTTCAAGCTCCCCTGACCCAGCCTGGAGTCAATGTCAAGGCCGGCGAGTACCTGCTGGCTGTGGATGGACAGGAAGTGAAAGGCTCGGACAATATCTATCGGTTTTTTGAGGCCAAAGCCGGAAAGCAGGTCGTCCTCCGAGTTGGCCCTCAGCCGAAGATGGAGGGCTCGCGGGAAGTGACAGTCGTCCCCGTGAGCAGCGAAACGTCACTCCGCAATTTCGCCTGGATCGAGGACAATCGGCGTTATGTGGAAGGGGCAACCAAGGGAAAAGTGGCTTATGTCTACATGCCGGATACGGCCTTCGGCGGGTACACTTATTTCAACCGCTATTTTTATGCCCAGGTCGGACGCGATGCACTCATTGTGGACGAGCGTTTTAACGCCGGAGGCATGCTGGCCACGGATATCATCGAGCGCTTTGGGCGAAAAATGATGAGCCTCGTCGCCACCCGAGACGGGGAAGACGAGGTCCAGCCCCAGGGTGCCATCTTCGGGCCCAAGGTTATGCTCATCAACGAGTTCGCCGGGTCGGGCGGGGACGCCATGCCTTGGTACTTCCGGCGCGCCAAGGTGGGACCTCTGGTGGGCAAGCGCACCTGGGGAGGACTCGTGGGCCGGGCGGGAGCGCCGCCGCTCATGGACGGCGGCTTTGTCTCGGCTCCGAGTTCGGGGGTCTGGAGCCCGGATGGCCATTGGATAGCTGAAAATATCGGGGTTAGCCCCGATCTGGAGGTGGAGCTTGATCCGGCACTCGTAAGGCAGGGCCGGGATCCCCAGCTGGACAAGGCCATTACGATTGTCATGGAGGAGTTGGCCAAGAATCCGCTGTCCAAGCCGAAGCGTCCGGCCTATCCCAACTATCACAAAAAATAGGTCTCTCCACCCCACCGGAAAGAAAACGATTGGTTCATCTTCCTATAAGGTAGAGGACGCCCATGATTACGGGCTGATGAAGGATATAGATGAGAAGTGAATGGCGGCCGGCGACATTGATGAACGACTCCGGAAGCCGCCACGGCAGGAGGCTTCGCTTGGAAGCGTAGGCCGATTTGCCCAGGCCTGCCCCCAACAAGAATACCCCGAGCCACGGAACAAGGGGAAAGTAATCAAAAGAAGTGTACGACGGGCTGTGAAGCCCAAAGGGCAGGAGCCAATTGAAGCGGATGGCCAGCGCCCGGTTCAAAGCTGGGATGGCCAATCCCAACCCCAGGACGAGCGCACCCCAGACGATGCAAATGACTGGACGCACTTTTTCGAAGGCCGCGCCATATACCAGGATAGAAACCGCGAGGCACTGGAGGATTCCAAAGTAAACGGCCGAGGCCGGTTCGAAAAAGTAGGTCACAGCCGTAACCAAAAACGATATGGCCAGGAGTCGCAGCCCGCGGCGCCGGTTGCTCCGGCTCAGAGTGCTGCTAATGCCCGAGAGGACAACGAAAAGTGCGGCAAAAAAGTACTGGGCCGTTCTCCAGGCGATAGTCGAGAGGTCGGTCGAAAAGCCCAGAAATCGGTCCATGCCGCGGAATTCTCCCAGGTCGAAAAGAAGATGGTAGCCGACCATCAGGATGATGCTTAGGCCGCGCAAAAAATCGATCTCCCAAATGCGCTTTGCCGGCTCTGCCTTTCTCACGGCGAGAGAATATTACAGCCTGCGCTCCTTCGTCAAGGAAGGGAAAGAATGATTTTCGAACAGGCTTGGTAATCAAAGAGCAGAAGCCCCCGCACAGAAAAGGACCATTTATTTTTTGGAGGCTGGAGGCGGTGAAGGTTTCTTTCTGGGGCGGGTATCCACCCAATTTTCTATGAACCGTCCCTTCCCGCCAGCCGGGCCCTCCTCCGAAAGAAGAGACTCAAAGATGGCCCTGAGGTGCCCATAAGGCAGGGTCCCGATAACCATCCGGTTGTTGATGATCATGGTCGGGGTTGAGCGGATGCCGTAAGCGTATTTCTCCGAGGTCTTTTCGTACTCGGCTCCTGTGGCGATGATTTTCTGGAGAAGGTCCTGAGTTGCCGGGTCGGTCAAGGCCGCTTCAACTCCATACTTCTTGGCCAACTGAGCCCTCCATTCCGGGCTTTTCGCCTTTTGGAAATTTTCAAAAATCTCGTCGTGGATGGCCTTGAATTTGGCCGGATCGTAAGCGGCGATCAGAGCGAGATCACAAGCCCCCGGATGGAGGTTTTTCTCAACGACCGTGTTGCACTTGGCCTCAAGCGGAAAAAATTGGAAGGCGATATTGATTTTTCCCCTGTATTCTTTTTCCAATTGCTTGAGCTGCTGATAAAGGAATAGGCAGTCCGGGCAGAGAAAATCCGCATACTCAACGACCCGAATGGGCGCGTCTTCGAACCGCTCGCTGGCCCGGGCCGTCCAAAACGGAGAAATGAAGCTGGGATTTTTGACCTCTTCCAGGCTGTAATATTCCTTGACGATCTTCAAAGCCACCCCTCCGAGCTGGGCGTCTTTTTTGGCCTTATAGAATGACTGGAATCCATAAGCTCCGCCGACTGCCAGAACCGCAAAAACAGCGAGATGCTTGACTGATGGAAGCCCCGGGCGAAGGCCATATCTCCAGAAAAGAAAAAAGCTGAGCAGCGAAAACAGGTAATAGCCGGAGCAGAGGAGGCACAAACTTTTCAGAAAAAAGACGGAATATACGAAAAGCCCCACGACGCCCAGCGCATTGAAGAAAGCCAGAAACTTGTTGGTCCGCTCGAAGGCGGCCGAGGGGAAAAGGGCACCCAGGACGACCAGGAGTCCGGCGAACAGACCGAAGAAGCCCATCGGGACGCCCCGGAAATGCGAAATGGGGGAATAGGCGGAGCTGTCGCAGTTGAAAAAAGCGCTGAGGTCACAGAAAGATCCCCGGAAAATGGACTCCGGGAAATTGGCCTTAAAAAAATGCTGAATGGTCAGGGCCGAGGCGACAACCATGCCGGCCCCAGCCAGGAAACTCCAAAACCGCCGCCAGCCGGCGGCGTCAAGCGTCAAGGACCTAGCCATGTTTGAACTCCTCGAATGCCGATCGGTCATTATCCCGTAAGTGCATTGCGTCTCGCGTCAGGCCTTGGCCGGCTCTTTTTTCGGCACAGGAAGCACCCCGGCCATTTCCCCGATGACGTTGATGAGTTCGACATTCGACGGGACGACAATCTTGGCGTTGTGCATCAGCGCTCTCTCAACCGTCTCCAGTCGCCTGAGAAGTTGGGCGTTGCCGACGAAATACTGCTGGGCCGCCTCGTTGACCAGCTTAATGGCCTGGGCCTCGCCCTCGGCCTCAAGGATCCGGGCCTGCTTGACGCCGTCGGCCTTCTTGATTTCGGCCCGGCGGGCGCCGTCGGCCATGGTCTCTGTGGCCGTCGCGAAATCGATGGCGGCGATCTTTTCGTTCTCGGCCTTGACCACCTTGTTCATCGTCTCCTGGACGTCTTTCGGCGGGTCAATCTCCTTAAGCTCGGTCCGGACGATTTCGATTCCCCAGTTCTTGGTTTCTTCGCGCAGCGTCTTCTGGAGCTCGAAGTTGATCTTGCCGCGCTCGCTGTTGGCCGACTTCAGGGTCAGGGTGCCGATGATGTTGCGCAGAGTCGTCCGGGCCAGGTTGACGATCTGCCACTGGTAATTGTAGACGTTGTACTGGGAATTCTTGACGCTCTCCTCGTCGTCCTTGACCTTGAAATACACCTGGGCGTCCACGCGGGCGTTGAGGTTGTCATTCGTGATGATCTCCTGGGGCTGGGCGTCCACCATAACCTCGGTGATGTTCACCCGGTACATCTTCTCGATCACCGGGATGATCCAGTGAAAGCCCGGCATCCCGAACCTTTTGTATTTTCCCAGCCGTTCGATCAGCCCCCGGTGGGTCGGCCGGATGATCCGAACTCCGCTGAAGAAGAGAACAATGACGATCGCACCGATGACGTACCAGACGTTGCTCATTGGCTCCTCCACAGTGACGATTCCGTCCCGTACTCTTTTATTCTACGTGACCTCACCGAATAATTCAAAAGACCTCTTGACTCTAACGTAACGTCATGGTTTATGATTGAGTTGTGGACGCCAAGACAAAGGACCAGTATTTGATCAAGGAGTTTGCCCGACTGACCCAGACGACGGTCCGCACTCTCCATCACTATGACCAGATCGGGCTTCTCCGTCCGTCCGGCCGCCGGCCGAACGGGTATAGGGTTTATACACGGACTGACCTTCTCCGACTGGAGCAGATCATCGCCTTAAGGTTCCTGGGCTTGTCCCTCCGGGAGATCCAGCGCATCCTGGAAAGCCCGAGACTGACTCTGGAGAAATCACTGAAGTCCCAAGCGGAGATCCTCGCCGATGAGGTCCGGAGGCTACAGGGGGCGCGACGCGCTCTCCAGCAGGTTTTGGGACAATTGAAAAAAGGCAAAAAAGTGGACTTCGATAAGGTCATCATGATCATCAAGGAGATTCAGATGAGCGAAGAGAAGAAAAAAAATTGGGCGGAAAAGTTTTTCACCCCCGAAGAGATGAAGGAATTCGAGGAGATCGGCCGGCGCTACGCTCCCGGTCAGATGGAGGCCTACCAGAAAAAATGGGCGGATTTGATCGAGGAGGTCAAACGGAATCTGGACACCAACCCGACCAGCCCGGCCGGACAGGATCTCGCCCGGCGCTGGCAGGCCCTCTTCAACGAGGCCTACGCTGGGCATCCGAACCTCAGAAAGAAAATCGGAGAGGCCTACCGCAGCGGCGCCATCCCGGACGCCTATCAGATGGTGAGTCCGGAAGTCTGGCGATTCATCAGCCGGGCCGGCGCCGCCCTCAAAAAAAGGAAGAGTAATCACACTTTGCGCTTGAGGAAGGAACGGTATTTGGAGGGACCGGAAGCCAGCCGGTCCTCCACGACGATGTCAAAAAGATACTCTCCTTTGCGGCCCATCTCATAGGGGATTTCAAGCTCGAGATTTTTCTTTTTGAGGAGCTCCTCCTCTTTCTCCTCGAAAACCTTGGTCTCCTCGATCGTGTCGATTTTCGTGCGGTTGAGATAGACGTTGATCTTGATCCCGAACTCGGCCCTGAAGTTCTCGTCAAAGCTCACCCGGCTCACGGGAACGGTGATCCGTAAACCGGCGGCCGAGAACTCGGGCTTGAACCGGAACCTCCGCCCGATGTCCTCCACAAAATCAGCCGAGACCCAGTTGAGCTTGGCCCACTCCAGGACTTCAAGGAAATGCGGGTCATAACTCGCCAGCCGCCAGCTGCCGGTGCTCGATTTAGTGAACGTGACATAGGCCCGGTATCGGTCATAGATCCACTGCTCCGCCGTCCAGTCCTCCGCCTTCGGACGCATTCGCGTGCCGTCGTGACTCACAGTCTCTTCCTCACCCGCCATAAAATAGATAACGTCCGGCGGGCCGAGAATGATGTACACCCGGCCCCGTTCTTCATTCCAACCACTCCGGGACTTCTCTTCATCCTCGCTCTTGCTTTCCAGGCCGCGCCGCGGGTTGAAGGACCCGAACCATGTGTTGGCATAGCGGACCCTCTCTTCAAACTCCTCTTTGGCCTCATTTTCCTCTGTCCCGGGGTCCGGGTCGCGAATCTTCCAGAACTCCTGGATGAACTCTTCCTTGGCCGCATTATTGGGAAGTGATTTCCAGATCCGTCCCTCCTCAGCCGTCATGATGAGGCGGGCCTTCTCGTAGAACTCCTGGATCGCAGGGTCTTGAGCCACTTTAAGACCGGGAGATGTGGCGCAGGAGACGGCCCAGAATGCGGCCAAAATGAGGACCAAAATCAGAAAGGCGGATGGCCGATATTTTTGTTTCATTGTATCCTCCAAAGGGCCAGACAATCCACTTTCTATAATACGGCAATAGCAAAAAATATGCCAAGTCCTTGCCGGTCGGTGAACAGCGGCCGGCGGATCGTTTCCGGTTGCAAAGATGAAGAGAAAATGGAAAAATGGCAGGCGGTCGAGATTATCCCAGGGAGGTGAGGCCGTGGCCAAGATCTACTATGCCGGAGACTGGGCCATTATGACCGGGCCGGCATTCATCGAGACTCCGTTCTATCAATCCACCAAAGGCGCGGAAATCTTCAACTACGGAAAATGGCTGAAGGACGCCCTCGAATCCACCGGTCGGCACCGCGTCGAGAGCGTCCCCGCCTGGGATTTCTACAACCGCCTGGGCCCCGGCGATTACGAAAAAATCCTTGAAGAATACGATGCCCTGATTTTCAGCGACATCGACGCCAAGCTCTTCCAGCTCGCCCCGAGCTTTTTCGACAGGGAAAAGTTCGGGCGAAAAATCCTGACCTTCCCCGACCGCATCCGGCTGACCGGCGAAGCCATTCGCCGGGGAAAAGGGGCCATGTTTTTGGGTGGCTGGTACTCGTTCACGGGCGAGCACGGTAAGGGCGGCTGGGGGAGGACTCCGCTGGCCGAGATTCTCCCCGTGCGTTGCCTGGAATACGAGGACCTCATCGAAACGACTGAAGGCTTCAAACCCCAGGCGACCGCCATGGGAAAGAGGCTTTATAAGAAGATCGACTTTGGCTCGATGCCGCCCATCCTGGGTTATAACAAAACAATTCCCAAAAAAGAAGCCAAGATCCTCCTTCGGGTCAAGGAAACGGGTGACCCCTTGGCTGTGCTGGGTCGGCTGGGAAAAGGCGCTGTGTTCGTCTACACTTCAGACCCGGCTCCGCACTGGGGGTGCAACTTTGTCTTCTGGGACCAGTACGCCGATTTCTGGCTGCAAAGCCTTGATTTCATCCTTTAGGCCAAAGCCCTAAAATCGAAGCGAACCAGATTGAGCGCATCCAGAAAATCTTCGCTGAAACCTGGAAGAAAAACGCAAACCCGGGCTGGTGGATCCAGGAGAAAGACGGCGCCTGGGTCAGAAATAAATCCTAGCTAGCGAGACCCGGGGATACGGGAGATTATCTTTTTAAACTGAGAGCCCTTCATCATCCGTTTCATCTCCAGGAATTGCTTGAGGAGTCGGTTGACCTCGAAGACCGGACGTCCGCTTCCCCTGGCGATTCGCAGCCGGCGACGTCCGTCGATGATCCTCGGGTCTTCCCGCTCCCGCGGCGTCATCGAGCCAATCATCGCCTCATAGTGAAGGATCGTTTTTTCGTCCATCTCAAGGCCGGCCAGGTCCTTGAACATCCCGCCGCTGGGGAGGTATTTCAGGATCTGGGAAAAGGAACCCATTTTCCTTATCTGCCTAAGCTGCCTTCTGAAATCCTCCAGGGTGAAATCCTCTTTCTCCAGTTTGCGGGCGATCTCCTCCGCTTCTTTGACATCCGCCTCCTGCTCGGCCTTCTCGATCAAACTCAGAATATCGCCCATCCCCAGGATCCGGGAGGCCATCCGGTCGGGATGGAAGACCTCGAGCTTGTCAAATGTCTCGCCTGTGCCCACAAACTTGATGGGCTTTCCTGTGACCGTCACGATAGACAGGGCGGCCCCTCCCCTGGCATCGCCGTCAAGCTTGGTCAGAATGACTGAGGTCAGTCCAATCTTCGCCTCAAAGGCCTGCGCAGACTTCACGGCATCCTGGCCGGTCATGGCATCACCGACATAAATGATCTCGGTCGGCTTTAGAGCCTCCTTAACCAGGCGAAGCTCGGCCATCAAGTCCTCATCGATATGAAGGCGGCCGGCCGTGTCGACAATCAGAGGCTCATAGCCTCGGTTGCTGGTGTAGAGCAGGAGGTCCTGGAGGGCTATTTCGGGTAAGGCCATCCGTTCCCTCCCCATCTCATAGAAAGGCAGTCCGAGCTGTCCGGCAATCATCCGGAGCTGGTCCTGGGCGCCCGGCCGCTTCAGATCAAAAGACACGAGAAGGGGGTTCTTGTGGAGGTTTTGACACCATTTGGCCAGCTTCCCACAGGATGTGGTTTTTCCGGAACCCTGGAGACCGACCAACATCAGGATCGTGGGAGGCTGGCTGGAAAACTTCAGGGGCCTGGTGTCTTGACCGAGAACGGCGGTGAGCTCGTCACGGAGGATTTTGATCACCTGTTGTCCCGGAGTCAAGCTGTCGAGCACCTTTTGGTCCAGGGATTTTGCCCGGAGACGCTCGATAAGATCCTTGACGACTTTGTAATTGACGTCGGCCTCGAGGAGGGCCAGGCGGATCATCCGGAGGGCCTCTCCCATATTTTTTTCGGTGACTTTGCCTTCCCCCCGGACAAACTTCATCACCTTTTCTAGCCTGGCGGAAAGCTGGTCAAACATCCTTGTCCTCGGAAAGGTCCTGAAGCGACGCCCCTATTATGGCCCATTCCGGAGCTCTGTCAAACTCCCACTTCCTTATCTATGGGAGGCCGACGCTCCTCTTCCGACCAAAGCCTCCCCCGAGACTCTCTTGACAAAAAAAGGCTTTCTGAGTAAGGTAATAAGCACCTCTAAAACCTAACACGCCCTGGGATCGCATAAAAGAAAAGTATCATTGACCTCCCGGGAGGACAGTTACATGACCGATAAAAAAATCGATTACGAAGAAATCGCCAGGCTCGTGAGCTTCCTCGAAGAAAAGCATCTCACCCACTTTGAGCTGGAAGTCGAGGGCTTCAAAATAAAAATCAGCCGAGCTCTTGCCCAAGATGCACCGCCGGCAAAAGCCGCTGCCACTCCTTCTTCCCCCCAGCCGGAGCCGGCTCAGCCTCCTCCCCAAGAGCAGCCGGCAGCCGCTCAAACACCCGACCAATACCACTACATTACATCCCCCATGGTGGGAACTTTTTACCGAGCTCCGGACCCGAACTCCCCTCCCTTTGTCGAGATCGGGGAGGAGGTGACAAAGAGCCAAACTCTCTGCATCATCGAGGCCATGAAGCTTATGAACGAGATTGAATCCGATGTCGACGGAATCATCGCCGAAATCTACGTCGAAAATGGAAAGCCGGTTGAGTACGGGCAGAGGCTGTTCGCCATCCAGCCAGCGGCCGCCTGAGTGCTCATGTTCTCCAAGATTCTGATCGCCAACCGGGGAGAGATTGCCCTCCGGATCATCCGGGCCGCCAGAGAGCTCGGCCTCAAAACCGTTGCTGTCTATTCCGAAAGCGACCGCAACAGTATTCACACGATCCTGGCCGATGAGAAAGTGTGCATCGGACCAGGCCGGGCTTCCGACAGCTATCTCAACATCCCGAATATCCTCGGCGCTGCCGAACTCACCAAAGCTGAAGCCATCCATCCCGGCTACGGCTTCCTGGCCGAAAACCCCCGCTTCGCCGAGATCTGTGAATCGTCCGGATTTGTCTTCATCGGACCGCAGCCGTCCATCATTAAGCTCATGGGCAACAAAAGCCTGGCCCGTCAGGAGATGAGAAAGGCCCGCCTGTACATCCTTCCGGGGAGCAACGAAGTCGTCCAGGACCTGTCCGAGGCCAAGAAAGTCGCCAAGAGGATGGGCTACCCTGTCATACTTAAGGCGGCAGCGGGCGGAGGCGGCAAGGGCATGAGGATCGCCCGCACCAGAGCCCAGCTCGAGGAGTTGTTCCCTTTGGCCCAGAATGAAGCCAAAGCCTCGTTTAATGACCCATCACTCTATGTTGAAAAATACCTCTCAAGATCCCGGCATATCGAAATCCAGGTCATCGGCGACAAGCACGGCAACGTCCTCGCTCTTGGCGAGAGAGAGTGCTCGATCCAGAGAAAGCACCAGAAGCTCATCGAAGAGTCTCCCTCTCCGTTTATCGATGAGAGGCTGCGCAAGAAAATGCTCAAGGCCGCCGAAGACGCCGCCCGCCACATCGGCTACCAGAGCCTTGGGACCTTTGAATTCCTGGTCGACGAAAAAAAAAGGTTCTATTTCATGGAGGCCAATACCCGAATCCAAGTCGAGCACCCCGTTACCGAGATGGTCTACAGCGTGGACCTGGTCAAAGAGCAGATCCGGATCGCCGCGGGAGAGAAACTCTCCGTCCGCAGCGGTATGGAGATGCGGGGTCACTGCCTGGAATGCCGGATCAACGCAGAAGACCCGGTCAACTTCAACCCCAGCCCCGGCACCATCGACTTCCTTCTCCTCCCGGGAGGACATGGCATCCGGGTGGATTCCGCGGCCTACCAGGGCTGGAGAATCCCGCCGGAATATGACTCCCTGGTTGCCAAAATCATCGCCCTGGCCCCGACACGTTCAGAAGCGATCAAGAAGATGCAGGCGGCTCTGGAAATGACCACAATTGTCGGCATCAAAACCAACCTTCCGATCCATCTGGCCATTCTGGCCGATTCAGACTTTGCCCTGGGCAATTACGACACACAGTTTATGGACAGGTTCCAACAGAAAAACGGCAATAATCAGAAGTGAGGGCGGCGCTCTTCGTGGCCGATGACGACGGTGACTTTGAACTCGCCGGCGTTATCCCCAATCACCGACTCATTGATCCCAAGGAAGAGACGCCCCCGGGCCGGCATCGCAATGCGGCCTCCTGAGCCAACATAGAAAAGCTCGGCCGCCTCCTCTGTTTTTTCCTGGCCGGTTTTCACATCCTTGAACACACTGACACCGATGACCACCTTACCGATCAAAGAGCCTAAGTTGCGGTCCACCAACGGCTGCTGAACAGTCTGGAGGTCATAGCCGTCAGGACCGCAATCCGCCTGGGGATTGCCCTTCTGCAGCGAAATTCTCCCCTCGGCCGCAAACTCGAGCTCCTGGCCCTGGAAGACTTCGATTCCGGTATCGGTCCAGGCGGCATTCCCCGGGACAACAACGGTCCGGGTCTCTTCAGCGGCACAGAGAAACCCCATAGCCAGAAGCCCAACCCATAAAATACGCCCGCCCGCCTTCATTTCATTCCTTTCCTAAAGGCCGCCTCCCGGCCCAAGGCCAGGACGCGGATCATGGCCTCATGTATGAGCCCGTTCGAAGCCAGGGATTCCTGGGAAGTGATCACGAACTCACCTCCTTCAAAATCCGAGACCCGGCCGCCCGCCTCCCGCACAATCAGGACTCCAGCGGCATGGTCCCAAGGCTTGAGCTTCAGCTCCCAAAATCCGTCGAATCGGCCGCAGGCCACATAACAGAGATCCATCGCGGCCGAGCCGCAGCGGCGGACAGCCTGGGCGCGGGTCAAAAAATGGTTGAAATGGACAATATTGTTAACCGGGCTTTCGCGCAAGTCATAGGGAAATCCCGTAGCCAGAAGGCTCCGGTTCAGGTCATCGACTGCGGAAACCCTGATCCTCCGCCCGTTGAGGAGGGCCCCTTCTCCCTCAACGGCCTCAAACACCTCCTCCCTCATCGGGTCATAAACGACTCCGAGGATGAGCCGACGGTCTTTTTCAAGGGCGATGGAGACTGTAAAGACAGGGAAGCGGTGAGCGAAATTGGTCGTCCCATCGAGCGGGTCAAAGACCCAGCGAAACTCGCTTTGCTCGCCCCGACTTAGCCCCTCCTCCGCCAGGAAGCCGTGGCTCGGAAAGGCCGCCGCCAGCCGGTCGAGAATGAGATCCTGGGCCCGGCTGTCAAAATCTGTGACCAGGTCCACGACCCCCTTGTAGGAAACCTCGCGGGCCTCATCCAGGCCCGAGCGCAGCATCCGCCCCGCCTCGAGGGCCGCCCCTCGGGCCACATCCAGGAATTCTTTCCATTTGCCCATCGCCCGATAATATTAGCAGGACAATAATCAGTTGGCAACGAACGGGTGTTGTACTATCATAAGATTATAAGAGCCATGAGATACCGGATTATCTGGCGGAGAAAAATGAAGGCTCTCCGCACCCGGAGTCTTGATTCGCCCCGACCCAAGGGCAAACGGAAAAAGATCATCCTGATTTCTCTTCTCGGCTTTCTTGTCGCCCTGATCGCAATCGCCAGCCTGACATCCCAAAAGGAAAAACCCATTCGGGTCACCGTCGAAAAGGTGTCCGTCCACAACCTGACTTCGACGATATCGGCACCGGGAGAGGTTAAGCCAAAAAAGAATATCAACATCAGCGCCCACGTTCCTGGCCGGATCACCAAGATCGGTGTTGTTGAGGGGCAGGCGGTCAAAGCCGGCGATTTCCTGCTCAAGCTGGATTCCGCCCAATACGAGGCCCACGCAGAGAGAGACAAGGCGCTCATCCAATCCTACAGGTCCCAGCTCATTCAGTCTGAAGCCCGTATGAAAAGGGAACAAAACAACTATGAACGCCAGAGACAGCTCTTCTCAAGCCAGCTCATTTCCCAGGAGCAGCTGGAATCGGCCAAAGTCCAGTTCGATATCTCCCGGGCCGAGGTCCAGGCGATCCGACATCAGATCCAGCAGGCCGAGGCTTCCCTCAAAAGCACTCTTGATACCCTGAGCAAGACCGTATACAACTCGCCGATCGACGGCATCATCACCAGCCTCAGAGTGGAGGAGGGAGAAGTGGCCGTTATCGGCACGATGAACAACCCCGGTACAGTCCTCATGACCATCGCCGACCTCTCCGAAATGGAAGTGGAGGTTGAGGTGGACGAAACCGACGTGGTCGGAGTCAAGCTCGGTCAACCCGCTGAGGTGAGAGTCGACGCCCTCCCGAAACAACTCCTTAACGGAACCGTCACCGAAATCGGAAGCTCGGCCGTCCCCAGACGATACGACTCGCAACAGGAGTCCAGGGATTTCCTCATCACCATCACCCTGACCGACCCGCCCGACACTCTCAGGCCGGGCTTGTCCGCGTCCGCTGATATCATCACGGCGGAAAAAACGGGCGTTCTGGCCATCCCAATCTCCGCCCTCGTAATCAGAGAAAAGGAGACCGAGTCCTCCTCTAGAACGGAGAGTGTCGAGGAGGAAGGCGTCTATGTGGTTGAAAGCGGCCGGGCTAAGTTTCAACCTGTCACAAAGGGGATAATGGGCGGTCTCTTGGTCGAGATCTCAACTGGCCTCCAGGAAGGCCAGGAGGTCATCGTCGGTCCCTTCGCGTCTCTCCGCGGGCTCAAAGACGGAATGGTCGTCAGGCCCGAAGCGAAGCCACCACACGCAAAATGAGCCTTCCAGACGGCCGCTTGATCAGAGCTGAAAATATATCCAAGGTCTACGAGCTTGAAAATCAGCGAATCCAAGCCCTCCAGGGCGTCTCCTTTGCAGTCGAGCCGAACGAGTTCATGGCCATCATGGGGCCTTCGGGGAGCGGCAAGTCCACTCTGCTGAATATCCTCGGCTGCCTGGACAGGCCCACGGAGGGTCGGTATCACCTAAACGGCCAGCTGGTCAGCGCCCTGGCTGAAAATGAGCTGGCCCGGATCCGGAACAGAGAGATCGGTTTTGTTTTCCAGGTCTTTAACCTCCTGCCCCGGGCCACCGCATTTCGGAACGTCGAGCTACCGCTCATCTATAAAGGAATGCATAAAAGCGAGCGGGAAGACAGAGTCCGGCGGGCTCTGGAGCTCGTGGAGATGTCGAACCGAATGAACCACCGTCCCTCCGAGCTCTCTGGAGGAGAAAGGCAGCGAGTGGCCATCGCCCGTGCCCTGGTCAATGAGCCGTCGATCATCCTGGCGGATGAACCGACCGGAAACCTCGACTCCAGGACGGGCTCGGAAATCCTCCAACTGTTCCAAAAACTCAACTCCCAAGGGAACACGATAATCATCGTAACTCATGACCGGGAGATCGCCAACCAAACGCGACGGATTCTCATGCTGCGCGACGGAAAGATCGAAGCGGACGAGCGGAGAAGGGGCGAACTGTGAGCTTTCTCGTCCGGCTTGCGGGCACTTTTTTTCCCCCCGTCCGGACCTTCAGGGCGATCGCCGAGCGTCCCCTCTGGGTTGATGCCCTCATCACCGTCCTGATCTTGACTTGTCTCTTTACCTATTTCACTTTCCCGTTCGAGCAAAAAGACAGTCTCCGGATCGTGGAGGAGAACGAAGCCAGGCTCAAGGCAAAATGGGGTGAGTCCGGCTATGCGAGCGAGCTCGAGAGGATCATGAGCCGAAATCGCGACCTGGACGCCTTTTTGGTCACTCCCTTAACAGCTCTCATGGGCATTCTCTTTTCTGCGCTCATCGTTCTGGGCATCGGCCGTCTGGTCTCGACCCAAGGCAACTACCCGCAGGTCTTTGCCTCTCTTCTTCACGCGAGTTTTGTGGACAAAATCTTGGGCAACGGACTGAGGTTTATCCTCATCAGCCGCCGCCCGTCTATCGCCACAGCGTCAACCAGCCTGTTGGTCTTTTTCCCCAATCTGGGCACCACGTCCACGATCTCTTCCGTCCTGGCTCAAGTGGATATTTTCCAGCTGTGGATGTTCTGTTTGTTCGGTCTCGGCCTGGCTGCGACATTCAAAATCAGCACAAAGAAAGGGTTGGTCATCTCGTTCAGCCTTTGGGCCCTCAGAAGCGCATTGACCGTTGCTCTCACCTTCCTAAGGACTAGCGCCTTACGATAACCCGAAGACGGCCGGATTCATTCCGCCCTTGTGTTGACAGAGGACAGACGGCGGCATACATTATCCGTATGATCGGAGAGACCTGGCGCGGAAATTTGAGCGCAACGCCCTTTCCCCAAATCATTTTCCGGATCTGGGAAAAACGCGACACCGGCCGGCTGACGGTCCAGGCCGAAAATCTTCAGACCGTGCTATACTTTATCCGGGGCGATGCGGCGCTCGCCGAAGGAACATTTTCTCCGGAAGAATTCCTGAAAAGGCTGATCTCCGCCAGGGCATTGTCCGCCTCTCAAGCTGAGGATTGCGCCAGTTTCGCCCGCCAAAACAGCCTTTCCTATCCGCGGTCCCTTATTGAGCGCTGCCGGATTCCTCCGGCCCGCGTCTGGGAATTGCTGGCCGAGTTCTGGATGGAGGAGCTTTTTGCCGTATTTGACTGGGCGGCAGCGGATCTCACGTTCGAATTCGGCGCCACCGTGCGGGAGGAGCAGGTTTATGCGCTCATTCCGACACCGGTTGTCATTCTGAGAGGGATCCGCCAGATGGAGAAAGCCGAACTGATCGGAGCCTGGCTCCCTGCGGAAACCGAGGCCGTTCAGCTCCTCTCGCCCGGTTATGCGGATCATCTCCACCTGGCGCCGCACGAGAAGCATGTTCTCGAACTCCTCCGAGTGACGCCTCGCCTCGCCGACCTCTATGCCCGGAGCCAGGTCGGAAAAAAAGAAACCCAAAAGGCGGTGTTCGCTTTCCTGACTTTAGGTCTGGCCGGCCTTTCGGTGGTAGCGAACCAGACTCGGCCGTCCCCAGAGTTGACGTCCGCCGGTCTAGAAAAAATCTGGGGCGATTTCAATGACAAGTGTTCCTACATCTATCGATACATCTCCAAGGAGATCGGACCAGTGGGTTTGAGCGTTTTGGAGAAATCGCTGGAGGAGGTTCGCCTGCGCCTGGCACCGCCTTTCCAGGGGCTTGAACTTCGCTCCGATGGCCGCATCGAATTCAGCCCTTTTCCGTTGATGAGTCTAGCCTTGTTTACCGAAGACTCCCGAAGGCAGTTCATCCGGGTGCTCAACGAGATCCTGACCGCGGAAGTGCTGGCCGTCAAGAAGACGCTGGGCAATGTCCATGAGGCCGGAGTCATCAAGAACCTGGAAAAGATCGGAGAATCGATTTGACAAGAAAACAGATCCTCGCTGGGCTCCTTCTCCTGACGCTCCTCGCCGTCTGGCTATTCATCCGAATTGTCACCTAGAGAAAAACGGTTGGTCGTTATCCTGGGTCCCACGGGCGTGGGCAAGAGCGCTGCCGGCGTGCACCTGGCCCAGAGGTTCGGGGGTGAAATCATCAACTGCGATTCGATGCAGGTTTACCGCGGATTCGACATCGGCACCGATAAGCCGAGACCCGAGATGCGGAAACTCGTGCCTCACCATCTTCTCGATATTGCCTCTCCGGAGGACCAGTTCACAGCGGCGGATTTCGTGCGGCAAGCGCTAGTCGCGATCGGACAGATCGAAGAAAAGGGGAAACTGCCGATCGTGGTCGGCGGGACCGGCCTCTACCTCAAGGCCTTGGTTGACGGGCTTTTCCCCGGTCCCGGCCGCAACATCGAGTTGCGCCGGAGGCTCGAGCACGAAGCCGCCGAGAAAGGCTTGCTGAGCTTGCGGCGCAAACTCGAGGAGGTCGATCCCGCCTACGCCCGGCTCATCGGGGAAAGGGACAAGGTCCGGATTATAAGGGCCCTGGAGGTTTTTTCCCTCACTAAGCAACCCATTTCCAGGCATTTCCAGAACACGAGGTCCGAGTTGGCCAGTTTTCATGTGTCGAAAATTGGGTTACAATTGGAGAGAAAGGTGCTCTACCGGAGGATCGAGGACCGAGTGGACGCAATGTTCCGGATGGGGATTGTCGCGGAGGTCCGCGGCCTTTTGGCGGCCGGAGTGAAAGAGACCGCGCCTCCGTTTCATGCTTTGGGATACAAACACGTCCTGGCCCATATCAAAGGACACATATCTCTCGACGAGGCCGCCCGGCTGACCAAGCGGGACACTCGTCATTACGCCAAGAGACAAATCACTTGGTTCCGGAAGATGCAGGGAGTGAACTGGCTGCCGGCGGAGGATTACGCGGCTCAGGCGGCATTTCTGGAGGCGGAACTCGCAGACTAGTTATGGAAAAGGCGATCCTCGTCCATCTGGCCACCAGCCGGAAAGAGAAAACCGAAGCCGAGGAGTCGGTCGACGAGCTGGCCCAGCTGGCAGCGGCAGCGGGCCTCCAGGTTGTGGACAGAGTTTTCCAGTTCCGGCCGCAGATCAGCCCCAAGTTTTTTATTGGGGAAGGAAAAGCCGAAGAGCTGGCCGGACGCAGCAAAGATCTCCAGGCCGACCTTGTTATTTTTGACCACAACCTGACCCCCGTCCAACAGAGAAGCCTGGAGGACAGAATGGATTCCAAGGTCGTCGACCGGACGCAGCTCATCCTGGAAATATTTGCTCAGAGGGCCAGGAGCAACGAAGGCAAGCTCCAAGTCGAGCTCGCCCGGTTGACCTACCTCCTGCCGCGGCTCAGCGGAAAGGGCGCGTCTTTGTCCCGTCTCGGAGCCGGAATCCGCACTCGAGGCCCGGGCGAAATGAAGCTGGAGGAAGACCGGCGGAGAATCACCGACCGCATTGCGCGGATCAGACACGAAATCGAGAGCATTCAGAGGAGGCGGGAAAATCAAAGGGAGAGCCGGAGAAAAAGCCCCGTGCCGACTGTCTCCCTGGTCGGCTATACGAGTGCCGGAAAGTCGACGCTTTTCAACGCTCTCTGCGCGGAAACAGTCGTCACCTCTCCGACCCTCTTTGCGACGTTGGACCCAGTGCTGCGCCGGGTGGAATATCCGGACGGAGCCTTTTTCTTTCTGAGCGATACGGTCGGGTTCATCCGGAAACTCCCCGTCGAGCTGGTCTCATCGTTTCAAGCGACACTCGAAGAGGTCCGGGAGGCCGATTGCCTGTGCCATGTCATCGATCTCACCTCGCCATCAGCAGACGAAAGGGCCCAGGCGGTCGAAAAAATCCTCGCGGAAATCGGAATCGGAGATGTTCCCATTATCAAGGTATTCAACAAAATCGACCGTCTCGATTCGAAGAACCGCCTGCTGGCCCGGAACGAATCATCCGGCGGCCAGACCGTCTTCATCTCGGCCAGGACGGGAGAGGGAATCCCCAGCCTCAAAGACAAAATCCGGCAGATTCTGTTTCGGGACTTCCGCCTCTTTTATCTCCGCATCCCCAAGGACCGGCAAGACTTAATCCCATCTTTTGACCGCTGGTCGCTGGTGCTGAGAAAACGGGAGGATGGAGACTTCTCCGAGTTCAAGATTATGGCCAATCCCAAATTCATGGTAAACTATGTTACCTATATCGTCCAAGGAGAAGAGAGTTGGTGAATAAAGCCTGCCGGCTCGGGGCCCTGTCCATTCTTCTCATCTCCTGCGTCACGGTTGCGCCTCCACCCCCTAACCTATACATTGAAAACCTGCCTCAATCCCTGGTCACTCCCTTATCCCTCGAGGAACGCATTCAGATGGATACGGCCTGGGACTACCTGAGACAAGGCCGACTGGACAAGGCCGAAAAAGCGATTCTCCGCCTGGGACCCGAGAACCCGCTCAGTGCGGTGGGGCTTGGCTACATTGCTCTTCTCCGGGAGGACTTTCCGACGGCAGAGCAATATCTGAAGTCGGCCTTGGCCGAAGATTCAGGCTCCCTTCTCGCCCAGATAGGGCTGGCTCAGCTCTATCAAAGGACAGGCGAGGAGGACAAGTCGTTCAATTCCCTTCGGGAAATTCTGAAGATCGACCCTTTAAACCTCTGGGCAAAAGAAGGGTACGAAGCCCTCAAGTTGAAGAAGACGGAACAAGCCGTAAGTTCAGCCCGGGAGGCCGCCGCCCGGGGAGATAACGCCGCCGCTAAAGAGTCATACCTCAGGGCGCTGCACTACTCTCCGGAATCCACCGACGTCCACCTCGCCCTGGCCGGCCTCTACAAGCGGGAAAACAACTTATCGAGCGCCCTCGTCCATTTGAAAGCCGCCGCCGCCGGGTCCCCGAATAACATCGAAATCCTGCAGACGTATGCCCAAACCCTGGCTGAGGCCAAACAATACGATCAGAGCCTCGATCTCTACCGGCGAGTGCTGGAGATCGACAGCCAGAATCTAGAGGCTCGAAGGCGCGTCGAGGAACTGAAAAACAAACTTGGTATCGTCGAGCTTCCCAGCCGGTACAATGAAATTCCCCTCTCACCGGCTGTGACCCGGGAAGACATCGCCGCCCTGCTGGCCGTTAAGCTCAAGGATGTCCTGCCGGAGGCCGCGGGCCGGCCCCCCATCATCATCGACATCTCCGCTTCCTGGGCCTCAAATTTTATCCTCAAAGTGACTTCCCTGGGCCTTCTCAACGTCCATTCCAACCATGCCTTTCAGCCCCGGCGGGCCGTCACCAGGGCCGAGCTCGCCGAAATGCTCTACCGAACAATCCAGCTTCTCGAAAAAAAGGGCCATAGATTCATCCACCAGATTCCGCCGAGCCGGATCCCGCTCCAGGATGTCACGTCGGACCACATATTTTATCAACCGATCAGTCAGATTCTGGGCTACCAACTCATGGATCTTTTCCCAGACAAGACCTTCCGGCCCGATCAGACGGTTTCTGGAGCGGAGGCCATCAAGGCAATCGATATTCTGGTGGCTCTGTCCCGTTGAAAAACACGGCTTGGGGTCGAGCGAAAAACGATATGAAGAGCCAAGAGCGAGAAAAATTCTGGAATATCCCCAACCTGATCACGCTGAGCCGAATCGCTATGGTGCCTGTTTTCGCCGTAATGCTTTTCCAGGGCCGAGCGTTCGGGGCTCTTCTCATCATTTTTCTGGCCGGTCTGAGCGACGTCATGGACGGCTTCGCGGCCCGACGATGGCAGCAGCGAACGAAGGTGGGAACGCTGATCGACCCTCTAGCGGATAAAATCCTGCTCTCCACTGCTTATGTCCTTCTGTCTATCCGGAGCCTCGGATTCACCCATGTCATACCGCTCTGGCTGACCGCCACCGTGATCGCCCGCGACCTTATCATCGTCACTGGGGCGTTGGTGATCTCTTTCATCCGGGGCCGTCGGGAATTTCCCCCCTCAGTTCTTGGGAAAATGAGCACGGTCCTTCAGGTGGCGACGGTCTTCTGGGTCATCTTATCCAACTGGGTCCAAGCTTCGGCCCTGGCCCGGTTCTCTTTTTTGGCGGCCATCGCTTCACCATCCGTCCTGGACGCTTTCTACACCGCCACCCTTGTCTTGACGGCTATCTCGGGAATTCATTACATATACAAGGGAGTCCGGCTGGCCTTTTCCCCGGAAGTATAGAAGGCCGATGTTGACTTTTTCCTACCGAAATACGATCCGGATAATGAAATACCTCCCCGTTTGCCCCTGGCCCAAGGCCGTCGGACTTTCAAATATTCCCAGGGATGAGCCGACGATCTTTGTGTACAATCACATCACCAAGCGGGCCGAGCCGGTATTCCTGGCGCTGGCCGCTCCGTCTGATCCTCCGATCCGCTTTGTGGTAGACGTCAAGGTGGCTCAACGGACGATCGTCACCGAAACGCTGACGGATGTCCGGAACTCAGTCTTCTCTCCGAAAATCCAGGAAAAATGGGGCCGGCACGCCCTTCTGCGCAAAATCATGGAAAGCACCAGCCGGTTATTGACGCGGTTTTTGACGGCAAACATCAGCGGGTACAAGTTTATCCCGGTTTTCATCCATGAGCCCGCCTCGCCAGAGGAAGCGGCTCAAAAGCGGCAGATTAACCGGCAGGCGTTTAAGGACTGCATCCGCTCTCTGGAGAACCATGTTCCCGTGGCCATCGCACCGAGCGGCGGCTACACCCATCAAAGGACGACAAAGCTCAGTGTGCCGACCACCCTTCCCTCTCTTTCCGAGATCCTCCAAAAACGTGGGAAAACCCTGAAAATCGTCCCCTGCATCGTCAAGGAAAGGCCGCTCATCTGCCAAGGAACATATATAAAATATATCGCCGACAGGATTCTTCCCTATCGACTGCTTCGGCTTTTTCTTGACCGTCTGCGAATTCAGCGATACGAGCGGCCCCGCCTCACTGTCGAGTTTCTTCCGCCGGTGACGTTCCTCTCCCTCGGGTCGGGGAAAAACGAAAAGATAAACTTCGTCCGCCGCCTTCAACAGATCATGTACGACGTCCTCAACAGGGATTAGCGGAAGGACGTCGGGCCCGAAAGACCCATTTCAACCAGTCTCATTTGGCCTTTTTGAGCCTGGCCGCTGCCTCGGTCTTACTCCTCCGCTTGATGTCCATGGCGTGGGCCCGCTTGTATGTCTGGATGTCCACAAACCGCCCCTTGCTGTCGCGCACGGCATAAAGCTTGGTGCCCTTTGAGCTGCGATGAGTTGTTCTTTTAACCGCCATATTTATCCTCCTGACATGGCCTGTTTGTTGCGGATGATGTTCCCCGGGGTCTCCAGAAAAAGATCCCGGTTCACTTGCTCAAGGCCTTCTTGATCGCGCCGATAATGGCCATCAAGATTCCGCCCCCGACACCGCCGCCCAGGATATTGGCGATAACGCTCCCGAAATCCATACTGGGGCCGCCCACATCCCCGAACCCCACCGAGTTCAAAAGCTGACCGCCGAGGCCGCCCCCTACGATACCGAGGATGGAGTTGAGGACTGCGCCCAAAGAAAGCTTTTTGAACAATCCTCCAGCCAGGTTTCCACCCAGAGCACCGCTGACCAGTTGAATGATCAAAGCTACCGTACTGCCCATGATACCTCCTCTTTATGAGGATCTTTATTTAAGACGCTTTACCGGCAGTGTAGCATGAAACCCACTCCCCACAAGGCATCCCGATAGTACCGCTGGCTGAGGGAAGATGTCAAGAAAAAAAAGGCTCAAGAAAAACTTCTCAAGTCGACAGGCTTCGGTCGAGGAACCCCTTCCTCAGGGTCATCCAGATGATCTTGAGGTCAAGACCCAATGACCAGTTCTGGATGTAGTAGAAGTCATACTCGATCCGCTTGTCGATCGGCGTGTCCTGCCTGAGGCCGTGGACCTGGGCCCAACCCGTGATGCCGCACTTCACTTTATGCCGAAGCATGTAGTTCGGGATCTGGCCGGCGAATTGCTGGACAAATTCCGGCCTTTCCGGACGGGGTCCGATCAGGCTCATCTCGCCTTTCAGAACATTGATCAGTTGGGGAAATTCATCGATACTGAGCTTTCGAAGGAGGCGGCCGAGCCGAGTCATCCGCGGGTCGTCGGGACGGCACATCACCGGGCCCGTCTCCTCTTCGGCGTTTTGAACCATCGTCCTGAACTTGATCATCTTGAAGCGGCGGCCGTCCATGCCCATCCGCTCCTGCCGGTAGAACACGGGACCCCTGGAAGTCAGCTTGATCAGGACGGCAACGATGAGAAAGACGGGCAAAAGAATGATCAAGCCCACGGCGGAAACCCCAACATCCACCACCCGCTTGATCACGCTCTTTCCGCCTTTCAAGGCGACATCATCAATCGAGATCACCGGGAATCCGTCGAGGTCTTGAATATTGGCCTTCAGGGTGAGAAGCTGAAACAGGTCGGGAATCAGGCGGACGTTGACGACGTAGCGGTTGGCGACTTTAATAGTCTCCAGGATCTTGGTGTAGTTATTAAGGTCCAGAGCGACAAAAACCTCGCTAATCTCCCCCTTCTCCAGAATCGACCCAAGGTCTTCAATGCGCCCGAGCACCTCGGCCCCGCCATCGATTTCGACCATCTCGCCGACCGGACGGTCGTCGTCCAGGAAACCCTTCAGCCGGAAACCCAGGTCCTTATAAACGAGGACCTTCTGGGCCACCGCTCTCCCCATTTCTCCGGCCCCAATGACGAGGACGTTTTGGAGGTTCAACCCCCGGGCATACCTTCTCTTCATGAAAAAGAATATCTGGTTCCGGAGGAAGGTAACCATGAAGACGACGACAATAAAATAGACCGCCAGAAATCCGTGCGACATTTTGAAGGTCACCCGGAAGAGCGGCCGGGAGCCCTGACTGTAGCTGTAGAGATAACTCATGATTCCGAAGACGTCGATGGCAATGGTCAGGAGAGCATTCAGACAGATGACCAAAAAGTCGTCGATTTTCGCCCGCTGGAGACGGGTTTTATAGAACCCCTGAAAATAGAAAATGAGAAGGTGGGTCAGCAGGAAAAGCGGAAAGACGGCGACATATTGCCGCAAAGGCGGGATTCCCTTGGCCGGATCAACCGGGATGATGTACGCATAAAAGCGGAAAAGGTAGGAATAGAAGAACGAAATGCCGATGCTGACGATGTCGCTCAGAACAAAGAGCCCGACCAGGCCAAAACGCTTTTTCTGAATCACCGCTTCCCCTGGAATTCAAGCCATTTGCGTTCGAGATAGGCCGCCAGTTTCTCTTTGAAAGCCGACCGCGAGAACCTCTCGGCGTTCGAACGGACAGCGGCTTCATTAAATTTCAGGCTTTGGAATTTGTCAAGAGCGGCTTGAAGACTCAAGGCCGTAAGCTCAGGGAAGAAAAGGCCGGTCTCCCCAGGGATAACACTCTCCAGGGCTCCGCCGCGGCCAAAGGCAATGACCGGCGTCCCGCAGGCCTGGGCCTCCACGGCCGTGATCCCAAAATCTTCCTCTCCGGGAAGGACTAACGCTCTTGTGTTCTGGTAAAGTTCGCGGAGAACCTCGGCCGGAACTTGTCCGAGAAAGGCGATATTCGAGCGCGCTTTTTTCTTGAGCTTCTTATAGTCCGGCCCAACGCCGACGATCTTCAGCGTATCTCCGGACTCGTTAAAGGCCTCAATGGCCAGGTCGATTCTTTTATACGGGACCAGCGCCGAGACAATCAAGAATCCGTCTCTTTTCGCCCCGTCGGCAGCGGGCTGGAAGAAGTCCGTGTCCGCCGGCGGGTGGATAACGTCGGCCTCCCGGCGGTAGTACTTCATAATCCGCCGGGCGACATTGGCCGAGTTGGCTATGAAATGGTCAACTCTTGCCGAGGACGATTCGTCCCAGACCCTGAGCCTGTGTATGACCGGAGGTATGACCAGGCGCTGAATCACCGACAGCTGGTCCGTTGAAAAATAGGCAAAGTACTGGTTCCAGGCATAGCGGATGGGGGAATGAATATAACTCACGTGGAGAGCGTCCGGCGAAGGGATGACGCCCTTGGCCGCACAATGCGAGCTCGAAACGACGAGATCAAACCCTCTCAGGTCAAAGAGCTCGACCGCCAGTGGGAAGAGCGGAAGGTAAAAGCGATACTTCTCTTTAAGACGGGGCATTCCCTGGATAAAGCTCGTCCGGATTTCGCGGCTCTCGATAAGCCGCGACTGGCTCCCCTTGATATGGAGAAGGGTGAAGATCGGGGCCCGCGGGAAGATCTCAGCCAGGACTTCAAGCACTTTCTCGCCCCCCCGCTGGCCGGTCAGCCAGTCATGGACCAGGGCGACTTTGATGGTGTCCATTGCCGTTGATTATAGATTGAATTCAGAACGCGGTCAAACGGGCCCCAGCGTTCTTGCGCCGAGTGCATCGAGATAAAGGTTTTCGGTTTGCTCGATCATGCGGCGGAGGGGAAAGCGCGGCGGCACGAGACGTTGGGCGGTCTCCCCGATTTGACACGCCTCGTCTCTGTGTTCCAGCATCCGAATGACCGCATCGGCCAACGCGGAGGGATTGTTTGGAGGGACAAGAAAACCCGTTTTCCCGTCTTCAAGGATCTCCGGAACCCCGTCAACCGCCGTGGCGACGATCGGCTTCCCCAGCGCGGCCGCTTCGACCAAGACAAAGGGAAGTCCCTCCCACAAGGAGGGCAGGACAAAGACATCATAAAGCGATAGGACCGAGGTCGCGTCCTTTCTTTCTCCGAGAAAAAGAAACCGGCTCCTGAGGCTTAGTTTCAACGCTTCGCGCCTCAGTCTTCCGGCCTCAGGACCGTCACCAACGACGGCAATTTTCGCTTGAGGGACTGCGGCCAGGATCATAGGGGCCGCCCGGAGAAGATGGATGACCCCCTTTTGACGATGCAGCCGGGCGACAGTTCCGACGACCGGGCTTCCTGGCGGCCAGCCGAGCTCGCTTCTCAAGCGGGCCAGGTGGTCGGACTCGACCTCGCTCCGGACGTCGATGCCGTTCAGGATTACGGTCATCTTTTTTTCTGGCGCCAGACGATGCTTCCGGGCCAGCCGGAGGTCGGATTGACAAACGAGGACCAGACGGTCGGTCGCGCGGGAGCACCTTCTTTCAAGGAGCACATAGAGCCGGCGCAAGAGTGGGTTTCGGTAATGGAGATAGTGAATGCCATGGAGAGTGTGGACGACGGCGGGCGTCCGCGCGCGTCGGGCCGCTAATCGGCCATAGAGGCCGGCGATGCCTCCGTGGGTGTGCAGGAGGTCGATCTCATTCCGCCTGAGGACGGCGGCGATTTGCCTCACGGGAGTCAGGCTGAGTCGCTTGCCGAGCGAAACGGGGACATAGGCAATCCCCTTTTGTCTCACCTTTTCGGCCAAAGGCCCCTCACCCCCCGAGGAGACAACGACCTCGAACCGGCTTCGGTCCAGGTTTTCAGCCAGCAAGAGGAGGGCCGTTTGGCCGCCGCCCAGTGAGGGCCTGTCAATCATCTCCATGACTCGGATTTTCTTCATCCGATCACTCGGATATCGCGGCTTCGGAGAATTTCTTTCATCTCCCTTCGGTAGCTCTTTATCTCTTCGTCCCTCGGAGCCGAAGCTCCCAGGGCCAGGATGCTCAATCTCAGGTAAAACCTCAATAGTCGCCGCGACAGGCGAGAGCCGTATTTCCAATAAAAATAGAGTTGACTGCGCCGGTATTCCAGCCGGCTCTTCCACCGCCGGAGAGAGGTCGCTGCACCCCCCTTGTGGAAAACGCGGACGGCCGGAAAATAAACAAGCTTAAACCCTTGGCTGACGATCCGGCGGCAGAGGTCGATATCCTCGAAATAAAGGAAAAAAGATTCATCAAAAAGGCCGGCCGCTTCGACCGCCGCGCGTTTGACCAACAGACATGCGCCGCTCAGCCAGCCGACCTCCAGGGGCTTGAATGAATCCCGGAGAGCCATTTTATAGTATGGGTTGAGAATGAGTTTCTGACGGAGCTCCGAGAAAAAGCCCACCGTTTTCCCGAATGACA
>Ga0172366_10000526_pt1 | contig 27927 bp, 32 predicted proteins | sample LakKivSesite69cm_FD_114533 | JGI IMG/M metagenome (GOLD analysis project Ga0172366, IMG submission 114533) | Sediment microbial communities from Lake Kivu, Rwanda - Sediment site 69cm | ecosystem: Environmental > Aquatic > Freshwater > Lake > Sediment | place: Rwanda: Western Province, Lake...
CAGGGCCCTTTTTTTCAGCCATCATTTCATTTATTGCCCCTATTTCGATATTCCAGTCTGCTCCTTCTACAACCTTCAGGTTCCCTTTACCTTCAATAATGTTTAGAAATTCTCTTAAATCCTGAGGTATTCCATAGCTTTTTTTCATTCTAATCCTCCATTTTATATTGTGTAAATGCTTTACCTTATCAATTTAATTTGAACGAAATTTTTTGTCAAGACATTTTTAAAACCATATTTCACATAATGAAATGACAAATTTTAAAGAGTAGTATAATAATCAAATAAGCTAAAAAATCACAGAATATTCTAAAGAAGCTGTAATAATGCGATTTACAATTGTTATCCATTATAAGAAAATGATACATATAACACTGTAGGAAGAAATGGAAAAATTTCTTATAGTTACAGACCCTGTTGCAGATTTAAGAAGAAAACCGATTGATGCAGCACCCGATTATACCCATGATGAGTTACAGGAGACGCAGGTCTTATATAACGAAATACTCATTTATAGAGATGAAAATGAAGGTTGGTATTATGTTGAGGCAATTGAGCAGAAGAAGTTTACCAGAAACAATATCTGGCAGGGTTATCCTGGGTGGGTGAGGAAAAGGAGTGTCATATTTATTGATAAACCGCCAGAATACAATATTGTCGTAAAAAATAAAGCCGCCCTTATATCGAGGCGCCCAAATGAAGGGAACGAGTCATTGCTAATCGTTTCAGCAGGGACAAGGTTCAAGGTAAAAGAAAAGGCATCACCTCACAACAGATATTTTTGCGTTGAGATGACGGACGGCAAAGATGGCTGGGCAATGAAAGGGGATGTAAACAGGATGTCCGGGAGGTCAAGCAAAAAAAGGTGCAGGGAAAACATTGTGAATGTGGCCAGGCTTTTTCTCGGCGTCCCTTACCTCTGGGGTGGGAGGAGCATGTGTTTTCCTGATTTAGCTATCAGCTATCAGCTATCAGCTATCAGAGACAACTCGCCACTCGCCACTCGCCACTCGCAACAGCATTCAGTTCTCACTGGTGTTGATTGTTCCGGGCTGACCAACCTTGTGTATCGTGTGAATAATATTGACATACCGAGAGATGCACATGAACAGTGGATGGTGGCAAGAAAAATGCCTTCAGAAAGATTAGAACCCGGTGATCTGATTTTTGTGTCTGCAGAAGGGGAAATTGACTCGATCAACCACGTGATGATGTACTTGGATGGGGAGCAATTCATTGAGGCATCAGAGACAGGGGGTGTGGTGAGGATAAACACATTTAAAGAGAAGTTCGGTGTGAATATGTCAAAGCTTACAAGACAGGATTTCATCATTGATAAGAGAAAGATATATTTCGGTACTGTGCTGAGGAACGAATGAAAAGGAGTAATAATAAACGGACGGGGGTAAGGAATTCCTTTTACTCTGGTTCAAAAATATATCATGCATCAATTTCAGAGGAACAAATACAAGCTGATGGCTGAGATTAAACATATCCATTTAAAGGAAGTTATAAGACCGCTCAGGACGACATTCTCCACGTCCCTAGGGAAAAAAGATGTGATGAAGAGTGTCATCGTGAAAGTCGTTCTGAAGGATGGGTCTCATGGACTGGGCGAATGTCCGACAAGCTTTGCTCTGAAACAGGAAACAATCCCGGCAATCAGGGGTATATTGAATGAAGTTTCACCGGGGCTCATAGATACACCCATAGATAAATATGAAAATAAGATTGAACGTCTTCGCAGAAAATATGCCCATTATCCAATGACCATATCAGGGCTTGAAGTAGCACTATTCAGGGCACGCTTAAGTAATAAAAAGGTTTCAGAACATAATTACTGGGGAGGTTGTACCAAAAGGTTAGAGACAGACATTACAATACCATTCATCCCTGATGCTGAACTAATCTCACGATGGATAAAATATGTTTTGAGCAAAAGATTTCGCATATACAAATTAAAAGTCAGCGGTAATCTGGAACAGGATAAGAAATTAATATCGATTGTGTATCGTATGCTGAAAGACAACCTGAAAACATTTACCCTCCGTCTTGATGGCAATCAGGGATACACAGAAAAAACATTTCCACAGATTATCAATTACATAGAAAAGGAAGGTTATAGAATCCAGCTTTTCGAACAGCCTTTGCCAAAAAATGATTATAAAGGATTAAGGGAGATAAAAAAATATTCACCCATCCCGATTATCCTTGACGAGACTGTGTTCACAGTTAAAGATTTGCAGCGTGCCATTGAGGACAACCTCTGCGATGGGGTGAACATAAAGATTGCGAAAAGCAGTATCAGTGAATCCTTCAAGATACTGACCCTTGCAAAAAGACATAAGCTTAAGCTGATGATTGGGTGCATGACAGAAACAATGGTGGGTCTATCAGTAGGCATATATCTTGCCTCAGGTACAGGCAGCTTCGATTACATCGACCTCGATTCTATCTATTTCCTCCGCCACAAAAACCAATATGGCAACATAAACATAAAGGATTCTCGTTTCATAATAGCCATTGGCTGATAGCTCATTGTAGAGAGCGGAGGGCATAGAGCAAAGGGCATGGAGCGTAGAACAGACCTGATACACGATAGAACCTATGGTTCAAAAACATCGTGCATCCGTGGATTTTACGCTGATAGCTCACCGCTGAATGCTAATAGCTGGTAGCTAAATATTCCTTGACAACTTATTGAAATCGCAGGAAAATGGAGAAAATTGGGGTGGGATAATAAAATGTCCTGTGTCAAGGGCTGAGTCCTTTTTGTTTTCCCACATATTTTTCGATTATTTGCCTTTTTTTTGTAGTAAAATGTTCCTGAACCAACTGTCAAATCCACAAGGTTCGGCTGAACATGCGTAACGAGGAGGTAAACCGGTTGGCAAGGAAAACACAAACTAACAATCTAACAGAATGGATCAAGGCCTGTATTGTTGAATTTGCAGGAACAGCGGAAAATACCCTGATGAACACGGAAAACGAACCAGCCTGGGGAAAGCCTCTCGTCGGTTTCTCGAGCGGTAATGACCTGTTATGGGAGGAGTTTAAAAGGCATATCGGGCCTTTCTACTGGACCCCCTCCGAAATATTCGCCAAGACATTCCCTTCGGCAAAGACGACATCGGATGAGCTGACCGTTATCAGCTGGATTCTTCCCCAAACCAGGCACACAAAATCTGATCACCGGAAGGAAAAGACCTATCCCTCCGAACGTTGGGCCAGGTCACGTAAATATGGCGAAGAGTTCAATGTAAGGCTCCGCATACACGTTGTTGACACGCTGATGGATGCAGGATATAAAGCTACTGCGCCTGTCCTGTCCCCCCTATGGGAAATGAAAGTGTCGGAACGTTATGGCTTATCCTCTACATGGTCTGAACGGCATGCGGCTTTTGTATCTGGTTTAGGGACCTTTGGATTATGCGACGGGTTGATTACCCCTGCAGGGAAGGCAATTCGTTGTGGTTCGGTAATTGCTCACCTCCTTGTCCCGGCTTCACCAAGACCGTATCAGGACCACCATGCATACTGTCTGTTTTTCTCAAAAGGGACGTGTAGAAAATGCATAGACCGTTGTCCGGTAGGAGCAATCACGGAAGAGGGACACGACAAGCACAGATGCCAGAATTATGTGGATTCTAAGACGAGGGATTACATAAAGACTCATTTCGGATTTGACGCCTACGGTTGCGGGTTATGTCAGACAGGCGTGCCCTGCGAATCACGGATACCCGTCAAGCCCCGGGATAAGGCGTGACGATCACTCCTTTTAATGTTTAATGAATCACAGGAACATTGCTCAATTGCAAGAGTTCTTGGGGTCAGAAGAGTTCTTGGGGTCAAACCTTCAAAATTCGATTTGACCCCAACCCCTTACCTCTCAAATAATCCTTGACAACTTATTGAAATAGCAGGATAATGGATAAATAGAAGAGGGGGAAGATAATAAAAAAACTTATATTTCAAGACCTGACCCCATTGATTTTCCAATCTGCGGAATAGACAAGGATAATATAACCGAGCGTCAGGGAGGTGATAAGAAATGTCTGAGATAAAGGTAGACTGCAGCGGTGAAATCTGCCCGGTCCCCCTGGTTGAAACCCGCAAGGCTTTGAGGAAAGCCAATGAGGGTGACATAGTCGAGGTTACCGGAACCCATCCTTCGTCCAAGAAAGAGATACCGATGGCTGTCAAGGCATTGGGTTTAAAACTCCTTGATGTGGAGGAAACGGGCGGAGTCTGGAAGATAAGAATACAGAAGTAAAAAAGGGGAGGTAAATATGGCTGATAAGGCTACAATAATAGTTCACAGCGGTGATATGGATAAAGTCTACAGCGCTTTTATCATAGCTAACGGGGCACTGGCAATGGGAATGGAAGTCTCGCTTTTCTTCACCTTCTGGGGGCTCCAGCGTATCAAGAAAGGTGGCCTTGAAAAAGGACCTCTCTCCAAGATGAACATGCTGGGCCTCGGTAAGTGGATGGTGAAACGGAAAATGAAGAAGGCTCATGTTGCTTCGCTGGAGAGAATGATACAGGATTTTAAGGAACTGGGTGGTAAAATTCTCGCCTGTGATATGACCATGGATATTATGGGAATAAAGAAAGAAGACCTCCGCGAGGACCTTATATCTGATTACTGCGGGGTTGGAACCTACCTTAATGAGGCAAGGGACTCAAAAATAACCCTCTTCATCTGATAGGAGGAAGATATGTCAGGCGGAAAACAGGTATATCTGGACAATTCAGCAGCTACCCGGCTGGATGAACGGGTACTTGAAGCAATGAAGCCGTATTTCTTTGAGCAGTACGCGGTGGCTACCTCGGAGTTTGCCTACTCGCAGGGTATAGAAGCCGGTGAGGCTCTGAGCAGTGCCAGAGAGACACTTGCCAGGGCTCTGGTAGCGGCCCCGGAAGAGTTCATTTTCACATCGGGAAGCACTGAGTCCTCGAACATGGCCCTGAAAGGCGTAGCCCTGGCTCTCGGCAGTAAAAAAGGGAAACACCTGATTGTTTCAAAAATAGAGGACTTCCCGGTACTTAACAGCGCCAGAGCTCTTGAGAAGCAGGGTTTTAAAGTGACCTATCTGGATGTGGATGGCGAAGGCTTTGTCCACCCTGATAAGCTTAAAGAAGCCATCAAGGACGAGACGATGCTGGTCTCCATCCAGCACGCCAATCAGGAGATTGGCACCATCCAGGACATTGAAAGCATCGGCAGCATCTGCCGCGAGAAGGGAGTACTGTTTCATACCGACGCCACGCACTCTTTCCCCAGAGTCCCTCCTGATGTAAAGAAAATACCCGTGGACTTAATCACCGTGGCTGCCCATACCATACACGGACCGAAAGGTATCGGCGGACTGTACGTCCGCCAGGGGACAAAGGTAGCCAAGTGGATGGACGGAGGATTTCAGGAGTTCGACCTACGGGCAGGGCTGGAAAACATACCCGGCGCCGTGGGGTTTGCCAGAGCGGTAGAACTGGCTACTGTCAAGGAAACAAAGCAGATACAGGCAATGCGTGACCGCATTATAGACCGGATACTTGCCGAAATACCGGACACCACCCTCAACGGTCACCGTTGGAAGAGGCTGCCGCAGAACGCAAATATCTCGTTCCACTTCATAGAAGGCGAGTCCATCACCCTGCACCTTGATATGCACGGTTTCGCCGTGAGCACCGGCTCCGCCTGTTTCAGCCGCTCTCTGGAGGGCAGTCACGTCATCTTCGGAATAGGCGGCGACCACGAGAGGGCGCACGGGTCAATCCGTTTTACATTCGGGCGTTACAACACCATGGAAGACGTCGATACCATAGTCCAGACGTTGACCGAGGTGGTGCAGGAGCTGAGAAGCATCAGCCCGCTGGCCAGAGAAAACAAGAAATAGGAGGACTAAAGATGAAATCTCCATATAGTGAAACCGTACTGGAACACTTCCGCCACCCCCATAATGTGGGCGCAATTGAGAACGCTGACGGAAAGGCACAGGAGGGCAGTCCTGCCTGTGGCGATATGGTGGCTGTATACATAAACGTTGAGCCTAAGACAAAGGTCATTTCAGATATCAAATTCGAGTCTTACGGCTGTGCCTCAAATATTGCCACCGGTTCTATCATCACCGAACTGGCGAAGGGGAAAACGCTGGAAGAAGCCAGGAAGATTACCTGGAAGGATGCCGCAGACGCTCTGGGAGGACTACCAAAGATAAAAACCCACTGCTCGGTACTGGCAATAGAAGGCCTGCGTTCGGCGATTGAAAACTATGAAGAGCGTCACGGTCTGGTTAAAGACCGCAAGCCGACCACGATGGAGGAGGTCCGCAGCCGCCTTAAGAAGGTTATGAACCCCATGGCCGGCTTAGACCTGGTACGCACCAACCTGGTCGGGGCTATTGAGGTAAAGAACGGAACTGTCCGGGTGGTAATCGACTTACCCTCAGACCACCAGTTTGCTTCGGTAATAAAGGAAGAGATAAAAGAGAAGATAGAGCCGCTCTGGGACGTGAAAGAAGTGGTGGTCGAGTTTACGGAATAAGACTTTACAGTGATATGGCGTTACCTTAAAAGGATAATTTTTAAGACTACTTATAGTGAATAGTAAAGGTTTTTTGAAGAAGCTGGGGGGTATGGTTTGACGTCATTCCTGACAGGTACAAGTCAGGTCTTCACAGGCTATTGTCAAACACTTCCTTTATAAACATTAACTGCCGGAAGATAGTTTGTGGGTCTATATTAGTCACGACAAGAAAGACTGAATAAACGAAAAAAACTAAACAGACTGAATAGACAATATTTTACGGATTTTATGAATGTTTCTCCTGTACAGAAACCCCGAGTTCCCCTTTATGGAGTTTCACGAGAAGGTCTTCCCCTTTCACCACCTGAGATGTACTTACCACAACCTCTTTCGTATCCTTTTTGACCGTTATGCTATAACCCCTTTTTAAGATGTTATCAGGGCTCAGGTCTTTTATCCTCTGTGTCAGGGTCTCTATCTGTCCTTTCTTGTCCCTGAAGTATAATGTAAAACCATGTGTCATGTTATTCAATATCTCATCCAGATACATCCTGTATGTGACGATAAAATCCTTTCTCTCTTTCAGCTCCATGGCCCCCTGGTAGAGGGAAAACCTTGCCTTCTCTAACCTGCCTTTCATGTTCTGTTCAAGGGCATTCTTCATGTTTACAATTATATCGAGCAATTCCCTTTTACCCTTCACCACCAGGTCTGCCGCCGCAGTCGGTGTTGGCGCCCTCACATCTGCCACAAAATCGGCTATGGTAAAATCTATCTCATGACCAATACCTGAAACAATCGGCACCTCCGAGTCATATATTGCCCTTGCCACAATCTCCTCATTGAAGGGGGCAAGGTCTTCAAGCGAACCCCCGCCCCTGCCAATTATAATTACATCCACATCCTTTGTTTTATTGAAATGGGTTATCGCCTCAACGATTTCATAACATGCCTCATCTCCCTGAACCTTTACAGGGTATATGGTTACAGACATATTCTCAAATTTCCCGGATATGATTTTTAAAATATCCCTTATTGCCGCACCCACAGGTGAGGTGATAATACCAATCCTCTCCGGCAAAAGTGGTATTGTCTTTTTTCTACTTACGTCAAAGACCCCTTCCTTAAATAATTTTTCCTTTAACATCTGGAACTTCAGCTGTAAAAGCCCTAACCCCTTCACCTCTATCTCATCAACTAAAAGCTGGTATTGGCCCCTTCTTTCATACACATCCACCCTTCCCTTACAAATGACCGCAATGCCATCCTTCATCATATCTTCCGGATATTTTCCGTAATAATTGAACACCACAGCGCTTATCATTGCAAAGTCGTCCTTCAATGTAAAATAGAGGTGGCCTGAAGGGTACAGTTTCATGTTTGAAACCTCACCCTCTACAAGTAAATCCTGAAACTGGCTGTTGATTGATTTCTTTATCTGCGCTGTAAGCTCAGATACCGTGTAAATCCTGATCTGCCATTGTGATGGGTGTGCCATTTTTTAGCCTTTAGCTTTCAGCGGTCAGCCCCGCTTATGCGGGATCAGTAAACCATTAAGCCATACGCTTTTTTGCCTGATAGCTTATCGCTATAAGCTGATTGCTTAATTATTTCTTAAAGTAGTCTTTTACTATCTTCATAGCACAGTACTCACCGCACATACTGCACACATCATCATGGAGGTTTCGTTCCTTTCTGAAGTTCTTTATCTTGTCAGGATCTATTGCACACTTTATCTGGCCTTCCCAGTCAAGGGCCTTTCTGTATGTTGACATTGCCTGGTCAAGCTTTAAGGCCTTTTGGTTGCCCCTCGCAATATCTGCCGCATGGGCTGCAATTTTTGTCACCATAACACCATCCCACACATCCTTCGGTGTTGGAAGCCCGAGGTGCTCGGACGGTGTCACGTAACACAGAAAATCCGCACCATAATATCCTGCAAGAGCCCCTCCGATGGCTGAAGTAATATGGTCATAACCCGGCGCTATATCCGTCACGATAGGCCCAAGAACATAAAAGGGTGCCTCATTACAGAGCTTTTTCTGCAGCACAATATTTGCCTCAATCAGATTTATGGGCACATGGCCCGGGCCTTCTATCATCACCTGCACATTATTTTTGATTGCCTCTTTACAGAGTTCTCCAAGGATGATAAGTTCCTCAACCTGTGCCCTGTCAGTGGCATCGGCAATACTTCCTGGTCTTAGTCCATCACCGAGGCTTAACGTCATATCATATTTTTTTGCAATCTTTAAGAGCCTATCGTACCCTTCATAAAGGGGATTTTCTTTTTTATTTACAATCATCCATTCTGCAAGGAATGCCCCGCCCCTGCTCACAATATCAGTAATCCTTCCCTGCTTTTTCAGCCTTTCGAGGGACCTCTGTGTTACCCCGCAGTGGACTGTAATAAAATCAACACCATCAATGCCATGTTTTTCTATCACCTCAAAGATTTCATCCGGCACCATCTTCGTTATTGTCTTTCTCTTCTTCACAGCCTCCACTGCCGCCTGATAGATGGGAACCGTACCTATTGGTATCCCGGCATTGGCTATAATAACCTTTCTTATCTCATTAAGGTCTCCGCCTGTGCTTAAATCCATCACCGTATCGGCACCAGCCTTGGTTGCCATCTTCAACTTCTCTATTTCTATTTTTATATTCACCCTTTCAGGGGAAGTTCCTATATTCGCATTCACCTTTACGCTCAATTCCTTTCCTACGCCTTTCGGGGTAAATGCTTTATGCCTGTTGTTTGCAAGGATTACTGCCTTACCTTCAGCTATGAGTTTGCACAACAGGTTCTTTTCTATCCCCTCATCCTTTGCAATACGCTCCATAGCCTTTGTAATCTTCCCCTTGCGTGCTTCTATCAATTGATTATTCATGGTATTATCATCTCCATCTTTTTTATGAGCCTCAGGGGGTCTTTAGCAAAAAGCCTTATAATAGGCTCCTTACCAACATCTCCCACATCATAGATTATATCCGGCGGGGTATTTACCTTTTTTAAAACCTTTTCTACCAAAAAATCGAGGCTTTTCCCCTCTGCCCCTTTTATCTTCTTCGGCTCTTTTCTTCTATCAAAAAATACTACATCCATAGCCTTTTCTTTTGCCTTCTTTATAATGGCCCTGTCATATCTTATATCTACACATGACCTTACATGAGGATAATACTTCATAAAGGTGAGGATTAACCTCGCCACATGGGATGATGCGCCGAATTGAGGCTCGCCCTTCACATATACCTTCCCATCATATTGACCGATCCTGCCAGGAAATGCTGCCACATCTTCGATGCCCTTTGCGCCTTCTACTGCGTAGCCTATATTCATCTGAACCTCGGGGATAAGCTCAACGACGTTAAGCTCATATAAGCGTTTCCGGGCTTCATTCATGGTGTGTAAAACCTTCCACCTATTGGCATATCCACTATTCAAAATACCGGATGATGCATAGAAATACCCTTCCCTATCTATCCTGTAACTCCCCTTCAGCATATCTTCCATGACCCCCTCTGATGTAAGAAAGGCCTCTTTTACAGGGTAACCATGGACAAGAAATGATATCAGGAGCGAAGAGAACATACAGCCTGTTCCGTGAACCTCTCTCTCAATCCTCTTTTTCTCCCATATTGTAATCTCCTTGCCGTCAAAAAGAAGGTCTACGGGTTCCCCCTTAAGGTGTCCCCCCTTCACGACCACAGCCTTAGGACCCATATCACACATGACCCTCGTACAACGCTCCATATCTTTTAGATTTTTCACCTTATTCCCGGTGATAATGGAAGCCTCCTCAACATTAGGGGTAATAATATCTGCCATGGGGAAAAGTAGTTTAATCAACTGTTTCAGTCCTTTATCGGTAACCAGTCTTTTCCCATTCTTTGACGCAATCATCGGGTCTACAACAACCGGCATTTTTCTTTTTCTCAAAAATGCTGAAATCTCATCTATGTAAGGTACATCCCATACCACACCGATCTTCACCCCATCTACATCTAATTCCTTCCCTGCCATCTTGAGCATCTCAGAAAAATGCTCCCTGGGTATCGGATATATGTCTTTAACCCCTTTCGGACCCTGAAGAACAATGCATGTAGGAACTGAAATCCCATGGATGCCAAGAGAAAAGTATATATCCAGGTCCCTTGTTATCCCTGCCCCGGATGAAGGATCATGACCTGCAATGGTGAGGATTTTTTTCATGTACATCTTTTAATGATAAGATCCGCTACCTTTTTACCGGACAAAAGCATCCCCCCGAATATAGGACCCATTCTATAGGAGCCAAAGGTGGCGTTCGCACTCATACCCGCAACATAAAGACCCGGAAATACCTCTTTTGTATTTTCAAGGGTAGTTGTTTCTGCAACATTTGCCCACATTGATTTTTCTCCCTCTATCTTTCCCGACGGCGTAAAGAGCTTCACATTCATCTTTCTCTCCAGAACCTTCACTACTTCTACCGGATGGCCTGTGGAATCAACAACAAATCTTGATGCTATGGTTAAAGGGTCAACATGTAAGGATGCCATCTCCACTGCAGTCCAGTTTATCACGATACCTGTAACCTTATTTTCCCTTACAATAAGGTCCTCAACGCTTACAAGGTTGAATATCTTAAGACCTGCCTTGATTGCCTTTATGGATATCCCCGAGACACATTCGATCGCATCTGCAACATAATACCCTTTAGTATAAAGCCTTGCATTGATATCGAGTTCATCCAGTAAAGCCTTTGCCTCTTTCTGGACAACTATTTCGTTGAACATCATGCCCCCGCCCCACATACCTCCACCGATAGAAAGCTTTCTCTCGAATAAAGCAACCTTCAGCCCGGCTTTGGCGAGGTAATATCCGGCAACAAGGCCTGCCGGTCCTGCACCGCAAATTGCCACATCAAGTTCCAGAGAGGAGAGAAGCTTTTTTGTATAACTCTCAACAATTGCCTTCGTTACAATCCTTTCGTCTATCATCTGCCCACCCTTTTAAAAATTTTCAAGAATATATCATATTTTACGGCTGATATGTTACAGAATTTGATAGAAACCCTGAGATGGTTGGATACAGAAAATATATTCGACGTAATTGTCGAAATAGGCTGAAATATTCGACATTTTTTACTTCTAAGGACAGGTGCTAATTTGTCGTCTATTTTTATTCCTAATAATTATATGTAGTTACAATATGCCAATCTTTGGCATGAGTATTGCTCTTTAAACAAACAGTTTGAAAAAAAAATTTAAGGAGGTTAACATGAAGAGATGGTATGTAAGTATGTTGGTAGTGCTTTTAGTAGCACTTGCCACTACAGTATTTGCATTCGGACCGAGAGGCGGTTACAGAGCATCTGGTGGTCAGGGACCCTGTTTGGGCGGGCCGATGGGACCAGGGACAAATCTGAACCTCTCGAAGGAACAGGCAGATAAGATGTGGCAGATTAAAGAGAAGTTTCATAATGAGACACAGGCGCTGAGATATGAGCTCTTCCAGAAAAGGTTCGAGCTAAAAACACTCTACGCAGACCCGAAGGCAGATGATGCAACAATCCTTGCAAAACAGAAGGAGCTCAACTCCTTACAACAGAAACTGTTCGATAAGATGGCGCAGCTAAAGCTTGAACAGAGAAAGATCTTAACACCCGAACAGCTTAAGACATTGAGCGAAACATACGGTGGAAGAGGACTTGGACCCTGCGGACTTGGCGGAAAGGGCTTTGGCGGAAGAGGACATGGACCACGTGGACTTTAGAAAATGGCAAAAGAAGGGCTGACGCACAGCCCTTCTTTAAAACCCGAAAGGAGGCAGGAATATGAAAAAGATGTTTTTAATAATTTTGGCCCTGGGAATAGGGCTTTTAACCTTTTCATGTGCATCTACTGGTTACAATACCCAGAAGGGTGCAGCGATCGGTGCGGGCCTTGGTGCAATTGCAGGTCAGGCAATTGGTCATAATACTGCAGGAACATTAATAGGCCTTGCCGGCGGAGCACTCGCAGGCGCAATTGCTGGAAACGCAGTAGACCAGGATGTGACAAACCAGAAGATAGAATCAGCACAAAGACCAAGAACAGCCTATGTATCTCCTGAAGGAAGCGTAAATGAAAATCCTCCGGGAGAATGGATTCAGGTTCCGGGAGAATGGATTGGCGGCAAATGGGTTCCATCACACAAGGTATGGGTGCCGGTAAATCCAAATTGAGCTACTGGTAATTACTAATGAAATATTTCCCCCTATATATCCTCCTCCTTTTCCTTCTCTTTGTGCCCCCTCTTTATTCACAAGACTCCTATTCGGAGTTTGAGAGGGGGCTCAATCTCACAGATTCACAAAAAATGAGGATGGGGGAGATAAAAAACAAATATATCAATGAATGGCATTCCTTAAAAAGGGAATCCATCAGAAAAAGGCTGGAACTCAGGGAACTTAATAGATCACCATCGGGTAACAGTGAAAAGATTGAAAGACTTCAAAACGAGATAGAAGCGATAGAACGCTCAAGAGAAAACTTCTACAATCAATACAGGGGTGAAGTGTCCAGAACATTAAATGAGGAGCAGAGGCAAAGATATAACAGTTTCTGTGATACTGAGAGAAAAAAAATAAACCGTCCTTTCCGTGAAAGAAGGCATGGAAGATAAAAAACCCCTTCTCTTCCCTTCCCTGTTATTCGCCATATTCTTTCTACTCATCACAATAACCGGATATTTTCAGATCAGAATTATACAAAACAACATTGAAACACTGTTAAAAAGTGAAGGGGAGATACTTTTTAAACATATTAAGAGAGAAATAGAAATAAACCTTGAATACCTGAGCCTTATCGAGAAATCCCCCACCATTATCACGCCAAACTTCCTGAATATAATGGTATACGATGAGGCGATAGTAGAAGAACTGTATACGCTCTTTCACAACATCTCAGATAAGGAGGTAGAAAGGCTGCCGGTCACAAACCTCATGGTGATAGACAAAGATGGTAAGACGATAATGAAAAAAGGGGTACTGAAGGTGCCATCTTCATACATTCACACCCTGAAATCAGGAAAACAGAAGACACTGATAAAAATGCCTACCAATCACGATAAATCGCTACTCATGGGTATCAGGGTAAATGAGCGTATTGTTTTTTTCAGCTTAGATGACAATGAGCTGGAAATGCTCAGAAAAAAACTCATTATAAAGGAAATACTGGAAAGGGAAGAGAAGGGCTTCAACATTGCCGGTATAAGGATATACGACGAGAAAGGCATCCCCTATATAACCTTCTATGAAAAAAGGGGGGACCTTTTTACATTATCTAAACCTCTCAATTCACGATTCCTCCCAAAATATACAGTTGAAATCCTTATATCAAAAGAGCTTGCAAATGACATTGTGAAGAGGACTACCCTTAGCTTTGTATCCATACTCCTCTTTTTAATCATCTCAGGTGCACTGAGCACTTATGTAATATTTCTTCTGGAAAGAAGACACGGAAGGAAGATGAAAGAAATGGAGAAAGAATTGGCAATGAAGGAAAGGCTTGTCTCCCTTGGCAAGCTTGCCTCAGGCATGGCTCACGAGATAAGAAACCCGCTCAATGCCATTAGCATGTCGGTGCAAAGATTAAAGAGGGAATTTATACCGGAAAACGAAAAGGAGGAGTATTACAAATTCATTGATATAATGAAAGGTGAACTCACAAGGGTTGACAGGATTGTGGAGGAGTTTCTTCTTTCTACTAAGGCCCATGTCCCATTTCTTAATGAAAACCTTTATACTATAATTGAGGAGGTAACTACCATCCTAAAAGAAAAGGCAACCTCCAAAAAGATTGATATAATAAACAAAATGGATAAAGATATACATGTACATGCTCAGAAGGGAAGGTTGAAGCAGGCCTTTCATAATATTATCCTGAACAGTATAGAGGCAATAGAAGATGATGGGGTTGTAGAGATATCAGCAGAACATAAAGGGAAGAACATCAATATTTACATTAAAGACTCAGGGACTGGCATCAAAAAAGAGGAGCTTCATAATATATTTGAATACTATTATACAACAAAGGATAAAGGGATAGGATTGGGTCTCCCGATCTCTTATATGATAATAAAAGACCATGGCGGCGAAATAAAGGTTATAAGCGAGGAAGGCAAGGGCACAGAATTTATTATCAGTCTGCCAGCCATTATTAATCAGCCACTATCCATAAAGGAGGGTTCTGCTTGAAGATAAATAACCAAATATCAATAACCAAGTACCTGGAGTTTCCTCAATTTTTTATAGGTAAGGCTGGAACGCTATTTTACTCCCTGCTCCCTGCGCGCGGCTTACCCACTAATGTTCCATTGGAACAAAGTGGGTGCCCAACCCGTGCTCGAAGTCGCGACTCGCAAAAAGCTCTTCCAGCCATTTACTATAAAATACATATGTTGATATGCTCAATTATATGTAATTTCACTGCAATAGCATTTTATTATAGAAAAACTCAGGAAACTCCAGTCAAGTACCAAATAAATTTCGATAGCAAAAGTTTGGAATTTGTAGCTTGGTTATTGGTTACTTCATGTTACTAAAGGATATTCATTATGGATAAAGCAAGCATATTGATTGTTGAAGATGAAGATACCCAGAGGTCCCTTCTCGGAGGGCTTTTAAAAAAGGAAGGCTACAACACAAAAGAAGCAGGGGACGGAGATGCAGCAACAAAGATATTTAAAGAAGAAACCCTTGAGATAGTGCTCCTTGACTACAAACTTCCCGATATTGACGGGCTTACCTTACTCAAAAGGTTAAAGGAAATGAACCCTGAGGTCGAGGTAATAATGATCACAGCCTTCGGGAGTATAGAAAATGCAGTGGATGCACTAAAGGCAGGGGCATCCGAGTATTTAACAAAACCCATAGATATCGACGACCTTCTTTTTAAGATAAAAAAGATAGAGGAAAAAAAGCATCTAATCCATGAAAACAGGGTATTAAAGGAGACATTGAAGGATAGATTTAAAAGCGAGGCGTTTATCTATTCGGGCGAAAAGATGTATGAGGTCGCAAGCCTTATTATAAGGGTGGCGAAGACAGACTCTACCTGTATTATTCAGGGAGAAAGTGGCGTGGGTAAAGAGGTTGTTGTAAATCTCATCCATGAGTCGAGCGAGAGGAAAAACCAGCCCCTTGTAAAGGTAAATTGCGCGGCAATACCTGAGACCCTCCTTGAAAGTGAACTATTCGGATACGAAAGGGGCGCCTTTACAGGAGCGTACCAGAGAAAGATGGGTAAATTTGAGTTAGCCAATAAAGGAACTGTCTTCCTTGATGAAATCGGCGACATCAGTCCGCTGCTACAGTCCAAACTGTTAAGGGTGATACAGGAAAAAGAGGTTGAGCGGTTAGGCGGCCTTCATCCCATTAAGGTAGATGTTAGGATAATTGTTGCGACAAACAAAAACCTTGATGAAGAGGTAAAAAGGGGAACGTTCAGGGAAGATCTTTACTACAGGTTAAATGTGGTGAACATACAAATACCCCCGTTAAGGGAAAGGAAAGAAGATATACCGCTGCTTATCGACTTTTTCCTGAAAAGATTCACTGACAAACACAAAAGGGAAATCAGGGGCTTTACAAGAGAAGCAAGGGATATGCTGATAAAATATGATTATCCAGGGAATGTGAGAGAGCTTGAAAATATAATAGAAAGGGCTACTGTGCTAACCAGGGGAGACCATATATCAAAAGAAGACCTGCCAGCCTTGTCCGATAAGGTTGAACCTTCACTTGAAGGGAGTATGAACGAGGTAATTGAAACAATGGAGAAGAGGATGATAACAGAAGCCCTTGTAAATGCAAACTGGGTTCAGACAAGGGCAGCATCCAGCCTTGGAATAAGCGAGAGAATGCTGAGATACAAAATCAAGAAGTATAACATCGCTAAATAGTAATAGCCCGGACAATAGACAATAGGCTATAGGCTTTTCACTTTTCACTACTCACCGCTTCTTCAGTGTGGTATATTCTAAAAAAAGGGGGTTTAGCTGGACAGCCACACCATATCTATTGAAGGCGAGAAGGGGGGTAAAATCACCCTTTCCATATCAGGAAAGATGTCGCTCGAGAATCTGAATGTAATGACATCAGAAATGAAGTCGCTCTTTGAAGATAAATCCCCTTCCGAACTCACTATCGACCTTGTAGGGGTTGAATACCTGGATAGTGCCGGAGCGCTCCTGCTTATCGAGATGGAGGCTGAGGCTAAGACAAGGTCAATCCCTTTCAAACTCATAAACTTGTCTGGCAAAGGGCAAGGGATAATGAACCTTCTTGACCGTGATGCCCTTACTGCTCGACCACTCGCCCCAAAAGAGAGGTCTCTGAATATTCTGGAACAGATAGGGAATGTAAGTGAAGATATGTTCGATGACCTGATCCAGGTCATTACCTTTGAAGGGGAGCTTATCATGGAGATAGTTTTCTCATTGTTCCATCCTCTTTCAGTCAGATGGAATGATGTCCTTTCCTATATGAAGAGGGTGGGGGTGGATGGGCTTCCCATACTGGGGCTTATCAGCTTTTTATTAGGTCTTATCATAGCGTTTATGTCTTCCTTGCAGCTCAAGCAATTTGGTGCCAACATATACGTGGCTTCCCTTGTGGGTATAGCTATGGTGAGGGAACTCGGGCCCATCATAACAGCAATTGTTGTTACCGGGAGATCCGGGTCAGCCTTTGCAGCGGAGATTGGAACAATGAGGGTAAATGAGGAGGTTGACGCCCTTATTACAATGGGTTTTAATCCAATAAGGTTCCTCGCCATACCAAAGGTCTTTGCCGCCATGATGGTAGTGCCCATACTTACCCTGTTTGCAGACATTTTTGCAATTTGCGGCGGTATGGTTGTGGGTGTGTTAGGCCTGGATTTGACACTCTATACATACATTCAACAAACGATGCAGGCCCTGGAAATATTTGATATTGTATCCGGTATTGTTAAATCCGTAGTCTTTGCTATCCTCATAGCAGGGATAGGATGCCAGAGGGGTTTTAAGGTAAGGGGAGGCGCTGAGGCTGTTGGCAACGCAACAACTTCAGCAGTTGTATATGGGCTATTCCTTATTATAGTTATCGATTCAGTGTTTGCTATTATTTTACACTATATAGGATGAGGACATAGTAAATTGTTAGGAGTTTATGGGGTTATAGATGTCTGAGCCAGTTATCATAGTTGAAGGGCTTACTGTTCGTTACGGTGATGATACCATTTTAGAAGACGTGAGTTTTCAGGTGTATGGGGGGGAGGTTCTGGTTGTTGCAGGTGGAAGCGGCTGTGGAAAATCTACCCTTTTAAAACATATGATTGGATTGGATATACCAGACGCCGGCAAGGTACACATCAATGACGTTGATATCACTACTGCAGAGGACGAAGAACTGAGAAATCTGAGAAAGGGTATAGGAATGCTCTTCCAGTCGAGCGCCCTTTTTGGTTCCATGACGTTGTCAGAAAATATTGCCCTCCCATTATTAGAATTTACAAAGATTCCCCCATCGACTATTGACCTTATTGTGAAAATGAAACTCGGTATGGTTGGACTGGCTGGCTATGAAAATCATTTTCCCTCTGAATTATCAGGAGGCATGCAAAAAAGGGCTGGTATCGCAAGGGCAATGGCAATGGATCCGCACATACTTTTTTTTGATGAGCCTTCTGCGGGGCTCGACCCTATCACCGGTGCCGGGCTCGATATACTTATAAAGAGGATCAATGAAGGAATGGGGACCACAATGGTTATCGTCACCCACGAGCTTGAATCTATATTTGCCGTAGCACACAGAATTCTCATGCTTGATAAGAGCAAAAAAGGTATAATTGGAGAAGGCGATCCACGGGAACTGAAGGAGCATTCAAAAGACCCGATGGTGAAAGGCTTCTTCAACAGACAGGTTATGGAAGATAAAAACAGAGGAACCTAAAATGGCAAAGAAAAAAATGTATTTTAATGTCGGGCTTTTTGTTACCATAGGCATTCTTATAGGGGTAAGTGCAATTGTGTGGGTAGGTGCTTCTAAATACTTTCAGGAAGGCACTATCTTTGTTACCTACTTCGATGAATCAGTACAGGGGCTGCAAATTGACTCGAGTGTTAAGTACCGGGGTGTAGACATAGGCAGGGTAATGAAAATAGGGGTAGCACCTGATAATAGACTGGTAGAGGTAGTTATGAAGATTGAATTCAAGGGTAATGTAGTGCGGGATACTGTGGCAAAACTAAGAACAGCAGGTATAACCGGTATCGTCTTTGTCGAACTGGAGCGAAGAAAACCAGAAGACATCAAGCTTTCACCAAAAATAGATTTCCCCACCAGGTACCCGGTAATACAATCCCTTCCTTCGGATATTAAACAAATATTTTCAGCAATTGATAGTATTATGGAAAATATAAAGCAGATCGATTTCAAGGGAATATCCAACCAGCTAATAGATACTACAAAGGCGGTTGAGATCTTTGTAGGCGGCGACAGGATGAAAAGGATTCTGTCAAACATAGAATATACAGTGGCTAATCTGGAAAGTGCTACTGACAAAGTAAACGATATAATGACTGAAGGCATCATCGAAGACGTTGTTGCTGAGGCAAAAGATGCGATAAAAGAAGCAAAGACTGTTATCTTAAGGGTAAAAACAGAAGTGAATTCTTTAAATGTAGCGGAAACTACGGGTAAAGCAAACCAGCTTATAGAAAACATGAATAAGAAGATGAACACAGCAGCAACCGAAATTACAGTTACAAGCGAGAACCTACGACGAGTCTCAGAAACCCTTGAGAATCTCATGGAAAGACTCAGCGCTGACCCATCTGAACTTATCTTTAGCATTCCGCCCACTCAAAAGAGGGCAAAATAAATGGAGAGAGGTGAAGAGATGAAACCACATACAATCGGCCTATACATGAAACTTAGAATCCTGCTTATCCTGATTCCTGTCCTCCTTCTTACCGGTTGTTTTACGAGGGCAAAAACCCCTTATATAGTGGAACAATATATACTCGAGTATTCCTCACCTGTCTTTAAAAACCATGCTCTTCTGGACGAATCGATCAAGGTCGAGCGTTTTTCTACAGCCCAATCCTTCAACAGCACGGCAATGGTTTACAAACCACATGCATTTAAGCTTGCCGTTTATAACTACAACCGCTGGAGGGTTACCCCGGGGGATATGGTCACAGATTATCTTCTCAGGGATTTAAGGAACTCTGGTCTTTTTCGGGCAGTCCTCTCATACCGTGATGTAGATAGTACCAGATTTACCCTCGAGGGTGTGATAGAGGAATTCCTTGAAATGGATGAGGGAAGTAATGGCAAGACGGTTCTCAGTCTGAATATCGCGCTTCTCGACCAGAACCAGAAAGAGATAACCAGGAAGGTTATCTTCCAGAAGGCGTACCGGCTTGTAGAATTGCAAAAAGAGCAAACCCCTGAAGGACTCGCACAGGGTATGAGTGCTGCGATGGCAAGGTTATCAGAACAATTGATAAATGACATCTACAATGCAGTAAAAAAATAGAGGTCATTAGTTAGAAACCAGAACCCATTTTCCACTTGACACACAACGAGAAAGTCAGGAAGATATATCTATGGAAAACGTACCACCAGGAGTAGATTCCCACGGTAAGGGACGGGATAATAATCAATCTGAAAGCTGGAAAAGAATTTAATATATGCAGAGGGTGATTTTATTATAAAGGCATAGCCTATGAAGATTTACCAACAGGTTTTTAATGGATAATGCTCAGGAACAATTAACTCAATATCTCACGATGGCCTTAGAAAGGGGGGCGGATCATGCAATCGTCATTGAAACCTCGAGGGTTGCCACCGCACCATGGGTCAGGATTAAGTGCCAATTCGGATGCCCCGGTTATGGCAAAAGCCTTTGCTGCCCGCCCAACACACCTACCCCAGAGGAAACGCGCAAGGTACTCGACTCTTACAGGCATGCTATCCTGCTCCATCGCCACTGGTCGAAACGCTATGGAATTGTGGATGAATTCAATGAAATGGTAGTGGACCTTGAAACTGCCCTCTTTCTCGATGGTTATTACAAGGCGTGGGGGATGGGAAGCGGGCCGTGCAGCAGGTGTAAGAAATGCAATATTACTGGTGGATGCCTGAAGGCTCACAGGGCAAGACCTGCAATGGAAGCCTGTGGTATTGATGTCTTCCAGACTGCAAGGACACATGGCCTTCCCATCCATGTGATTAAAAATCATAGAGAAAAAAGGGACAGCTACGGTCTGGTACTTGTTGAATAACAAGCCTTTTTTAGTGAATCACTGACACAAAATTGCAACAAGAGATAATAGAACCTGTATTAATAGTCCATATCCCCTAAGGGTCTTTTAAAGGTATATGAAAATGGCCTTGCCAGAAATTCCTCATAAACTATTGATTTGTTTTCTTCAGTAAAGGCAAAGGGGACAGAAATTATGGTTCCCACCAAACCCAGCACGCAACCGGCAAGACTCGCAGGCCGCACAATAAATACATCCATAAAAACTGCATCCGAACGGCTATATGACTTAGATGGGCTGGTGCCTTTATATACCTCTTGACCATATATGGGCGTAACAAGTAATGCGGTAAGACACATTAATAACAGACCAGGGATTAAATATTTTTTCATACTACTACCCCCTTTCATCCGGATAAAACTACCTTTCAAATCTATTATCCTTTATATCTTGTGCCATTGTCAATTTTTCTTTCATAGCTTCTGATGCATAAATGACAGAGGGCAGAGAACGGGAAAGCGTTCAAGGTTTCAGGTTCAAGGTTCAACGTTGAACATAGAACATTGAACTTTAAATAGAAAGGGCTGACGGCTGATTGCTGAACTCAATTTTATACCTAACTCAATGAAAAACTTGACAATTTACTTTTCCCTTGATAGCATTTTCCTAAATGGAACAGGGGGTTATCGTGAGCAAAGCCGCCACCAGCCGACTAACCGTATTTTGGTTGAATTAGAACCTTGATTGCTGTAGAATAATGTTAGAAAGTTTAACAGTAAAACAGGGGGTATTAAAATGCTGGTAGATTTGAAGCAAAAATCACAGGTTACCATACCAAAGGGTTTTGTAAAAAGGTTGAATCTAAAGGTCGGGGACAAGCTTGAGGTCGAGGAAGAAGGCGGAAAGCTTGTTATTACACCTGTTGTTGTTGTGCCAAAAGACCAAGCCTGGTTTTACAGCCCTGAATGGCAGGAGAGGGAACGGGAGGTTGAGAGGCAAAAAGAGGAAGGCAAAATACACAAAGCCTCAAACAAGCAAGAATTATTTAAAAAATTGGGGCTGGATAAAGTTTGAACATATATTTTTCAGACCTTTTCCTTGAGGGCGTTAAGCGGTTATCGGATGATTCGAAGAAAGCGTTGAAAAAGAAACTTGAAATTATGGCTGACAATCCAAAACATCCATCATTAAGAACCAGGAAGATAAAGGGCCATAAAAATATATTTGAAGCAAGCATCAGCATGGGTATCAGGATGACATGGGAATATTTTGAAGATGGCATCTTGCTGCGGAATATCGGTGAGCACGATAAGACACTGAATAAACCATAAGCTCTTGATTTATACTTCATAACCCATGAAAAATACTTGACAAAATCATTTTTGCTTGATAGCATTTGCTTAAATGAAACGGGGGGTTATCGTGAGCAAGGCCGCAGCTTGCCGAATATCCGTATCTTTCCCTTATATCCAGGAGTGTATCGCAAAGGTTAAAACCCTTCCCGGCCAGAGGTGGTATATCCGAACCAGTGCGGTTATGAACGAGTTATACGCCATGCGTTATAAAATGGTACAGGTGGTTTGATGACTCAAAAAAGGGCCTTTTTTCTTAGATACCCAGGTGGTAAGGGTAGAATGCTTAATTTTCTAATTCCTCAGCTTGCTTCATCTATTCTCACAGCAAATCGTTTTGTTGAACCGTTTGCAGGGGGGGGTGCTGTTTTCTTTGCCTTGAGCCCCAAAAGGGCACTTCTCTCGGATATTAACTCAGAACTTATTGACTTATACAGTGGAATTCGTCGTTATCCGATAGAGGTCTGGAATATCTTTCAAGGTTTTCCCTCCACTAAAGATGCGTATTATAAGATTCGTGATTGGAAACATGAAGAACTGGATTTACCAATTCGTACAGCGAGAACGCTCTATCTAAATAGGACCTGTTTTAAGGGTATGTGGAGGCATAATGGTAATGGAGAGTTTAACGTGGGATACGGTGGACAAGATAGACGGTGGGTAATAAGTAAAGAAACCTTGGTCTGGGTTTCAAAAAAGCTATGGCGTATTTCTCTGAAATGTAGTGACTTTGAGGAAGTCATTGATGCATGCAAAGAAGATGATTTTATTTTTGTTGACCCACCCTACCGTCCAGGTGAACGCGAAATGATTCATGATCATTATAGGTATGGCAAATTTAGTTTTGATGACCATAAACGGTTGGCAGCAACGCTAAAAAGAGCCTCGGCAAGAGGTATTCGTTGGGCTATGACAACTTCTACGCATCCTGACATAGTTTATCTTTTCCGCAGGTATCATATTGTGTCTATTCCAAGAGGAACTGGAAGAAAAATTGGGGCATTAACAAATAATTCAGGTGAAGTTCTTATTCGCAATTACGAGGAGGTATCCCAATGAAAGATTTTTTCGAGAAGGCTGCGATGCAAAATCACCCGCTCAGGGTCTTACAAACATTCCTTGAACGTGAGAAAGCTAACGAGCAAGCAAAAAAATATGATGATATGCGCTTCGTCGGGTATGTGCTTGATATTGGGTTTGATACCGTTACGATTATTACATCTGACCCTTTCAAGATTGCAGTTGGTGGAGTGCCTCGAAATTCAATGCTCATAATGGTGCCTGCGGGTTATGATTCATTGCCTCCCCATTTTACGCTGTTACGAGTATTAGAAGCAGCCCCTACCCCCCTGTCCAAAGAAGTTCAGCAAACCTACTTTGAGCTGCAGAAAAAGTCAATGCCAGAACTAGATATTTTCACTCAGAGTGAACTGCAATGGGGGGCGCTCAAGACCGGCGTCCTTGGAATGTTCTATCCCCATCCTGAAAAAATAGATCAGGTAGAGTTTTCAGGCGATCTGAACAATTACGTTAGTGCTCACAAGTATCGTGTCTATGCGTGTGATGACGCTTTATTGAAACTTATCACCAATTCGATGGTGCCAAATGAAAGCCGCTTTCCCATCGGGGATTTACGGTTGACTGAATGCAGGCTTCTATTGCCGAACAAACCTCACCCACAAGTTGAAGTCTTTGTTTCTACAAAAGATTTTATGGGCGCGCGAACGGCGATGTTCGGCAAAACACGGCTCGGTAAAAGCAACATTGTGAAACTCATTGCCCAGAGCCTAATAGAGACAACAGCGCAAACTAAAAATGTAGGGCAAATTATATTTGACATAAATGGCGAATATGCCAATGACAATCCACAGGATGACAGCCGTTCATTGAAAAGTGGCTATCCTGATCGTTGTGTTGTTTATGCTCTAACTGCGAAACCAGCAACTCCATCGAAACCACTAAAGCTTAATTTTTACGAGCATCCCGAGCGCTCCCGTAGGGTGTTGGCAGATCTATTGGAAAGCGAAGGACGAACTTCTATTTATATCAAAGCATTTATAGGTGCAGAAATTCCATCTTTAGAAGTTTTAAGCAGTTTACCTCAAAACGAAAAAAAGCGTGCAGAACGGCGAATTCTAATGTATTGGGCTGTTTTAAAAAAGGGCGGATATGATGTTGACGAAGCTGCTCTTTCTAGAAAGTTGCGTCTCGACCCTGGTTACAACACAAGCTTGCGCTCTACTGTATATGCTGGAAATACGCCGCCAACTATTAATTCTTTAAATGTTTTGGTTTCTGAATTTGAAAGAATTGCTGATTTTATTCGTAACAGACCTGATAATGATCCCATTTTACAATCAAGTAGTGGCAGACCCCTGTTTGAACGTGATGAACGCGCAATACTTGAGTTTCTCAAACCATCTATCGGGGCAGGACCGGCAATGATTCAACGGTTCAGAATTTATCACGACAGAAATGCGGGTGATTTTGCAAGAGAAATAATAGATCTTGTTGATCAAGGTCAAACAGTTATTCTTGACTTGGGTAATGCCAATCCAGAGGTGATGGAATATTTTTCCTATGAATTATCGAGTGCGGTTTTTAACCATCAAGTCGATAAATTCACTAACAATGCACTTAGTGACCATTATGTACAACTCTATTTTGAGGAAGCTCACAATTTATTTCCCGCAAGGGATGAGGGCATGGACATTTATCGCCGCATTGCTAAAGAGGGGGCAAAATATCACATCGGGATGGTTTATTCTACACAGTCTGTTACGACCATCAACAAAGACTTACTTGCCCAGACAGAAAATTTCTTTATTGCTCATCTCTCATCGCAAGATGAGGTAAATGCGCTTGCTAAAGTGAATGTTGCCTACGAAAGCTTGAAAGAAGACATTCTTCAGGCAAAAACGGTAGGGTACATAAGAATGCTCACACGTTCTCATCGTTTTGTTGTATCGGTGCAGGCCAGAAAATTTACTCCGCCTGATAAAACAAAGAGAGGGGGTTGAGATGCCTTACAAGGCTGGAGACCGTTTACCAGCAGAACGTGCAAGCCGGTTAGGACATCTTGATGTCTTAAAAAGCGAATTGGTAAAAAAACTCTGTAAGAGTTTTGAGGAAATTGCCCAAAGTCCTATTTCCACTACCGGTTCTTGGAAAACTATGCCGTCGAATGGACAACCTTTGCCTTTAGTATTCGGTGTTGATGGTTCCATGCAGATAATTGAATCAGAAACTCCACCCTATAAGGCACTGGCATTTGTTAAGACTGCACTCTTGAGGGTTGATCGAGTTGCACTTTCTTCGATTGATGAGGAGTCCCCGCACCCACTTGCGTTGCGAGACATATTAGCTGATTCTGCTTTATATCATGCGACGGTCCTTCCACTAAGACACGTTGTTGTCCCGGGGATGTCTGTATATGATGCAGTTCGCGAGATAATCTTTGAATCAGTAAAAGATGCTTCATTAGATGGCGAACCATTTGAAACACTCAAGTGGCTCATTTATCAGAAATGGGATAAAAAAGAAAATAGAGATTTACCTCCCTTTGAGTGCCCACACTGCGAGTATCAAAAAACCACTCTACCATTCGACTCAGATATCGGGCAATGTCCAAATTGCAAGGGGAAATTGAACGTCACAGATATGCTCGGTTTTCACCAAGAAATGGCTCCAGACTCTGCTCCTGAAACTGTTGCAACAGCGTATATGAGCATTCATGAAACATTGTTGTTGTTTACAGGGATTAGATACTTCTGGGAGAGAAAAAAGAAAGTACTTTCTAACTGTCTGTTTGTAAAAGACGGACCTCTCTCCATTCGGGCACAGTATTCAAAACTTGTGGCTCCAATACGAAGATTCTTGGCCTTTGCGAGAGATCAAGGTTATCCTGTACATATTATCGGGCAGGAAAAGACCGGAGCGTTTGCTGATCATTTGCAACTGATTGGGAACAATGCCCCTCTCCAATCGCTGTTTATCCCTGGCAATCAATACATCAAAGAACAGATTCAACATAGACCCAACAGAGGGGCACCCTATGGGAAGGATACGAACTATGGTGCTAAATATTCCTACCGGAGAGTACGTTGAGGATCCTACGCTCTCTAATCTCATCGGTGCTGAAAGAATCTTTGCGACATTACCGACAATTTTGAGTAGTCGATTTGAGGGAGCCCTTTTACCTATTGAACTGGCTCATGGAGTTGCATCTCTCTCAACATATCCTTCTGCTCAAATTCTCAAGATTTTTGCAGAAGCAAAGGGACAGAAGAGGTAGTACGTAGAGTAGTAGGGTCACATCTTCAATTATCAATTGATCATGAGGGAACCTTGGTATAGATGGCTTACAAATCAGTGAACTCTTCCGGTGTAGGATATATTGCCAGCACCGACGCTGCAAAGGGAGGGGCAGCCGTACTTGCCTTTGCCAACGATAAAAAGCTGAAAAACAAGGTGAAAAAATTACTATTGATAATTGAACAGCCTGTTGCCCAAATCAAATTGTCTGCCGGAACACTATTTTCCTCGTGCTTCCGCTCCGTGCGGCTTCATCCCGCATATGGCGGGATTTACCCACTAAATGACCCGTCCTCGCTCAATCCACGAACTCGCCCCCTCTAAATGGGGCTCAAACAGCGTGGATTGTCCCCTCTGGAACTCTCAGACGTGCCAAAGTGGGTTTCCCAAGCCGTACTCGATGTCGCGCTCAGAAAAAGTTCTTCCGGCAGTGATGTTTATGAAGAAATAGGTTTGGACAACAGCCCGTAAAGATGTGACCCTTTGCCCCCTATAAATATTCACTTGACTTCATATTTTATTGTGCTATATTAAACCATGTGGAACATCGAAAGAACTGACGAGGCAGTACGTTGGATTAAGGAATTAGACGATGATGCAAAAGAAGCAATTTTAAAAGGTCTTCTAATCCTAAAGGAAATAGGTCCTTCATTGGGGAGACCCTATGTTGATTCTGTTAAAAGAAGCAGGCATCAAAATATGAAAGAACTCAGGATACAAAGTAAATTGAGATTATTTCGAATATTTTTTGCATTTGATCCGAAAAGGAATGTTATTTTACTGATTGGCGGAGATAAAAGAGGTGACAAGAGATTTTATCAAAGAATGATACCAATTGCTGACTATTTATATGATAGGTATCTTGAAAAATTAAGGGAGAAACATGAAAACACAGGCAAAAAAAGGGATAAATAAAAAAGAAGATTTTATTGATGAACTTACTTCTATGATTCCCCCTGAAAAGGCAGAAAGAGCTAAAAGGGAAGCAGAGAAGGAAATATTCCAAATACGTTTATCCGAGCTAAGAAAGAAAATGGGTGTTCGTCAAGAGGATATTAAAACATTTACACAATCAGGTATTTCAAAATTGGAATCAAGGAAAGACATGAAGGTATCAACCCTTATAGAGTATCTTAGCAATATTGGAATGGGCATTGAAATAACAGCATATTCTAAAAACGTTAAAAAAAAAGATTTTGAAGCAGTAACATTGCTAAAGGTATAACCATACAAGCATAAGTTAAAAGGGAAGTTTAAAAAATATTTTTGATTGCCTGTAACACATATGGAGGTGATATATGAAGCAGACTCTTACCATAAGAATACCCGACGATCTTAGAGAAGGATTGCAAGAATTGAGTAAAAGCGAGAATAAACCTGTAAGTGATATTGTACGTGAATCCTTAAAAAGGTATTTGTCTATTTACCGCTTCCGCAAATTAAAGAACATGGTA
>Ga0172366_10000527_pt1 | contig 27913 bp, 17 predicted proteins | sample LakKivSesite69cm_FD_114533 | JGI IMG/M metagenome (GOLD analysis project Ga0172366, IMG submission 114533) | Sediment microbial communities from Lake Kivu, Rwanda - Sediment site 69cm | ecosystem: Environmental > Aquatic > Freshwater > Lake > Sediment | place: Rwanda: Western Province, Lake...
CTTGATGGAGTGTACATAGACCAGGTGGCGATTGCCACAGCCGAATTGTGCCATAACCCCGAACACGGGCATCCGGTCGGAGGGGGCCACTATTGGGTGCAGGGCTACAATGATTTGATCAGGACAGCGAGGGACCGAGCGAGAAAAGCCAACGCAGATGCTTGCCTCCTCAGCGAATCCTGCATAGAACAGTTCATCGATTCCTTCGATGGATTTCTGACATTAGACTCAAGCTGGGAACGAACAGGGGCCAACCTCGATCTCAGCTGGGACAAAATGGGACTGCAGGGACAGACATGGGAGCCGATCCCGGTGTTCAACGCAGTCTATCATGACTACGCCATCACGTTCGGTAGCTATACATCCATGACGGGGGTTCCGCCTTATGATGACCTGTGGCCTGAGGCAGGGAGGCCCCCGGAGTTCGGTAAGTTCGCCACGTACAACGATAGGTACCCGGACCAGTTCGCGTTCGAACTGGCAAGGGCCCTCTGCTGGGGAATACAGCCGATGGTCACGAACGTCTACCCTGAGATGCTCGGACGGAACGAATTCGACACTGACGTGAAATTCCTTGTGGATATCGCCAAGTTCCATTCCTTGGCGAGGGAGTATCTCACGCTCGGCAGATGGCTGAGGCCTCCGATGGTGGACTGCCCGTGTGTAGCGGTCAAGATATACGTAAGATCAATCTACACATCCACGGACAGGATCGGAGAAACGGTCAGGAATTCTCCGGCTGTGCTCAGTTCGGCGTGGGCTTCTCACGAAGGGAGTCTATGCGTTGTGTTAGTCAACTTCACAAGAGATCCTGTCAACGCCAAGCTCTCAATGGATTTGGACAAGTATGGGTTCGAACCCGCTGACAAGATCGCCGTGTCGGACTACCCGAACTTTGGAAAGCGCACCGTGCTCTCCTCACACGAGCTGGAGAAAGACATCAACATGCCTGGCAGGTCCATAGCAGCTCTTGAGTTCTCTACGGAGTGAGAACTCTTGGGCGGTGAAGGGAAAGAACCGGAAACCGCACGAGACAGGCCTGAAGAACTAGATGAGCACGCAGACAGACAACATGGGTCCCCAGCAGACAGCATGTGGGAGGTCCTGAACTCACTCGGCGACCTCAAGGAACACAACACCGATCTCGAATCGAAAATCGAGGACACCCAGAGGAGACTCAGGGAAGCCCAGAACAGGATGACCTTTCTAGAGGAGAAATACGAAACGCTCAGACGATCGCAACTGAGTGGTCTATCGCCAGAAGAAGAGACCAACAAAGCAACGGAACACAAAGCTGACAGACCATTCTGGACTAGAGTCGCATCCGAGGTGAGTGACAATCGCAGATTTCTCACCGTTCCGCTGATCGTGAATCTGGCGAGGGTTCTCGTCGCTGTCCTTCTCTATCTCGCGCACAGCAGTTCTGGAGTATTCACCACGACATATATGGACTGGCAGTATGCTGGGGGCCTGCTGGGCGAGCCCTTTAGGATCCCCGTCCCCGCGGGTGACTGGTCATATCTTTTCTTCGCGTGGGATAGCATCTGGTACATCAGGATCGCACAGGTCGGGTATTACGGAACTCGATTCGCTTTCTTTCCGACATTGCCTCTTGCGATCCGATTCTTCTACTCGTTCACGATGGACTTCGGACTAGCAGCGGTGATAGTGTCGTTCCTGTTCGGAACTCTGTGGATTCCCTTCTACCAGGCGGTCGCCGAACAGTACATGCGAAGAAACCAAGCCATGCTGAACACTCTACTGTGCGCCTTCTTCCCCTTCGTCTTTCTGTTCACTTCGGTAGCCTACACGGAGTCGCTGTTCCTGCTCGCATGCGTCGCGGCCTGGTACTTCTACACGCGGGACAAGCTTCCGCATTCGTTCGTGATGATTGCCATCGCAACAGTCACTAGGATCTACGGCGCGTTCATGCTGCTGCCCGTGTTGCTTGACCTGGCAGCCAAGAAACGATGGAAGGACATGTTGTACACCCTCATTCCCGCCTTCGCACTATCTCTGTGGTGCTTCTATTGCTTCATCTCAACTGGCGACTGGTTGGCTTTCAGAACCGTTCAAGTGGCATACTGGGGATCTCCAACATTGTTCAGTGAGTTTGTCGTGAAGTTCTTCACCGGTGAGCAGATTACGTGGAACACCTCCACCGCTTTCATTCTGGCCTTCATTGCGATTGCAGTGTATCTCGCCTTCGCATCCTATGAGGTGGACAAGAAGCTCGGCTCGTTCGCGGTTGTAGGCGTAGTGTCCAACCTCTTTCTAGGCTACATCTGGTCCTATACAAGGCATCTCACCTTCTTCTTCCCCATGTGGCTTGTGGTGAAACCCTCAAACAAGTATCTGGTCGCACTTGCATGTGTCCTCTTCCTGCTGTGCTCGATCGTGCTCTGGAACCAGTTCATAATGAGACAGTGGGTCGCGTAGTGTTACCGAGAAACAGACGCCGAGGCCCCCCTGTCGGGCCTCGAACCTCACTCGTTGACCCTGTCCTACTTGTACAGAAGATACTCCTTGCGCTTTTCCTTGAACTTCGCCAACTTGGTCTTCCAAGCGCCGACGATGTCGTCAGGTGGTATGCCTGCCTCAAGTTTGGTCCTGAGATCGTCCGATCCTGCTAGTATGTCCATCGGGTAGTGTTCTGCGTCCTTGGACTTCTCTCTCCACTGAAACTTCTCCGGGTCCGCTCTGACCATCGCGTCGAGCAGGTGAACAGCTGTCCTGACGGGCTGGTACGCGCTCCTGTCTGTGACGTAGAGTCTGACACCTTGGCACTTCTCTCCAGCGAACTTCGAGAAGTGCTTCAGCGGATTGGGGGTCGGAATGAAATACGCTTCGCCGAACTTGATCCCCGGAAGACCTCGTCCGTTGAGTTCCTCGGTCAGTGACTTGGCATCCAGCCAAGGTGCTCCGAAGATCTCGAATGGCCTGGTCGTCCCTCTCCCTTCGGAGATGTTGCAGCCCTCAAACAAGCACGTCCCTGCGTAGGTGATGACGGAGTCCATGGTAGGCAGGTTTGGAGATAGGACTGGCCAGAACAGTCCCGTGTCCTCGTACCACATGTCATGCTTCCACCCTTCCATCTTAACCACTGTGAGGTTGCACTTGACGTTGTATTCTTGATTGTACATCGTAGCCAGCTCTCCGTGCGTCAGGCCGTGCACGTCTGGAATCTCCATCCATCCCACGCCGGACCTGAACCTTAGGTCCAAGACCTCGCCCTCGGGAGGTAGAGGAGCTATGGGATTGGGCCTGTCCAGAACTATGAGTTCTATTCCTGCTTTGGCCGCAGCATCCATTGCGAAGCACATGACGAATTTGTGGCCGTAGTACCTGGCACCCGCTTGTTGGATGTCGAACACAATGGCGTCGATCCTGTGTTCTCTCATCGTCTTGACGTTGTCCTCCAGCCTCAAAGAGTAGGACGGATAGACAGGAACCCCTGTCTTCTTGTCTATGTGATACTCTTCTTCGGAGTCCTGCGCGTCGCCGCGCACCCCGTGAGGAGGACTGTAGAGGTACGCCAGAGTGTAGTCCTTGCTTGCCTTGGCTATGTCATAGAACGAGACCAGATCCTTCGTCACTGCAGTATGGTTAGCGATGGTAGCTATGCGTTTCCCCTTGAACACATCTTTCTTGGTTGTTGTCGCGACATCAAGTCCGGATCTTACAGAGCCTATCATGGATGCAGGGCCATGCATGCACTTATTATGGTTTTTTGCAGCTAATGGCGAAAGCCAGGGGGCGCGTTTTCGGGCCGAAATACGCCTTTTCTCTAGTTGCGCAGGCTTTCTAGGCCTCTCGCGAGGTTGCCGAGGAACTCCTCATCGACATTAAGATGTGCCTCCCTTGCTGCCACTATCACAGCACCGACCACTGGCTTGAACCGCGCATGCACAAGCTTCGCACGGGGGGTCGAATTGCGGATCGTGGACTCAAGTGGAGCCAGGACGTACTCACCGAAGTTGTCCAAGACTCCTCCCATCGTCGCCACCTCGAACTCGTCTCCTAGCATGTTCAGTTGTCTTGCCACGGCTACAGCAGCCATTCCAAGTTCTCTTCCTGCATGCTCCAAGAGACCTTTGGCTACAGCATCGCCGTTCTTCGCTGCTTCGAGCACTAAGGGAGCCAAGGCCGACACTTGATCTCGAGGCATTGCTTCGGCGTAGACCTTTCGTACCAGATCTTCGATCGAGGACAGGCCGAGATGCGCGACCAGTTTCTCCACAAGAGCGGTTTTCTCGCCACGCATGTCGTGAGCTCTCAGAGCTGCGATCATCGCCTTTCTCGCTATGTCATAGCCGCTGCCCTCGTCCCCGATGATGTAGCCCCAGCCAGAAGCTCTGCCGAACTCTCCTTGGGAGTTCATTCCGAAACAGACAGCACCCGTTCCTGATATTAGAACGACACCGGGTTTGCCGGCTGTGGCTCCCATTAGGGCGATGACCCCGTCATGGACTATCACGTTCCTTTGAGAGAGATGCAGAGAATCCAAGACCTCTTGCATCAGCTTCTTTCCTTCTGGATTGCCCGAACCTGCAGCCCCGACGCAGACCGCGGATACTGTCCCTCCTAGCCCTTTGCCGCTCGTCGCCTCCTTGATCGCGTCCGATAAGGATCCACGTGTCTTGTCTTTGCCGACGACCAGTATGTTCGAGGGACCACCTGTCCCTATTCCTTTGATCGATCCGTCATGCCCTACGACCAGGCAGGTTGTCTTAGTTCCTCCGCCTTCGAAGCCGACTAGCAGATCCGACTTGCTCATAGTGACCAACTGCACCATTATGCCCGGCGGAACCCGTTTTATTGTTTCTTCACAGGGGTTGATGCGATAGCCTAGGGATAGAGGAGGTACCTCCTTCTCTTTGTCTGGAATGATCTCAGATCCCTCGCCCAGCCTTTCACGATCTGTTCGGGCTCCACCCCGTTGAGAAGTTGTTCCCTTGTAGAGGCCGTCCCGGCAAGCAGGTCAAAACTGTAGTCTTCGTCACGCCAGCCCCTTCTGAACTCTATCTTCCCTGGGAAGAGATCCATTATCGCCTTAATCACCTTGAGCCCAGTGAGGACGGGCATGAACTTGTCCCTGTCATGCACATGAAGCTGGACTCCCCCGCATATTTCACCTGTGAACTTGCCGAACATTGGTATGAAATACAGACCCCGGAACCTCACGCCGGGGAGCTTGTAGGCAGTGAGTTTCTCCCTAAGCTTGAAACCATCGACCCAAGGAGCTCCTATGATCTCGAACGGTCTAGTCGTGCCCCTCCCCTCTGAGATGTTGACACCCTCGAAGAGGCAAGTACCGGGATAAACTATCGCGGCATCAAGCGTGGGCAAGTTGGGTGAAGGAATGACCCAAGGAAGCCCTGTCTCGTCGTACCACATCTTCCTTCGCCAGCCCTTGGCCTTCACGACTGTGAGTCTGCATCCTATGCCGTACTCCTCGTTGAACATCTGTGCCAGCTCCCCCATCGTCATTCCGTATCGTATTGGCGTCTCCCTCTCTCCCACGAAACTCCTGTAGCGTTCTTCCAGGATGTTCCCCTCAACGATCGTGCCGTTGATCGGGTTGGGCCTGTCGAGCAACACGAACTCCTTGTTCTGCTCCGCAGCGGCCTCCATGCATCTGTTCATCGTAGCGATGTACGTGTAGTAGCGTGCACCGACCTCCTGAATGTCGTAGACAAGAGCATCTAGGTCCGTCAACATATCAGGTGTGGGCTTGTAGTGCTCTCCGTAGAGACTGAAGACGCGCAACCCCGTCCTCGCATCCGTGAAGGATTCGATCTTGCCCGCGTCTTGCACATCGCCCCTGATACCGTGTTCCGGACCGAAGAGACAGGTGAGATCCACCTTCGGGTGATTGTGCAAGACATCCACCGTCCACTCAAGCAGACTTGTCACGCCAGTATGGTTCGTAATAAGGCCGATCCGTTTGCCCTCGATTAGGTCAATTCTCTCTTTGAGCAGTATGTCTATCCCGAACTGTACTTTGAGCGTCATCGCACGGCCAACCCTCGCTGGCCGTATTTATGGGTTCGACTACTATCTCTATCTGAGAGCCAACATGCATGTTGCCAAATAATCTCTGAGTTCCGGCTGGCGCCTATGTCTTTGCTATGTAGGACATCTTGCCGTCCGTCGTCAGAGATCTCCAGAGCAGGAACTGCTTCCTTGCTGAGTCGATGAAGTCGTAATTGGACGACATCCAAACGCTCCTTTCACCGCTTGTCTGCAAGAGTGCGAGTTCGAACTCCCACTTCTGCTCTGGGAAGGTCTCATGCCCCTGTATTATTGCCCTCTGCAGGACATTCGCCTCGTATGGAGCCAACGCGACCACCATCTCTAACTTCATCGAACCCATGTCCAACTTGAATGATCGCACTTGGAAACGCTCGCCCATCTCTACGGAATGAACTTCGGCGAATTCCTCAAGGTACTTCAGCAGACCTGTTGCTTCCTCTTTTGTCGGGAAGCTGAACGGCAGTGGGACATCCCACTTGTTGTCCACGGGCTTCGTGGGTATCCTCCACTTGCGTTCCAAGGACGGAGTCGCCATGCGGGATGCGAGGACAGCCGGGTAGATTGCAGACAACAGCGCGGCGGTCATCGTTATTCCGAGTGAGAAGATGATGAAAACCGATGAAAAGTTCAGCACAAACGACGAAGGCAGGAGATGAAGAGAGATCAGGATGGCGTTTGTCGCGAGCCCTCCCAGATATCCTATGAGGGCGCCTATGATGACAAGCGTGAGTACCTCAGAGATGTACAGAACGCCGGTGCCCCATGGGGACAACCCCAAGGAGCTGAATATCTTGGTCTCATTCTCCCTTTCTCTAAGCAAGCCCAATAGTGAGTTCATTATTGTGCCCCCTGCCACGACCAAGGGGAATATTAGGAACTGGTACCCTCCCAGAACAGTCGTCAACAACCTAGATACGTGAACTATCTTTCCGTCAATGCCTGCGTTCACTTCGACATCGACCGTCATTGCCAATTCCTTCGCCAGCATCGTAGTAACCTCAGGATCTTCCGACCTGACGGAGACGCTGGACAAGCTGCCACCTAGATCCATAACGAGGCGGTAGGGCAGAATCAGGATCGATCCCCAACCCAGTTGCTCAAACTTCTCCTCACCCGCCGCGCTTTGTGATATGATGGTAGCAACCATCTTATTGGGATCAAGAGGAGTAGCCGGTCTTTGGTCGAGTTCGACGAATTCCCTGTCTAGGAGAGTTTCATTCACGAACCCTACTACTGTGAGGGCCAATCCTTCCCACTCAACTTTGGACCCGATTTCTGCGTGCAACTGATCCTTGGCCGACTTGCACAGAATGACGCTTAGATAGTCGTCGTCTGTGAACCACCTCCCTCCTGACATGAGGGCATCGCCGATCGCCGGGTGGACATCGATCTGCTCAGGTGACATTCCCACAGCGACGTTGACTCTGTAACTATTCGCGCCCGACAGAACATCGGAGAAGACTTGGGTACCAGTCACGGACTGCGGGTAGTAGGTGGCTCTCGGCGCGATGACAACGCCGTAGACCCTAGCCCTCTCTAGAGTAAGTTCGAGATTCCTGCCCAAGAAGTTTGCGGGCCTCATGTCGCCCTGCTTCAGGTACAGTCCGTTGTAGGGTGATGCAGCCTCGCTAGGTGCGACTTGCACCGTAGTGAATACCTCCGTTGATGTCAATGAGGTCAGACCGAAGACCACTATCGCGACTGTAGCCACGAGCAGGATCGTTCTCGCTTTTCTCTTTCTCATGTTCCCGAGCGAGAGCTCAAAGGAGAAGAGCGAAGTGGAGAGCTTGCTTTCTTCGATCCTGTGTTGACCTTCGGCCCTTATCCTGTAATACCTGACAGTCCGTGCTGACTCATTCACAATCACAACTAGAACGATGCCCAGCAGGAACGACAGCGCGAGACCCTGGAATCCTATGAAAGCATTCTGCGCGACCTTCAGCGAAGGATTCAAGAAGTAGAACGCGAACAGGCCTGCCACCAACATTCCAGCCAAGGCGACTAACTTGTACATGCCCTTCATCACTAGAGCCAGCCCTTCGAACAGGAAACAGAACGGAGCGAGAAGCAGGAAGAACACGATGCTTGTCGTCGAAGATTCTGTGAGTAGACCCATCGTCTCGTCGTATGCTGAGTCCGCCCAGCCGAAGGCGAGGAGTGAATCCGACTTGTCCAATACATAGTTGCCGCTTTGCAGGGCCTCCTCTGCTGCCTTGATACTCGCCAGTGCTCGGGTCAGCCCGCTCTCGACCGACGACCTTCTGACGAAGGAGGCGTTCATCACAAGGTACCTGTCTAGAGTAGTGTAGTACATGTCCTTGGCAATAGCCAAGGCGACATTCTTGATGACAGACTGTGACCCGCTCACGAGTTCAAAGCCTGAGCCCCCCGGAGCCTGGGCGCTCGAGTTGGTCAGGAACCCTGCCATACTCCTTTCAGCACCGAACCTTGCCATGAGAGTGAACCTGGCGTCCGGTGGACCGAAAATCACAATTGCCTTATCCTCTGGAGCTCTGATCAGACCCCATGAGATGAACTCGCTGATCGTCTTGGCATCGAATACCTCAATATCGGAGGGGATGTTGATCCAGTATCTGGCGGTGAACCTAGGGTCATACACGGTCGGGGAACCCAGCGTCTTCGGATCGACCAAGTTGACGAAGGCGGAGCTCGAACACTGGAAGACAACAGTCATTGTCTCGTATGGATACGTATCTGCAGAGGCCCAGAAGGGTATTGCCTTTTCTCCATAGTCACCTCGATCAGGAGCGTACTCAATTACTCCATTTGTCGAGTTCAATATGAACGCCTGAACGTAGTACCCGGGAACTATTGCTTCATTTCCATACACTACGGTGGCGCTGCTGATAGCGTATCCCATAGCCACTCCTGTCATCTCGAACCTACCATTGCTGTCCGCGAAGGTCATTATATCACCGAACAGCAGAGGCGTGTTCTGCTCTCTGTTGGCTACGACTAGAGCGTTCGGAACTGGAGTGTACCAACTCGTGGTCAAGTTGAAGATCATGACTGACCCAGTGATGTGTGTCAAACCAGCATACTCAAGGGATGTAGTACTGAGAATTCTCCTTGGCCCTATGTTGTCCCAATTGACGGGAAGATCAAGGTTGTTGCACAGTTCGATCCCTATCGCCAGGGATAGGATCGCCTGAGGCTCGAGATTGTCCACATCGTACCGCCTGCTGGTTTGGGCAGTAGTTCCGAAGAGAGGCCAGTACGTCCTGCTCGTCCTGAGCGTGAAGCCCAGGCAGTGGGCGACCGAGAAGGGTTCGCTGTCCAGCATATACGGCTCCGCGGCGGCTGCCCACCAACCTTCTGATCTGAACCCATCCCCGACAATCTGATTGTATTGGATGCGCAGTTCATTGCTGAGACTTGGGATGATGTCGCTGAATATCAAGGGTTGCAGCCAAGACTGGTACTTGGCCACTGGGCCTGTGCCAACATAGTTGTAGAAGAACCCGGAATAGAGCAGATCCACGTAGTCGGTCTCGGTCGTGAGATCTAGTCCAAAGAAAGCCAAAAACTTCTTCTTCTGCGGGTTGAGCTTAGGGGTTTCGGAGGGCCGATCTCCAAAGGCGAGGAAGTCCTCCGCGAAGGCTCTCGCGCCGGCTAGGGCTTCGTAGTGACCAGAGAACACTACTATCCACAACGTTCGCTTCGGCGGATGAGCCGAGAAGTACCTAGCCAACTCCAGCAGAGTAGCAACACTGGTCGCTTCGGATGATGGTGAAGAGAGGCCCGGAACTGGAGACCACGAATCCATATGACACCCGATAGCCACGACCTCATCGGGACTCTGCGTCCCTTCAAGCTTCGCGATTATATTCTCCGCCATGACCGTCTTGTATTCCATTCCATCTATGACCGTGACCCTTGAGCCCTCAAGCGCTCTCATCTTGGCCACGTCATCACGCGGGACGCAGACTCTCGGGAAGTAGAGAGGAGCCCTGACCACCATTTGCTGCACCGCGAGCGAACTCATCTCGCCCTCAAGGTAGATGAGAGCCTTTGCACCGAACTCAACTGCGTTGAGCCAGTTCCCACCCGAGTTTAGGTCCATCATGACGACGTTGCCATCTATGTCCTTCCCTTCCATTTCCTCTAGTGAGCCCGAACCGACATAGACGAGAGTCCCGGACACTCCTTCCGGCGATGTCTTGGAAGTCTGGACCAGATTTGGCCACACGCCGTACGCTGCAATTTCGATCCTCTGACCGTCTTTCTCCACTATCACCTTGCTTCCCGTGTCGATAGGGGTAACCACTGGATACGGTTCACTTTCCACGCTGTATCCCATTGATCTGAGAGACGAAGCGATGTAGTCGAGAGCAAATGAATACTCCGGATAGCCAGTTGTCGTCCCGCTGAATTCGTCGAACTTCGTCAGATATGACATTATCTGTCCAGAGCGTATGAAGGACGCGACATCGGAGTAATCATGGACTGAGGTCCGGGTCCACGCCGATGGCGAGGCGTTGCCCGACGACACAGCCGTGGCCACAAGAGGAGAAAATAGCAGAAGGGTCAAGCTTATAGTCAGCAGTGGCGGGAACCCTCCAACTTTGCTGCGGAAGTTCATGATCATTTCCATCACCATGGCAACACCCAAGCCGCCTTCGATATCATGACCACTGCCACAGCGAGGCCTACCATTACGGCGTCACCCGTTAGAAGCCCCGCGACCAGAGTTGTCCTGTATGATCTCCACCAACTGTCGCCGAATTGCCTTCGTATGATGAGATGTCCAAGGAGTCCCCCTATCAATGTCGTGATGGCATATGGTGGCAGCATAGTGATACCTAGCACAAAGGCGATCGCAGAGAAGGGCACGCCGGTCGCTCTGCGGAGCAGTTCTCCTCCCACTGATATGGCCAACGCCAACACGAGAGCCCCAACGACTACTTCCATCGGAACTCCCTTTATTTCTCCGGTGATCCACATGGAGTTGGAGAGAACATCGACCGGCCACTGGATGGTGGTATAGGGATAGACTGTCGATGGTATGGGGGCCACAGCCCAGAAGAACGATACGAACACGAGGCTCGAGACCAACGATATCACAACAGCCAGCACATATGCTTTGAAGAAATCGTTGATGTCCGTGTCAGTCAACCTCGCTGTCTTGATCATGTTGGTCCAAGCGGGGGCTCCTGTCCTCGCCATCGATGTAGGCGTCGGCATCACTCCACTGAAGGCAGGGGCCATTAGCCAAGGCCCGGGCCCGGAGTACCCTGAGGCCAACACGACCCCTTGCCACATGTAGTTTATGGTGAGCGGATACCCCGTCTCAGCGAAGGCCCTCGCTCCCACGAGAGCGTGGAGGAATCCTCCGACCAAGGCAGCTGCAAGAGCCAGAACGACCGGGAAATCCGGAACGAGCGACCAGAACAGTGCGACCGACCCAAGCGTGCCCACGAGATACATGCCTACCAACAAGGGCAGTGGGGGGTATCCTCTGGCACTGATGGAAGAACCTGCCCGGAAAATCCTGTGCAGGACATCAAGAACGTACCTCCTCTGAGCTATCAAAGACACAATGGCCACGGTCATTGCTACGACAACAAACGGTACGACCCATACCCTGATCAACGATCGCTGGTACACGAGCCGCAAGGACATTCCTGGCGCCCACTCCTGGGCCCATTCAGGGAAGTAGATAGAGAGGAAGGTTCTTGCTGCCCAGTTGCCAAACACCCAGACCAAGATGGAACCCGTGGCTATCTGCACCACGTAGGGAAAGGGCATTATGAAGCCGCCCAACAGGTAGGAAATATCAGTTGCAATACCGAATGCCGCTCCAGGGAATATCCTCTCGATCCCATAGGAGCCCGCAGTCATGTCAACCCACGGTATAGGGACCAGCTGGTACATGCGCCCCAAGAGGCCCTCCGACACAGTGGGCACCACGTACACAACCAGAGCGTAGAAGACCCCAAGAACTGCAGCGATCGAGAACACCCTTGTTCTGCTTTCTTCCCTCTCCGCTAAAGTGATGCAGACTTGGGCCTGGACTTCTGCTGTGGGGAACGGCAGATCTTGCTCTTCCACGAACAGAAGGCCGCCTATGTACCCGAGGGCTATTTCTTGCAGCAACCACAACACAACGAACTGAAGAAGGAAAATGCCAACCGGCGTTATCCACTGAGAGTTCAACAAGGTTCGCGTGCCGTATGCGGCAGAGCCCACAGCAGGAGCGTACCAAGTTGGAATGAGCTCAACCAGTGGCTTTCCCCCCAGGGAGAAGCCCCTGATGTAGGGAGAGTTGATGAAGTAGGCCCTGAACACGAACTCCAAGAACGGTGTAGCCAAGAGAGTTGGTGACGAAGCCATGTATATTATGAAGACTTCTTGTGTGGAAAGAGGCCTACCCGTGATGCGGGCGATCTCGGTGAACAGGACTGCTGCAACATACACAGTTGCTCCAACTATCAGAGCGCCTGATACCAACTGCAGAAATAGCACGACTGGTAGAAGAAATGCGCACGTGAAGAAAACAGCAAGCACGGAGCGCGAAGTCAAACCTGAGGGAGGGCGCCCCTCCGCTTTCCCAGATAGACTCATCTCTTGACGGTAGCGCACCAATAGGCAGATAAGCGTTTTCGGACAGATGCATGCAAGACCGTCGCCAAGTTGCATTAGTCTGCTTGGCCAATCCTTTTATTCGGTCACCTGCAGGCGACGCGACCAGCCGAATGACAGCCAGGGTATCCATTGTCAAAGAAGGAAACGCCAAGGATCTAGTGAACAGATCCCTTCAGCTTCTAGAACTGAAGAGCAGGTTGTCAAGGGATGCCAAGGTATTCGTGAAGCCCAATCTAGTGAGAGTCCCAAGAGAGGCGAACATCAGCTATGAGGATGGAGCTTGGGAGAAGACATTCGTTCCTGAGGGGGACATAGTACATCGGGAAGTGATAGCTGCACTCTTGGATGTACTCGCGGGCTTGGGAGTCAAGAACATTACAGTGGGCGAAGCACCTGGAGGATGTCGTGCCGATGCGGTCTACAAGGCTCTCGACCTTTACAGTCTGACCGACGAATACGGCGCCAAGCTCATCGACTTGAACAAAGAAGAAGCCGACAAAGTGCCCATCGAGGGCGGCCTTTTGCTGGACTATGCATGGGTGCCAAAGATCATTCGAGAAGCTGACTTCAGAATCAACGTAGGTGTGCTCAAGGTGCATCGCGGGACAGCCGTGTGCCTGGGACTCAAGAATTGGGCAATGGGCATTCTCCCCGGAAGATACTACGGCCTGAACAAGTCTGGAACGGTCCAGTACCTGAAGGGGAGTGACAAACCTCTGCCCATACATGTGGGGAGGTTCGAAACAAGAGAGACGCAGGCCGGACAGGAAGTGGCTGTCTCCAAGCTCATAGCAGATGTCTGCTCTGTCCAACGGTGTGACTTGACCCTGTTGGACGGGTTGGCTGTGATGCACTACGCCTCGATGGAACCCAAGGCCAAGCCCACCTTCATCAAACCCAACATGGTGTTGGCAGGGTGTGACATGGTGGCCACGGATGTGGTTGGCACTAGGGTCTTGGGTATGGATCCATCCAAAATACTGCACATCACCTTCTGCGCTCAGAAGGGGGTCGGCGAGGACGATCTCAGCCGGATAGAGGTACTCGGCAGGAAGGTCACGGACGTCGAGCTTAGGTGCAATCCTCTACATACGCAAAGAGAGGTCGTTCTCTCCTGAGGTAAAGGCAAACACCGTATATATCTGCGGGGGCAAGTATTATAAGCGATATAACGCCCAGTATGGGCGATAACCAATGAGCAGTCAACAGCAAAAGACTGGACTAACCACAAGGATGGCCGTGATTCTGGTCATCTTGGCTCTACTTGCGATGGTGCAGACACTGTTCACTCAAGCTTTCACTGTCTGGTGGGGATACAGGGAATGGATACCATTCCCGATGATCATATCCATCGCCTTCTTCTACCTCCTCGGCAAGGTGAACAAGTCGTGGAAGCTGTCCACTCAGGAGTACGCCATTCTCTTCATCGGCTCGTTCCTCATAGCAAACACTTTCACTTGGGGCTATTACATGTCTGGAAGCTACGGTCCAACCGCGTTGGTCGGAATAGGGCAAGTGCCAGCTATCTGGGCTGCGACTCAGGAGCCGTTTAAATCGAAAATAGGGATGTACATCCCGTCTTGGATTGCTCCGACAAGTCAATCGGCCCTTAGCGGAGTCTGGTTCGGAGGAGCGATGGACTGGGGCGCGTGGCTCCCGTCGATCGCGTTCTGGAGCGCGTTCCTGATCCTCATAACACTGTGGCAGCTCTGCTGGGGGTTCTTCTTGAGAAAGCCCTTAGTGGAGACCGAGCGCTTAGCCTTCCCTGGCATAGCTGCAGGAGCGTACTTGGTGTCGGCAACAAAAGAAGAGGACGGCAAGATGGACCTGTTCAACTTCTCCAAGAGATGGACCAAGTTCTTCTGGGTCGCGTTCGTTCTGGGTTTCCTGCTGACGTTCCTCGACACGCTCAAGTACTTCGTTCCGACCGTTCCGGCATCCAGCTATCTGGGTATCTGGACAATTGACCTCTCGCCATATACCAAAGACCTACTGCCCGGAGCGTACTTCTGGAACCAAGTCAGGGTGCCTGACGTGTTGATCTTCATGTTCACACCCATGGATGTACTGCTTACGGTGCTCGTCGGCTGGATCGTGTTCCAAGTCCTTTATCCGACGATCGCCATAAGGGCGGGATGGGTCACCTATAGCCCTGGCATGGAGACGACCTTCACAACGCTCAGTCAGAGCGTTGGCCCCTTCAAGTACGGTCTGCTGTGTGTCATAGGCGTTCCGATAGGCATAGGACTCTGGATGATATGGCAGAACAGGGCACACTTCGCAGAGATATTCAGGGCAGGGCTTGGAACCACCAGCGGACCTAGAGAAGAGGGAGGTGTATCGTACAAGACAGTTGTCTACGGCGCAGGCCTTACGTCACTCATCATATTCGCCCTCATGGTCTTCGTCGGCGCTCCGATTCAGTCTGTCATAGTCTTCCTAGCACTGCAGCTCGTTTTCTCATATGGGCAGGTAAGAGTGATGGGAGATGTGCACGAGTACAACGCTTACGGCGACTACTTCAACTGGTACCGCTACGATGCAGCGCTCTGGGGAACTCCTCCTGTCAACTCGGCAGCTGTGTTCAACTCAATGTTCTTGTACAGTGTGTTCGACAGCAGCGCAACGAGGATCCAAACCTTCCCGGGCATGTCCCACAGCTTCAAGACCTACAAGGTGGGTCAGCTCAACGACACGAGCGCGAAGGACATATTCAACACCACTGTGCTCATTATAATCCCACTAGCCATATTCGCCTCGGCCTACTCGATCTGGTTCTTCCACACCTTTGGGGGGATTAACAAGCTCGCCACAGTCGCCAACGCATGGGCCAGTGGACTAGTCACTGATGCCTACGGTTACACGATTACGACCCCTTCACTCGCACTGGGCGTCTTCGAAAGGTACGCTCTTCTCATCGGTGGCGCCTTGTTGGCGATCGTGTTGTACATCGGAAGGATGAGCTTCCCGTGGTTCTTCTTGAACCCATCCGGCCTCATTCTCCTCGGAGCAGCACCAAACCTCGCAGTGTTCTCGGCGATCATAGCGCTCGTCATCAAGTACGTCGTCCTGAGGGTCGGAGGTACCAAGCTCTTCGAGAACTCAGCTGTGCCATTCGTGGTCGGCTTCCTGGTCGGATACGGTGTCAACGCAGCCGTAGTTGGAGCTCTCGCGACCTTCATGATAGGTCTACCCAAGATACTGCACTAGGAGAATAGTCTGCTCCTCGTCCCATTGGGGCGGGGGGCTTTCTCCATTTTTCAACATGATCAAGACGTAACGCCGCAGACCAATACTGACGCTGTCAATCTCAGCTAGCTCTGGATGCGTCCCGAAGGCCAGAAGACAAGCGCGACCAACATAGCAACGACCATTAGCATGGCGCATACGCAAAGTATGGTCGGGACGGAGACGAATAGCGCGAGGGCACCCACTGCTACCGCGCCTATGGAGTGAGCCATGTCATAGACCAGAGGGAGAAAAGACGACGCGATGGATCTACTCACGGTTGGAATCTCATCCTGAGTTGCAGTCCATTCAAGCACCACGCTGACTCCCCAAGCAGCGCCGAGAACCACCATCGCGAACGCCATCAGCCAGTCATTGACGGTTATCGCGAGAAGGGTGTAAGAGAAGGTGAGGGCTACGAACGAGATGATGAACGGTGTCTTTTGGCCAAATCTATCTGAGATCGTCCCCGCTGGGCTCCTGACGACCGTGTTGGCTATTCCACGCACAGCGAGCAACAGCGTTCCCATGGATGGATCCATGCGCAATTGCGTGACAACGTAGACGACGAAGACAGTGTCCAAGAACGTGATGGATACTGAAAAGAGGAAATGCAGGGCCCCAGCCAATATCACTCTTCGCTTAGACACGATCGAGAACAGCTCAGACAAAGCTCCTGTCAGCGATGAGTCCTTGTTGTTGTAGCCGCCCTCAATGGAGGCGCTGATGCCAGCGCGTGAGTTTCCCAGCATGCTCGACCCGAACCTGAGATTCAACGCGAGAGCCCCTGACAGAGGCAACAACGAGGCGAGCATCATGATCTGGGCGTACGAGAACGTTGACAGTAGCAGAGAACAGATCAGCGGACCCAACACGGTGCCCAGCCCGTAAGAAGTCAAGTAGGTACCGATAGCCCAGCCGATTCTCTCCTTCTGTGACGTGTTGGATATCGTGGCGGCCATGCTGACCATGAAGACCGCACTGGTGACCCCCCAGAGTACCCTAGACGGCAACAGCCACTCGTAAGACGGGGCGAGGCCATACATGAGGTAGGCGAGCCCCTCCCCCACCAGAGTTGCTGAGATGAGGGTCTTGAACTTGATTCGGCGGCACATCAAGCCTGATGGGAGCCTTGATAGGAAGGCCGCGACCGAGGCCACACCGATGACAGCACCCACGTCGAGCAGTGAGGCGCCCATAGTCACGACTTGAAGAGGCAGTAATGGTTCCACGAGGTTTTCTCCAGTGAACGCAGCTGAGGCTATCAAGATCAAATAGTACAGGTTCGCAGCCAGTTCGTTCGATTGCTGGTCCATTCTTGCTCCACCGCTACAGGCCCCACAAAAGAACGCGCTGGGTCCCGCGAGGGGTCAGGACCCCAGCCATTCTCATGATCAGTGAGCTACCTCTACGGGCTTGCCCTGCTGGCACGACCTCTCTATTGCTTCGATCACTTTGGTCACTGCCAAACCATCCTCTCCTGGCGCGGGCACGGGCTTGCCCTCCAACACAGAGTCGACGAAGACCACTGTTGACTCTCTCATGAATCCGGCGTTGGTGCCCCCTAAGTTGACAAGACCTAGCGTATCTGGACGAGTGTGTTCCTTCTCTCCGTAGAGTTCTATGCATCTGTCGGTTGTGTCCACAAAGGTCGACCCCTTCGAGCCAACCATCTCCATCCTGAAGTCATACACCGATGGATGTGAAATTGGAAGCACCCAGAGGGACTCTAGGTTGGCGACAGCTCCGCTCTCGAACTCCACGATAGCGGAATAGAGATCAGGAGTGTTGATGCCCATCTTCGTTAGCACATTGCTCCTTGAAACGGCGTACGCTTTCTTGGCTTCGCTTTTCGCATACCACCTGGCTAGGTCTATCGTGTGGCTCATCAGAAACCAGGCCACTGTGCTCTTTCCGGCCCAGCTCAACATTCCGGTGGGCACGTATATCGTATCGCTAAGTCTGAGATACAGGTACAGCAGATCGCCTAGCTCGTTGTTATCTAGGGCCTCCTTCGCCTTCACAAACGGCGGGTTCCATCTGTTGCTGAATCTCACCATCAGCTGCACGCCAGCCTTGCGGGCAGCGTCGATCATGTCCTGTCCATCCTTGACCGTTGTGGCAAGCGGTTTCTCGACGAGGACGTGCTTGCCTGCCTCGGCCGCTGCCACAGCTGGATCTCTATGAGCGAAGTCCGGTGTGCACACAGCGACCGCGTCAATCGACTTGTCCTTGAGCATCTTACTGTAGTCCTTGTATGAATCAGCCCCGTACCTGCTCGCGAGTTCCTTTGCACGTGACTCGTTTATGTCGGCGACCGCTACCAGCTTTGCGTTCTCAAGCCCGGAGTATATCGTGGCATGGCTTGTCCCTAGGATCCCAGCGCCTATTATTCCCATCCTGAGTTGCTTCAATTCTGGCCAACTGGCCGGACAATGCAGATTAAAGGTTTGCCGAACAAGCTTTGGTCACACGAGTCAACTTGGAATCTACTCGGTCTCATGCCGAATCGCTCAGCGTTAAATCCTCAGAAGCTATCGATCGTTCATGAAGCTGTACATCGTCACCGACATGGAAGGTGTAGACTGTGTCGTGCTCTGGAGGCAGACAGGTGCGGAAGGACTCGAGGATCCGATGTACCAGAAGGCGAGGCACCTTCTCACAGGCGAGGTCAATGCAGCTATCGAAGGAGCTGTTGACGGCGGCGCTGATGAGATTCTTGTGCTGGACGGCCACGGGGCAAACTCCGCGTACAACCTCGTTCCTGAAGAACTCTCCGAGCGCGCCGAGTACATAATGGGGAATCCTTGGGACAGGTACCTCCCTGCCTTCGATGACACTGTCGACATGGTCTACATGATTGGGCAACACTCGATGGCGGGGACAAGACTCGGCGTCCTAGACCACACTATGTCCGCTAGGAGTTGGGTAAATGCACACATCAACAGCGTGAGTGTCGGAGAGATAGGCTTCGTGGCGTACTATGCTGGGAGCTTTGACGTTCCCCTCACTTTCCTCTCAGGCGACCTCGCAGCATGCAACGAGGCGAAAGCCTTGATCGGTGACGGTATCACCACCGCGACCGTGAAAGTGGGACTGAGCAGAACCAGTGCGAGATGTCTGCCACCTAAGATGGCGACAGCTCTGATCACGAAGGGAGCGAAGGCCGCGGCCTCAGGTGCCCACAAGGTGAAGCCGATTCACACCGGATCTCCTGTGCAAGTAGAGGTCGAACTTTTGGATTCATCTACAGCCAGGGGCTTCCTTTCGAGAAGACACTGTGAGCTCCTTAGCGAACGTGTTGTACGGTTCTCAGGCCAAAGCATCACAGAGGTATATGCGGACATGTTTGGGTAGCGGCGATGGAGATAAAAGCAGTGATTACTCAGGCGCGGCAGAGAGCAGGAGGAGAGAACCCTTGGCCGGGACTCATAGGGTGGCTACGTTGCCCTTCTCTTTTCCCGTCGATTCATCAGGGAGGCAGAGATGTTGAGCACAAGGAGACGATTGCTGGGATTCCTCGGCAGTCTTTCTTCCATTAGATGGGTCTCCTTGTCCGTGTATGGCATCTCCGTGGGCTACTTCCTCCTTCTGATACTGGGTCCAGCAACCCTTGGTATCTTGAGTGGGCTAGGATCGATCAACCAGGTCATAGGGGACCAAGCTCTGATGTCGAGGGCCCTGTCCGCTGTCTTCGCTTCGTTTGTGCTTGCTACCTCAGTGTCCGTCCTTGACATATTGGCAGGACTTCCTCTGGCTTGGCTCATAGTCAGGAAGAAGGGAATCCTACTGAGCATACTCGACGCCCTTGTGGATCTTCCGCTTGTCATCCCGACAGTGACGCTCGGGTTCTCGGTATTGTTGTTCTGGTCGTCCGAGGGGCCGCTCGGATTTCTCGGGCTACCTCCGCTCGCGCCCGGCTGGATCCTCGTGGTCCTCCTCCATTTCTCATTCTCCTATCCGGTGGTAGTCAGGGTCCTTGTGGGCAAGATGCTCGAACTCAATCTCGTGTATGAGACTGCTGCCAGGACCCTTGGGGCAACTCCATTCACTGCAGCGAGAACAGTCACCATCCCGTTGTTCAGTTCGGGCATCGTCGCGTCTTTTCTGCTTGCATTCGCCAGATCGATGTCTGAGACAGGAGCGACCATCATGGTGGCAGGAGCCTTCGAGAACGGCCCGATCTTCATAAGAAGCGCACTCAACGCTGGACTCGAGGGCCCTCTCGTCGTGACAAGCATTGCCCTGACCGTGATATCCCTAGTTGCGTTCTACGCGATCAAGGTGTTGGAAGTTCACTTTAGGCTGCCCTTTCGGAGAGCGAACGTGGACTTAGAGAAGAGGCTCAGCAGAGGACTGGTGCCGGAAGTCGGGTCGATAGCTATCGTAGCGGTGCTTCTGTTCTTTGTGATCTTCCCAGCGCTGTCACTGAGTCTGAGGTATGCCCCTGCGGCTTTCAGCCAACAAATCTCCACCCAGATGCTGTCGGGCTCAGGGATATGGCAGGACTTCTGGTCCGGTGTAATCCTCTCCTATTCCATCGGATTACTTGTGACCGGCATCAACGTCGTTTTCAGCATGCCCATGGCCATCTTGATCTCAAGAGGAAGATTCGGCAAGACGGTGTCAACGATATTCGATAGTCTTTCCAGTGTCCCGATAGTGATTCCGTCGGTTGCTCTTGGAGTGTCGATGGTGTTTTTCTGGAAGAACCTCGCCATCCCGGAGTTCTGGCTGATCGTACTGGCGCATCTGAGCATCACCTATCCGTACTTGGTTGCCACGTTGGTGTCAGCATTGAATGACATTCCCATCCACCTTGAGGAAACCGCAAGAACGCTGGGAGCAGATCCTTTCACGACCTTCTCCACGATCACGCTTCCACTCGCCAGATACTCGCTACTCTCCGGCGCGATCCTGACCTTTACCAGAAGCGTGGACGAAACGGGTGCAACGTTGGCGGTCTCATCCACGATGCAAACGGTCCCCGTTCTGTTGGTGAACTGGGTCAAGAATCCATTCCCGGGCAGTGAGCTGGCAGTGGGAATCGGCACCTCCGTTCTCCTTCTGACCTCCGTCGTGATACTGCTCGTTCTCAAGACATTGTCGAGGGAGAAGCGCGTTGCCTAGTATAGAACTGCATGAGGTGACAAAGCGATTCGCCGATGTCGTGGCGATAAACAACGTCAGTGCTGTCATCGATGATGGAGAATACGTCTGCGTGCTAGGACCGACGGGAAGCGGAAAGAGCACACTCCTCAGACTGATCTCAGGCCTAGTCAATCCAGACGGTGGTGAGATCAAGATAGACGGAACCGGAGTCAACGAGATCCCGCCTGAACACAGGAACACAGCGCTCATGCCTCAGAACTATGCTCTCTTTCCCCACATGACGGCTTGGGAGAACGTTGCCTACGGGCCAACATCAAGAGGAGTTGACCCGGGCGAAATCACAGCGAGGGTCTCGACGTTGCTGAAGACAGTCAGGTTGCAGGACTGGGCCAACGCTTACCCGAGCCAACTGAGTGGAGGCATGCAGCAGAGGATAGCCCTGGTAAGGAGTCTTGCCAGCGGGGCGAAGATTCTGCTTCTCGATGAACCGCTGGGCGCACTCGACGCGAGACTCAGACTGGATTTGAGGAGATACCTCAAGCATTTCGCGAAAGAATTCGGTCTGACAGTTGTTCACGTCACGCACGATCAATCTGAAGCGATCTCGATTGCCGACAGGATCATGCTTCTGAGACACGGCAGAATCGAACAGGAAGGGACTCCGCGCGCAGTCTACTTCACTCCAGGGACTCTCTTTGCGGCCAGCTTCGTTGGAGATCGAGTTCTCATGGAAGGTGTAGTGCGGGCGGTCCACGGTGAAACCGTCACAGTTGAGGTCGAGAAGGCGGGGGAGATACGTGCACGGGCACGTGGTCTCAGAGAAGGAGAGTTGACGGTTGTTGCGGTCAGGTGCGAGAGCCTTCAACTGGCCCATCACGCTGCAGACGGTCTGAACAGACTGAGCGGAAGAGTCGCCGAGATCAGACCCCTTGGATCGTACTTCAGATATACTGTCGAACTTCACAATGGAAACCGTGTGTACTCACACGTGCCAGCACTCAACGCGCTGGGAAACAATCTGCATGTTGGATCCGACGTCCATGTCTGCTTCGCAACACAAGATGCACTCTCATACAAGTATCCTGAAAGGGGTCTGGCCAAGGAGGTCGAGGCCTTCTAATGCCGACCGTGGACATAAGGGGGCTCCAGAAGAAGTTTGGAGAGTTCGAGGCAGTCCGGGATGCGACGATGAGCATTGGAGACGGCGAGTACGTCTCCATCATAGGTCCTAGTGGTTGCGGCAAGACGACATTGCTCAGGATGATCGCGGGCATTCTCCATCAGGATTCCGGCGATATCAAGTTCGACGGGGAGTTGGTCAACGACAAGCCGATCGAGGAGAGAGGGGTTGGATACGTTTTCCAAGACATCGCACTGTTTCCCAACATGAACATTTGGGAGAACGTGTCCTATGGCCCCAGAGCTAGGGGCGAGCCGGTCGACCACATCAGAACTGTCACGCTCGAGATGTTGGAGATGATGAAACTCTCGGACAGATATCGCGATCCTCCATCGAACCTGAGCGGAGGAATGCAGCAGAAGGCCGCAGTCGCGAGGGCGATTGCCCACGGCAGCAAGCTCATGCTGCTCGACGAGCCGCTGTCGATGTTGGACGCCAAGGTCAGGTCAGAACTCAGGTTCGAGTTGAGACGCATCGTCAAGGATCTTGGTCTGACCGCCGTCCACGTCACTCACGATCAAGAGGAAGCGATGGCAATCTCGGACAGGATCTTCGTGATGCGAAAAGGCGTTCTGGTCGAGAACGGCAGTCCGTCCGATCTCTATTTCAGGCCCACGCATCTTTTCACAGCCTACTTCTTGGGTGAATCCAATATCTTTACAGGCAGGATGGAGGAATCAGACGAAGACAGGTGTGTTGTGAGGATAGGACACAGCCGACTGAGGGCAGTCGGAATGAGCGCAGCAAGGGAGAGCAAGGTCGCAATCGTCATAAGGCCCGAACTGGTTGAGATCGACGGCAGCGGCGACGACAACCGCATCGAAGGAAGAGTTCGCGCCAAGTACTTTGAGGGCGCCTTCGTGAGATACGTTATCCAGATAGGAGATCATCTGTTCCTAAGAGTCAAGACCAGCGTTGACGAAAGGGAGCTCGGACATCACGTCGGCGAACAAGTGGGCCTAAGCATCGATAGAGACCACGTTCGAGTCTACGAGTTTCCAGCCGGAGGCTTAAATAAGGAAATCAGGGGATAAGCATCATGTCCGAGCCTCTCCAGAACTGGTTGAAGACCAGAAGAAGGGTCAATGTATTAGAGTTGATGGTGCAACACTCAAACAAGGCCCTGGAGGTCACGGACGAGTTCCTCCTGGCGGAGAAGGCCGCCTTCGAGGGCAGCATCAAGGAGAGGGACGCTGCTTTCGAGAGGGGAAGAGTTAGAGAAAGAGAAGGTGACGCTCTGCGCAGAAAGACCGAGGAAGAGCTCGCGAAGGGTGGACTGGCTCCCGAGGAGAGAGGCTATCTCATGAGCCTCGCCAAACACATAGATGGCGTGGCAAACTATGCTCACGGTGCTAGCCGGATACTCACGTTCATACCAGCGGAGAAGTTCGACGAGGCAATGAAGAACGAGGTCCGTGTCATGGGCTCGAAGGTCAGGGACTGTGTGGCTGCCATGGCTCAGTGCATGCGAGCGCTATCAGAAGGCGATGTTGCCAACGCCAAGAAGGGTGCCGACATGGTGGAAGAACTGGAGGAGGAAGTCGATGAACTGCACATGGGCGGCAGGAGGATTCTGATGGGAAACTTCTACAACGGAGCGGATCCCCGCGTCATTGTTTTCTCCTCCGAACTGCTTGAAGCAATCGAGGAAACCTCCGACAGGTGCGAGGACGTATCCGATCAGGTCAGAGTGCTCATTGTGTATTTGTCACAACCCTCGGAGTAGAGAGTGCAAGCGCTCGGTCGGCCTGACACGCAACCAAATTCAAGCGGACTGAACGCAAATAAGACTTCTCAGGAGCATCCGCCAATCTCAGCTCAGCTTTTAATAGAATGAGTGGAAACGAAGGAAAATGTCCGGATCAAGACTCGAGGGATTGGCCACTTACTACAGCCTTAGAGATCTGCTGATTCTACCAAATGCGTCCTACATAGAGCCCAAGGAAGCCGACGTTTCTTCGAGGTTTACGAAGGGGATAGCTCTGCGTTCTCCCGTTGTCAGCTCGCCGATGGATACTGTGACTGAGTCTCGGATGGCGCTGGAGATGGCCGGACTGGGAGGGATAGGGGTGATACACCGGAACATGAGCGAGGAGCAGGAGGTTGAGGAGGTTCGCCGCGTAAAGTCGAGTGAGTCAAAGGCCGAGACGATCGATGGTGAGGGACGCCCCGCTGTGGCAGCGGCTGTTGGCCCATTTGACGTGAGAAGAGCAAAGGCTCTGGACTCTGCTGGTGCCGATGCAATCGTGATTGACACGGCCCACGGACATAACATGAACGTCGTCAGATCTGCCAAGGAGATCAGAAGACAGATCTCATCTGAGCTGATCGTAGGCAATATCGGCACACCGAAGGCTGCTCACGACTACCTCGATGCTGATCCCGACGCCTTTCGCGTTGGTCTCGGCTCTGGCTCGATATGCATAACGAGGGTTGTCACGGGGGTGGGGGTTCCACAGGCCTCAGCTGTCCACGGGGTGTATTCTGTCGCGAAGGGACATCACATACCGGTCATATCGGACGGTGGCATCGAGTCAGGGGGCGACATTGTGAAGGCCCTTGCGCTCGGAGCTGACTCCGTCATGCTCGGCAAGGCGCTCGCCGGTTGCGATGAGTCGCCTGGGAGGCTTCTGGAATCCCCGCTGCCTGGACTCGTCGGCAGGTACAAGCTCTTTCGCGGAATGGGAGCACGCAGTGTCATGTCAAGGGTGGACAGGTACATGGTATCGTCAAAAGGCGCCCCGGAAGGAGTCGAAGGACTAGTGAAAAGCGTTGGGAGCTCCGCCTCAGTCGTCAATGAATTGGTCCAGCATGTGAAACAGGGAATGGGCTACGTCGGGGCCAGAAACATCCGAGAACTCCGCAAGAAGGCGAGGTTTGTCATCGTGACTCAGACAGGCTCGGAGGAGGGCCAACCCAGGCTTCCCGTCTTGCTAAGTCATGAGGACTGGTCGAAGTTGGAGACGGAGTAGACTTCTCTGGCGCAAGGGGTTCAAGGAGAGGAAGCCACAACACTTCGAGAACGGTATCATGAGGTCACCATATGGTGGGCGGCGGATGAACGGGTCGTCTGCAACAGTAGAACATCAATGCGTTCCATTCACAGCGGTCACGCCTTTATAGCCCAAGCGAAGCGCGAGACTCTCAAATGGAACTGTACGCTGCTTTGATCGGACTTGGTGGACTCGTTGTTTCCGCTTGGCTCTACCGGCGAGTCAGTAGACAACCCTCAGGCAATCAGAGGATGGTCGAGATATCGGAAACAATCAGGAATGGCGCAAACGCCTACTTGAGAAGGCAGTTCATCACGCTCGCGGTGTTCGTGGTTGCGATCTCTGCTCTGTTGTTCTTCCTTAGAGGCGTAGAAATGGCCTTCGCCTTCGTGCTCGGTTCGATGTGTTCCAGCATCGCCGCATATGTGGGCATGGAAGCTGCACTCAAGGCAAACGTCAGGAGCGCGAACGCGGCGACTGAGGGACTGAGCAAGGCGTTTCCTGTTGCGTTCGAGGGCGGAGCCGTCATGGGTTATTCTATCGTAGGATTGGCCCTGATCGGGATAAGCGTGCTCTACCATGTCTTCTTGGACACTGATGCGATCCTTGGCTTCAGCTTTGGCGCTAGCACACTTGCCTTGTTCGCGAAGGCGGGAGGAGGGATCTACACGAAGACCGCCGACATGGCCGCTGATCTCGTGGGCAAGGTCGAGGTCGGGATACCAGAAGACGATCCACGCAATCCGGCTGTCATAGCTGACAACGTCGGTGATAATGTCGGTGATGTCGCAGGAATGGGAGCAGATTTGATAGACTCCTACATAGCCAGCATAGTTTCCGCGATGATTATCGGCACTGCCGCGCTTGGTGCTCTTGGGGCCACGTTGCCACTGATGTTCGCGGCCGCCGGGCTCGCGGCATCAATCATCGGACTCCTATTCGTTAGGTCAGAAGATCCCAGCAGCGCCCTGAACAGGGGGAGTCTCGGCACGTGTGCTGTGTTCGTTGTGCTTTCCCTCATAATGATCAAATGGGTCGGTGCAGACATGGGCGTCTTCTATGCAACCATCTCGGGCATGGCAGTGGGCATCGTGATAGGCTTCACGACCGACTACTTCACTTCAGATGACGCGACCCCGGTGAACAAGATCGCAGAGTCGACAAAGACCGGGGCAGCTACCACAATACTCTCAGGCTTCTCATACGGCATCATTGGCACGGTCCCCCCCATCCTGGGTATTTGCGTTGCCACAATTGCGTCGTGGTACTTCGCGGGCATATTCGGTGTGGCGATGAGCGCGGTCGGAATGCTATCCACGGTGGCAATGACCATTTCATCTGATGCCTATGGACCCATAGTGGACAATGCCAAGGGAATCGCGGAGCAATCTGGTCTCGGAGAGCAGGTCGTGAAAATAACGGACAAACTCGATTCTGCCGGCAACACAGCCAAGGCCATAACGAAGGGATTCGCGATTGGCGCTGCGGCGCTTACAGTCCTGTCATTGTTCGCTGCATACGCTGACTCGGTTGGCATACACACAATAGACCTGATGAACCCATATGTGATGGCGGGGGCCTTCATCGGTGCGTTGATGCCCCCCTTGATTTCAGCGATGCTCATACTCTCCGTGGAGAAGAATACGTTCAGCATGATAGAGGAAGTGAGAAAACAGCTGAGGGAGAACCCGGCAATACTGAAGGGCGAAGCGAAGCCGGATTACGCGAGGGTCGTGGACATGGCCACGGTGGGAGCCCTGAGGGAGCTGATCTTACCGAGCGTGCTCGCCGTAGTCGTTCCTCTCGTAGTCGGTGTGATTCTGGGCAAAGCCGCGCTCGGGGGTTTCCTTGGAGGTAGCATCTTCACCGGAATAATATTCGGTCAGTTCATGGCAACTTCCGGTGGGGCGTGGGACAACGCGAAGAAGTTCATCGAGGATGGCGCGTTTGGCGGCAAGGGGGGAGAAGCTCACAAGGCAGCAGTCATAGGTGATACTGTGGGAGACCCGTTCAAGGACACGGCTGGCCCGTCGTTGAATACAATGATAACAGTCATGTCTCTGAGCGCAACGGTCTTTGCCCCTCTTATTCTCAGCATCATCTGATCACACGAAGCCCACGAACGGAGAACCCTCACGCGGGGAGCGGGCTATTCCTTCACGTAGGGTTTGCCAGCGTCGGCGGGACCCTTCGCTCTCTTTCCGTAAATCGCCAGTGCTATTACCGTAACGAGGTACGGGATCATCCTCAACAGCTGAGCAGGCAGCAGACTTGCTCCCAGCGACGCAGAGACCCAGTACTGAAGGGTGTCGAAGAACCCGAAGAGCAGACTGCCACCGATCGCGGCCAGTGGGTTCCACCCCGAGAAGATCACCAGAGCTATTGAAACCCAGCCCCTCCCTCCCGTCATGCCTCTTGTGAAGATGTTGTTCCAGTCAATCGCGATGTAGGTCCCAGCGAGTCCGAAAAGAACACCCGCAAAGATGGACATCAGGTACCTGACCTTGGGCACGTCGATGCCTGCTGCATCTGCTGCCAACGCGTTCTCTCCACAGCTCCTGATGGTCAGGCCGTATTTGGTCTTGTACAGCAGGTAGAATGCTCCCAGTGCCACAATGATTGAAAGTGGAAGGAACAGAGATATCTGATATGCAAGGTTGCCGAAGACAAGGCTCAGCAACGGCGGTACCCTCGTGACGCTCTTGCCATAGCCATACGTCGTCCACACTGCAACCGTCAACACCTCAGTTAGGCCTAA
>Ga0172366_10000528_pt1 | contig 27893 bp, 34 predicted proteins | sample LakKivSesite69cm_FD_114533 | JGI IMG/M metagenome (GOLD analysis project Ga0172366, IMG submission 114533) | Sediment microbial communities from Lake Kivu, Rwanda - Sediment site 69cm | ecosystem: Environmental > Aquatic > Freshwater > Lake > Sediment | place: Rwanda: Western Province, Lake...
GAGAGCGGCTATTGTAGGAGTCCAAGTTTTCTGCAGAGCTCCTCGAATTCTTCATATTGCATCTTCTCGACGATTGGCTTCCCAAGCCTAGCACAAACCTCGCGTATAAGGCTTGGCGTGAGCTTCCAGAAGTACTTCTTACGCCTTATCTGCTCCTGCTCAAGCCTGTGGGCTATCTCGAAGTACTCCCGCATCCACTCTCGATACCTCTTGGTTCTACCCATCCCTAAGCGATCCCTCCCCTCTCGATGAGTCTTATCTTACGTTCTACGGCTTCGGCTAGGAGGCCCTCAAGGCTAAGCCTAGGTTTCTCTAGAATGACCTCAGTTATGAAGCCGTCTTGAGGTGTAACCTTCTGCTCAACCTCGGCGATATAGTATATGCCGGATATACTGTGAGATGGAATGTTAACCGATATCTTCTGGCCGACTTGGATCTCTGACGAACTTTTAACCAGTATCCTATAACGGTTCTCTTTGCTTTTCAGAATTGCGAGTAGGGCATCTGCAACTTCTTGGACGAAGTCTGGGTCCACAAGCTTCTCATCCTTGTAGACATATTCACGTGTATGCTTGAAGTCGCTTGCCGAGTCAACCTCGGTTTTGATGATGTTATTCGTGTAGAAGCATAATCGGTCCCACCAATCTGTCCCGCTTATTGTGCCTGCTGGAGGAGGAGTAGACGCCTGCATCTGAATGTATCGAATATGCTCCCAGTCAAAGCCTGACTCTATGGAGAAACCGCTTAAGGCAAAATCATACTCCACCCAGCTTGTGAGAAGGCTTTGACCCGTATCCAGATATATCTTACTTGCCACTCTTCCAGAGGAATCAATCAAGCGGATGTAAAAATTATATTGCTTTGAAACTGAGATCCCAGAGGTCTCATAATAGAAGCGGACATGCGTGAAATATGAGAAGTTTACTCCGCTTGATCCAAGATCTATCTTTGTGTTAAAAGCCGCAATTGTATAGGATGGGTCTCCATACCTCTTTATCGAAGCCTTCCCAGCCACAAGATTCGCATAATCATTGCTTATAGTAACATGCAGATCATCATCAACCCAGCTCGAAGCATCTTCATCAGTATACTGGTTTGGGTCATTGTCAGGATTATTTCGTGCTCCCCCAATAACCGTAACCTTGTTAAAGAGTCTAAGAGCGTCACTCTCCCTCCTCACGCCTTTTAGAACATTCACGCCCTCCTCAAGCGTGACTGGCGAGGTCGGCACGTTGGACGAGACTCGACTTCGGAAGCGAAGGTCATGCCCCATACCGAGTTTAACTTCCCAATCATCACCTGCCTGCTTAGCAAAGTCCTTCAGTCCATCGGCGATATACTCGTACCTGAGGTCTTTCGTAACTGTAACAGTTGGGCTTGGAGTCTCAACACCGTAAGTTGATATCTCGCTTAAGTCTTCGACGAGATCCTTAACTGCTAAACTGACTTCTCGACCGCTAAAATTTTTGTTTTTCGTCCGAAGAAGCAATTTCTGCTCGAAACATCGACCGCTTGCATGTAATATTCCGCCTTCTTCAGGCGTGGATTCCTCGATTACTCCTGCGAAGACCTTTATGGCATTCAGCCAGATGCGGATGTGATGTCCAAGAGTCAAGATTCCTCCATCCCTGATAATCTCAAACTCATCAATGTCGCTTTCACGCTGATGGACCTTCACTTCTACGAGTTTATCTAAGGACTGTGGCTGCTGCTTGGTAAAGGCTAGGAAGTCCCAATAGACATGTTTATCTGCGGTCATGGATCTTATGGCTATCTGGGTAATTGTTCCCGTTGTTATACCTGACAAATCATAAATCTTAACATCATATTCAGTTGGGCATTGTCCATCCCAGACTTGATGCCAAGAGCCATCATAGACGTAGATGCGTCCCTGATCTGAACCCTTAAAGCATGCTATTAAATACTTATAGACCGAAGCGTCAACATTTAACCCCTGCTTCTCAGCATTGGCGTAATACGGCGAACCTGATGGGGCTAATAAATCATAGATATCTCCATCTGTAGTTGCCGATCCCGGATTTACTGCCCAACCCGACGCAAAACTATCATCTTCCCAAACCACATCAGCAGGATTATGAGTTATGATTTTGTATAGGTCTGTCATTACGGGTTATCCTCCTCCAATGCGATTGTGTAGTCCACGATGTTCTTTGCTCCTCGTGGATGAATGAAGACACAGTTGACAAGCCAGACAGTTTTCGGAGAACCAACTGAGCCGAACCCAATTGTGTCGCTGTAAAATGAGACAGTTGTATTCTTGGTTGCGAAGAGATTTAATAGGCTGTCTCTGTCCGTGTAGCAGTTGGCTCCGCCTAATCGACCAGTTAAGGTGATTCTGAGGCTTCCCGCACCCATCCATTCTTTAGATGTCCCAAACTTCTTGAGAACCTCCTTATGAGCGACATTATGCTCCCTCTCAAAGCGGATGTCAGGCTCTACGGGAAAGATGAAGATATCTAGTTTGGTTGTCATCTTCCAGAAACCCCCTTCAAAGCAAGTTTATACCCCATCATCTTCGCAAAGTCCTCTGCAGTTCTCTCACGGTCGAAGGGAAATCCGAGGCTTTCAGCAGATACCTGAACCGTGCCGATTGAGATGGAGACAGAACCACCAGCACATCCTTCCCGTTCCCTCTCAACGATGGTTTCGTAATATTTCTTGACGACTGTATACTCCTTTTGAAGCCTCTCCAACGGAGACATACGGCTCAATTCGTCTTCCAGCTCGATCAAATCCTCCGTCTGGCTAATCGTCTGAGTTAAAGTTCGATTATACTCCTCTTGCTGCCCTTGAGCGTTCAACCAGATGGCGGTTGCCGCTGTCACAGATGCCGCGATGCCTAAGATAGCCCAGCCAATCGGACCGGAGAGAGCATGAGTAACTGTTAAAGCCTTGTTGTAGAGCCATTGAATCGCCGTTGCAACTGTGACGGCTCCAGTCTTTGTGCCTTCAGCAGCAGCCTCAGCATAAGTAGCCACAGTGACGGCAGCCTTAATTCCCCTCAGCGTGTTATAAAGTCGGGCTGTACTATCTAAACCCGTGATGAGATTTGGGATGATAGTTGCAGCAGTGTAAATGTATGCCTTTGTCAAGCTTTCATGCGCAATCCTAAGCCGTTCTTCCTTAATGGAAAGGCTCTCCTCAGTAACCCTTATCCTTTCAAGAATCATCTGGGCTTCTTGGCTGCTAGCCCCATATCTTTGTGTTGCTTCAGCAAGCTGATTCCTATATGTTGCAAGTGTCACTTCTGTTCTGTGAACGTCTCTGGTAATGGATGCGACAGATATTTCTGCGTCTCTAATCCTTTCATAGTTTCCATACAGAGCCATGCCCGCCGTAACTACTCCACCGAAGGAAACTGCAACCTGTCTCATTGATACTTGAAGATTCTCCGCCTCTCGTTGGACTTGCCTAAAGCCCTCAACAGCCTCTGAAACATCGGCTTCAATTCTCGCTGTTAACCTTTCTTCCATACTCATTGCATACTCTCCCTCAACTTACTCTTCAAAACATGCCGAAGATTCTCACGGTTCTGTTCTAATGCAGGCCTTAGGAATGGCTTAGACTGCATCTTGCTTGTGCCATATTCAACATAAGCAGCATAGTTAACTTCTCTTCCGGTCTTCGGGTTAATTATTCCTCCGCCACCAGCAACGACGGAGACCCCGTGAATATATCCTTGAGAAACCGTATCCTCTTTCCGAATTGACTTCTGCAAAGACCCCGTATCAACAGACACGATGCCTTTAGCATCCTGAACGATACGATCGGCTACTTCGCTTAGGCCCTCAACAGTTTTAGACTCCAGACTATCTTCTGCTCTGCCTAAACGAGCAAATAAACGATTCATCCCAATAATTTCAATCTTTGCCTCCATCCATTTCACCCCTTCGGTAACACATGAACCAGATCGCTTAGAGATCGAGTTTCCTTCTGTTCGCCTCCAAATTGACTGTTAAAGTGGGCATACCCATAGAGTAAGAAGAGCCGCTGAAGCGGAGTGAGACTCTTCTGGTCAGATGCAAGTTTGTATCCCAACGAATCGAGAATTATCAGCTCCTGCCCTCCAAGGCCTTCGGAAAATTTTTGACCATCTCCTCGCCCTCGCTGCTGAACCCTGTTAGACTGTCCACTGCTTCCCAGAGCCTGCTTAGAGCCAAAGGCTTAATCTTCTCCACATCCTCAACGGTCCACTCTTCGCCCATACCTTTACTGATAGCTTTGGCAATTAAGAAACGCCTCGCTGTCTCCTCGGCAACCAAAGCCTTTCCTAAGTCTATCTTTGAAGGTTCAGTTTCGCCTTTAATCTCGGTCAGTCTCATCCGTAAAGCCTTAGCCTCAGTAACCTCGGTCACTGTTGGGGAAGAAACGATGAGGAGTGCATCTTCCCCATATTCTGGTAGCGGAACCTCTACTTTGTACTCGTATCCCTCTAAGACCATCTCTTTGGTTATCTTCGGCAAATCTTAACCCTCTTAAGCGATTGCGACACTTGCAGTCTTCGCTCTGAACCTTGTTGTTATGAAGGCTGGTGCATTCTTCGGCGAGGCAACGCTTGGCTCTGGAAAGATTACGCCTGTCAATGTTACGGTTATCTTGTTATTAGTTCCACCGTCCCAGATCAGTTTCATTGTATATTCTTCGAGGTTGCTTTGGAATGGTGCTGCTCTGTCGAACATCTTCTTGCCATCAGACCCAGCTTTGAAAGCCTCTTTGATGGTTCCTTCATAGGTTTTTAATCCTGGAGCCCATGCTTGGATCTGGTCGCTGTTTAAGGCGTCTATGCCTTCTATTGTTTGCTTCGGCTCGAAGGTGACCTCTTGGGCTATGAAAGCACCCATATCGCCTTCTACTGTCTTAGTGATGCTTACCTGCACCTGTTTTCCAACATATACGCTCATTCTCTTTCATTCCTCCTTTTACGCGATTAACTTGGCTGTCATCGCCTTGAACGGCGTGACTATGAAGACTGGATTATTCTTTGGCGATGGAATGGAACTTTCTGGAAAAGTCACCTTGTCAAATCCAACTCTAACAATGTTTCCACTTCCGTCATCAAAGGTGACGATCAACCCATAATCGTCGAAGGGAATAGCATTCTTAATATTTAGATCATCGAAAACAGCGGTTCCAGCATAGGCGAAGAAGCCTAGGCTGCCGTTATAATCTTTTAGAGTAGAGGATTCAGTGAATGCCCGCCTTGTTTTGCCCTGATGGTCTATTATCTCCAGCAAAATAGCGTTTCCATAAACTTTGACAGTCATCAAGTAATTATTTCCTTGTTGTATGTCACAGTAGACATCATCTTCGAATGATACTTCGTCATTGATAATTTTCTTTATTTGAAGGCCATCTGCCTCCGTGCCCGTTACACCGGCATAGAAATAGTTGCTGTTATCCTTGTATCGAAGAACAAACGTCATATAAACGGTATAAGTAGGATAGACCTTGACTCTGGCAACAAAATCTTTCCCTCTCCAAAGTTTAAAGAGGCTTATACCCTTCGCACCATCATTCTGATTGAATTGTCCACCAGAAATATCGAATGTCTGCTTTTTTGCTTCCCACTCAGCCTCTTCAGCGTCGCTTGAGAAACCACGAGTTATCTCTTGATAGGCCATGGCTGGTATTCTCTTTAATTGCTCATCATTTCTATAGAGCTCTTTTATTCTCCCCTCGAAACCTTTCAGTAAAGCAGCCCAGAGCTGAACTGTGTCGCTTCCAAGACCATCTATACCCTCAATCGTCTGCTTAGGCTCAATCATAATTTCCTGAGCGACGTAGGGCTCCGCATCATATCGATATTTGCAAACAATCACGTCGTCTTCAGTGAAGTCTCCACTTGCCAGAGTAACGAGTCCCTCGCTGTCGTCTACAGCTGAAACTGTGACCTCTAAGTCGTTCTTGGTTACGTTTACATGAGCAGGTTCATCGGCAACTCCATCCATATCCTTATCGCTGATAGGTTTATGAGCTGTAGTAAACTTGGCTTTTGTAACGATGCAATGAGCATAATCACAGTAGAGAACAGCTGCGGTTGAGCCGTCGCTTGGATTTGTTGTTCTTACAAGAACCCAGATGTACCCATTTGCATCGATATAGTTGCCGATGTTTGAGGTTAAAGTGATCGTGATCTCCTCGTCTCCACTTCCAGTGCCAATTTGCATATTACTCCAAGCCTCAGAGACATGGTCCCAGGTCTTCATTGTTACGCCGTTTCCGCCGGGAGCCGTACCGTAACCCTCAAACTTTGCAACAATCTTCTTGACATCAGCCTCAGCGAAGCCGCACTTGAAGCGGAAAAGTATCATCGCATATTCGTTATTGACGACTGTAGATTTACTGAACCTTGTATCATCGCTCTTCTCTATCTGATCATATTCGCCGTCGGAGAGTTCGCTGCCAAAGGGAGGGCTAGGTTCAGAGCTTGCTGCGTGATGATGGGCTTCATGGCTTCCCGTCTCTGATTGCACAATGCCCCAGTAGGTATATTTTTCGATGAGTTTTAAGCTTACATCCTCTTCTAGGGGCGTCTGAATCACGATTCCAACGTTTTTTCCGACATATACGCTCATTTTTTCACCTTATGACTATGAAGAAGCGATTATGTAGAAGACTCGGTAACGGAGAGCCTTACGCCATAAAGGCGGCTTAGCATCAGGCTCATCTAACAAAACAACTACGGCGTCCGAAATCTGCTGTATCCACCCATTCGCTCTAAGAGTATTCTTGCCTGATAATATGGCCTTTTTTATCTTATCCGATATCTCATCTCTAAGTTCCAACCCCATCTTTGCGGATGTGTCTACCGCCCAGCAGTCAATCTGGATAACCGTATTATACCATTCGTAACTATATTCCTCATCGAAACCATCATTTAAGGCTGCGACTTCTCCATTTTCTGAAACGTCCATAACGGTTATGCAGGGTTTATGGAGGCGATGTTTCTCAAAGCCATGATAGACGGGGACGTTTCCATCCGGATCAGTACCTAATATCTGCTGTATGCCGAGATCGTTTTTGAGAAGGTCTATTATGGCTATTTTAACCTGCTTAATCGAAGAGTCCAATAGACTTGGTAGTGGAGAGGCTTCCACATCATCCGAATAATTGTCGTCCCAGTTGGCATGATGCGTCTGACCTCGGAAGTAAATGAAAACCTCGGTGAAACTTAAACCGTGAGCAACCTGACATTTCTCGGTTCCATCCTGCTTAACGGTCACATTCGTCTCATCAATGATAACTTCATATTGATGCATTGCATCATCAAATTCGAATGACCAGCTCGCTAATTTGGTGTCTGAACCGCCGGACCTCTTCCAAACTTCAATATAACGATAAACAACATTTGCACTCTTAACTATCTTGACCCATAGAAAATCAGTTTCAGTCCTTACTGGATCATCAGCAACCGTTGGACATAGAATAAACTCATTATATATTCCACGATATGCTGTAGGTATTGTATTCCAGTCGGCTTTAAATTTGAATGTTTGCTGGAAGGTAAACTTTGAAAGCGACCTTACCCCCATCGAAGCCTCTTTAGGCGGTGAAGACTCATAGGTGCATTTTAGATGGATTCTAAGCATATTGTTCTGTATATCTACCTTGCTTCCATCCGCGATGTAGCCATAATCGCCTGTACCCTGCCAACCCCTCCATTTATCCGCATTCGGCGAATTGCCATTATTACCCATAAAATTATCGTAAACAGTCATATCTTCCAGACCTTCACATAATCAAATTTCGCCTTGCCCACGAGAACTTCCAAGCCGACCCTTCCAGACTTAAATTCGCGATTATAAGCAGTGAAACACCATTTCCCATCCAGAAAAGCCATAAGATACGAGCCTATGCAGAAGAAGCGGAGCACATAAGCTGTATTTCGACTGATATTTTTGATGATTGAACCGAGTTCCGTAACGGTTCCATCTTTAACCTTCTCAACCTTGAACCCCTTATCATCAAAATATAGTATCCCTCTATAGAAGCCTGAAGATGAATAACGTAGAATAATGCCTGCGTCTCCGCTTACCACATTCAATTTAGCCTCGACTGCGAAGTCGTTCCATTCCTTCCCTGAAGGGCTTATGCTCCTCGCGAGGCTTGCGTCTTCTCCGACATACCATCCGTCCTCATAACTCCAAGAACTACTCTTCACATCCCAAACTTGGGGAAGACCTATGGGTATATCCTCCCACATTGTTGTGCCGTTTACATCCTTAATTGTAACAGTTGTTGTCATTTAGAGAACAATCACCTTGGCACGTTTCTTCTCTGGGCTCCAAGTATCCACTAACGAGGCAATTTGGATGTACCAGATCCCGTTATAGGCTTCATGTTTATCCCAATGTGTATGGCCGTGGATGCAGTAGAGGATCTCATCTTTGTGCTTCTGCAAGATTGTTTGAACATCAGCATAATTGTCAACTCTGGAGTGAACCTCGTTTCCCCCAGCGAAGTATTTGTTTCCGCTCATGCCGAGCGGAGCGAGGAGATGATGGCAACAGACAACAGCAGCCCTAGATGGTTTAAGGGTCTCATCTAACCATGCAAGTTCTACAGGTGGAAGATGGCCGCCCCATGAACCTCCATTATACTCATGCTCATTCGTATTTTCATCGTAGTCCGGGTCAAGCATAACAAAACGGACTCCCAAAATGTCCTTGTAGTAATAATTTGAGGGTATCCCTAGGGCGGAAACTATTTGATCAACTGTCATGGGACCTTGAACATCATGGTTTCCGAGGGAGAAAAGAACCTTGCTAAGAGAGAGATAGGCTACAATCTCGTCTTTGACGGCTCCGAGGAGCTGCTGTCCCTCCTCAAGTGATGTGTAATCCTCAATGATATCCCCTATAACGAGGAGAACATCTATATCGGCGAGATCGCCGGCTGAGAGGACATTGTCAAGCCAGTTCAGGCACTGGGTTCCCATGATCGTGCCGTTATTATGGGTCCCGTTGTGAGTATCATTTATTAATCCTATCTTCACCGCTACATCACCTAAAATGGATCTTCAAAATCTAGGTTGCCGAGCCCAACCGTACCGCTGACAGGCTCATGAGACCTCTTTAGAAGGCATCTTCTGTAGACTATCTCGCTCCCAACTTCCTTCCCAGCAACTTCATCCACAATATACTCGTAATTCGAGATGACACGATTATTCTCTTCAATCTCAACTAGGGACGGAAAATACCCCTCTGCGTCGCCAACCTCAAGTTTCCCTGCAACAACGAGCGGATTGCCAGCCTTAACCTCTTGAACAACTCCAAAAACTACAGTATCTTGCCAAGTCTCGGAGCCTTCGCTTCCATAAGACGGGGAAGTACCTATCTGTTTCCTCAACACGAGATATTTTCCGAATCGTTTGATAAATTTCGAAAATTTGCCAGCATACATTAGGTTTACACTCTCTTAAGAGTTGAAGGCGACTCTTGGACAACTGTCCCGTAGTATGCGTATATCCGCTTGACCTCGCTCATCCAATGATTCAATGCTTCCTCGATCTGCTGGTTACTGATGGAGACCTCGCCGACGGAGAAGCCTCCCCGGAGATCTGGACGCGTATAAATCTTAATCGCTGTAAGCAGGGTTGAGAGATGCTTTATCCGTGTTGGAACAGGAGAATCAAAAGATCCGAGATCATCATCAATCTGTTGGTCGCTAAGGGCAATTAAGCTTTCAATCTCTCCATCACTCACCATCCCCTCAGTTATGCCTGTTAAGATGCGGACATCAGACGCCGAACAGTAACCCATTCTAGCCGACTCCTCTGACCATTTTCTGAAGATGAAATAAGAAAATAACCTATAGATGTTAAAAAATAAAACTTATAATTTAGCATCCATTTTTTGATTTCCATATTTCTAATTGTTTTCTTCCTTTATCCGTGATGGCATAAGGCGTCCGAGTTCCCGAGTTTCCAAGTTTTTCAATGTAACCATTGTTCTTCAATGAAGACATAACTCTCCCAAAAATCCCCGGCGTTGCAAACGTCTTCCTGAGAAGATCTCCCCAGTAACAGTTTCCTTTTTCAAGAGCGCTGAGGATTTTAATTGCAAGTTTCCTATATTTCTCCGCAACCTTATTCATAACAACCACTTTTTATCATATTAACATGATATAATCGGGTTTGGATTTTGTCAGCGAGGAGATTCTAAGTATTATGTGGCCGTCTCGGGTGAAGATGAGTTGAGGTGGCTCGACGAGGCAAGCAGCCTTCACTATGTCTGAAAGAGATATAGTATCGGGCACGGTGAATGTCTTAAGGATTGAAATTGCATCAGTAAGCCCGATCGAATCAACAATTATGAATGTCTTTATTGCCTCAACTAAATCGGAAAGTCCAATTGAGTCAAGGACCTCAAAGAACTTGGCGAGTAGAATGGTATCTGAAAGTGATAGGGAATCCGCAACAGTGAAAGTCTTATCGGTATATAATAGGTCGGTTAAACCTATGGACTCTGTGATTATCAATGTTTTATCTCGCAGAATTGAATCTGTAAGTGTAACTTGGTCGGATACGCTAAATGATTTATCTCGCAAAATCGAATCGGCTAAACTCAAGACATCTATTATTTGGGGAGACCAATCTTTTAGCGATGTATCCGCCAATCCAACCTGGTCTAAAATTGCCAGTGTTTTATTTCTTAGCAAAGTATCGCTAAGATTAAGAACATCAGTAACTTCTTTAAGGACGGCACCGCTTGGTCGACAGTAACCGACGAGGTAGAAATCTATAACGGCATTTTCAATATAGCCTTCAAATATTTGGTCGGCGTCTAACCCGCAGAGCCCTGTGATATGCGCACCTTTATCGGTATATTCTGAACCTTTAATCTTCATGTTGGCGTTATCGTTATTTGTGCTTCCGTTCTTGCGAACTCCACCTTTATAGTTTGTGGAAGACGTACCGTTATAGAGAATCCAAATTATGGCTCCATCCGCATCTGCAGCGGTATTAGAAGTTATATCTTTGTCTGCCCATGCACCTATTGCAGTTAAGCTTATATCTTCAGGGTTAACTTTGAAATTAACCTGTCCTTTACAATATCCGACTAGATAGTATTTGTCTGTTGAACTGTCCTCGTAGTTTGTTTCAATGATTCGGTTAGCGTCGCAGCCTACGAAAATGAAACTGTGCCGTTTATAACCCCATCGAAATCTTAGATCCCATGTGCTTCCATTACAGCGGAACCCTATTTTCATCGAGTCAGCAGCAGAACTATCTGTTACCCGTAAAATAACACCTGTTGCACCTGCGGGAACTTCGCTGCTGAGATCCTTATCATACCAGTCGCCCGCTGACCCCGACCATGTAAGAGTAACTTCATCATCTTTGAAAACTACATCTTCATCGGTATATCCGAGTAGATAAACCTTTAAACCTGATACTGAAAGATAAACTTCAAAAACACGGTTGGCATCAAGTTTCACAACACAGTAAATATGACCGTAAGCCAGAACCTTTGAGTTAGTTATATCTCCACCAGTGCTACCGTTCCGTCGAACATTAAGAACTCGATCCGTGTTTGTAGTATTCACCAACCGTAGGATTGCACCTGATGCTCCGCTCGGCACACCATCTCCACTGACATTAACATCATACCAACCAGCAGACGAAAACGTTGGTGTTTTGTCAACCCAGTTGAGGAAATAGTTTAGTCCAGAGCCCAACGGATGCCACAGACCTTAACTAGGCTTCGACTAATTCTTCCATTTCTTGTAGTAAATTCCAGTTTGCATTTCTGAGTAATGACGCTTTTTCTTGTATTTGAGTCTTTGTTAATTGAGAAGGCGATGTTATTTTAATTGTTGTTTCAGCGCCGCCCATGGATGCGCCGAAAATATAAGTCCATTGCTGCTTTAGAAATCCGTAAGCCAGAAGTTCAGCGTTCATATCCTGCCAGCATTTAGCATGCTGGATCTCAAAGGTTGCTTTGTCGAGTATTTTATCCATATAATATTGCTTCGTAAGATTATCATGTATCTGCCTGTATTTCTCCAGTATCTCGGCTTTAGTAGGCATATCAATCGCCTTAACTGAGCGTTATCTTAAGGCTTAGTGACCAACTCTCCCCTGAAGATTTTGTGCCTTTAGATTCAACTTTGCGGTTCAGGTTTTTGCCAGTATCGTCAGCCGCATTGACTACGGTGAATTCTTCCCATGCATGGTTGCCTTCATCCGAACCAAAGGTTGCACGCCATTCGGCAGTTTGATTGGAACGTTGTGGATAAGTCGCATCCATAGCCTTGAAAGTCTTCGTTGCACCCTGAAGACCCATCTGACTTGGGTCAGCAGCGGTATTTGAATTTCCTACACCAAGCCTAGCATTTGAATTGTCCCATTTCGTCGGTGTGCCGAGACCGCAGATAATGTCGATGAGTTCCTGTAGACCCTCGTTTAGAGCAACATTGTCTTCCCAAAAATCTGCACCAATATAGCGGTCGCCAGCATACATTATGGCGTCATGAATCTTTACGCCCTTTCTAAGAACCTCTGCTATTTTATCGTCTGGATCCCTAAATCGATGTATACTCCACTCGCTCTTCCAACCAATCTTATCTTTCATCTCCATTCTTCATCACCTTTCCCGCCATCTTAGGCTTGCTAAGATGGTTCAGGAGCGTGAAATAGACTGTAAGGTTCCATATGGATTCCAAGCAAAGGTGAGTGTGTAAATCAAGTTTTCGCTTTTATAGGCCTTTAAAGTCGCCAATGTTCCATCCGCGTTCCATGTAAACTCAAGCTTAGTCAAATCCGTGATTACGCTCGCTATGGCTTGGGCGGCATCGAATATGGTTTTGTAAGCTTGTGCATAATTGCTCCACACAGTATTCGCGCTCATTCAAGGAGGACCTCCATGGGACTCTGGATGCTGTAATACGGCGGTCGATGATTCATACAAACGTATAGTGTTTCAATATTCCATCCCTGCTCCTCAGCGAACTTGTATACCTTCGGATCCATGTCAGGCGTGAAGGGCGTCATCTCGGCTTCACAGAGGGGACAGTAACGGTAACAGTCGCATATTACTACTAGGGACACAGGGCTAATCCTCCTGATCACCCTACCACAGATTCTACAGGTGCCCTTAACGGTCCTCTCCATTCTCTGAACATCCTCCAATGCGTTCTCTTCTAAAGAAAAAAAGAGGAAGATAGGCTGAAAGCTTTCTATTAGCAATCGACGATCCTCGCAACAGCGTCCTTCCTGAGGGTCCCAAGACCATACCGTACGGTGCATATGACTCCTTGGCTCAGCCTCTCCTCGTAGGGCTGCGTCAGGATATCCCTACGCAAGGCGAAGACAGCTGCCTTCGTCGTATCTATGAGGTGACATTTACCCGAAGTGCAGAGGTCGGTCTCAGCAATCTTAAACCCTAGATATGTTGATCCCAAGACTCCCCGTTCAACATCCACCATATCCCCAAAGTATAGGCTGTGGATGAACTTGTCATCGCTCCATAAGTCGGCAACTTGATCGGGATGGATCATAGCCATGTTAGCATTGTATCCAGCCTTCTTCACAGCGGTCCAAGCCTTCACAAGGTCAGCCCAAGAGAGGGTGCCAGACGTATTGGCTTGGATCTCAGTACTACCAGCTAGATCCGAGGCAGGAATCCCCTCGTATAGGGCGACGACATCTTTAGTAACCTGCTCCTCTATGAGCTGCGCTGAATCCTGTATGGCTCTTTGAATCACGTTGAAGGGGACATCCTCGATATAGGCTTGGCTGAAGAGAGCGTCATAGCTATATTCATAGTCGATCCTGACATCCACCTTCTCAAAGCGTTCAGGAGTCTGTGGAGGTGGACCCTCACTGGTTCTCCAAGCCTTGCCGCGTTTAGCTAGATAGAACCTTATCAGAGGCTCCTTGACCGGGACAACCCATATGAGGTCGCGGCCTACAGCAATCTTCTTCGCAGCGTCGATAGCTACGTCGTGAACCCTACCTAGAGCCTGCGAGATATCGCTGAGGACATATTCCTTCATAGCCCTCTGGAAGAGGATGTTGCCACCAGCCTTCCCGACGAAGAGTTCTCTCCAGCCGTGCTCTCCGAGGTCTGGATCCCTTAGAACAGCCTCCTTTAAAGCGTTCCTATACTCATTCATTGCGATCACCCTCCTAGACTCCTACCCCATGGTTATCTGGACAAACCAGCACTAGGAATTCATCGTTGGCCTCACCTGCTGACATCAAAGCGCGGCCTCCTGAGAGAGACTCGTCTGCTGTTAGGGCTGGAACCGCGCGGCCTTCGTCGTCGGTCTTAACTCCAGCCCCCGCTGCCACCGCTATTCCAGCATACATCTTGACGATGCCGAAGATACATACTGGGATGTAGTCGCCGTTGTTACCGGTCTTCAATGCTACACCGAAGATTCTCTCTCCGGAATCTGCCTCGTGTACTAGAGGTGGAAAGTTCTCACCGGCTGTAACAGTTACGAATCGTCCCTTCCGAACGTTGTCCTCGTCGCACCTACAGGTTATTATCGACGCGTTAGGCGAGGTACATTCGCCTATCTCAACCTCTGGAACAAGATCTTCAGCTACCATTTACTTTTCTCCTTCATCTTCATTCCGTTTCACCGTTCCATCGCGGCTACTCCAGGTCACACAGAGTGACAGTGACTTCAGCTCTCCATTTGATCCCCTAAACGTTTAATTAGGTCCTTTATCCTACGGTTCTGTTCGTAGGGTCCGAATCCCCAGTGCCTGGGAACCCTCTCGAAGCAAGCCTTCTTCAACTCTTTTAGGATCTCCTCCTTACTGATCAAGTCGCTATCAAACTCCGCAGAGGGGTCTATAACAGCCTCACCAATCCTTCCTACCGATCTAGCTTCCTCCTTCATAGATGAGGCAAGATTCAGGATCTCTTCGAGGCTCTTCTCAAGCGCATCAATACGGCTGCTCATGTTTCCGATGTCTTTGTAGATCTTCTCCTCCAGACCTATAATTGACTCCTGCGGTGTCTGGTTCGGTTGGATGCCTACTTCAGAGGGCTCGGTTCCCCCTCCTTTCACATACTGGGGATGGTCCCTAAGCCAGTTGTCCACGAGCTCCATATCCCATCCGTTTGCCTTCATAAAGAGTAGGGTTGAGAGTCGGGGATCTTCAGGTCTCTCTTTGAGGCGGCCGTAGATTCCCTGGATGCCGTTTACTCTATCGATCCATACTGTTGAGAAGTGATCTTCTAGGAAGGCGGATGGGTCACGAATCTGGTAGAGGATGAACTCTTGGGGTTCTGCCTGTTCGCTCCCACTTTTCTTTACCTCTCTAAGTTGTTTGATTATATATTCCCAGACTTCGACGCTTGACTTAGGATCGCCAGGCTCAAAGTTCTTCAGCAAGGAGAGGCCGGTGAACTTTATTCCCCGAGGCGCTACGCCGTCAACTTTGTCCAGTCGATTCCACACAAACTCAACGCTGCAGTGTTTGATCTCGCCTTTCCCTATCGATTCGAGGGTCTTCTTATCGTTGAGCTCTGCGGTGTACTCGATGGCGCCGTCCTCATATTTGGCATCTAAAATCCTTCCATCAAGGGGGTACATATGGTCCAGAAGCAGTGGAGCTCCTACCAAGGTCTTAGCCGACTGCTCTAGCTCCTCTTCCAGGTATACGCGGACGCTTGGCCACTCTTCAGGATGGATCGTCTTTATAGGATGCAGGGCTTTCCCGCGGATAAGGTTCTTCCTATGGGGTTCTATGTCGCCTAACCAGCTGAAGCTCTCTTTCTCTAGGCGTTTCTTTAGGGCGCCGCAGATCCTCTTAGCTGATTCTTCATCTTTACCCTTAGAAACAAAATCTCTGACGCAATCATCAAAATCTTTCCATTTGCCGAAGGGCATATGACATCAGAGAATATGTCGCATTATCCATATAAAAGCCGACTTTCAGAAATTACAGAAATGTAAGAAATATTCTTTCTTTCCTTCGGCTCCTTTATTCTTTACTTTTTCCTCTGAGTCTCATCTTAAAGGCTTCTTCTCGCCATTTTTGTTGCCAGCTCTTCCATCCAGTCTTTACGAGTCTCTCTCTAACCTCAGGTTTCTCAGCAACCCATTCTAAGAATGCCCAGAAACTCCGCTTATCACCCAATTTTTCCGGCGGAACCCCTACCTCTATACACCATTCCACGTAGCCTCTCTCAACCCTTTCTTGAAGTTCACCGGTGATCTCCACCTTGACCACATGGAAGCCTCTCTCACGGAGGTATCTACGTATGCTCGAGAGGACATATCCAGAACAGACCTTGAAGATGGTTTCCCGATCGGGTTGCATCACCTTAACGATCTCCTCAGCGATCCTTACGGCGTCATCTAGGTACCTTTTACTCTCAAAGTTCGGTGACTGAAAATAATAGACGGGTATCCTACGTTCCATATACCTATGTTCAGGCAGTTTAAGGGCGCCTATCACCACGCCCAGGATGAGATCTCCCCATCCAGCATCATCAATCAAAATCACTTTCTCTGCCAGAAACCGCTCAAGCCCCATAACCTACACCATCCTTACCGGATTATTCTGTTCCAAATCAAATAACAAGATTATTCTAAGTCCTAATCTAACATATAATCTTTGAATTTGTGCATTTAACTGACGAAACAACTTGACTCTGTCAACTTCAACAGAAATAAGTTCATGATTCCAACTTGTGTTTGGGTAAAGATGACGAGCAAGAGTTGTATAGACTTATATACGTATTTATTTGTATTATTTGTATAGGTGTATATGCTGTGGCTATAATAACGGTTCGCATAGACGACGGGTTGAAGAGACGTATGAAAGAAATTAAACATATAAACTGGAGCGAAGTTATAAGGCAAGCTATAATTAGAGTTTTAACTCAAGAGGAGACGCAAAACATAGCCAAGGCTGTACTCATAAACGAGAGAAGCATCATAGTGCCCGACGAAGGTTATAGTAGCTTGGAGACTATCAAAGAGTGGAGGGAGAAAGTTAGATGGGTGAAATAGTTATCGACGCCTCAATTGTAGCCAAATGGTACATAGCTGAGGACCTTAGAGAATACGCCCTAAGGATACGAGATGACTATATAGATGGCAAATTCAAGCTCTCAGCTCCTTCCCTAATGCCTTTCGAGGTGTTGAACGCTGCAAGGCATGCCCGTAAAGACGTAAACTCTAAGGTGTTGATGGAGGTAGCTGAAAGCTTAACGTTTTATGGTATAAAACTGTACGAGCTGCAAGGAGCATACTCAAAAGAAACAGTTGAGACAACATTGGAAAACGGGATAACAATATATGATGCAAGCTACGTAGCCCTGGCCAAGTACCTTCAAACGATAATGTATACCTCAGATAGAAACCTCATAGCTAATCTAAAGAAGGATTACAGGGAATACGTAAAGCATTTAGAGGATTATAATTCTAACAGCAGTCATTAAGTTAACTGTTACGCGTCCCATGTGTTTAAAAATTATCAACAGATGATCCATAACATAAACTAGGCATTAAAAGTGATCTCAGTGGAGGAGGGAATGATCTCATTATTCCTTCACAATTTAGTATCGCAAACATTTTATAAAATGACGTGTTAGGATATGATGAAAGGCATAATGTGAACAGTGAGAAGCATGTTAAGAAACAATTTTTTTCTGCGGAAAACGGAATCAAAAAGCGTTAATACGAGAAGGGGGGAGTGGTTTTCGTGTTAAAAGAGCTTGAGAAAATCTCGGAGAAGGCGAGGAATGATGAGGATGTCTTAGCTGTGATGTTATTCGGAAGTTATGCGAGAAACGAAAAGTTTTCTGACATAGATGTCTGCGTGGTTTTAAAACAGGGAAAATTCGATCCCCTATTTTTGTCGAAGAAGAGGCTGGAGTACCTGTCAGCTTTCCCAAACTTAGATATACAAATATTCCAACAGCTCCCCTTGTACGTAAAGGTGAGGGTTCTTAAAGAGGGCAAGACCGTCTTTTGCAGAGACGAAGATTCGTTGTACGATCTGAGTTTTTATACGGTGAGACAGTTTGAATATTTCAAGCCCAGATATCTTTCTTATTTAGAAGGTGTTTTGCATGCTCGATAAGAACAGAATTTTATCTAAGCTAGATGATTTGGATTCTTATCTGAGTGAGCTCGAAAGTATTATGCCGAAAAGCTATGAAGAATATGTAGGCTCCATAGAAAAAAAGAGGTCTTGCGAAAGACTTTTGCACATTCTGATAGAATGTGTGATAGACGTATGCGCTCTGATAGTGAAAGGTTTGAGGCTTGGTCTTCCTGCTGAGGAAGAAGATTTATTCGAAAAGTTGGAGACGAAGAAAATCATATCCAAAGAAATGAAAGAAAAGTTAAAAACGATGAGAGGTTTCAGGAACATCCTAGTTCACAGATATGCCGAGGTCGATAATGAACTCGTGTTTGAGAATCTGGGGAACATTGACAATTTCAAAGAGTTCAGGGAAGAAATAGGCTCGTTCCTAAGAAAAACTGAAAACTATCCCTAGAGTCTGCAAAATTTCACTCATTATCTCTATTTAAGATTTCTACAAAACTTCGATTTGTCCAGTGGGTGGTGGAATTTGCGTTGGTATTTACAGTAAATTTCCTTGGTCCACATGGGATCTGGAAGTAAAATTGTCTTTATAAGGTCTCTTATCTAGGCATCATTCTTTTCTTGTCTTTGTTTTTACACGGAGCCTTAAGCTCTCATCTTTTTTTGAGCCTTTGGGGAGAGAGAAGATGTAGATGGAATAGAAAGCTATGTAGCACCCGCAGCACAATGCGACAATCGTATCAATGCTAAGCAGCATGGGACGTCACTTTTTTAAGGCTTTGAGGATACAAGTTATTAACGCTTATGAATTATGCATCTATTAGTTAGTCTCGATCCTCTCGTTAAGTTATCAGTTCATTTTCAAGTCTGTTTGATGGCGATTAAGCATAATGTATGGACTCTTTGACAATAAGATTTATTAAGGGAATCTGGATAAATTTGGCTTCGTTGTGGTGATGAATATTGGCGAGTAAGGACCAAGCAATTGGTGCATTAATCTTTCTTGTCTGCGTACTCCTTGCAATTGGATATATAATAGTGCTCTTCTTCCCCCAGACAGTTATATCTTTCCTTCAGACCTATTTATCATGGATATCCTGGACCGAATTGGGGATTCGATTATGGGCAGTAACCATCATTGTGCTCATCGCATTTCTCGCCATCATGTTCATTGGAGCATGGATCGGATGGACAATGGCGACAACACCACCACCAAAACCAATTGAAGAAATAGAAACAGAAGAAGAGAAAGTCGAAGAGGAAAAGCCCGGCGAAGAGAAGCCAGTTGAAGAGCAACCTAAGGAAAAACCCACTGAAGAGAGAAAAAACGAACCTAAGGCTAGGAAGAGAAGAAGAAAGGAATAGAAAGAGTTATTTTGATAAACCCAATAAACTTTTTTTATTGTTCAAGTAGTGGGATAAGTCTTGATGGAAAATGTCAAGGGAGTTGTTCTCTGCGGTGGGCCTGGTGTTAGGCTTAGACCTATAACGTATTATTTTCAGAAGACGATGATCCCCGTTGGAAAGAGCCAGAAGCCCCTCATGGAGTATATTGTTCGGATTTTGAGGTTCCATGGAATTACAGATTTAACATTCCTTGTTGACTATAAGGCGAATCAGATAATAAACTATTTTAACGATGGCTCAAGATTCGATGTTAAGATCACCTACGTCCACGACGATCCGAACTTTAAGGGTACGGCTGGCTCAATACTTAATGCCTACAAAAGAAAAGCGATAAACAAAGATGAGAGACTGCTCGTTTATTATGGCGACATCCTAACAAATATGAACTTAAGAGACTTCTTAGAGTACCACGAGAAGAAGAAGGCAGCGACCACCGTCGCCTTAGCCTCAGGCTTCACCGTTAGGGTAGGTGTAGCCGACATCGGGAAGAACGGCGAAATTAAGAGATTCCAAGAGAAACCGAAGCTTGAAAAACCAGTCAGCATCGCGATAGCAATCATCGAGGGAGATGTTCTGTCAGAGATTGAGCATCTGAAGGTTAGAAGGAAGGGACTGGACCTCATGGGTGATATAATCCCTTATCTGATAGAGACTGGGAAAAGGGTTTGTGGATACGTGACAGATGCCTTCTGGTATGATGTCGGAAGCACAGAAGCCTATGAGAAGTTAGATCCAGAAGAACTCGATAAGACTTTTTCCTTCATACTTACCTAAAAACTAACATCTCAGCCTCTCAAGTAGTAGTTGAACATGCCAAGAAACCTGATTCTGCCCTATGTAATTGAAGACTCGGAGAGAAAGAGGACTTTCTCGTGGAGGATGGAAGCCGCAGCGATACTATGTCTCGCAGAGGCTGAGAGAAAAAAGCCTAAAATTCTGAGGAGAACTCCTGAAGACATATCCTACATCTCGAAGATGCTGTATCCTCTATGGGCTTTTCCTTGGGATGAAATATGCCTAATTATCGACGGTTTGGGGCTATCCTACCATAAGGTCGCCCATAAAATACTGCCAGACATAAAGGAATTCACTGAAGACCTCAAGAGAAGTACTGTATCCCGCGGCCAGTATCGAAGCGTCCTAGATAAGCATCGAAAGACATTTAGGGAATTCCCTTCAACGATTGAGATTTCTCTCAACGCCATAATAGGCGATAAAGAGGCCCTAGCCGACCTATTTTCCTTTATTACCCATGGACTCCATGTGGAGGAGGACTCAAGCAAAAGGGCGACGAACTCTCTGATTCCGCCGAGAATAGGCATGGAAGAAGCCTCGGAGAAAGCTGGTGGACTCATTAAGGAATGGAGATCCCTCCTATCTGATATCAGGGCTCTGCGATACGCAGAAGAAACCCTTGACAAGGAGATGAAGCGTCACGAAGAGAAGGCCCTAGAAGAGGTCGAAGAGCTGCTGAGAACCTATGAGAGGAGGATCTCCGAGCAAGGGCTGCTCGTAGAGAAGAGAGTTAGAGAGATAATGAGGAAGAGGGAAACGATGGTAAAAGGGACAGTTAGAGATTATGAGAAAAGGCTTAAAGCCGCCTCAAAGGAGCGGGAGAAACTTGAACTTGCCACGCGAAGGTTGGAGCAGGTCTTAAAGGGCTATGAGAAAAGGAGAGAGGCTCTTAGAGGTAAGAAACCTAGGAGAGACACCTACTACTGGGACAGTAAAATCGCATTTTACCGGGAGAGAATAAGGGAACAATCGTGGAGGGTTCGAGCAGCCTCAGGGATGGCTGAGAAAATCCGCCGAGAAGGCGAGGAAACCCTAGAAAAGATAAGGGAGGATCATCAGAGAATGATCAATAAAGAGACAGAGAAGATCGAGGTCCTAAAGTCCTCAAGGGAACTTGAGGTCTCTAAGAGACGGGGAGAGGTCGAGGAGCTGCAGCGAAGCGCTTCTAACATAAAGGCGCAGATAGGACGACTAATCCAAGAAAAGGAGCAAAGCGCAGCTATGCTGAGGGATATGACGGTTTCATGCGGGCTGAATGAGATAACGCTTGTCTCCATACCTTTATATATGGTTCGATACGTGTCCATGGATAGAGATAGAATCGAGGTTTATCCGCCTGTAGTCGCCGAGAGCTACGATGGCATCATAAGGAGGATCCAGAGGGCAATATGGACCTTCAGCCTAGAATCTAGGATACGCCTCCTCATCCGTTCAAGGTCAAAAGTCTTCGATGATAAACTCTTCAAAAACCTGGAGAAACATCTCCAAAGAGACAAGCACCTAAAGGATGAGATGGATGATATCGGAAAATCCAACAACCTACTGATGATACCAGGCTTCAGAGATGCCATAATCAGCGGTTTAAGAGAACTCGAAGAAGAGGGCTGGATCAACGCGGATGAGAAAAATGAGATCTTAGGCATCTATACCTAAGCGGATCTGCTAATCTCTCCTTTCTATAACACTTTTTCCTGCTCTGTCACATTAATATTTTCAGGATGCTTCTATTACATGTTTATCCTGCTTAACTTTCCTTTTAAATAGGTTACGAGAATTCTTGTTTTCTAGAGAAACCTAAACTGGAAAAAATAATTAAAGGTAGAATGTTGTTGGATGTGTATCTAAGGAGGAGATCAAAGGTCTCTAGAATAGCAGCAAAATCCTTTAAATCTGTGCTTCTATTTAACAAATTCTCGATAAATCTTCAGATTTAAACATAACAGGGAGCTGGAATGAAATCAAAAGTCTTGGATTGGTGATGCCAATTAGAACTCTCAAAACATCTGATAGATTTCGCCTTTGAATTGCATGTTCCATTTTTAATCAGCACACTATTTTTTATCCGTTAAGCTTAAAGGATTCTTTCTTCCCTTTTATCTTCGCAGAGTCTTTTTCACGTATAGATGAAGGAACCTGAAAGATGGCGATTGATGAAAAGATAAATGAAATAAGAACCTTGTTAAAACGAGCCTTCTCAAGGATCGACCTATTCGAGATTGGGAGAGAACTAAAGGCGCCATACTTCGACAAGTTCAGTAGTGGATGGGATACCGACGAGGACGAGGCATCCTTGGAGATAGCATCCAGAATAAACGATGAGAAGTTAAGAGAGATCTTCAGTACATATCAGCCACGTAAATGGGTAAGCTTTAGGGGCAGATACTATACACTTGAAGACGGTGCTCTCTCCCTTAAAGGGTCCTGGGATATACTTCGAGAGGGGGTAAGCCTCTCTAAGTCTAGACATGGCAAAGACTGCATCGCCATTTTAAAGGCTATGACAAATGCTGGCAGGCGTCTCAGCGTAGAGGACATAAGGCGTAACCTCGAAGGTATCGATGTGCATTCGATCCTATCTGAACTTGAGAGGGCAAAGGTGATAGTCCCGCATTATAAGGGAGAAGAATATCAGGAATGGGAGATCCCTGAGGAGATAGCACCTCTTGTAGAGCTAGAGCTTGGCATAAAGCGAACTCAAGCCCCATACCTCAAGAGGAAAGCTGTAACCACTATGCCCATAACACCTACAACTGAGGCTGGGAAGGTTGACCCTGTATTAGAGGAGAGGGGGAGGATCGAGAGTATGGAAAGCGAGCTCGCAGATTATCTAGAGGACCTTTTGAAGCATCGGCTTGAAGGAGTTACCCGCTTCGGAGAGAGATTCAATATATCAGCGCTGTCAAGTTATCTCCAGGAGCTTTTCGGGTCAGTACTATATTTCGACAGTTTGCTCAGCATAACGCAGCAGTATGGATTAGCAAACGTAGAGATAATTCATGAGTATGGAAAGACCGGTAGTAGAACCGGCTGGTCCCTAGCCCTCTTCGGTGAACCTGGAACTGGGAAGAGCTTCTCAACGAGAGATATGATACTAGGTAAACCTAGCGCTAAGATACCTCCCCACGGAATTCCTAACAGAAATCGTTACTGTGGAGGTATGACTCCAGCGCGTTTCCTGAGGATCGGCCAAGCATATGCTGGGAGAACCTTCAACTTTATCGTCCCAGAGTTCAACGATTTCTTCAAGTATAAGGGCATGGTGGAACCCCTTAAGCTAGCCATGGAGCAGGGAGAGATCAAGTATGAGACGCATAGAGAGGTCATAGGCCCCTACCGATTTGCATGCTTCTTCTCTGTTAATTATAATGTCTCAGTTTATGGCAGAGGCTATGAGGTAACCGTTCAGGACCCCAACTTCAACGCGATAGAGGACCGGATGCTCTGCCGCCTGCACCGATTGACCAAGGAACGATACATCGAGATCGCTAAGAGCCAGATGAGGCTAGCCCTCGGCGAGATCGATATAGAGAAGGGAGCCCAGAATATCCGAGATCACCTTGCCCTTGTCTACGCAATCGAGACGGATCATCCCATAGTTAAAGGGAGGTTTCCATATAAACCCGTGATGATCACGCCTCAATTCTATGAGACTATCGGGAAGGCGAGAGAAGCCATATTGGAGGAGATACCCGATAAGACAGTCAAGTTTTCAGCTCGACTTGAGGATAGAGCTGTCCGATTCGCCTGCGCAGCCTCACTGATGGAGTACTTCCATTCAGATCTGGACTATATACCCATAGGCGAGGAAGCGATAAAATACGCCGTCCAGCTATATGTGGAGGAGGCTTCAGTAAGGTCTCTAGAAACATTCATGCCCGAAGAAGTCCTAAAGAAGATCTATAAAGACTAATTTAGTCATCCCAGTTACCTCTTTATAGCGACCTGATAAAATTTATAATTTTAAAGCTTAGCAACCTGTTTCAAATCTAAAAAGTAAGGGACTCATCAGGGAACTAGCAAATACTATAAAGGTGAACAGAGGCGTTATTATTGAAGGATAGATATGTTTAGACGACGTGAAGAGATTAGAGAAAGGCTACTTGAAGTTATCGAGAAGTTCCGGCAGAAGGGAGCCATTAGCCCAGATAAGGCTATGACCATCGAGGAGCTGGGTCTTCCGCCGAGGTTTAAAGAGCTTATGGGAAGGCGTCTGGGACAATTAGGCGTCTTCGTAGAGGTGAACGGCAAATACTACTTATCAGAGGAACGGTTGAAGGAGATAAAGGAACAGCTCGCCGCAAGAAGAGAGTCTAGACGCTGGTAACATACACAACATTAGGGCGAAGATGGATTATCTTCTAGAGGTCTTTATGGGGTCTCTACTATTCGTATTCTAGATAGGCGTTATATATTTCAGTGAAAGTTGAGTATGCATCCTTTCCCTCTTTTACGTAAGGTTCCAGCTCGCCTAGAAGATACTCGATATTCTCGAAGGCTTCTTCTACAGGGGTCACTGTGTTAAAGTCATCGGTGGCGAATTGATGCTCATGAAAGCTTATGCCGAAGTAATTAACTTTATTTGATTCAACCTTGGATAGTGCCCTCTGAAACAGAGCTATAACCCTCTCAAAGTTCTTCCTGGTTACGTAGTCCACTTGATTTAGTCTCCATCCTCGGCCGAACTCTATCATCCCCCAATCCATAGGGGTTAACGCTATGTTCATGGCGACAACTTTGCCCTTTGGATCATGAACCCAGATGTCGGTTGCTGATGGTCGCCATATCCTTTGGATACCCTCTTTCCCGCCCTTATAGAAGCCGTCAAAACAGACCTTGAAGCCAAGATTCTCAACCTCTCGGAAAAATGTTAGGACTTGAGGACTCTTCGTGTCACCTTGTCTAAGATGAATTATAACGCCTGGGCATATGGATCTAGGCTTCTTTATACCACATTTTCTGACGGCTTCAAAGCACTCTTGTAAACGAGAACCGTGGCAGTGGCATCCCACCTCATTTCCCGCCTTTTCCAAAGTTAACAAGGTATTATCAGCGGCATCTTGGTAGATTAAGCATTTCTTTGGGTAATGTTCTCTAAACATAAAATTGGCCCTTGCGCCGTACTGCTCCAACGAGTCGTTTAAGCGGTTAAGTATATAAGTGACATTTTCGAAGACTTTTTGCTCGTTGAAGGGCTCTCCGCGCCGTTTATGTGATTCGAAGGAAAAGTCATCTATATGAATCTCCAGATAGAAGAGAAGGGGGCTTTCTGCTTTAACCATCAGAAATCAAGCCTTCTAGTAAATTAAGTATAGAGCTCAATAAGAATTTTATCCCAAATCCAAAAGCGATGATTTTGTAAATGCAATCTCCTTTTACTTATTCTAGATAATACACCATCTTGTTTTTCTTTGATCTTGCTTAGCGTCTTCTAACGATGAACTATGGAAAAATAACGGAAGCAGTAAAGCGGGAAATTGAATTAGAGGAAAACAAGAAAATAGCGTAATTATTTTTCCTTTTGGAGGTTCTCCGCGAAGGCTTTTAGCCTCTCATAGGCTTCATCTAGAGATCTTATGGTTGAGGAAAACCTCTCGAAGGGGCAGATATCCTTTCTGTCTCCGTCAAGTATCTTTGGGACAAGGCCATCATACTCAAATGGGATATTGTTCTCCTTGAGGACCTTCAAACCCTCGTTACCTAGAGTGAAAGCGTAAACCTCCTTAACTTGGGAGCAAGCCAAGAGAAGTGCAGCTGCCCTTCCAACAACCCTATCCGCAACCGATGAACCATACAATTCTTCCTTATGTCTCTCTACGGCTTGAAGCAGACCACTTATCCCCGATGAATAAGATTCGAAGAGGATTTTACCACCCTTAACGATAGCAAGAGCAAGGTTTCTCCCATCTAATATCTGCTTTGCTAGCTCTAGGTCTCGCATATCTATCAGAAGGAAAATATGTAATAACGTGATAATTAAAGATGCTTAACAATATAATGCCAACGATATCCCTTAGGCTCTCAGTGTTGAGAGGAAACCGTTTATACAATCGAGGACTGAACGGAGGAAGGGATGCCTTATCCTAGAGGACTCATCTAGGCTCTCTAACCTCTCAATTCTAAAGTATAGGGGAGGATGCGGGTCCATGCCCAGCCAGCTCCCAACCCTATTCGAGTGCAGCCGTTCTATCTGCAGCCTCCTAAACCCGATCTTTCTAAGTGCACCAGCTAAAACCTTTGGCCTCCCCATCCTCATGGCAGATTCAAGGTCAGCCCTGGCCTCAAAAAACTTTGCGATAAAGAACACCATGGTCAGAGCGAAGAGGAAATAGAAGAAGCCAAAGTATAGCAGAAACGGCAAGAAGAAGTAAACCCTAACCAGATATTCTAAGGAGGACAATGCGTAGAGAGCCAATGGATCTCTGCTCCTAAGATGGCTGAGCTCATGTCCGACGATAGAGAGGATCTCCTCTTCCTCGAGCTGGACGAGAAGTCCCGTAGTGATCAACACTAACCCTCGACTTGGACTTGGACCTGTAGCTGCAGCATTCGGTATGATTATATTGGAGATCATGACCTTTGGGATTGGCAGATTAAACGTCTCAGCAGCACTCTTGACGATATGGTAAATATTAAAGGTTTTAACCGATAGGCTCTCGGGTCTACAATTGATCCCGTGTTCAAAGAAGACTTCTCGGGCAGTTTGGGCGTCGATAGGTCTTCCAAGAGCCAATGTCCTCTCGTAAATCTCTCTCTTCATCTGAAGCAGCACGCTTCTCGTATATCTCAACCGGAATACTTCGATTTCTTCAGGTGGAATATGATACTGGAGGATGTACACATTGGGGTTGTCTGGAGTGATGGGCCAATCTCCCATTTTCATTACGATCTTATCTGAGAATAAGACGAAGAAGAACTGGGATATCACCAGTACTATTGGCAGTAACATTGTAATATTGAAGTATTCAAAGATTAGGAACACCAGGTAGCTCAGGGTTATGAAGATTACGAAGAGAAACAACATCTGTCCACGGAATATTTGGGTAATAATGTTCTTTCGCCTCTGAGAGATAGCTTCGAGGACCATGTCTTCCCGCTGAACCCAAGCAAAATAAAGCGTGGTCCTCCTAACCTTCTCCTCAAACAGCTGAACACCAATTATCAAATCTTCCTTCAAACGATTCAAAACGGACCTCGGTACGTCTCCGCCGCTAGGGATAATCCTCACATGAACGGGGTTTCCAGCCATAACCTCAACATCAATATACCATAAACCTTGAGGACCTAAAAAAGTGAAGGCAAGAACCTCCCTATCATCCACAACCCAACGCCTAATATTCGTAAAACTCTGATAAGAGGGGAGTATATAATTCTGATATATGAACACAAGTAACTCATTAAAATAGGTAGATGTGACCTCAGTATTTATAGAGAAGGAGATTACTTCTCGCAACGCCATGATTTTTCCACTACCTAGATAGAAACCTCGCCTTCTTATAAAGATGCCCGAATAACCTTATGAACATTAAATACAGGAAGCCCTTGCCTTCAAAGCCTCTTTTAGAATATTTATTGCACAATATTCGCCGCACATGCTGCATCCAGAACTCTTCGACTTAATTCGGTTATGAATCTCCTCAGCCTTTCC
>Ga0172366_10000529_pt1 | contig 27872 bp, 30 predicted proteins | sample LakKivSesite69cm_FD_114533 | JGI IMG/M metagenome (GOLD analysis project Ga0172366, IMG submission 114533) | Sediment microbial communities from Lake Kivu, Rwanda - Sediment site 69cm | ecosystem: Environmental > Aquatic > Freshwater > Lake > Sediment | place: Rwanda: Western Province, Lake...
ACAGGAGGTACCTCGGCCTGATGATAAAGGGGGCCAGGGAGAACGGCCTCGACCCGGGGTACATCAGGTGGCTCGAGTCCGTGGAGACGGTGGATTAAGCCTCTATCATGAATTATGCCATCTCGGGGGCTGAAACGGAATATATTCATCGGCCTCAAACTGATCTATAAGTGGATAAGCAGCGGCTGCCGGGGTTGCCTTTGATGGTCGCCAGGAAGGTCGTTGAGATAGACGAGTCACGGTGCGACGGCTGCGGCCGATGCATACCGGACTGCCCCGAGGGCGTCCTGAGGATCGTCGACGGGAAGGCCAGGCTCGTCGGCGAAGCCCGCTGCGACGGCCTCGGCGCGTGCCTCGGCCGCTGCCCGAGGGACGCTATGAGGGTCGTGGAGAGGGAGGCCGACCCATTCGACGAGGGAGCCGCCCAGGCGCGCCCAGGAAAGGGTTCGGGGGAGAAGGTTAAGGCGGAGGCCGCCCCGAGGGGGAGGGGCTCAACTGAGGCAGGACCGTCCAACCTGCGCAACTGGCCGGTGCAGATAAGGCTCGTCCCGGCCAGGGCGCCCTTCTTCGATGGCTCGAGCCTCGTCGTCGTGGCTGACTGCGTCCCATTCGCCTGCCCCGACCTCCACGGCAGGCTGCTAAACGGAAGAACGATCCTCGTGGGGTGCCCTAAGTTCGATGATGTCGATGGCTACGTCGAGAAGCTGACGGAGATATTCAGGTTGAATGATGTCAGGGAGGTCACAGTGGTTAACATGGAGGTCCCCTGCTGCGGGGGGCTGGGATGGATTGTAGAAAGGGCCGTGGAGGCTTCTGGCAGGGATTTATCCGTGGGCCGCAGGATAGTTACAGTCGGAGGCGAGCTGCTTTGAGCGGGGTGGTGAGGAGGCCGCCGCCCTCCAGCCCGTTGACCTGCCCTGGGATAAGGGACCTCATCAGGCCGACGATGGCCTACGTGAAGTGCCACGTCTGCGGGGGCACCGTGGAGATCTGGAGCGACGAGGAGACAGGCGTCTGCCTTGACTGCGGCGCGGAGTGGAGGAGGGCGGAGGAGAGCGCCTCTTGCCTGACCTACTGCGAGTACGCTGACAAGTGCAGGGAGATCATCAAGGCACGCACAGGCAGGAAGTGCTAGTCGACGCCCACCGCCACGCATTGAACGCCGATGGCTCCTGCAGCGCGTCATGCGAAAGTCTTTTCATGTGAGCGAAGGGATTCTGTTGAGATCACCGTCATGGGTGAGGATTACAGGGCGTTCCTCGGCCAGGCTGCGAGGTTCGCCGCGGCGCTTTCCCTGATGTTCATCGGGTACGGCCTCATCCAGCCCGTAATCTCGCTTTACACGAGCGACTTCGTGGGGGCCTCCTACCTGCTGGTCGGCGCCATGATCTCAACCATAGGGCTCGTGAAGGCGGCGATGGGGCCCGTGAGCGGCTTCCTCTCAGACACCTACGGGAGGAGGAGGTTCGCCATGGCGGGTGCCGCGTCGATAGCCGTTAGCCTGGCGACCGTCGCCTTCTCCGGCTCCACCCTTCAGCTGTTCCTCGCCTTCGTCCTGTACGGGGCTGGGCAGGCCCTCTTCTTCCTCGCGCTCATGACCTCGATGGTGGAGGTGGCCGGGCCCGGGAGGCGCGCCCTCTCACTGGGGCTTTACGAAGGGGTTAACAGCTTCTCCATCCTCGCCGGGACCGCCCTCTCAGCGCCGATGATGGCGGCATTCGGGGCGAGGGTGACCTTCGGTCTAGCCGCCGCCTTCTCCCTCGCCTCGTTCTTGATCTGCGTTTTACTGATGGGTGAGACGACTGATCTGCGTCGACCCGAGGGTGGCGTCTTCGACCTAGGCGGCTTGAAGAGGCTGGTTGGTCCGGAGTATTTGACCGCGATGTTCAGCGCCTTTCTCTTCATGTACACCAACTCGCTCTTCATGGCCATCATCCCGTTATATGCGACCCTCAACGTCCAGCTGCCCCCGGAGTTCCTGCCCACCCTCTTCATGGGCTTCTCGGGCACCACGGCCGTGGCCTCCCTCATCGCTGGTCCGGTATCGGACAGGGTCGGCAGGAGGACGCCGATGGCGGTCGGCATGGTAGTCGCCACCGCGAGCTACTCCGCCCTCCTCCTGATCAAGACCTCTTTGAGCCTCATAGTCGCAGGGATGGCCCTGGGGTTCGGCGTGGGCTTCTTCCACCCGGTGGCGAGCGCCGTGGTGGCCGATATCTCAACCTCTGAGAACCGTGGCAAGGCCTTCGGCTTCTACAGGCTGATGAGGGACCTCGGCACCTTCGCGGGTCCGGCCGTGGCTGGCGTCGTGTCTGCTCTCCTCGGGGTGGACGCCCTCTTCGTCCTCAGCGTATGCCTCTCCGCAGCTGGGGCAGTGCTAACAATATTTGTGATCAAGGAGACCCTTAAGAAGGGCTGAGTAGACGGCCAGGGCGGCGCCGATGAACTGCACCTTGTCGGTAAATGACGTATTTCCAAGATTTTACGAAAGAAAATAGACACGGGGAGCAGGAGTTTTTGGTTTCATTGCAGGGCTTTGGAATCGGCTTTCTCCATGACCCGCCGGACGAGCTCCTTGGGTTCGACGCCGTACTCCACCTTCCCGTCGCGGCCCCTGACCGCGACGGTGCCGGCCTGCTCCTCCCTCTGCCCGACGACCAGCATGTACGGGACCTTCCTTAGCTGCGCCTCCCTGATCTTGTAGTCCATCGTCTTGCTGGCCGAGTCGACATAGACTCGGACGCCTGCCTCATCGAGGAGGGCGCCCACCTTCGCGGCGTAGTCGTTGTTCTTGTCGCTTATCGGTATGACGACAGCCTGGACCGGGGCGAGCCAGACTGGGAACTTGCCTTCGAAGTGCTCGACGAGGATGCCTAGGAACCGTTCGATTGAGCCCATGACGGTCCTGTGGATCATCACGACCCTGTGGGGCTGGGCGTCCTCGCCTATGTAGTTGAGGTCGAACTTCTCGGGCATCGTCATGTCGAGCTGTATGGTGCCGCACTGCCAGGTTCTGTCCATCGTGTCCCTTATGTGGAAGTCTATCTTGGGGCCGTAGAAGGCTCCCTCGCCGGGATTAAGCTTGTAGGGGAGGCCTGTGTGCTCGAGGGCGCCCCTCAGGCCCTCCTCCGCCGCCCTCCACTGCTCGTCTGTGCCTATCGACTTCTCCGGCCGCGTAGAGAGCTCCATCTTGTAGTCGAAGCCGAAGACCTTGTAGAAGTCGGTGATGAGCCTTATGACGCCGACTACCTCGTCTGTGATCTGGTCATCCCTCATGTATATGTGGGCGTCGTCCTGGGTGAAGCACCTGACGCGGAAGAGGCCAGAGAGGACGCCTGAGAGCTCGTGCCTGTGGACTATGCCCAGCTCGAAGACCCTGAGGGGGAGGTCCTTGTAGGAGTGGGAGGTCCCCTTGAAGATGAGTATGCCGCCGGGGCAGTTCATCGGCTTCAAGGCGTAGTCCTCGTCGTCTATCTTCGTGAAGTATATGTTCTCCCTGTACTTGTCCCAGTGGCCGCTTATCTCCCAGAGCTGCCTGTTGAGGATTATCGGGGTCTTCGCCTCGACGTAGCCGGCCTTCAGGTGGACCCGCCTCCAGAAGTTGACGAGCTCGTTGACTATGACCATGCCGTTGTGGTGGAAGAAGGGCATGCCTGGGGCTGCGTCGTGGAAGCTGTAGAGGTCCATCTGCTCTCCGAGGAGCCTGTGGTCGTTTGCGGGGAGCGCCTCGGAGTCGTACTTCGCCTGCCTGAACATCACGGACTTCATCTCATCTATGGACTTCTCGCTCTGGGTCGCAGGTCTCTTTTCATGGACCGCCTCGACCCTCCGCGGCTTCCCCTCCTTGGTTATCGTCTTGGACTGCTCTGCGAGCGGGTGGCCCTTAACCGCTATGGAGAACCTCTTGTTCCAGCCGAAGGGGGCCCTCAGCGTGTCGAGGCCGATCTCCTTGGCGTGTGCCTCCATATTCTTCAGCACATTCAGGGCGTCGTCGGGTCCTGCAAGGTCGCTGCTCAGGTGAGCATATGGGTAGATGAGGACCCTGTTCGCCTTGAGGTTCTTCATGAATTTCGCGACCTCGTCGACGGCGGCGTACGCGACTGTGGAATCGTCGCCCTTCTCCACCGATGTGAGGAGCACGACGACCTCCTCGACTCGGCTCTTCTTCTTCTCGGCGGCCTCCGCGTTGGGGGCCTCCTTCTTCACGGGCTGATACTCAACGTAGTCCGAATGCAGTTGCAATATCCTCATACGGGGTTCCTCCGGCACCTATCCGGGGATGGGCTCATGGCGAAGAAACGGACAGGTCCCACGAGACTGACATCGTAGGCAGGGTTGTGGAGGACCTGTTCATGGGCTGTGCTGGGCGACGAAGAATTAGTTACCTGTTTGGCGTTCACCGCGCACTTCCTACACCTTCGCCAATACCGCATTATACGAACCTGCTCTACTTTAAATACTTTAGTAGATGGTTGTCTTGGAAGACAGCCTATGGAAAAAGGTTGTGATCGTAGGGAGGTGATGTAAATGGAGATTATTCCCATAAGCTCTCACTATATCTTTGGGGCGAACGCCTACCTCCTGAAGACCGAGGCGGGGTATTTCCTTATAGACACAGGCATCGCGAAGAAACGAGGCCAGTTCGAGAGGGATCTACTTGAGGCCGGCTGCGGGCCGGGGGATCTGAAGCTGATCATCGTCACCCACGGCCACCTGGACCACGTGGGGAACGCCGCCTACCTCGCAAACAAATACGGGGCAAGGGTGGCCATGCACAGGGATGATTACGGCATGGTCGAGAGCGGCGACATGTTCGTGGACACGAAGGGCGGGGCGATGACAGGGCTCGTGAGCTTCCTGATGAAGGTCCTCGGCCTCGGCGACTACGAGAGATTCACGCCGGACCTGTACCTCGAGGACGGCCTGAGCCTCTCACCACTAGGGCTGGACGCCACCGTGATCCACTTCCCCGGCCACTCGAGGGGCTCGATAGGCGTGCTTACTGCCGGCGGCGACCTCTTCTGCGGTGACCTACTCATCAACACGGATAAGCCTGCGAGGAATACGCTGATCGACGACCGGGCTAAATATGACGCGAGCGTCGAGAGGCTGAGAACACTGGAGGTTAAGACCGTGTACCCGGGGCACGGCAGACCATTCGATATGGAGCAGCTCAAGTAAGGCAGCCGCCCCCCTGCTCACAGCCTTTCTAGACACTTCGGCCATGTTGAATTTCTGAGCCGGGAAACACGCGATAAAATTATAATTCAATGGTCTGAGGTAACAGCGATGAAGGCCCTGGTGATATACGACTCCGTCTTCGGCAACACCGAGCAGGTGGCCCGCGCCATCAGCGGCGCCCTGGGCGCGGAGAGTACGGCGATCCGCGTGACAGACGCGGGGAACGATCGGCTGAGCGGCCTGAGCCTCCTGATAGTCGGCTCCCCCACCAGGGCGTTCAGGCCGACGAAGCCCATCAGCCAGTTCCTGGACGGCATACCCCGGGGCGCCCTCAGGGGCGTCAGGGTGGCGGCGTTCGACACAAGGATGCCCGAGGAGAGGTTGAACGTGCCCATGCTCGGCTTCATGGTGAGGCTATTCGGCTACGCGTCAAAACCCATAGCAGAGAAGCTGGTCAGGAAGGGGGGAGAGCTCGCCGCCCCGCCTGAGGGGTTTATAGTCGAGGAGTCGGAGGGCCCACTGAGGCGGGGAGAACTCGAACGAGCCGCCACCTGGGCGAAACACGTAGCTGAGGCAATGTAGGCACCGAACATTCCTTCCCGCCACCCTTCGGAAGAAAAAATTTTTTTTTCCGTAATGAGCAGCCACGGAAGAACGCATCGCGACGACCACCACGCCGATAGTCGCCGCCTGGAAAACCAGAATAAGCCACTAAACCAAAAAAGGCGACAGGAAACGGAAAATCGCGGCGACGACGACTACTACCCCCCTCCCCCCCACGAGCACGCACGTACAAAAACGTGGTAGCGGGGGGTAGGTAGAATGTCACGTTTAAATCAACGAATGCGCCGGATTATTGTACATCTAGTAACTTTTTTTTCGTTATGGTGAGTTTAATGCGAATTTGATAACAAATAGATAAAAGAGTTCATCAGATACACCCTCATGGGTTTACCCACTTATCGTAGCGCAGTTACTCCTCGAGCGAAACGGCCTTCTGCCCCACAAAATAGTCCACGGAGTAGCCTATTGGTATAGCTGCCGCCACCTCGTAGCCATCAGGCACACCCAGCACCCTCCTGAGGACAGCCGTCTCACGGGGCACAGTGGTGACCCCGTACAACCCCTCAACCGCCATCGCCAGCACGATGTTCTCTAGACACATCCAGACTGAAGCCAGATCGTTCAGGTCGTACAGCGTCTCGCATTCCTTCAGGGGCTTCCTCAGCCTGTAACAGACGACGAGCAGCTCCGGCGAAGTCACCAGCATCTTGACCTGAACCGGCAGCGCCCTGCGGTACATCTCCCTCTGCAGCTCGTCCGACCACTAGTCCAACGCCTTTTCAAGCTCCATCTCGCTCGTGATGCTTTTCCCCCGGGGGTCCTCATCCCGTGAGGATCGTCGAGGTCGAGGCTTTTCAAGCTCCATCTCGCTCGTGATGCTTTTCCCCTTCGCCACCAGCTCCGCGACCCTTCTCCTCTGCTCAGGGTCTCTTACTAGGATGAACTCCCACTGCCTTAGGTGGTTGTTTGAGGGCGCCTTGAGCCCCGCCTCCAGGATCCTCATGAGCTTCTCTACTTCCACGGGTCTTGTCTGGAACTCCCTCACGCTTCTTCGCTTGTTGACGGCTTCGTAAAATTCCATAGCTACGCCACTCATCTATACTCGAACGATCCATGTTTTTTAAGTTGACGCGGACTGGGCTCTCGCATACGAGCACCCTTAAATTCGTGGCCGCAGAGAGGAAAACGCCGGGCGTGCAGAGGAAGGAAGAGATGGTTGACAGAGTGTATAAGGCAGGCTTGCCCAAACTAAAACACAGCTTCGAGAAACTAAGGGAGGAATTCTCTAAACTCGATCCCGAGACAGACTGGACCAACCTGAGGATCGAGCCACTGCTGAAACACATTGACACACTTGAACAACTCCTGTACTCCCCCGAGTTCTCCCAGGAGTTCTCGCGCCTGAGAAAAGGGGTACGGATGTTTCACTCAGACCTGTCATACTTTAGGGAAAACGTCAAAGAACTGCAGAAGCTGCTCCGGTCCGAGAAAAGACGCTGAAGACACATGAAACATCGGGCGTGGCGACGAATCTCGGCCCCGCCCCGAGCTCGTCCAAGGCGCCGAAAGCCTCGGGCCCCGCAAAATACGGAGGCAAAGGCACAGAGAACGATGAACGCAACTCCCCCCCAACCAGGACACGGCCAAGAGGCTCACCCCACAGCCTCCAAACACAAAAACCATTCAAGCTGAACCGTAGCTGAACAGTAGCAGAACAGCACCTGAACAAGAGCAAAACAAACCCGAAAACACCCCCAAACAACAAAACAAACCAGAAAAACGATGAAACCACCCAAACCCAGATAGAGGGGGGAGGGGGTCAACACACCACGCGCGAGAACCATGGTAGCGGGGGGTAGTGGCAAACAATCGTTTGAACTATCGAAATTCAAATTTGTAGTTGTTAGCTCTAACGATGCGCGCCTACAACGGGTGGCACGTGATACTCGCCGTTCAGGATCGCTGGACCGGGCAGGTAGGCACGCAGCCAGAGTATGAATTTGCCCGCAGGCGCGGGCAACCAGTTGGATTCATGGCCTGCCGGAGCGGCGTTCTGAATGTAAATGTCGACGGAGCCGTCGGCGTTTGGCACGAGTCCCGACCGGTCGCTCACGCTGTACCGATTCGTTGGATTCGGCACAAAGCGATTGTTCTCATCGCCCATAGTCAGCGACCAGAATGCATCGTTCGGCGGGAGCTGTCCCGCCGGGAAGTGCATGACGTAGTCATGCTCTCCGGAGAGCAGGTGGCCCGCGAAGTCTACATCCGTCGTCCAGTACATCGCCTCCTTCTGTACATTTATCGGGCCGGGAAATACTTGGGCGCACGCGGCTCTGAACAGAATGCCATTGCCAGGCTCGCCGCATCCGAACATGGTGGTCCAGCCGTTGACCTTCGTGGTCTTGATCCTCGCGTAGATTTGAGCCGTGACAAACGACAGCCCGAAGCCGATGAGAAAGCCTTGCACGACATCATTACGCACGGTTCTTGATTGGGCAAAGAAGAACAGATAGATGATGAAAGAGATGCATACCACGCCGATGAGTGCCGTAAGAATAGCGTATGTTCTGCTGTTCATATTGATCCCTCGTGGTTTAGCGGTGTGAGCTGTATCTGTTCTGCGAGATGATGGGCGGTCGGTAGGTCGACGTCGCTCTCCACGAGCACTCGGCCGAGGACCAGCACCGAGTTGCTCGGCGAGAATATCTGTTTCATGCTGTTTGACGCCTGTCCTTTCCGGTTCGGCCCCGTGATGAGGTAGTCGCCGGCTTCGGTTCCCGTTGTGCGTCTGCCGACGTAGGCGAAAACGGTGTTGTTCGACGGGTTAGTGAACTGCAAGCTGTAGTAGCGGCCATTCATGTCCGGAACGTGCAGGATTTGCGGTCCTTTACTTAGGTCTAATATGCCGACCGTGAGGAGTGTGTCGCGGTTCACGCCGGTAGTCGCCAAGTTTGAGGCTGAGACGGGCGGGTGGATGGGATCTGCAAAGAGCGTCTGGGGTTCCGTATGGAGTGTATTGATCGGGATGGGGCCGTCACCGAATCCTTTACCGAGGATCGCTCTCTTGAACACGTATAGGATCATGCGTGGCCAATTGTAGGTGAAGAGGAACCACGTCGCGAGCATGATCGAGCCGAATATTATCAGATGTTCGGGTTCTATCATGATAAATTCACCTCTATACGAGCACATAAGACATTGGCCTTATGTTTGAGAGGCGGTTTGCAGTGAAAAATGCCGGGGCTCCCCCCGCGATAATTTCTAATGTTAAAATAGCAATGATTTTCCTTTTCCGCATAATGGGAACCTACTAATCACATTGTACCTTTTCATTTTATCCATTATTAAAATTACTTGAGATAGTGGTGATTCCATAGATTAAATATAGATGTGAAATCTAAAAGAGTGTAGATTTCTATACTCTGTATTTCTAATTATTATTATGATGGAAGAAAAATGAAACCGAACGAGTAGGAAGGAAAATGTAGCGGGGGGTAGTGGCAAACTGGCGTTTGAACTAGTGTTAAATTAATCTAGTTTTGTTATTCTCTAAAAGGATTAATAATCTTCATGTTATTTTAAATGCATGACTAGTTTACAGCTTCTTCCTGAGGTATCTGTTGAGCCTTTAGGAGACATAAGTTAAATTTTTTAATGATTAGGGACAAGGAGGAGGCATTTTTAGATTTCAAGGAGACTCTAAGTATAGACAAAGATTCTCCCTTTTTAAAAATAGCCAAAAAGGCCATCACCCAGACACCCAGCCGAGAGGAGAGCTGGAGGCGCGTAGCCTCAGGTAACCAATCCCGCGTCGAAGCCAATATAACCCGATCGCAGCTTACACACGCGCAGGTTAGTTGAGAGCACTAAACATAAGATGTAGTAAAAAAAATGAAGTATACTAAAGGGGTTATTATCTCTATCAATATTTGAAATCCCCTCCTGTTTCGCCACATGAAAAATTTGACTATAAAACCAACGAAGAAGTTAATCGAAATAACAGTAATTGCAAAGCTCCCAATAAGATTGAGTATGTAAATAAGCAGCCCGATGTGGATTGCAAGCAAGCTGTAAAAAAGCTTGTTTGCCCTCGAGGAACCGATTCTGACCACCGTCGTCTCCACACCTGTCACTATATCCTCTTCGACATCATCAATCTGGTTCCGAAGCTCAAGTATCAGAGAGAGTATGAAGACGCTGAAGAATAGGGGTAAACTAGCATAAGTGAAGCCTCCAGTCACTGTTACCCCGTAAAGCACTATTAAAGATCCGAAGAAGAGGCCATGGGTAACAAGGTCGAGGAAGGGAACTGACTTTAGCCTAATTGGGGGTATCGAGTAAGCCCCACTCAGTAGCAACATCAATACATAGATCGATAATGGTCCCGCACCGAACCAGAAACCTGAAAAAATTAGGCCCAACAAAGCAAGGATCACGGAGAAAAGAACACCTCCCTGTACACGGATATGGTCAGAAGCGATGGGATTTCGTGAAACCTTAGAGCCAAGTCTGTCGCCCTCGTGGTCGAAGCAGTTATTGATAGAGAAGGAGAAACTGAGATAGAATGTGATGGTCACGAGATATGCGGCGAAGTTGAGATAGCCCGATGATGTCCACTGAGTTATATTCATTATCTGTAAATAACCGAGGAGTGACATACCGATATAGGCCCCCCAATCCCTCACTCTAATGTTAGAGATGTATGCGTACACTTGATTCGCTAGACTATGATTGAGCAACCCCAAGTCTTATCCAGCCTGATCCATATGCATTAAACCTTCCAGTCTAAGTGAATGTGATTCTGCCAGAGAGTTATCCTGATTATGCTCACGATAGAGATGGTGAGCCAGAGAGGGTTGTAGATAAAGAAGAATAAGATAAAGTCGAACAGAGAGAAGGGATACTCGAGATATCTAGCGAAGAAGTAGTAAACAATGGCGGCGCAGGAGAAAATGATCAATAATATGGTGAAGATCTTGAGGGTTAACACAACGAGGGATATGACGACGACGGGTAAGGTGAAGACGATGTATCGCCCCGCGAATATGATGAGCGTGAGGTCTATCACATTAAGGTAGAGCGTGTCCGGGAGGGCGAACCACACGGCCAGGAGGGGGAAGCATGGGAAGAGTATCATGAGGGCGGTGAGCATGACACTCGCGTGTTCCCTGATGCTAGAGGCTAGGTTCAGGTAGTATCGCTTCAACCAGTTTGCTTGTCCGAGCCCCCACCGCTCCCTCTGCTTTAACCATATGCGCCAGCTCGGAGAAACACTGTTGTAGACCTCGATGTCCTGCGCGTAACCGAACCTCAAACCCTCAATGTAGGCCCTCGTCGCCATATCGAGGTCCTCGCAGATCTCCTTGCCGAAGCCACCTAAGTGGTCCCAGGCACCCCTCTTTATGGCGAACGCAGAACCGTTGAAGGCGAGGCACTTGCCGAGATACTTCGAGAAGACGAAGTTAGTGAAGTTTGAGCTGAGGTAGTCGTAGTTGACGAGGCGCGCCAAGTAGGAGTCCCTTATGATCTTTTTCTTGATGTCGATGATATCAAAGGGGGTTATCTCATCGACGATGCGCTCAACGAAGCCCTTCTGGTGGACTTCTATGTCGCTGTCTAAGAAGATCAGAGTCTCGCATTCTGTCCCAGCGACGGCGCTGTTGAGAGCGGTCACCTTCCCGAGCCTATCCCCACTCACATGGAACTCAACCACGTTTTCCATAGCGGCTATGAGCCCTCGCGTCTTATCGGTGGGCTCGTCGATGCAGACTACGATCTTCTTGTCAGGGTATGTGTCTTCGATTAGTGTGTGGAGAAGCAGCTCAAGATGCTTGGACTCCCGGTAGACGGGGATGAAGATACCTACCCTGAACATTCTCCTATGAAATGATGAATTCATATATATGTGTGTTTATCTTCATAGTAATTGGAGAACCATGGCCTATGAAAATACCTTCGAAATCATCCAAGATCCGTCTTCAGCCAGTCACTGAGACACATCTTCATGAGTCGTCCAATAACGGTTGAGATAGTATATGACGTTTAACAGAGTACTTTTAGTGAATCCGGGGAAGAAGAGTGGCCTCGGCTTCGTGAACGATGTTATCCCCCTTGGTCTCGAGTACATCGCCGCCTCGATCGAAAGAGAAGTCGAGAATGTGTGGATACGGGACATGGGGTTCGAGACCCAGTCCTTCCAGAGCCACCTAGATACACTCAAACCGGATCTAGTCGGATTATCCCTCTCGGCTACGGACCACAACGAGGGACTGCAACTCGCTGGGCTCGCCAAGAAGAGTGGAGCTGTCACGGTGCTCGGTGGGTACCACCCCACTGCGATCCCGGAGGAGCTACTTTCTAATGCGTGCGTCGACATCGTAGTCCGCGGTGAGGGAGAACTCACCATGAAGGACCTCGTGCGGCGCGGTTCCCCCGAGGGCGTCCCCGGCACATCCTACAAGGTTAAGGATCGTGTGATTCACAACCCAGACCGACCTCCCATCCAAGACTTGGACTCACTCCCATTCCCCGCCCGCCACCTCCGCAGACACAAATACATGTGCAGAATGAGCAGAAACGGGAGAGACTACGATGTCATCACCATGTCGCGAGGCTGCTGGGGCACATGCGTGTTCTGCTGCGAGCCATACATGAGCAGAAACCACATGCGGTTCAGGTCACCCCAAAACATCATGAGGGAACTATCCGAGATCTCCGCATACCACGGAGGGAGACCAATGTACATCCTCGTGACGGACCCCCACTTCATGGGGGACCCCGAGAGGACGGATCGCCTCTGCGATCTGCTTCATAACAGCGACTTGGACGCGGTCTTCTCTGTGATGACTCGGGGGGACAGCGTAGCAGCAAACCCCGAACTCGTCAAGAAGATGTGTGATAACGGGATACTCAACTACGAGCTTGGGATAGAGAGCCCAGAACAGAGTGATCTCAATGAAGTGAAGAAGGGCGTGACCCTCAAGACCCAGAGGCGGGCAGTCGAGATCCTGAGGGCGAACGGCGCAAACGTGTCGGGGACCATGGTGATCGGCCTCCCAGGCCAGAGCGAGGAGGAGATAAAGCGCTTCCCCGTCTTTGCGAAGGAGATCGGGCTGATGAACTGCGCCTTCGGCATCGCGACGCCCTTCCCTGGGACCGAGTTCTACGATAGACTTGCGTTGAAGGAGCTCATCTTCGAGCGCGATTGGGCCAAGTATGATGAGATGCACTCCGTGTACAGGCTCAACTCAGTGAGCCCGGAGGAGTTAGAGAAGCTGGAGAGCTACTGCATGGCGAGGTTCTGGACTCTAAACACTTTCATGGACAGGGCGAGCGTCATGCAGAATAGGACCGGTAAGAAGGTGCCCTTGGGTGACTTTGTCGATGAGATACTCAGTAAGCTGGCCTTCGTCAAGGACGCGGGGAGCAACCTCAGGGAGGGCGACATCCGGAGCCATGTCGACGTCGTCCTCGACGCCATGATGGAGGCCGAGACGGAGGAGAATGAGAGAAAAATTCCCGTCGAAGATAGTATAGAGGTCTCCCGGTTCTTCAAGATACTTGGGCCCCAGAACATCCAGGTGACGCTGAGATATGGGGCGAAGTCGGCTGGTTACATCGTCAAGACGACGAGGGAGAACATTGACTCCGTTAAGATCGTGGGCGAGAAGCAACCTGACGCGACTATAAACATCGACGTAGACCTCGACCATATGATGGACGCATTCGACAGAGACTCCCTACTTGGGATCCTGAACTCGGTCTACACATTGAGGAATGCGCAGAGCGTCGGTGGCATCTTTAACACGCTCCGCCTCTACGCGGCGCTGACGACGGAGATCGGCTCAAAGTATCTGGGTGAGAAGTTGCAGGTGATCGGTTGACGAAGAGCCGCGGCGTACTTGACACCTATCGACTACTGAGGAAGGTCTCATCAATCAACGGCCCCAGCGTCGAGAAGGAGATCCTGGATCGGGTTAGCTTCAACACCGAGCCACTCCCGCCGTTGGGCAAGGAGTATTGGTGGTTTCTCTTCTTTGGTGAGAGGGGTGAGAAACCCGTGCAGATTATGCTCCTCATCTACCGGAAATACGGGGAGAGAATGCTCTTCAACGGCAGAGAGATGGCCCTATGTAGGATGGGCGATGGTGAACTCAGGGCGGTAACCTCAGGCTGGGTCTTCGATGGGGAGCGAGTACATGACCTGGGTGACTCCAATGTATCTGTCCGCCTAAGTGGTGATGAGATAGCTACTGATATCTCCGGGGAGACGATGACGCTCAGCGGCGGCTACCCCGACTATCGGCTCAGGGTTGGCGGGATCATCGACTTGGTCCTCAGTAGGAGTAATTTCCTCGAGGACAGGGACGCGCGTGGCGTATTCATCCCGCCGTTCGGCATGGGCTGGGTGGACATCTACTCGCGTGCTGAGGGGACGGTGCTTGGGAGTCCTTTCGATGGGACAGCGCACATTCAGAAGGTGTTCGGCGTCACCATCTACGGCCCCTTTCACTGGGGGAGGATAGTCTTCAGGAATGGCTCGGTGGCCTCTCTCTTCACACTGAAAACTGGGAAGATCTCGAAGACGTTCATACACAGTTCGTTCACATTCTTCGATAAAGAGAACGGCGAAGTCATCAGGCTTGCTAACCCGATGCTGGATATAACCAGCGAGGAAGGCGGGTGGGTCATTAAAGGCCGGGATGGCGACAAGAAGGTTACTATGGCACTGGATGCCTATGCTCGAAAAGAATTCACTATGAAGGGCGGCGGAACACAAGTCTACGTCGAGTACGCCGTTAAGCCGAGGGAGTTCACTCTTAAGACACGGAAACGCTCGATAACTCTCAACAACCTAGGGGACGGCGTGGGGACCTTCGAGGACGCGTACTAGTGAGGTCAGAGGAGGAAGGCCTTCGACTCTAGGACCTTCGTCACTTCGCCGAGCATCCGCTGTATCCTATTCTCGAGCTTATTCCACACCTCACGCGGCGCGACCGCGGCGTAGACGTACCTCAGCCTCTTGCCCTGCTCCACCTTCTTGGTTATGAGGCCGTTCTTGTCAAGTCTGTCGATGTATTTCCTGATGGTTCTCTCGGAGATTCCTAGCTTCTCTTCTATATCCTTGATAGTAAGGGAGTTCTTGAGGAGCAGGTTGTATATCCTTATCTCGGCTGACTTGAAGTCGAGAAAAGTAAGTATCATGCCTAGTAGGTCAGACGGCAGCTTACCTTCCTTGAGAGCAAGCTCAATATCTAACACGTAGTTGTTCTTAACCATCCAAGTTTATATGAAAAAAGATGGATATAAAGATTCATATGTATGAAGTAATTTTTCTATCATCAGTACTTAAAAACCTGGGATATAAAAATGCGCGCTCGTCTTACTCTAATATGGTTGAGGTCCTACTGTCATACTTTTTATTTTATCGAGCCGATGACCCAGCCATGAACTGGGATTATGGTGGGAAAACATACATTTGTTCTAAACAGTCAGGTAACTGGGTCATTAATTCTATTAAGGGATGGGTACGCTAGAACACAACTTTATTTAGATATCTTATCGCGTGCACGAATAATGCAAGCACCGAATTTAACTGCGACTAGAATTACCAGAGCCGCCGACCTATAAATTGACAAGCTTGTGTTGATCGGGCCAAGGTTATCCGTACGGGCAGATATCGATGAGTTTTCAACCTCGGCGATTCGCCAATGCTCGGAGTCCTCGACGAAGCTGATTGTAAAGACTGGTGTGCGCGCACGTCAAGGAGGTTAGAAACTTCTATCCCGACCAGTTAAGTGGGGGACAGCAGAAACGAGTAGCTTTAGCCCGAACCCTGGCGGTGAGACCAAAGATACTATGATGGATGAGTCTCTAACCTCTCTCGATCCCGAGCTCAAAAAGCAGCTCATGGGCGACCTAAGGAAAATCTTCGACAAACTGGGCGCTATAGTGATCTACGTCACCTATGATGTCGAGGAAGCCAATTCGATGGTTGATAGGATTGCCAGACTTGAGGATGGGAGGATACGATGTTCGCCCTGCTAAAACATAAACGTACACGTGATTTGTATGGGAACTCAGCCTCCGCTTAGACGGGAAGAGATCGAACTTCTGAGAACTAAGCAGTGACTGCATTAGACTAAGGTTTTATGTCAGAAAATCAACAAAGACTTATTTTCCTTCCGAGATTTTTAAATTTAGTTAAAAGTAGCGGGGGGAAGATTTGAACTTCCGACCTTGGGGTTATGAGCCCCACGGGCTAACCTGGCTGCCCTACCCCGCTCCCCAGCCCAACTTCCCTACTCAACTCTTATAAACTCTTCCAACTCCCCAAAAACAAGAAGGCACCCACAACGAAAGACACCAAGAAGATAGCCCTAGAAAGGATCAACATACTATTCGAACAGGCCGACAAGACCTACAGGACAGACCAAAAACGCGCACAGCACTACGCAGACCTCGCCAGAAGGATCGCCACGCGGAACAGGGTACACCTACCGCCCGACCTCAGGAGACGGATATGTAGAAGCTGCAAAACATACCTAAACCCGCTCAACTCAACCACGAGGATAAGGCAGAAAAGGGAACCACACATAGCAACCACATGCAAGAACTGCGGCCACATAAACAGACACCCACTCAGGAGGAAGGAGAGACGACCCTTACTCTGATCAGCATAGGACTCACGGACGAGAAGGACCTGAGCATACGTGCGATAGAGGAGGCAAGGTCCTGCGACAAACTATACGCGGAGCTATACACAATGAAGCTGGAGACGACGATCGCGGGCCTAGAGGAGACGATAAGGAAACCGGTCACGCCCCTACACAGAAGCGACCTCGAGGAGAACGCCCAAACCATCATAAAACAGGCAAAAAAGGGCAAGATCGGCGTCCTCGTGGGGGGAGACGCCCTATCCGCCACAACCCACATCTCCCTCCTCATAGACGCGAAGAAAAATGGAGCAGAGACTAGAGTCATCCACGGCTCAAGCATATTCACAGCCATCGCCGAGATAGGACTCAGCCTGTACAAGTTTGGAAGAACTGTCACCATGCCCCTCCCTGAGAAAGGCCCATCAGACACCGTCATCAGGGCCATCGACGAGAACCTCGAACAAGACCTACACACACTCGTGCTCCTCGACCTCGACCTGGAGACCAACCGATACGTGACAATCAACGACGCCCTCTCGGCCCTAATCGAGTCAGGCCTAGACCCCTCAACCCTCACCGTAGGGGTAGCCAGACTCGGCTCCACAACCCAGAAAATCAGAGGCGGCGCTGCATCTGAGATCAGCAAACTCGATTTCGGCGAACCACCCCACGCCGTCATCGTCCCCGCCAACCTACACTTCATCGAGGAGGAGGCACTCAGGACCCTCACAGCCTGCCCACAGGAAGCCCTGAAGGGGAGAATCATTAAAGGCGGGCTCGATAGGCTAATAGAGAAATATGCGGAGGGGTGCCATAAGGTGCTCGAAGAGATGAGGCTCACCGAACTGTCGGGGACAATAGACGAGGCGAAGGTTGAGGAGCTCAGGGAGCACGCAGAGCGATACCTCAGAGACGCGGAATACTACGCTGCTGACAACAAACCCGCGGCCCTGACCAGCGTCGCCTACGCCGAGGGCATCCTGGATGCACTCAGGCTCCTAGGCCTAGCGAAGTTTGAGTGGTGAAAACTGTTGACAAAGGTACTCGCCTCAGGCGTCTTCGACCTCCTACACTACGGACACATAAGGTTCCTTGAGGAGGCGAAGAGGCTCGGCGGCCCAGATGCGAGGCTCGTCGTCGTAGTCGCCACCGATGACACAGTGAGGAAGAACAAGGGCAGGGACCCGGTCATCCCCGAGAGCCAGAGGAGGGCGCTCGTGGAGTCCCTCAGGGTAGTGGATGAGGCGATCCTGGGATACAAGGACATGGACCTCGAATCTGTCCTTGACCGAGTCAAGCCCGACATCGTCGCGGTTGGCCACGACCAAGAAGATATAATGAAGCAGGTCCTCGCCATCAAGGACAGGAAGGATCTGAGGCTCAAGGTCGTCCAGGTCGGCAGGTTCGGCGAGGAGGACCTAAACAGCTCATCGAAGATCAGGCGTAAGATACTGAACGATTCGAAAAGGCGAGCCTGACCCTGTCGCCGTCTGACAGGCCGAAATGCCTCCTGAGGTACACAGGACTCACAATCTCCATCACGCCAGCATCGTGGGTCGTCCTATCAGCAACTATCAGGGCACCCTCCACCTCATCGTTGACGAGGAGGGGATAGCACCTGCAGGCGCCGAAGGCACGCTCCCCGTTCCTGAAGCCCTCGATTAAAACGGCGGGCCTTCCCTCGAGCCTCCGCCTCCGTTCATAGTCCTCCTGCCCTATCTTCACGTTAAGCGTCCCAGGGTACGGATCGAACCCAAGCTTCTCCCTGATCTGGTCCCTGTAACCCCCCTTACCGATATAATAGGCGCCTTCGTACAGGCCGCTGACAACCTCGCCCTCGAAGATGAAGGCTTCAGCCTCCTCCCCCTCTATGAAGGCCTTCAGGTCGACGAGGACACCCTTGAGCTCCTCGACGCCCTTCTCGGTTATCTCGACAATACCGCCCTCAGAGTCGATCCTCCTGTTAATTAGACCCCCCTCCTCTAACAGCTGGAGATGACGGGACGCCGACTGCTGAGAACCTCCGATGACCCTGCTCAGCTCCGTAGTCGAGACCTTGATGGGGACCTTTACAGCACCTAGCCTCATGAGGCTGTAAAGCGTGAACCACAGATATGGCCTGACAGCCTTGCAGGACAACTTCATTCCCAAAAATGGGTAATAAGGCGATATAAATACCTATTTATTAGTAATTAAACCCTCTAAATCAGTAATATCTATATTGAATACAAACAGTCTCAATCTAAAACAGGAAGGTGGACAAGACACGGGCAAAACCGGCAATTCGAAGGCGACCTTGATCCACTACGACGAGTCGAACTTCGAAGAGAGGCACGTTGACACCGTCGAGGAGTGCTTCAGAGGAATTGACTAAGGCGTAAGGTGGATAGATGTCAATGAGCATTCCATGAACTTCGTCAACGAGCTTAGCAGGCGGCTCAACATTCATCCCCTCCTCATCGAGGATGTCCAAAATACCAAGCAAAGACCGAAGATCGAGGAGTTCGAGGGTTACATCTTCATCATCCTAAAAATGCTCGGACTGACTGAGGAGTTCGAGGTCTCCGAGGAGCAGGTGAGCCTAATATTCACTTCAGATACCGTCGTCAGCTTCCAAGAGAAGCCTGGGGATGTCTTCAATATTGTCAGGGATAGACTCAAGAACAGCAAGGGAGTCATCAGGAAGATGGGCACAGATTACCTAGCCTACAACCTCCTCGACGCCGTCGTTGACAATTACTTCTTGATTTTGGAGAAACTCGGCGATAAGATAGAGGACCTCGAAGACGAGCTGGTGACCAACCCCACGATGGATACGCTTCAGCAGATATACAGGGTTAAGAGGCAGATGATCGTCCTGCGTCGCTCCGTCTGGCCAATGAGGGAGGTCATAAGCTTCATGGAGCATTGCGACACCCCGATCATAAAACCATCGACGAGCATCTACCTACGCGACCTCTACGACCACACGATCCAGATCATGGATGCCGTCGAGACGAACAGGGACCTCCTCTCAGGGATGCTCGACATCTACCTGACCAGCATCAGCAACAGGATGAACGAGATAATGAAGGTCCTAATAGTCGTCGGCACGATATTCATCCCGCTCACCTTCATCGCAGGCCTCTATGGCATGAATTTCCGCTACATGCCAGAGCTCGACAAGTGGTGGGGCTACCCATTAACCTTACTGATAATGCTCGCTACCGCGGCTTACATGATTCATTACTTTAGGAAGAAAAGCTGGTTATAGGGCCAATCAGCCCTTCGCCACCGCGATGGGAACCGACATCATGACCTTCCGACCGATGCCGAGCCTGTGACTCACATCGGCGACCCTATGGATGTCCTTGTAGCTATCAGGGCTCTCCTCCTCCACCACTCTACCGCTGGCTGCACGAATGACGACACCCCTCCGCTTCAGTTCAGCGACGATCTCATTAGCGGTGGAGCGCCTTCTTGCCCCAGCGCGTGACATGACCCTACCAGCCCCATGGGCCGTGCTAGCGAAACTTATCTCCTCCCCCTTCTCCGTCCCCTTCAAGAGATAGCTAGCGGTTCCCATGGTTCCGACGAGGAGTACTGGCTGCCCTGTTTGCTTATAATCATCCGGAAGGTCTTCTCTGCCTGGGCCGAAGGCTCTTGATGCCCCCTTCCTATGGACGACGCACTTAACCCTCCTATTTTCTACGACATGATCCTCCTTCTTCGCCGTGTTATGAGTCATGCTGTAGACGAGGTCCAGCCCCATGTCCTCCGCCTTCCGTTTGAATGTCTGCTCAAATGCCCTCCTGACCTGGTGCAAGACGATGTGGCGGTTTATGAACGCCCAGTTCACCGCGCATGCCATGGCCTCATAGTAGTCTTCTGCCTCCCCACTCTTCAGTGGCGCACAGGCAAGCTCCCTATCAGGCAGCGAAATCTTGTACTTGCTTGAGGCCTGCTCCATGACCCTGATGTAGTCTGTGGCTATCTGGTGGCCATAACCCCTTGATCCCGTGTGTATCCAACAGACGACTTGGTCTGGCTCGATTATACCATAGACCTTCGCAGCCTCCTGATCATAAACCTCCTGAACCCTAGCGACCTCGAGGAAGTGATTCCCGGCTCCCAGGGTACCGAGCTGGCTTGCCCCTCTTCCCTTCGCCTTGCCCGAGACCTTGTCCGGATTCGCCTCTTTCATGCATCCACCTTCCTCCATGTGCCTTGAGTCGGCATCCCAGCCATAGCCCCTCTCTATCGCCCAGTTTACCCCACCCGAGACAGCTTCGTCAAGCTCCTGATTACTAAGCCTGACCTTGCTACCGACCCCCACGCCACATGGGACGAGGTTGAAAATCCTGTCGATGAGTTCCCCCACCTTCGGCCTCACCTCGGAGTACTTGAGATCAGAACGCATCAGGAGGACGCCACAATTGATGTCGTATCCGACACCGCCTGGCGTTATAATTCCCTCCTCGGCGTCGAATGCCGCCACGCCACCGATAGGAAAGCCGTAGCCCTGATGACCGTCAGGCAGCGTGATGCCATACTTAAGTATGCCCGGAAGCTGTGTGAGGTTGACGCTCTGGTTAAGCGTCTCGTCGTCCCTCATCCCCATGAGGAGCGCCTCGTCGGCGTAGATCCTAGCCGGAACCCTCATGTTCGGGTTCGCGTCCCTCGGTATCTCCCAAACGAGGTCACTAACTCTATTTATCTTAGAGTTCATCTCTTCTCTACCCCTGAAAAATCAAGGAACAAGTAATAAGCGTTTATTGGCATCAAAACCAATGATCGATATGAGGTTGAGCAGCGTCAGGCGCGTCCCTATGAATGAAGTCACAGATAGATTAGCCAAGCTCGAGGAGAAGTATGGTAACAGATTCCAGGAGCTCCATGAGGAGTTCATCCAGGGACGGATGGACAGGGAGAGGTTTAACGATTACGTCGAGTGGAGCAGCATGATCCACGCCCTGAGGGCCTACAGCGAAGGAGAGGATTACGATTATTATACTGAAGAGGATACGCCTCTCGGCATCGAGGAGCTTAGGGGGCTCACCTCATCGAGGATAGAGCTCCTGGACAGACTCGTTGTGAGCAGGGCGTCCTCAATAAACGAGCTCGCTGGCATCCTTAATAGGAACGTAAAAAATGTCTACAATGATATAAAATTTCTTGAGAGGATCGGCTTCGTAAGATTATCTAAGGAGGGACGTGGATTTGTCCCTGAGCTACTGGTCCAGGAGCTGACAATCTCACTCGGCTAGGCCGCAAATATATATTGGCTCCGAACCGTTCACTATACGAACGATTATGTCAGCCAATCAAGCATGTGCCGCCGATCTCATCCTCATTAATGGTAAGATCGTGAAGGTAGATGCGGATTTTGGTATAGCCGAGGCGATCGCCGTCAAGGACGGTCGGATACTATCCGTAGGCTCCAACGATGAGATTAAGAGACTTAGAGGCTTGAAAACAGAGGTCATCGACCTCGAAGGCAAGATAGTCCTGCCGGGCCTCTATGACAGCCACCTTCACATGATCTCAACGGGAAACACGCTGACAATCATAAACTGCCGCACACCGCCCATGAGGTCAATAGTAGATATAGCCGCCGCTGTGAAGGAGAAGGCCGAGAAAATAAAGCCTGGTGAATGGATCATCGGCAGGGGCTGGGATCAGGCTAAGCTTTCAGAACACAGGAACCCGACTAGATATGACTTCGATAAAGTCGCCCCGAATAACCCAGCGATCCTAACAAGGACCTGCGGTCACCTAGCCGTGGTCAACAGTAAGGCGCTGGAAGTCGCCGGAATCACCAAAGATACCCCCCAACCAGTCGGTGGCAGGATAGTGAAGGACGATAAGGGTGAGCCGATAGGGATGCTCGAGGAGTCGCCGGCCATGACCCTCGTCAGGAGCCACATCCCCCCCGACGACATAGAGAAGAAGATTACTGAGATCAAGGCCGCCTCCGACGCCTTCAAGGCAGTAGGCATAACCAGCGTCATAGAAGCCGGCATCACGGAGGATGAGATGGTCGCCTACCAGCTGGCCTTGAAGAGGGGGCTCCTCGAGGTCAGGGTTAACACGATGCTTAGGGGCATCAACGAGGACGAACCAACCGAGAAGAGCTTGGAGAGGATCAACAGGTTCCCGATGATAACGGGCTACGGCAGTGACATGCTCAGGTTCCAGGGGCTCAAGTTGCTCATAGATGGGGGAATAGGTGGGAAGACCGCCCTCCTCCGGGAGCCCTACGAAGGGGAGCCTAAGACCTATGGGCTCCTGACCGTCCCGACCGATAAGCTTCAGAAACTCGTTGACGCAGCCAATAGGCGCGGAATGCTCGTCGGCATACACTGTGCAGGAGGTCGGGCCATGGACATCGTCCTAGAAGCCTTCAAGAAGACCAATAATGTCAAGCCCATCAAGGGGAGGCGCTTCTACCTCATCCACGCCTACCAGCCGAGTGAGGAGAACTTCGAGACATGCAGGCAGCTGGGCATCCAGGTCGCGAGCCAGCCGAGCTTCCTGTACTACCTCGGGGACAGCTACTACGAGAATGTTGGCCCTAAGAGGAGCGAGTGGCTCAAGCCCCACAGGGCATGGATCGACAAGGGGGTCATGGTCGCAGCTGGCACCGACTCGCCGGTAACCCCATATCCCCCCTTCCCGAGCCTCTGGGCCGCCGTAGCCAGGCGAACCGAGGTGAAGGGCACACAGATGGGAAATGAGCAGAGCGTAACCCGGGAAGAGGCTATAAGGATGTACACGATAAACGGAGCCTACCTCACCTTCGAGGAGAGCCTGAAGGGGAGCATCGAGCCCGGGAAGCTCGCGGATATGGTCATCATAGATCGCGACATACTTACCTGCCCAGAGGACGAAATCAAGGATACTAAGGTTCTCAGGACATTCCTAGGTGGAAAAACTGTCTACAAAGCATAACCCAATTATTGTACAGGCATCACCCACCGCCTCATTTTTTAACCTAAGGCAGCCCGTTTCTGTTTGAATCCAAGTTGCACCTCCGGGGGGACTACCTCAATCTCATCTTGCTCTTGATGATATTCTTGGGAGGAATCTACGCGGCGAACCGCCTCGACGCCGATTTTGGCCACGTAAAGATGGAGGATGTCAAGATACCCGCGGCCGGCTTCGAGCTGAGCGGCCTCCTCTATATTCCTTCTGAAGCACGCCCAGACAGCCCAAGACCAGCCATAGTCCTCGCTCACGGTATAAGTAATGCCAAGGAGACGCTGAGCGGTATCGCCCTGGAGCTCTCCAGGAGGGGCTTCGTGGCCCTCACTGTCGACCTCTCCGGCCACGGCGATTCGGGAGGCAGCCTGAGTTCAGGTGATCCTTCGCTTGGCCTCATCGACGCCATCAACTTCGTGAAGTCGAAACTCTACGTCGATCACAACTCGATAGGGGTTGTCGGCCATAGCCTCGGCGCTGGGGCTGCGAGAAGGGCTGCTTATGAAGACGACGCCGTTGTGGTAACAGTTTTCATCGGAGGAGGCGTGGAAGAGCGCAGCGAGGACCCGTCATATGGGACACTCAGCCCCACGTTCCCGAAGAACCTGCTCATAGCCGTGGGGGAGCAGGACATTCTCTTCGACCTCCAAGGATTAGATGCATCCCTGCACCAAGCCTTCGGGACAACTGAGCAGATCACGATTGGGAGACTCTACGGCTCCTTTGCCTCGATGAACGCGAGAGAACTTTTCGTCACCACCACCATCCACCTCCTCGAGCCTGTCACGCCGGCGTTGGTCTCGGATGTCGTCGACTGGATAAGCCGCGCCTTCGCAAGCAGCCTACCCGACACCACACGCTCGGGGCTAAACTACCTTTACAGGGAGGCCGTGCTCGCTGTATCCCTCATAGCCTTTGTCGGTCTGATCGCGCCATTGTCTAGGATCGTTACAGCCTGGTTTGGGGAGCGGCTGGGGGAGCGACCCATCGTAGGGCACAGGTTCCTCAGGGAGAGGAACTCGGTGCTGGTCTGGGGTGGCCTAGGGCTAATCCTCTTTTTGCCAGCTATGTTCGCTGGCGCCATTGTTGTCTTTCCGCCCCTCATCTTCGGTTCGTCCATGGCATGGTGGCTCTCGCTGACTGGCGCTTTTGGCCTCCTCATCTTAAAGATCATGGCCGATAGACAGCCTAAAGGAAACGTCAACCTAAAAGAGGTCTTGAAGAGGAGCTTCAAGGCATGGGACCTCGTTCTCTCAGCGGCGGTATTCGTCATCCTCTACTCGCTCGCCTGGTCCTGCGAGGCTCTCTTTACCGAGAAACTCAAGATGATAGTCCCCATCTTCGGCAGCCTAAGCCTCGACCGACTTAAGGTCCTACCCCTCTTCATCCCATTCTACCTCGTCTACTTCTCCGCAGAGGGCCTCTATCTCCATGTCTACAGAGATAGACAGGCTGCAGGCTCAACGGCTGGCAACCTAATGAGGGTCTCAAGGTTGAAGATAATGCCCTACTTGGGGCTGTTGCTCGTGCAATACATCCCCATGTTCGCCTCCAACTTCAGGCTGATACCGGGCTTCATCGGTTTCTTCGTAGAGTTCCTGTGGGCTATCCTGCCCTTGTTCCTGATCTCCACATTCTCCTCGTGGTGGCTCTATAAGCTGACTGGCAGAATCGGGGTTGGTGCAATATTCAACTCCCTACTATTTGCATGGGTCTCAGCGGGCTTATTCCCCTTCGGAACCATGAGTTAAGTAAAAATATTCGATACGTCGATCGTGGCACTTATTTCTTGATTGTTAGTTTAGCTCCGCATATTGAGCATTTTCCTTCTGATGTGATCCTTGGTTGCTCCTTCACCTCTGCCCCACATACACCGCATTTTACCATGGTATGACACCTGAGTATTAGGCGAATTGTGTTTATCCTATGAGGCTGATGTATCCAGTAATAGGGAGAACGGAGGTACAGAAAATGCTCTACCTGTGATCGTGTTCATCATCCGGTGTGGTGATAGGTGTGACCACTAGATTGCCATCAATTATGCCATACGTTCGGAGACCCGCATACTCTATTCTATTATTCTCGAGTAGTTTCTGAGCCTTCTCTTCAAGCCCCTTAGGGACGTAGAGAAAGAACTTCTTGGCGCACCTACCCATGCCGGCGGTCTCGGAGAACAGCTTCCACTTGGGGACCTGGACGACCGTCACACCATCCTCGGGCTCGACCTCGCCTATCTCCTGCATCCTGCCATCGGCTAGGGTTATGACAATGCTCGGGTATACGACGCCCTCCTCCGTCTCGATACCTCTCCTCTTGACCTCGTCATTCACGATGGTCACATATCCTTCGCCCCAGTCAGTCTGGTCGACGAAGGGAAACCGGGTGGCTGCGATGATCCTTATGATCCTATTCCTAATCTCCTCCTTCAATACCAAATCTGTCTCCTCACAGCCCTAGTTCGCTGGCTACCTCCTGCATGGAGGAGAGCCCTATGGAGAGGAACTCCTCGAGGGATAAACCGACCTCACTGCACCTCATGATATTCTCTCGGCTGACTCCGCGGGCGAAGGACTTATCCTTCATCCGCTTCACGAGGCTCGACGCCTTCACGTTGGCGACCTTCTTATCCGGCACCATAAGCGCCATGGCAATAACGAGACCTGAAAGCGCATCGGCGGCGAACAGGCTTACATCCATCAGGCTCTCCGGATTCGAACCGGTTCGGGGGTTGTGGGCCCTTATTGCATGCAATCCCTCCTCAGGCAGCAGCTCCTGAACGATCTCAGCTGAGACTGCACCATGCCTGTCCCAATCCTGTCCAACCTCCTCATAATCTACATCGTGAAGCATCCCAACCGCCTCCCACAACTCGGTGTCTTCGGCGAAGCGTTGAGCCAATCCCCTCATGATAGCGGAAACTGCTATCATATGTTTCACTAAATTTTCATTTCTGATGTGTTGCTTCACAATGCTGAGTGCCTCTTGGCGCTTGATCATGGTTTAGACCGGATATGGTGATGGTTTTAAGACTTCGCCCTCCGATCACATTTAAATGCGGGTTGAGAGGGTTTATCGTCTAACCTACGGAGACCATGAGATGAAGCTTCGGATCAGGGAAAACATACTCCCAATTCTAAGCTACGGCCTCTTCGTCATGACCATCACCCACACACTGACCCACGCCTTCGGGAACATACACACCTCACTATTCCCCATCCTAAAGCAGGAGTTCAACCTTAGCTACCAGCAACTAGGGCTGATAGCCGCAATACCACCCCTCTGCCAGACCGTCCTTTACATCCCAGCCGGGATACTTTCGGATAAATTCGGTTCGAAGAGGATGACCCTATTTAGCATGGTGATCGCCTGCGCCGGCGCCATAACCGCCGGTATAGCTCAAGACATGTGGGTACTCACAGCCGCAATTAGCCTCCTGTACATCAATACGACTTTCTACCATCCCCCAAGCTACAGCCTCGTCTCGAGGCTTTTCCAACCAAAGGACAGGTCGAAGGCACTCGGCCTTCACGGTGCGGGGGGCACATTCGGCATGGCCATCGGCCCAATCTCGATCAGTATCTTAATGGGGCTTTTCGCCTTCGGTTGGAGGCAGATATACCTATTCTGGTTCATACCGATGTTCATAGGCGTCATCCTCGTCTTTTTCATAAAATCCGTGCCCAAAGAGGACGCGGAGATCAAGACAGATTCTGGCCCTGAACAGTCTCAAGCCACTAAACTCTTTACGATCAGTCTCGTTGCATTTCTCGTTTTCAACGGTATCAGGAACTTTGCAGGCAGCATGTCAACGGCCTTCCTCAGCGTCTACCTTGTTAGCGGCAGAGATTGGGCTTTGGAAATGGCGAGCCTTATCATAGGAATGAGCTCACTGATGGGCATCATAGCCGCACCACTCGGTGGATTCATCACTGAGCGATTTGGCGAGAAAAGATGGATACTAATGACGCTTGCAGTCTCATCTATCTGTTATGGTGTAGCGTTCCTCATGCCAGATACAATGACCTTCGTCCTTTTCTACCTAAGTTACGGCTTTTTTAATTACCTTAGCATGGCTGCGGGCTCAGCTCTCATGGCAAGGCTTTCACCTAGCAGACAGAGAGGGCTAGGCTACGCCCTCTACTTCCTCCCGGGCAGCATAGGGGCAGCCATTGCACCAATGATCGGCGCGTACATAGCTGATTCCTTCGGCTTGATCAATATCTTCGTGGCCTCCACCTTGATCTTTATGTCATCCCTGATAATGCTCCAGTTCGGCGTGAAAGAGGGGAAAAGGCGCGAAATTCTCTAGTGTTAGCTTCCGACGATCTTGAGGAGTTGAACAAGCTTCTCGTCCCTGTAGGATTCCAACTCCTCATATGTTTTCTCTTGAACAAGCCTCATCTCCGAGACACCCTTCACAGCCTTCTCAACAGCTGAGTCAGGTGTCCTCGTCCACTTCGCCATCGTCTTGAGCCACTCCTCCTTGCTCACCCCTATGTGTCTCATTAT
>Ga0172366_10000533_pt1 | contig 27751 bp, 25 predicted proteins | sample LakKivSesite69cm_FD_114533 | JGI IMG/M metagenome (GOLD analysis project Ga0172366, IMG submission 114533) | Sediment microbial communities from Lake Kivu, Rwanda - Sediment site 69cm | ecosystem: Environmental > Aquatic > Freshwater > Lake > Sediment | place: Rwanda: Western Province, Lake...
CTGCCTGAGTCGGTAATGCAGTTTCCTGATTATGAACAGTTTATGGATTTGCTGAAAGATGCAGGCTTTCCTTCTGTAAGGTGCATCAGGCTGACCGGTGGAATTGCCTGTATATATGCGGGTATGAAAACAGCAAAGCAATAATTGAATATTAAAGCAGTTTATTATCTTGTACCTCTGAATAACATCACATGGCCCTGAAGAATCTGATAAAATATATACTGACAATACCTGTGTTTCTGATTACTTCTGCCTCTCTTTACGGGCAGAAGGAAAAGCCGATGAATAAATCGTGGTATGATGAAAAGCTTCTTCATTTCGGTTTCAGCCTGGGATTCAATACGATGGATTTTGGCATAACTCCCGACCAGCAATATTTTGAGGTTGATTCACTTTACCCGGAGGTTTCACGGCTAAATCCGGGGATAAATATCCAGATAGTCACTGATCTGCATCCTTCAAAATACCTTGATATCAGGTTCCTTCCCGGAGTCTCTTTCGGTCAGAGAAATGTACGCTATTATAAAAACCAGGTGCTGTTTAACGAGCAGCAGAGGCTTGAATCATCCTTCCTGGAGTTCCCGGTATTATTAAAATATAAAGGTGACAGGCTCAATAATGTCAGGCCGTACGTTGTCACAGGTCTGAATTTCAGGTACGACCTGGCAGCAAGGAAAGACTGGGATGAAGACAGGCCTGTTTATATAAAGATCAGGAAGCCGGATCTTTATTATGAGGCCGGAGCCGGACTTGACTTCTACCTTATGTATTTCAAGCTGTCGGTAGAACTTAAGGCATCAAGGGGAATACGAAATATAATTGATGAAGAGACTGCCCCCGGACACCCGGAGTTTCGTAATGCTATCGACAGGATGAGATCACAAATCTGGATAATTGCCTTCCATTTCGAATAGAGATGCCTCATCTGGTTAACCTGATCCTTAAGCCTGAAGAGGCAGCATGCGAACAAACAATCCGGAAAATATCTGCGGATAAACTGAAGATTTCCGATAGCAGGATCAGCGACCTGAGGATTGTAAAAAGGTCGGTCGATGCCCGGCAAAGAAACATTAAAATAAACCTGTCGGTTGAGATAATTACTGTTGACGAACCGCCTCCTCCGGGTCCGGAACCTTTTCATTCAACGGACGTTGCAGGAAATGAGGAGGTGATCATAGTAGGCGCAGGACCGGCAGGACTGTTTGCAGCGCTGCGGCTTATTGAGCTTGGGTTCAGGCCTGTTATCCTTGAGAGAGGAAAGGAAATTTCTGCCCGGAAGAAAGATATTGCCAGGATAAGCCGTGAACATATTGTTGATCCCGACAGCAACTATTGCTTTGGTGAAGGAGGCGCCGGCACATTTTCAGACGGCAAGCTCTACACACGATCAAAAAAGCGGGGTGATAACCGGAGGGTTCTCGAACTACTTTGTCTTCATGGAGCAGATGGAAAGATAATGTATGAATCACATCCGCATCTCGGAACCGACAAGCTGCCGGCAATAATAAAGAATATAAGGAAGTCAATAACAGATGCCGGCGGACTTTACTTTCTGGAAAAGAAGGTAACTGACTTAATTATTGAAGGTAGCTCTGTAAAAGGTGTAATTGTATCCGGGGATGAGAAATTCCTTTCATCAAATGTCATACTTGCTCCCGGGCACTCTTCAAGGGATATAGCGGATATCTGCAGGAGGCGGGGGGTAAGGATGGAGATGAAATCTTTTGCGATGGGTGTAAGGATTGAACATCCCCAGGAGATAATCGACAGGATGCAGTATCACGGTCAGCCGGGAGGCAGTTATCTGCCTGCTGCCGCCTACAGCTTTGTGAAACAGGTTGACGGCAGGGGAGTCTACTCCTTCTGCATGTGTCCCGGCGGATTCATTGTTCCATCTGCAACTTCGCAGGAGGAGGTTGTTGTGAATGGCATGTCGCCTTCGCAGCGCAACTCCCGGTGGGCAAATTCAGGAGTTGTTGTTGAGATCAGGCCCGAAGACCTGGCAGGTTTCAGCTTATACGGTGAGTTTGCAGGGTTGCAATTTCAGAAAGAGCTTGAACGCGATGCATGGATCCACGGGGGCTCCACGCAAAGAGCTCCTGCACAGAGGATGACTGATTTTATTCTGGGGAAAACATCCTCATCTTTGCCTGATGTTTCTTACTTTCCCGGGGTGACTTCCTCTCCATTGCATCAATGGCTGCCTTATTCAATCGGGCACAGGTTACGCGAGGGATTACGGCTTGCCGGATCAGCGATGAAAGGGTATCTGACTGAAGAAGCCGTTATCCTTGGCGTTGAATCACGGACATCATCACCGGTAAGGATCCCCCGTGATCAGGCTACAATGGAACATACCGGCATATCAGGTCTTTATCCGTGCGGGGAAGGATCAGGGTATTCGGGAGGTATTGTATCTTCAGCCGTGGATGGAATAAGAGCTGCCGAAGCCATAGCGGCTAAGCATGGTATGATCTGATCTCAACCCTGCCGGCCCTTTGCCCTGGTGAATTCAGATAGTATCACCGATGCAGCCATGCTTACATTCAACGAATCGATCCCTGTGACGGCATCAGTCTGTTTTGGAATCATTATCCTGTGGGTGACAAATGGGATCAGGTCTTCGGAAATACCTTTGGATTCATTTCCCAGGAGAATAATCCCGTTTTTATCAAGTCTTCCCGTATAGATTGAATCCCCTCCGATCATGGCCCCGTAAATCTCCATTTTCTTTTCATGTGCCATCCTGAGGAATGAAGCAAGGTCAAGATAATGAACACTTACATGCATTATTGCCCCCATGCTCGATTGGATAACTTTTGGATTGTAAACATCGACCGATGTCTCTGAACAGTAAATATGCCTGATGCCAAACCATGCAGCAGCCCTGATTATGGTCCCGAGGTTGCCGGGATCCTGAACGCAGTCAAGAGCGAGAGACAATTCTGCATCGGGTACTTTTATATCAGTTACAGCAGCCGGCATTTCAATGACAGCCATAGCATTATGAGGAGTTTTCAATGAGCTCATCTTTTTAAGTTCCTCATAGCCTGCAGGTATAATCTCTGTAATTCCCTTTTTATGAACAAGGGGAAGTGAATTAAGGAACTCAGGCTTGGCTATCAGCATTCGGACAGGCATGCCGGATTCAAGGAATTCCTTCACCATCTTGTCTCCTTCAATAACATATAACCGCTCCTCTTCGCGGGTTTTTTTCTTTTGAAGTGAGAGGATGAAACTGGTTTTAGCTTTGCTTAACATTCTGGTATGAGGATTTAAATGTTGCTGGTTGCTGGTTGCTTGTTGCTAGTTGCCAGTGTAAATTATTGATATCTTTGTATGACTTCTTTGCAGCAAATTTGGGAAAAATTATATCAAATAAAAATTTTACACGGGGATATCCACTGCTATGTATTTTTCTGCTGTCTCTTCTATCATCATGTAATCCAACTAAATATGTTCCCCGTGAGGATACCCTGCTTGATGAGGCTCACATAATAATAAGCAGGGATGGCGTTGAAAAGTCAGACCTTATGCCATACCTGAGACAGAAGCCCAATAAAAGGATATTCGGTGTAAAATTTCATCTGGGTTTATATAACCTGTCGAACATAAACAAGGAAAAATGGCCGCATAAATGGCTGAGGGAAATAGGTGAGGAGCCGGTTATTTTCGATCCATATGCAACTGCAAAATCAACAGAACAGATAAGGTCTTTCCTCTCGTCAAAAGGGTATTTCGACAGTAACGTAATGGAAACAACCGAAACTGCGAACAGGAAATCAAAAGTATATTACAATGTCGACCTTAACCCGCCGTATACCGTGCGGAATCTTTATTATAATATTGCAGATACTTCAATAAGAACCCTCTTCTATCTCGATTCAGTTGACTGCCTTATAGAAAGAGGCAAGCCATATGATGTCGATGTGCTGCAGGCTGAAAGATCCAGGTTTGAAAGATATATAAAGGACAAAGGATTTTATGGTTTCTCAGGTGAGCATATTTACTTCAATATCGACAGCACAGCCGGGAACCGGCAGGTTGATATATATTATGGTATAAAGATGTACCAGAGTGTATATCCGGATAACAGGGTTGTAACGGTCCCTCATTCAATGTACAGGGTAAGGAATGTTTACATATATCCCGACTTTGTACCTAAAGATGCTCTTGAAGGCGGATCAGCATTTATAAGCACTCTTGATACCACCTGGTACCGTGATTATTATTTCATTTCATCGCAGGATAAGCCGCCTGTCAAGAATGATCTGATAATCCAGTCGCTCTATTTAAAGCCGGGATCATTGTTCAACGTTACAAATACTGAGCAGACTCAGTCACACCTTCTTGCCCTGAAAACTTTCAGGTTGGTAAACATATTTTACAGCGAGGTGCCACATTCTGAATTTCCCGGGTCACCTGAAATGAGCCTCGATTGTACCATACAGCTTACACCGCTTGCAAAACAGTCATATAAGGTTGAACTGGAAGGTACAAATACGGCAGGATACCTCGGAGGAGCCCTTAACCTGATTTACCAGAACAAGAACCTTTTTCGCGGCGCTGAGCTGTTTAACCTTAAACTTAAAGGCGCATATGAGGCCCTTTTTTCGCAGCAGGATACGCTGCGAAGCGTTCAGGAATATGGAGTGGAAACAAGCCTGAGATTTCCTAAGTTCCTTCTGCCTTTCCTGGAGAAGGAGGAGTTTGTGAAGAAATACAACCCTGCCACAACGCTTCTGGCAGCATACAACTACCAGGATATGCCTACATATGCCCGGACTATGGCAAATGCAACATTCGGCTACACATGGAACGGTAATGCATATACCACACATATAGTCAACCCTGTCCAGCTTAACCTTGTCAACCTGCTGAGAATAGATCAGAAATGGAAGGATTGGATCGATTCTTCTTCCTATCTTGCAGATAGTTACAGGGATGTAATGATACTGGGCGGGGGATATTCATTTATCTTCAATAACCAGAAGATCAAGAAGTCAAACGATTACTGGTTTGTAAGGATCAATGCAGAAGCTTCAGGTACCATGCTCAGTGCATTGAGCAGGATAGCAGGAACTGAAAAGACAGAGGGAAAGTATAATGTACTGGGACAGCCATTTGCACAATACCTGCGTTCAGACATTGATATAAGATATAATGTAAATATTAATGATGTCAGTTCCGTTGTTTACCGCGGTTTCCTGGGTGCCGGGATACCATACGGAAACTCCAGGGCAATGCCCTTTGAAAAGCAGTATTTCAGCGGCGGGGCTAACAGCATCAGGGCCTGGCAGGTAAGAACTCTGGGGCCGGGAGCATCTGAACCGGATTATACAAAACTGCTGAACCAGACATCAGATATTAAGCTGGAGGTCAATGCAGAATACAGGTTTAAGCTGTTCTGGATACTTGAAGGCGCCCTCTTTCTTGACGCAGGAAATATATGGTCGTTCAATGATGACCCTGCGACACCGGGATCACAGTTCAGGCTGAAAAGTTTCATGAGTGAAATTGCAGTAGGTGCAGGGACAGGACTCCGGTTCGACCTTGATTTTGTATTGTTGAGGGCGGATATAGGATTTAAGCTCAGGGATCCTAGACTGGAACCGGGATCAAGATGGATTACTAACTGGAGCGATTATTACCAGGCAACTCAATATACAGATTATTACGGAAATGTAAAGCACCCGAGGATCTTTGGGATTGTCCTGGGCATAGGTTACCCGTTCTGATCCGCAGCGTTGAAGATTTACTCCATTTTTCTTTCATTCATTGAACAGATTTCGTAAATTGCATCTGTCTCACTGCATACTTATGAAACGTATTTCATTTGAACCTTTCAGAGAATGGTTTGGCTTTACAAGACGTGAAAGAAGATCTACTTTCATTTTACTCTTTCTCATTATAGCGGTAACCGGGCTCAGGTATATTATACCGTCACGGCAAATCACATTTGAAGAAATACCGGCAGCGGCTGCAGATACCGTTAAAAAGCAATCCACCTTTGCAGGCAGATCCGGGAGACAGCATCAGCTTTTAGATATAAATAAATGTGATTCGGCAGCGCTGGAAGCTCTTCCCGGTATAGGTCCCGTACTGGCTGTGAGGATAATTAAATACAGGAGCCTGCTTGGAGGGTTTGCACGGGTGGAGCAGCTAAGAGAGGTATATGGACTGCCTGAGGAGACTTATGCTATAATCTCAGCAAGAGTGTTTGCTGATTCCCTGGAGGTTAGAAGGATCAATATAAATAGTGCAGATTACAGGCAGTTAATCAGAATTCCATATTTTGAGAGGTATGAAGTGACAGCTATCCTGAAGTACAGGGAACTGAACGGCAATATCAGTGGAATTAGTGAGATGATTGATAATAAGCTTGTTCCCCATGAAGCGGCAAAAAAAGCCGGGCCGTATATGGAGTTTTAAGACCTCCCCCGGCAGCCCCTTAAAGGGGACATTTGTTTTTAACCCATTTTTAACCCTTTTATTTTTTATTTACCCGGATTATTCAGTATCTTTAATAGATTCTGTAAATCAAAAAAGGATAACAGTAAATATTTAAATATCAAAAATTTAGACATTATGAATAAATTATCTCCCTAAAAGTTTTGAAAAGAAAATATCTATTTCTAACTTTGCGCCTCGTTTAAACCACTATTTTTATTATGATTATTGTACCGATCAAAGAAGGCGAGAATATAGAAAGGGCTTTAAAAAAGTTCAAGAGAAAGTTTGAAAAGACGGGAGTGATACGTGAGTTACGCTCGCGTCAGGCTTTTGTTAAGCCTTCAGTACGCCGGAGAGAAGAGATCAAGAAGGCTAAGTACGTTCAGAAGATGCAGGAAAGCGAAGAGTAATCCGCTTCCGCATCAGCTACTTTTAATCATAACCGACTCGATTCCTTCATGAATCATAAGGAATCATTTCTGCAATATCTGAAAATCGAAAAGCGGTATTCGCTTAATACCATCAGGTCGTATCAGAATGACCTGGATCAGTTTTTCGAATGGCTCGGTGAGAACAGTATTCCCACCGACGCAGCGGGTATTTCATCGCACGACATTAGGGCATGGATAGTAAGTCTGATGGACAGGGGGATAACATCCATGTCAGTTCACAGGAAGATCTCGTGTCTCCGCGTCTTTTTCAGGTATATGAGGAAAGAGGGGATAATAAAGGGTGATCCGCTTGAGAAGGTGGTGCTGCCTAAAAGGAAGAAGAGGCTCCCTGTATTTGTTGAGGAGAAAGCACTCGACACGCTGCTTGATGATTTCAGCTTCGGTAACGACTTTGCCGGCATCAGGAACAGGACGCTGGTGGAGATGCTTTATCTGACTGGTATGCGAAGGGCTGAGCTAATAGGACTAAGGTTCCGGGATATTGACCTGGCAGAAGGCACAGTGAAGGTCACAGGTAAGAGGAACAAACAGAGGATCATACCACTTACCAGACCTTTTATCCCGAGGCTTGAGGAGTACATCAGACTCAGGAATGAAATTGCTGAAGCCCAGGGCGGGAACTGGTTTTTCATTACCGATAAGGGCAACAAATTATATGATAAATTTGTTTACAATACAGTGAGAAGGTATCTTTCGATTGTTACGACCATTGATAAGAAAAGCCCCCATATTCTAAGACACAGTTTTGCCACCCATATGCTTAACAGGGGTGCTGATCTGAATACCATAAAGGAGTTTCTGGGACACGCCAACTTGTCTGCAACACAGATATATACACATAACACTTTTGAGAAACTAAAGAAAATATATAAACAGGCTCATCCACGGGCTTAACCAAAACAAATAAACAGGAGGTACTACTATGAACATTCAGATTCATTCAGTGAGGTTTGACGCCGACAAGAAGCTTATAGACTTCGTTCAACAGAAACTGGAAAAACTTACCCAGTATGGTGAAGATATTGTAAATGCCGAAGTATACCTCAGGCTTGACAAGGATCAGACTGGTTCAAATAAAATCAGCGAAATCAAACTTGATCTGTCAGGCGGACCATTATTTGCAAGGAAGCAGAGCAAGACTTTTGAAGAGGCCACAGATGATGCTATTGATGCTCTTAAGACACAGATTACCAAGCATAAACAGAAGAAGAGAGGTGTATGATTATTCTGTTCATAAAATTATTTTATATTATTTTGAATTATAAGATATAAATTCATACATTTGCACACCGTTTTTTAAGGGTGTATTATGCACTAACGGGACGTTCTTTAACTTGCCGATGTAGCTCAGTTGGTCAGAGCAGCTGATTTGTAATCTGCAGGTCGGGGGTTCGAATCCCTTCATCGGCTCCTGAAGGAGTTGCAAATGTGTCTCTTGAGAGATTAAGTCTGTTTAAAGGGGGAGATACCAAAGCGGTCAACTGGGGCAGACTGTAAATCTGCTGGCGAATGCCTTCGTAGGTTCGAATCCTGCTCTCCCCACTTAAACGGATTCCTGCTGTCAGCAAATACAGTAAAATGGAGAATGCAGTGATCTCTACGGACGATATAAGCGGGAGTAGCTCAGTTGGTAGAGCATTAGCCTTCCAAGCTAAGGGTCGCGGATTCGAGCTCCGTCTCCCGCTCACTACTTTGAGGCCAGAGTAGCTCAGGGGTAGAGCACTTCCTTGGTAAGGAAGGGGTCGGGGGTTCAATTCCCCCCTCCGGCTCAACAGGACAGAACGGTACAGTATGTTTTGAATTTTGAACTTTGAATTAAACACAGATACGATAAACTAAATTTAATAAGCTTGGAGTTATGGCAAAAGAAAAATTTGACAGGTCGAAACCGCATGTTAATATTGGTACTATCGGTCATATTGACCATGGCAAGACCACTCTGACAGCAGCTATCACTATGGTTCTCCACAAGAGAGGGCTGTCTGAAGTCAGGGATTTTGATTCAATTGATAATGCTCCTGAAGAAAAGGAAAGGGGTATTACTATTAACACTGCTCACGTTGAGTACCAGACAGCTACACGTCACTATGCACACGTAGACTGCCCTGGTCATGCTGACTACATCAAGAACATGGTTACAGGTGCAGCCCAGATGGACGGCGCTATCCTCGTAGTGGCAGCTACTGACGGCCCGATGCCTCAGACCCGTGAACATATCCTTCTGGCCCACCAGGTAAACGTTCCCCAGGTGCTCGTTTTCATGAACAAGGTTGACCTTGTTGAAGATGTTGAGCTCCTTGACCTCGTCGAAATGGAGGTTCGCGACCTTCTTAACTTTTATAAGTTTGACGGAGACAATTGCCCGGTAATACGCGGTTCTGCTCTCGGAGCTATGCACGGTGAAGCAAAATGGGAAGAAAAAGTTGTTGAACTGATGGACGCAGTCGATGCTTATATACCGATTCCTTCGCGCGACAACCAGAAGCCTTTCCTGATGCCGGTTGAAGACGTGTTCTCAATCACAGGACGCGGTACCGTTGCTACAGGACGTATCGAAACAGGAGTCGTCCTGACCAGCGACGAACTCGAAATGATCGGTCTCGGAACCGAAAAACGCAGAACAGTATGTACAGGTGTCGAGATGTTCCGTAAGATACTCGATAGAGGTGAAGCCGGTGACAATGTAGGTCTTCTTCTGCGCGGTGTTGACAAGAAAGAGATTAAAAGAGGTATGGTTCTTGCAAAACCGGGTTCAATAACCCCGCACACAAAAATCAAAGCCGAGGTTTACGTACTAAAGAAAGAAGAAGGCGGACGTCATACTCCGTTCCATAATAAGTACCGCCCGCAGTTCTATATCAGAACGCTTGATATAACCGGAGAAATAACTCTTCCTGAAGGACGGGAAATGGTTATGCCGGGCGACAATGTCACGATCACTGTCGATCTCATCTATCCTGTAGCTATCAATGTTGGTCTTCGTTTTGCTATCCGTGAAGGAGGAAGAACAGTTGGAGCAGGACAGGTTATAGAAATATTACAGTAAACGGTTTGGATACAGTAGTGCCGCGCTGCGGCACTACCCTATACGGGTGTAGCTCAGTTGGTAGAGCACTGGTCTCCAAAACCAGGTGTCGGGAGTTCGAGTCTCTCCTCCCGTGCAAACATAAGTAACAAAATGAGTATAAAAGGATATTTTAAGGAGTCTTTCACCGAACTGGTGCATAAAGTAACCTGGCCTACATGGAGCGAGCTGCAAAACAGCGCTGTACTGGTCATGGTTGCAACACTTCTGATAGCTCTTGTAGTTGCAGTAATGGATCTCTCATTCAGCAACATAATGGAGTTCGTTTACGGTTTATTATACTAAAACAGGAGATCTCTTCAATGAGTGAAAATGTTAAGAAGTGGTATGTGCTCAGAGCCATAGGCGGGAAGGAAAAGAAAGTAAAGGAGTATATCGATAACGAAGTAATACGGCTTAAGCTTGGAGAATACATCTCACAGGTTCTTATCCCAACCGAAAAGGTCTACCAGATACGCTCAGGAAAAAAAATCAGCAAGGAAAGAACATTCTTCCCGGGTTACGTGCTCGTTGAAGCAGTGCTCGTCGGCGAGATACCCCACCTTCTGAGAAATGTCCCGAACGTAATAGGTTTCCTGGGATCACAGGAGGGTGAACCTGTACCGCTCAGAAAATCAGAGATTAACAGGATACTGGGTAAGGTTGACGAACTGAATGCAAGCGATGAGGAACTTAATGTTCCCTTCTTCGTCGGAGAAGCTGTGAAGGTTATAGACGGACCGTTCAACAGTTTCACGGGTATAATAGAAGAGGTAAATGAGGAAAAGAAAAAGCTCAAGGTGATGGTAAAGATATTCGGCAGAAAAACGCCGCTTGAGCTTAGTTTTATGCAGGTAGAAAAGGAAAATTAACTGAAGATATTGACAGCTGTGACAATTATAATGCTTCCTGAACAGCAGTCAAATTCTCGCACTAAACACGCAAATTTTAAATTATGGCAAAAGAAGTTGCTGGACTAATCAAATTACAGATTCGTGGCGGAGCTGCCAATCCATCACCGCCTGTAGGACCTGCTTTGGGTTCTAAAGGAGTGAATATCATGGATTTCTGCAAGCAATTCAATGCGAGGACCCAGGACAAAGCTGGAAAAGTGATACCGGTAGTTATAACAGTATATGCTGACAAATCATTTGATTTTGTAACAAAAACACCTCCGGTGGCTGTTCAGCTTCTTGAAGCTGCCAAAACCAAGAAAGGTTCAAAGGAACCCAACAGGGAAAAGGTAGCTCAGGTGACCCAGGACCAGATCAAGGCAATTGCGCAGGATAAAATGGAGGACTTGAATTGTTTTACAATTGAGTCTGCGATGAAAATGGTAGCCGGAACCGCGAGAAGCATGGGGATAACCGTCAAAGGCGAATCCCCCGTTAATAATTAATAAGACGAATAATGACTAAACTTACCAAAAACCGTAAGCTTGCCCTTGAAAAACTTGACAGGGACAGGCTATATACGTTGAAGGAGGCATCAGTGCTGGTTAAGGAGATGACCAAGACCAAATTCGATGCTTCTATCGATCTGGATGTAAGGTTAGGTATAGATCCCAGAAAATCCAACCAGATGGTTCGCGGCGTTGTTTCGCTTCCTCACGGAACAGGAAAACAGACACGTGTACTCGTTCTCTGCTCACCTGATAAAGTGAATGAAGCAACTGAAGCCGGAGCCGATTATGTTGGTCTTGAAGAATATGTCGAAAAGATCAAAGGAGGCTGGACTGATGTGGATGTGATAATAACCATGCCATCCGTGATGGGAAAAGTAGGTCAGTTAGGAAGGATCCTTGGTCCGCGAGGACTGATGCCCAACCCGAAAAGCGGTACTGTTACCATGGAAATCGGGAAGGCAGTTAAGGAAGTTAAGCAGGGGAAGATTGATTTCAAGGTTGATAAAAGCGGAATCATCCACGCCTCTGTAGGTAAAGTCTCATTTGAAGCCAATAAGATCGCTGACAATGCAAAGGAGTTTATCTCAATGGTAAACAAGCTCAAACCGGCTGCAGCAAAGGGAACCTACATCCGCAGCCTGTTCCTTTCAAGCACCATGAGCCCCGGCATCAGAATCGATCCTAAAGGTCTTGATGAGTAATTAATTCTAAAACTCGGAAAGTTATTATGAGACGCGAAGAAAAAAACGTTATTATAGAAAGCCTAGCTGAAAAACTTAAAGAGTACAGTCACTTTTACCTGACTGATACTGCAGATCTGAATGCCGCTGATACAAGCAGCCTGAGGAGAAAGTGTTTTGAACATGACATTAAGCTCGTTGTGGTAAAGAACACGCTTCTTAAGAGAGCTCTTGAAATGTCTGGCATTGACTTTGAAGAACTTTATCCGGTTCTAAAAGGTACAACATCCATCATGTTCACACAGAACGGGAACAGCCCTGCAAAACTTATAAAGGAGTTCCGTAAAGAGCATGACAAGCCTCTTCTTAAGGCTGCATACGTTCAGGAATCTATTTATATCGGAGATACCATGATCGATTCACTTATCTCCATCAAGACAAAAGAGGAGCTCATCGGAGATATCATTCTTCTCCTTCAGTCACCTGCCGGGAGCGTTATATCAGCTTTACAGTCAGGAGGAAATAAATTACACGGTGTGCTTGAAACACTGTCAAAAAAAGAGAACTAATCTAAGTATAATCAAATTAAATTTTATAAAAATGGCAGATCTTAAGAAATTTGCAGAAGAACTGGTTAACCTTTCAGTAAAAGAAGTAAGCGAACTGGCGAAAATACTCAAGGAAGAATATGGTATTGAACCGGCCGCCGCAGCTGTAGCTGTAGCAGGTCCCGCTGCCGGAGGAGCAGCACCAGCCGCTGAAGAAAAAACTACATTCAATGTTTTTCTTAAAACCGCAGGCGGTCAGAAATTACAGATCGTGAAACTTGTAAAGGACATCACCGGACTCGGCCTTAAAGAAGCAAAAGCAGTAGTTGACGCTGCTCCGGGCCCTGTTAAGGAAGGTGTCTCAAAAGATGAAGCTGAAGCTATTAAAAAACAGTTAGAAGACGCAGGAGCTGAAGTTGAACTTAAATAAGTTATACCACATTGTCTGGTCATAGGTTTGGTCCCGAGTACTCGGGACCAGGCCTTTTGTTATTTATTGAATAAGTTCACTTAATTCTTGTAAAATGTCATCAAAACATACCGACCGAATTAATTTTGCATCCAGGAAACAACAGCTTGATTATCCTGATTTTCTGGAAATTCAGTTGAAATCATTCGGTGAGTTCTTCCAGCTTGGAACAACTCCTGAGAACAGGAAAAGGGAAGGACTCTTTAAAGTCTTCAGTGAGAACTTCCCTATTACCGATACCAGGAATAACTTCGTGCTTGAATTCCTGGATTATTACATCGACCCTCCGCGATATACAATTGAAGAATGTATTGAACGCGGACTCACTTTCAGCGTACCCCTCAAGGCTAAGCTGAAACTGTACTGCACCGACCCTGAACATGAGGATTTCGATACAGTGATCCAGGATGTTTACCTGGGAACTGTTCCTTATATGACGGAACGCGGAACCTTTGTGATCAACGGAGCAGAAAGAGTCGTGGTATCACAGTTGCACAGGTCGCCGGGCGTTTTCTTCGGACAGAGCATACACGCAAACGGTACAAAACTCTACTCGGCCAGAATCATTCCTTTCAAAGGATCCTGGATTGAGTTTGCTACCGACATCAATAATGTGATGTATGCCTATATCGACAGAAAGAAAAAGCTGCCAGTTACAACGCTCTTGCGCGCAATAGGCTTCGAGAGCGATAAGGAAATACTCGAGATATTCAACCTCGCTGAAGAACACAAAGTCTCAAAAACCAATATCAAGAAGCTTGTAGGCCGCAGACTGGCTGCAAGGGTTCTTAAAACATGGGTTGAGGACTTTGTCGATGAAGATACCGGTGAAGTCGTTTCAATAGAAAGAAATGAAGTGGTTCTTGACAGGGAAACAGCTATTGAACCTGAACATGTTGACATTATTGTTGAGTCGGGTGCTAAGACTATCCTTCTGCATAAAGACGACACTTCACTGTCGGATTATGCAATAATATATAATACACTGCAGAAAGACCCCTGCAATTCCGAAAAGGAAGCTGTTATTTATATTTACCGTCAGTTGAGAAATGCTGAACCGCCTGACAAGGCAACAGCCCGCGACGTAATCGACAAACTGTTTTTCTCTGATAAAAGATATGACCTTGGCGAAGTAGGACGTTACAGGATCAATAAGAAACTAGGCCTTGAAACTGAAATTAATGTTAAGGTACTTACAAAAGAAGACATCATCAAGATTATTGAGTATCTCATTCAACTTATCAATTCAAAGACAGTTATAGATGATATTGACCACCTCAGCAACAGGAGGGTACGTACTGTGGGTGAACAGCTTTACGCACAGTTCGGAGTGGGTCTTGCACGTATGGCACGCACGATCCGTGAGAGAATGAACGTCAGGGATAACGAGGTGTTTACACCTGTTGACCTGATAAATTCAAAAACACTCTCCTCGGTTATTAACTCCTTCTTCGGAACAAACCAGCTTTCACAGTTCATGGACCAGACCAACCCGCTGGCTGAAATGACGCATAAGCGCCGTATGTCAGCCCTCGGTCCCGGCGGTCTCTCGCGCGAAAGAGCTGGATTTGAGGTCAGGGACGTTCACTATACACATTACGGCCGTCTCTGCCCGATAGAAACACCTGAAGGTCCGAATATCGGGCTTATCTCATCACTATGCGTATACGCCAGGATCAACAATCTTGGATTCATCGAAACACCGTACAGAAAGGTAAATAAGGCACAGGTTGATTTCACCAAAGAGGGTATTGTCTGGATGAGCGCCGAGGAAGAAGAAGAGAAAATGATCGCGCAGGCCAATGCACCTCTTCTGAAAGATGGCCGCTTTGCTGATTCAAGAGCTAAATGCAGATATGAAGCTGACTATCCGTTTGAGGAGGTTGCGAAGATCGACTTTATGGATGTGGCTCCAAACCAGATAGCTTCAATAGCAGCATCGCTGATCCCATTCCTTGAGCATGATGATGCCAACAGGGCGCTGATGGGATCAAACATGATGCGCCAGGCTGTTCCTCTTATTAATCCTGAAGCTTCAATCGTGGGAACAGGCCTTGAGTCAACAGTGATAAAAGACAGCCGAATACTTATGGTCGCAGAGGGTGACGGCGTAGTGGAATATGTTGATGCTAACGAAATTGTCATCAGGTATTCAAGAAATGATGAAGAAAAGTTTGTAAGCTTTGATGACGATGTTAAAAGGTATTACCTCCCGAAATACAAAAAGACCAACCAGAGTACCTGTATAAACCTGATCCCCGTTGTTAAAAAGGGTGAAAAGATCAAAAAAGGACAGGTACTTACCGAAGGTTACGGAACCAAGGGTGGTGAACTGGCTCTGGGCAGAAACCTTAAAGTAGCTTTTATGCCGTGGAAAGGATACAACTTTGAGGATGCAATAGTGATCTCTGACAGGGTGGTACAGGAAGATATGTTCACATCAGTTCACATAGATGAATACCTTCTCGAGGTACGCGACACTAAGCGAGGACTTGAGGAACTGACATCAGATATTCCGAACGTCAGCGAAGAAGCAACAAAAAACCTCGATGAGAATGGTCTTATAAGAATAGGAGCACATATCCGGCCGGGAGACATCCTGATAGGCAAAATCACGCCAAAAGGAGAATCTGACCCGTCACCTGAAGAGAAACTCCTCAGGGCTATTTTCGGCGACAAGGCTGGTGATGTGAAGGATGCTTCACTTAAGGCAGGACCTTCACTTGAAGGAGTAGTGATAGATAAGAAGCTCTTTACCAGGGCTGTAAAAGACAGGAAGGCTAAAGCTGTTGAAAAGCCGATGCTCGATAAGATTGAGCATGAGTTCAACAAGCATGTCAGTGAAATCAAATCAAAGCTCATTGACAAGCTCTTCATTCTTGTCAACGGAAAGACCTCACAGGGAGTTAAGGATTATCTTAATGTGGATGTGATCCCCAAGGGAAGCAAGTTCACCCTGAAACAGCTTCAGGATGTCGATTTTCTCAATGTCAACCCCAACAAATGGACCACTGACAAGAAAAAGAACGACCAGATAAAACTGCTTCTCCATAATTATATTATAAAGTACAAGGAGATTGACGGTGTTTATAAGCGTAACAAGTACAATATCACAATAGGGGATGAACTTCCAGCAGGAATTGTTCGTCTGGCTAAAGTATATATTGCAAAGAAACGTAAGGTCAAGGTAGGCGATAAGATGGCAGGACGGCACGGTAACAAAGGTATTGTCGCCAAGATAGTCCGCAAGGAAGATATGCCTTTCCTCGAAGACGGAACACCTGTCGATATAGTATTAAACCCGCTCGGTGTGCCCTCAAGGATGAACCTGGGACAGATTTATGAAACTGTTCTTGGATGGGCTGGTCAGGAGCTCGGAATGAAATTCTCAACACCCATTTTTGACGGTGCTACAATAGATCAGATCACCGAATATACAGAAAAGGCAGGTCTGCCCAAATATGGCACGACATACCTGTATGACGGAGGTACCGGTGAAAGATTCGACCAGCCGGCGACCGTTGGTGTCATATATATGCTCAAGCTCGGACATATGGTTGACGATAAGATGCATGCCCGTTCAATCGGTCCTTATTCACTCATTACCCAGCAACCTCTGGGCGGAAAAGCTCAGTTTGGAGGACAGCGTTTCGGGGAGATGGAAGTATGGGCTCTTGAAGCGTTCGGTGCTGCACATATTCTCCAGGAGATTCTCACAATCAAGTCGGATGACGTGATAGGACGTGCCAAAGCATATGAATCAATCGTCAAGGGCGAACCTATGCCTCTGCCTGGTATTCCGGAATCACTTAATGTGCTTCTGCATGAACTGAGAGGATTGGGATTGAGCGTTATACTTGATTAACAGCCCGTACTGTGAATTAATTAACAATTGAATAATAAAAAATTCAATATATGTCATTCAGAAGAGATAACAAAACCAAAACAAGTTACTCCAAGATCTCAATAGGACTTGCCTCACCTGAAGAGATTCTCGATCGTTCGAGCGGTGAAGTACTGAAGCCTGAGACAATCAATTACCGGACATATAAGCCAGAGCGCGACGGATTGTTCTGCGAAAGGATTTTCGGACCAGTAAAGGATTACGAATGTCATTGCGGAAAGTATAAGAGGATACGTTACAAGGGTATCGTCTGCGACCGCTGCGGAGTTGAAGTGACTGAAAAAAAGGTTCGCCGCGAAAGAATGGGACATATTTCCCTGGTTGTTCCCGTGGCACACATCTGGTATTTCCGGTCTCTGCCTAATAAAATAGGTTATCTCCTCGGTCTTCCCACCAAGAAACTCGATTCAATAATTTATTATGAGAGGTATGTGGTGGTGAACCCGGGAATAAAAGCTGCCGATGGTGTTAAGGCTCTTGACTTCCTGACAGAAGAAGAGTACATCGACATCCTCGAGTCGCTGCCTAAGGAAAACCAGTATCTTGAAGATACACACCCCGATAAATTTGTTGCCGATATGGGCGCCGAAGCTCTGTACAAGCTTCTAAGCCGCCTTGACCTTGACGATATGTCATATACACTCCGTCACAGGGCCAATACTGAAACTTCGCAGCAACGTAAAAACGAAGCGCTTAAGCGTCTTCAGGTTGTTGAAGCTTTCAGGGATTCAAAGCATGTCAACAAGCCGGAATGGATGATCATTAAGGTGGTCCCTGTCATTCCGCCTGAGCTTCGTCCTCTCGTGCCTCTCGACGGCGGCCGTTTTGCAACAAGCGACCTTAACGATCTTTACAGGAGGGTCATAATAAGAAATAACCGCCTTAAGAGACTTATAGAGATCAAGGCTCCTGAAGTAATTCTCAGAAATGAGAAAAGAATGCTTCAGGAAGCAGTTGATTCACTCTTTGACAATTCAAGAAAAGCAAATGCGGTAAAGACTGATGCCAACAGACCCCTTAAGTCGTTGAGTGACAGCCTTAAAGGTAAGCAGGGAAGGTTCCGCCAGAACCTCCTTGGAAAAAGGGTTGACTACTCAGCCCGTTCAGTTATTGTCGTTGGACCTGAACTGAACCTTCATGAGTGCGGTCTGCCAAAGGATATGGCTGCAGAACTTTATAAGCCGTTCATTATCCGCAAGCTGATAGAACGCGGTATTGTAAAAACAGTCAAGTCAGCCAAGAAAATTGTCGACAGGAAGGATCCTGTCGTCTGGGATATCCTGGAGAATGTTCTTAAAGGACATCCGGTTCTGCTGAACCGTGCACCAACCCTTCACAGGCTCGGTATCCAGGCATTCCAGCCCAAGCTTATTGAAGGTAATGCAATCCAGCTACACCCGCTGGTCTGTACAGCCTTCAACGCTGACTTTGACGGCGACCAGATGGCTGTTCATCTTCCGCTGGGCAATGGTGCGATCCTTGAGGCACAGATGCTGATGCTCGCATCACATAATATCCTTAATCCTGCAAACGGAGCGCCGATAACTGTTCCTTCACAGGATATGGTCCTCGGTCTTTATTACATGACCAAGGGAAAAAAGAGCACCGACAAGGACAAAGTAAGAGGCGAAGGAATCACATTCTATTCACCCAAGGAGGTTATAATTGCCTATAATGAAGGTAAGGTTGACCTGCATGCGCTTATCAAGGTAAAGGTAAATGACAGGGTCGGAGGTGAAATAGTTAATCATATTATTGAAACAAGCGTAGGAAGAGTGCTCTTCAATCAGCATGTGCCCGAAGAAGTAGGCTTCATCAACGAGCTTCTTACCAAGAAATCGCTCAGGGACATCATCGGCCGTGTCCTTAAGAGTGCAGGAATGGCTAAAACTTCCGACTTCCTCGATGCAATCAAGAACCTCGGATTCAATTCTGCATTCAGGGGCGGACTCTCATTCAACCTCGACGATGTAATAATTCCTGAGGAGAAAACCAAATTCGTCACTGAAGGTTATGAACAGGTTGAGGAGGTGCTGAACAACTACAGCATGGGTTTCATTACAAACAATGAACGATATAACCAGATCATTGATATCTGGACACATGTAAACGCAAGGCTCACCCAGTCGCTGATGAAACAACTTTCGAACGACAAGCACGGATTCAATTCGGTATATATGATGCTTGATTCCGGAGCAAGGGGTTCGAAGGAACAGATCCGTCAGCTCTCAGGGATGAGGGGACTTATGGCAAAACCGCAGAAGTCAGGAGCAACAGGTTCGGAGATCATCGAGAACCCTATCCTGTCAAACTTCAAGGAGGGTCTTTCGGTGCTTGAGTATTTCATCTCAACACACGGAGCCCGTAAAGGTCTGGCTGACACAGCACTTAAGACAGCTGATGCCGGTTATCTTACACGCCGTCTTGTTGATGTATCACAGGATGTGATCATTAATGAAGAGGACTGCGGTACACTCAGGGGACTTGTAGCGACAGCGATCAAGAAGAACGAAGAGGTTGTTGAATCGCTTTATGAAAGGATACTGGGACGTACTGCGGTACACGATGTATTCCATCCGCTCACCGGCGAACTGATCGTTGAAGCAGGACAGGAGCTCACCGAGGACCTTGCCAAAAAGATTGAAGATTCACCTATTGAGCAGGTTGAAATACGCTCGGTTCTTACATGCGAATCAAAGAAAGGCGTATGTGCAAAATGCTACGGACGTAACCTGGCCACCAGTCTTATGGTACAGAAAGGCGAGGCAGTTGGAGTAATTGCAGCACAGAGTATCGGTGAACCCGGTACACAGCTGACACTCCGTACTTTCCACGTCGGAGGTACAGCTTCGAACATAACCACTGAATCACGACTTGTAGCACGCTATGCCGGTATTGCAGAGATTGACGAACTCAGATCGGTACCCAGGAAGGATGCCGACAAGGGATCAATTGATATTGTTATAGGACGTCTCGCTGAACTCAGGATTATTGACAAGAAAACAGGGATTGCGCTCACAACTCATACAATACCCTACGGATCAAGGCTTTATGTTAAGCCGGGTCAGGAAGTTGAGAAAGGCAGGCTGATATGTGAATGGGATCCATTCAATGCTGTGATCATTTCGGAAGTGGGAGGCAAGGTTGGATATGATTACCTCATTGAAGGTGTTACCTTCCGCGAGGAATCAGACGAACAGACTGGCTTCAAGGAGAAGGTTATAATTGAAAGCAGGGATAAAACAAAGAACCCGGCTATCAAGATTCTGTCGACAAAGGGTGAGGAGATAAGGATGTACAACCTTCCTGTCGGATCGCACCTTGTTGCTGAAGCTAACAAGAATGTGGAATCCGGAGATATACTGGCCAAGATACCGCGTGCAGTCGGTAAATCGGGTGATATAACAGGAGGCCTTCCGAGGGTTACAGAACTGTTTGAAGCAAGGAATCCTTCGAACCCGGCTATCGTATCTGAAATTGACGGTGAGGTTACTTTCGGAAAAATAAAAAGAGGAAACAGGGAGATTTCAATCAAATCAAAATCTGATGAGGTTAAGAAATACCTGGTGCCGCTGTCAAAGCAGATACTTGTACAGGAAAACGATTATGTAAAAGCAGGTGTGGCTCTGTCAGATGGTGCCATTACACCTTCGGATATTCTATCCATCAAAGGGCCGACAAAGGTTCAGGAATATATTGTTAACGAGATACAGGAAGTGTACCGTCTGCAGGGTGTAAAGATCAATGACAAGCATTTCGAGATCATCGTGAGACAGATGATGCGTAAAGTTGAGATTGTTGATCCGGGTGATACCAAATTCCTTGAAAGACAGGTTGTCGATAAGCTTGATTTCATGGATGAGAACGACTGGATCTATGGCAAGAAATACATTCTTGAATCAGGAGATTCTCAGACTATGAAGCCCGGTATGATAGTCACTGCACGCAAGCTGAGGGATGAGAACTCAATGCTGAAGCGCAAGGACCTTAAGGTTGTTGATGCGAGGGATGCAGTTCCCGCAACATCAAGCCAGGTTTTGCAGGGTATTACCCGTGCTGCACTTCAGACAAACAGCTTCTTCTCGGCAGCTTCGTTCCAGGAGACAACCAAGGTGCTTAATGAAGCAGCGATACTCGGCAAAGTCGATAAGCTGGAAGGACTGAAAGAGAATGTCATTGTCGGACATCTGATCCCCGCAGGTACCGGACAGCGAGAGTATAACAGCATAATTGTAGGATCGCTTGAGGAATACGAGAACCTCGTAGGTTCAGAGGAGGAAGCAGAAGAAGAGGCAGCACCTGAACCTCAGCCAGCGACAAGTAAAAAACGCTAAATCACAAAGATATGCCCGAACCGAAAGAACCAAACCAGATCAGCATAGAGCTGAATGAAGAGACAGCACAGGGTATATATTCAAACCTGGCAGTCATAACTCATTCCGCTTCTGAATTCGTAGTTGATTTTGTAAGAATCATGCCTGGTATCCCCAAAGCACAGGTTAAGTCCAGGATCATCCTTACTCCCGAGCATGCCAAAAGGCTTGTGGCAGCTCTTCAGGACAATATAGCCAAGTACGAATCGGTTCATGGACATATCAAGGATGTCAAAGGGTCAGGACCGGTATTGCCGCTGAGTTTCGGCGGCCCTACAGCCCAGGCCTGAATCAGCCATAACTCTGATTACAAGCCGTCAATTTACATTTGACGGCTTTTTTTTTGCAATCACTGAAATATAAACTTACTTTGCGTGTTATATTGGAAAAGAGAAGATGATGAAGTTCCGGGTACTCAGGAAAATATTAGTGGTTATTATAATGATTGCACCGGCAGTATCATTCAACGGCTGCAAGAAACAGGTTAAATGCGGATGCGGCAAAGATATTCTCTTCTCGATTACAGATGAAATAATGGATTATTCTTCAATAAGCTATTCTGAAAGCGGCGCAACTGCCATGTTCACTATGTATAATGGTGTGGCTTATGATTATTTCCATTTCTGCAACCCTAATGAGATGCATGATAAATACATTAGCCTTAAAGGCCAGTCGCAGATAAAGATTTCAGGTGATATATTCTGGGACTGTACATATATGATGAACAGCAGCAATTCATACTATTATTCTTACTACAAGGTCTATAATATACAGGTGAAAGACCTTAAATCAAGCCTTTACGGGAAAAAGTAATTGTTTCCATGACTCATTACAATGTATCTTTTGCAGGTGCAGGCAGGGTAGCCGGAGCTCTTTGCAAAGCGATGCATAAATCAGGTATTACTGTTCGCCAGATTGTCTCCGAAACACCTGTAAGGGGCAAAGTACTCGCTTCCAGGTACGGAGCATCATGGTCATCAGAACCTGTTTTCACTGATCCTGTCGATATTATTATTGTTGCTGTACCCGATCACCGCCTTGCCGGAGTACTCAATACGATCAAATGTCCCGGAAGCGCTGTTGTCGCACATACCGCCGGAAGTTATGGCTTCGAAGTATTCCCTGAAAGAATAGAAAACAGAGGGATCTTTTATCCGCTTCAGACTTTCTCAGGAAACCGCATGATAAACTTCAAAAAGCTTCCGTTCTTCATTGAAGCAGAGAATGAAAAGACATCTGCAACACTGAAGTCAGCAGCGGAGATGCTCGGCGGAAAAGTTTTCTATGCTGACACCGGACAGAGAAGAATGCTTCATCTGGCAGCGGTCTTCACCTGCAATTTTGTGAATCATATGCTGACTGCAGGGAAGGTAATAACGATGAAATCAGGTCTATCGTTCGAAGTAATGGAACCTCTCATAAAGGAGACTGTTTCAAAAGCGCTGCAAAACGGACCCGAACTTTCACAGACAGGTCCGGCATTACGAAATGATATGAATACTATTGAAAAACATATGGAATTGTTATCTTTCTCGCCTGATTTAATGAAGATATACTCAGAGGTTACCCGGTCGATAATTGAATACTATAAACAAAAAAGGTAATGGCAAACTTCAAGGAAGAGCTGACTAAAGTAAAGGCTTTTGTGTTTGACATAGACGGTGTGCTGTCACTTCAGACAATAAACCTGAATTCTTTCGGAATACCGAACAGGACGGTTAACCTGCGTGACGGTTACGCACTTCAGCTCGCAGTAAAGAAAGGTTATCATGTGGGGATAATCTCAGGTAGCAATTCAAAAGAATATCTTAAAAGACTTAAGCAGCTCGGTGTGAAGGATATCTATCTTAACAGCAAATCGAAGATTGAACATTATAATACTTTTAAGAAAAAGTATAACCTTAACGATTCCGAAATACTATTCATGGGCGACGATATTCCCGATTATGAGGTAATGAAGCATTCCGGCGTACCTGTATGCCCCTCTGATGCTGACAGTGAAATAAAGCAGGCAGCACTATACATATCTGACAAGAGAGGCGGTGAAGGATGTGTCAGGGACGTCATTGAGCAGGTGCTGCGCCTGAATAACAACTGGATGGATACCGACGCTTTTTCGTGGTAATATGAAAGAATTTCTCCGGCTGATAAGATGGCAGAACCTGATCATTGTGATACTTACAATGGTACTGATGCGTTATTTTGTTTTAGAACCCCTTTTGGGAAGAATAACAGTTACCATTCTAAACGGTACGGGAGAACATATCCCCATGACGCTTCAGTGTCCGCTTCACTGTTTTATTCTGCTTGTTGCCGCCACCGTTTTCATTACCGCCGGAGGCTATGTGATAAATGATTATTTTGACATCAAGACAGATCTGATAAACAGGGGACAGGTTATCGTCGGAACAAAGATACCCAGGAGACAGGCTATGATGTGGCATAATATCTTTAATATCGCAGGTGTTGCCGCAGGGATATATGTTTCCTGGAGAGCAGGATTCCTGTGGCTCGGATTTTTATTCCTCCTGGTATCAGGACTTCTCTATTTTTATTCAGCAAGCTATAAAAGACAATTTCTCCTGGGTAATATTATAGTGGCATTGCTGACCGCAATGGTACCGCTTCTTGTAGTTACATATGAATGGCCCTATGTTTACAAGTATTATAATACCAATGCATTAGGAGTTCCGCCACTTGGTTTTCTATTCTACTGGACAGGCGGATTTGCACTTTTTGCCTTTATAACCACACTGACACGTGAAATTATAAAGGATATTGAGGATTATGAAGGTGACCAGGCATATGGAAGAAACACTTTACCGGTGACACTTGGACTTAAGACTTCAAGAGTCATAGTAATTGCACTGATCTTAATTACAATCACAAGCATATACCTGATATGGGCAATTTTTATTTCCGACAAAATAACCCTGTTATATCTTTCATTGCTCATAGTGCTTCCGCTTCTTTATACCATATACCTTATTTCACTCGGCAGGAACAGGAAGCAGATACACAGTGCCAGTTCGATAATGAAGGTTGTTATGCTTACAGGAATCATCTATTCACTTTTTCTTGAAGCAATAATAGCCGGGAACCTGATCTGAAGAATGATTACTGACCATCTGAAAAAATACAGGATTATACTTGCATCCCGGTCTCCCAGACGCCAGGAGCTTCTCAGGCAACTGGGCATAAGGTTCGATGTGGTTGTAAAAGATTATTGTGAAGATTATCCCCGCGGTCTTCAGGGAGAAGAAATAGCCTGCTTCCTGTCTGTTGAAAAATCGAAGTTGTTTAAGGATGATATCAAAGTTAATGAGATAGTTATTACCGCTGACACTATAGTATGGTGCAGGGGGAAGGTACTCGGTAAGCCTGAGAGCAGTGAAGAAGCATGGCTGATGCTGAGAGAGCTCTCAGGTAATACTCATGAGGTGATAACGGGGGTCACTATTCTGTCAGAAACAAGAGAAATTACTTTTACAGATCTGACAAAAGTTACTTTTGAAGAGCTGTCAGATGAAGAGATAAAATATTATGTTGATGTATTCCGGCCTTTTGATAAGGCAGGCGCCTACGGCATCCAGGAATGGATAGGACTGGCAGCCTGCAGCCGTATAGAGGGATCTTATTTTAATGTAGTGGGCCTGCCGGTGCAGAGGCTTTATGAGGAATTGAAGGAGTTTGTAAGGGAATAAGAAATTACAAATATGAAGAACCTGTTATTACTGATTTCAGCATTTGTAACAAGTGTTACAATGTCCTCTTCTGCGGCCTCTCTGCCTGATGAGGGAATGTGGATACCTATATTGATTGAGAAATACAATATTAGACTGATGCAGGAGAAGGGATTTAAGCTCTCTGCAGAGGATATTTACAGTGTTAATAAAGCCTGCATGAAGGATGCGGTTGTCTCGATGGGAGGATGTACAGGAGAGCTTATCTCACCTGACGGACTTATGATTACCAATCACCATTGCGGTTATGGCAGGATCCAGTCACTCTCCTCGATGGAGCATGATTACCTTACCAATGGTTTCTGGGCTATGTCGCGCCAGGAAGAGCTGCCCTGCCCCGGTATGTTCGTGACAATCCTGAAAAGGATGGAGGATGTGACCGATAAGGTGCTGCAGGGTGTAACTGAAGGTATGGACGACACCAGAAGAGATGAAATAATTAATACAAATTCTGAAGCGATAAGGAAGAGCGCTATAGAAGGATCAAACTATACAGCAAGCATCAGACCATTTTATATGGGTAACCAGTACTTCCTGTTTGTCAATGAAACTTTCAATGATGTAAGGCTGGTGGGCGCTCCTCCTTCGGCTATAGGCAAATTCGGCGGAGAAACTGATAACTGGGTATGGCCCAGACATACCGGCGATTTTTCCATGTTCCGGATTTACGCAAACAGTGATAATAAGCCTGCTCCCTATTCAAAGACGAATGTGCCGTACAGACCAGTCTACCATTTCCCGATATCCCTTAAAGGCGTTAATGAGGGCGATTTTACAATGGTTTTCGGTTATCCCGGGTCAACATCTGAATATGTTCCCTCATATCATATTGAAATGGTTAAGGATCACATCAATCCGAAGATGATCGCAATACGTACAAAAAAGATTGAGATCATGGAGGAGGCTATGAACAGCGATCCCCTGATAAGACTTCAGTATTCGGCAAAAAAATCAGGAATAGCCAACGCCTGGAAAAAGTGGATCGGGGAGAACCAGGGACTTGAGAGGATGAATACTGTAGCTGAAAAGAAAGAGTATGAAAGAAGGCTTACTGACTGGATCAGACAGGATGAAACGAGACAAAAAAAGTACGGAAATATACTCCCTCGTTACAGGGAACTTTACGATCAGCTGAAAGATTACAGCCTGGTAAACAGCTATACAAATGATGTTTTCTTCAACAACGGCGCCGAAGCTGTGGGATTTGCCAGGTATATGGTTGCATTTGCCGGATTGTATGAAAGCAATGCAGAACAGGGGAAAATTGATATAGCGAAACATGATCTTTTAAGCACTGCAAAGGGATTCTTTAAAAACTACAATATTGATACTGATAAGAAGTTGTTTGAAGCAGTAATGTCAATGTACGGTGAGAACCTGGATGTGAAATGGCTGGCGCCGGAATATATCACGATCAGAGAGCAGTGCAGGGGCGACTTCAGGAAATTTGCCGGAAAAGAATATCCCCGGTCGGTTTTTACTGATTCGGTAAGGTTTTACGCATTCCTTAACACATTCGGCAAAGGCAGCCTTTCAAAGCTCAGCAAAGATCCTTTCTACAGACTCGCAAAAAGTACCAGCGGTTTCCTGGCTGAAAAAGTAAGAGGTGAGTTTATGAGACTATCGTCTGAGATACAGCGCCTTAATAAGGATTATATGACGCTTCAGATGGAATTCGACAAAGAGAAGATTTTCTATCCTGATGCAAATTCCACGCTCAGGGTAGCTTATGGCACTGTTCAGGGATACCTGTCAAGAGATGCGGTTTATTTCAAACACTTCAGTACATTAAAAGGGATCATGGAGAAAGACAACCCTGAAATCTATGATTATGATGTTCCTGATAAACTCAGGCAGCTGTATAAAAACAGGGATTTCGGAAAATTCACTCAGAACGGAGAGGTTCCGGTCTGCTTTATTGCCAATAATCACACAACAGGCGGAAATTCTGGCAGCCCCGTAATCAATGCCGAAGGACACCTTATAGGCATCAACTTCGACAGAGCATGGGAAGGTGTTGCCAGCGATATGGCATTTAACCCTGATCAGAGCAGGAATATAAGTCTGGATATAAGGTTTGTCCTCTTTATTATTGATAAGTACGCAGAGGCAGATTATCTTTTAAAGGAGATGACTATTATAGAATGACCCAATAATATATCCTGAATTGAGATTCGGACCTATTGATTCTAAGGTAAATATGCCCGCTTAATTAAATCTTGACCGGGGAGATAGAATTTATGATATGCAATAGTTTACTGATATATTACTTTGTCAATGGCTTTATGTATATCTGATTTTCGAAAAGGTTTAACAATATATCCGTGACATCCTTCATTGAAACATCTGGCTTTTTCCTCAGGCAAAGTGTATGCGGTTTGAACTATTACCTTAGTATGTATGCCCTCTTCTCTAATAGCTTTCAAGCAGTCATAGCCTGACATTACGGGCATGTTTAGGTCGAGCAGGATCAGGTCGGGCACCTGTTGTCTGACAAGATTCATGAGAGTTAAGCCATTTTCCGCATATAGGATGTTGGCATTCACCTCTTCGAGTAACTGTTTTATATATAAATATGAATTAAAATCATCCTCCGCCACTACTATTGTTTTTCCTTTAAGGTCCAGGGGTGACTGTTCAGTTAGTTCCGGTTCCGGTTC
>Ga0172366_10000534_pt1 | contig 27749 bp, 26 predicted proteins | sample LakKivSesite69cm_FD_114533 | JGI IMG/M metagenome (GOLD analysis project Ga0172366, IMG submission 114533) | Sediment microbial communities from Lake Kivu, Rwanda - Sediment site 69cm | ecosystem: Environmental > Aquatic > Freshwater > Lake > Sediment | place: Rwanda: Western Province, Lake...
CTGGCCGCGGCCTCCCAGATGTACTCCGCTTCGCATAGGCTTGAGGACATGGCTTGCCTTCCGCCCTGCTCCTCCTGGGCCCTGCCGGGCTTATGCGTCCCCCACATGAAGATGCCGTGGGTTCCGGGGTAGGCACCGGTGGCAATGGTGGTCCAGTTGGTCGGCGTCCAGACAGGGTAGCATGGTAGGGCTTTCGCGAAAACGCCTTTGTCCATCAGCTTCTTGATATTCGGGAGAATGCCCTCCTTGGCGAACCTCAAAGTCAGCTTGGGGGACATGGCATCCAAGCCGATGACGATAGCTCTCCTTGCCATTCATACCACCTTGGTCGCGCGTTGTCGGTGGCAATAATAATCTAAGCTATGTCTATAGGGAGTCTAGGGCCGCGATCAGTTGATCAAAGGAGCGGATCACCGGAAAGAAATGCCCCCGATATGCCCCGTCCCTGTCGATCACGATCGAATGCATGCCGACCATCATCGCCCCCACTGCATCCGATCCGGGGCTGTCACCAACGTGGACCGATTCCTCGGCCTCCCCGCCTACCGCCGCAAGTGCGCAGATGAAGATCTCGGGCTCCGGCTTCCTGTGGCCCAGCGCTCTGGACGCGATGACGGCATCGAAGTACTGGCGGATGCCGATCTTCTTGCAGAACTCGATCAGAGCCGGGTCCCAGTTCGATATGATGCCCAGGCGAAATCCAAGGGCTTTCACTTCGTGCAGCATTGGGAGGACATCCGGGAAGAGCTGTATTGGGTTGAAGTCGTCCTCCACGAGCCTTCGTGCGATCTCGTCAACGGGGGACAGTCCGAGGTTTGCGATGGTTGCTCTGATCTTCGTCATGAAACGGGCGTTCACCTCGTCTATGTCTTGCTTGTACTGGGTTTCCGGGGGAACCATGGGGCGGGCTTTGTCGTAGGCCTCCAGCAAGGCCTCATTCGAGACATCGTATCCGAATTTCCTCAGCACCATTGCGTAGCCTATCTGCCGGTCGATCGGCCGGTGCACGAGGGTATCGCCCATGTCGAAGAAGATGTTCCTTATCCTAGTCATCTGAACTGATGGCGCCAGGCGAGCCCAGAAAAATATTCCCGGGATTCGGTGGCCCTTGCCGGATTCTTCGCCACAGACATATAAGAATCCGGAGAAGTCGTTCCCCGCATGATCAACACGGTGTTCTTCGACTTCGGGGGAACGCTCTTCTACGAGAAGAGGAAGGTGCCCGAGGACGAAACGTTGATGTCTGGCTACACCGCGCTAAGGGAAAAAGGACTTCAACTCACCTTTGAGGAGTTCAAGGAGATCTTCCAGACCGCGTTCAGGGAAAAAGATGCTGAGCTGGCGAAGGCGGGACTGGAGATCAGCCTGCGAGAGTTCAGCAGGGAAATCATGCCGAAGCTGGGACTAGAGCCGACGGACGAGGTAGTTGATGCCCACCTGTGGGGCCGCTTTCGACCGCACAGCGTGAATAACGAGATGTTTGACGACGTGCTGCCAACCCTGACGCAGCTTGATCCGAAATGTAAAATCGGCCTCATCTCGAACGCGCAGCCCCATGGAATTCTCTGGTGGTTGGACAAGAGCGGCATAGTGAGGCACTTCGACGAGATAATCATCTCGGGCGCCGTGGGCCTCTGCAAGCCCAATCGGAAGATCTTCGAGCTGGCGGCCGAGTCAATCTGCTCAGAACCCGAGGAGTGCATGATGGTTGGGGACGACCCGTGGGGAGATGCCAAGGGCTCCCATGCCGTTGGAATGACGGGCGTCCTGATCGACAGGGCGGGGAGGCTTAAACAGGCCATCCCGGATATCAGAATCGCTCATGACCTTCGGGAGATCCTCAGATGGGTGGGCTAGGTCGAGGACCCGGGGCGAGCACGCAGAACCGCGTTCACCGCCTGCATCGTTCTTCTCCCGTGTCCGCCCTCTCGCGCTGTACCATGATCGACTTCGGGTCAAGAAGCACCGGGCAGTTGTAGGACTTGCTGTAGAGCCAGTTGGCGCCACAGTGCTCGCAGCTGAAGAACCTCTTGTCGAAGTTCCCCGTCCAGTTCCGCGTTTTCAGGTCGACCTGGGCAAGGGCCTTTCCACATCTCAGGCATGAGGGCATCTAGGGTTCCAAAGTGATGCGAGGCAGCCCCTGCTTAAAAGGCTAGTTTGAACCCCCTCATGCTGTCAGTTGAAACACTAAAGAGGCGGCCGGTCGGGGCGAGCAACATGCAGCTGAACTACCGCATAAGCCTGTGGAACTACTTCCATTACCACGGCGTGGGAAGCTTGGAGAGAGTCATCGCTGGCATTCGAAACGCCGGGTATGGCGTGGAGATATGGCCGAACTGGTTCGACGAGCCGAACCTCTTCGATCCCCTGCATCGCAAGCGGCTCAAAATCCTGATAGGAGATATGCCCTCCAGCATCCATGGCTGTGGCCCGGATACCGTGGAACACCACCAGCAGCAGATCGACACCGCCGCCGAGACCGATAGCGATGTCATCGTGGTCCATGCCGATCACATGAAGCTGAAACCCCCGAGTCCCGACTTCGAGTTTGCACAGTCGATTCTGGACCTTGCACGCGAGCGGGGCATAGTTCTGGCGCTGGAGAACGGACCCCTGGGCACCCTCGCGACCGCGCTCGAGAACCTCAAGGGACTCGGCATCTGCCTCGACACAGGCCACGTGTACTTCACCCCCGATCCGCTGAAGGCATTCGTGGATCGGCTGAAACAGGACATATGCCACCTCCACATCCAGGAGAAACTGGGCGCCGCAGACCACTACGTCCCGGGGACAGGGGACGTCCCTTTGGATGACTGGATCTACCTGCTTGACAATCTCAAGGCGGTCAACTTCTCGGGAGCCGCGGTTCTTGAGATCCGGCCGAGGGATCCTCTCCTCAATGCACAAGATACCAAGCGGTTCTTCGACCGACTTCTTTCAGGCGGGACAGAACAACGCTCCTGAACAGGGTCTCAATGGGCACGGTTCCTGGTGCGTTCCTGGCCCGAGCCCCGCTGCCAGATCAGCTGAAAACGTCCTGTAGAGATCCATCTTTCCACGGTGACCCAAGATACCGGTACGCGCCAAGAGAGACGTGCAACCCGACCATGTAGGCGATCATGACTCTGAGAAGCATCTTCCATTCGTCAGATATCGGTGATAGCCATCGTCGTAGGTTGGACAGGAAGTGTGGTACATACTGTATCGATCCGGTCACGGCATACCCCGAATCGGGATTCCGAGGTTCAGTCCCAACGTGCTGATCAAGCTGACCGGAGATATCCCCATCATGCGGATATAGCCTCGATCTATGACAAGAGGTTTATATCTCAGGGAGCCAATACTGTTGCCAGCGGGATTGTCGGGCGTTTCAGAGCTTGAGTGCTCCTGCGGCAGGTGATCGCGTGAGAAAAGTGTGGATCTTTTCGGTATTCCTGATCATAGCTGGGCTTGCTGTGAGTCTCTTGTTCTCATACCAAGACCTTCTGAAGACGAGACGCGAAAGAGATCAGGTTTTGCTGGAGAGAGACCAATACAGAAACCAGTCAGAGCCGTTTAGAGAGCAGGGTCAAGCCATGTTCGAGGACATGCTGAGGTGGGGAAGGTTGGACGAAAGACTTTCGGAGTTGTATGGCCTGAAACACTACGTCGAAGTCGAATACGACTGGAATAACATCACCCGGGTTCCTTGGTATCTTTCGTTGCAGCATCTGGTCGATCTGATGGAGAAAGGGGAGGCGACCGTCATCATAAACAGGACTGACTGGCGAGTGCCGGCAATCCGAATCGTGAGTATGACCGATGAGATGGTCGATGGCGTGAGATAGCTTCGCCTGACGGATTCAGAGAATCAAGGACTCGTGTGGGGAAGAGGTATGGCGACGAAGAAGTGCGTCAAGTGCGGCTCCAACAACATCAAGCCCCACTGGGGCGCTTTCCCCGGGGTTTTGACGAAGTGGGAGTGCCATGACTGCGGGTATGTCGGTGTCCTCATCATAGAGGACGGAAAGCTCCCCTACACCAAGGATATGTTCAGTCGGCGACCCGGCAGAAAGTAGCGAGGCCCTAGAGTAGTAAACGTCCCCTATCCTATCTGAAGTACGGGCACGTCCTGCACATCTTCGGAGGCACCTTCCTGTCTATTTCCTGGGGGCAGTCCGGGAAGGTCCCCTGGCAGTTGGGGAATCCGCGTCGCTTTATCGACTGGAACTTCCTCTCCGTGGGGCTGATCGTTCTGGGACGTGTCTTCCTCTTGACGGTCATCTACGACCGGGTAGTCACTGGATCTTAAAAATCTCCCGAATGTGCGGCATTCCCGGGTCGTCCGCCGTGGTTGGACGAAGCGCGCGGCAAGCGCGAACGATGCTCTACCGATCCCACGAGCCATTAATAACCTCGACAGAACCCTCCTCACCTGCCTGCGCCCGCCTAGATCCTGCCATTGGTGGGATAGGGGGGATCTCAGTTGGCGGAGACTCAGAACCCGATACAGCTTAGCCGTCTGACCAAGACGTTCACGGTGAAGAAACCGCTTCAAGAGAAGGAACTTGGACTAGTCAATCTTGTCAAACGAACCGTCCTGAGGAAGAGAACAAAGGAGAAGCTCACCGCGGTCAACGAAGTCAGCTTCGAGGTGGAGAAAGGCGAGATCTTCGGGCTGCTTGGCCCAAATGGTGCAGGGAAGACCACCCTCGTCAAGACGCTGTGCACGCTCCTGTGGCCCAACTCCGGAACCGCCCTGATCAACGGATACGACATCCGTAAGCACCCAAGGGGGACACGAAAATCCCTGGGCACGGTCCTGGATATCCACATGGGGTGGTACGGACGTTTGTCCTGCCGGCAGAACCTCCTCTTCTATGGACAGCTCTTCGGCTTGAGATCAGGTGATCTGAACTCGAAAGCCAAGGAGGTCATGGAGGTAGTCGGGCTGTCCGAGAAGGCGGACGAGTGGCAACAGAAGCTGTCCACCGGGATGAAAAGGAAGCTGGATCTGGCGAGAGCCCTCCTTTCGGACCCCCCGATTCTGCTCTTGGATGAGCCGACATTGGGACTGGACGTCAAGTCAGCGCGGGATTTCAGGGGCATGGTGAGGGACCGTCTCTGCGGGGAAATGAGGAAGACAGTACTCTGGACCACGCACAACATGGAGGAGGCCAACAAGATCTGCGATCGAGTGGCCATCTTGCACAAGGGGAAGCTCCTTGCACTTGGGAAGCCGGAGACCATAAGGGAAATGGCCAAGACGGCGAACGTGGCTGTCGCAGAGGTCAACCGGGCGGACAAATCGGTGATACAGGCTGTGGAGAAGACGCCCGGGGTCAGGGCAGTCAGCTCAGCCGAGTCCAAGTCGTGGCCGGGCTTCCATACGCTGAGGATCGAAGTGGGGGAGAGGGACGCGGTATCTGGCATCTCGGCGGCGATCCTGTCCAGTGGCGCGAGTCTCTATTCTCTAACGATGGAGGAGGTCTCTTTGGAGGACGCGCTGATCTGGATGACTGAGGAAAAGCAAGAGAAGAAGGAGGACAGGAAATGAAGTCCACGGTTCTCCCGTTCTACCAGATGTACGCCTTCTTCAGGCGAGATGCGGTCAATACTTCGAGCTACAAGCTGAACTTCATCTTCTCGCTCGTCGGCATGTTCACGTGGGCCATCACGATGGGCGTCCTGGGCAAGCTCACCGGCCCGGCCCTGCAGCCATACATCACCCAATACGGTGCCCAGAACGCCGCGACGTTCATGTTGCTCGGAATGATGATCAGCCAATTCCTGCAGGTCAGTCAGCAGGCTCCGCTGTGGATAGCAAACCCGGGTCAACTGGAGAGGATAATTCTTACGCCATGCCCGATACCCGTGTTCGTTCTGGGTACGATGGGATGGGAGTACTTCTGGCATCTGCTTTCACTTGTCATCTTCATTGGGACCGGAGTTTTCTTTTTTGGGATGCGTCTGGTCACCGTGGACTGGGCTACCTTCGCGGTGGTTCTGATTATGGGCATATTGGCGATGTGGGGCTTTGGGATCATCAGCGCCGCCATCCAGCTGGTGACGAAGCGCTGGGATCCCTTGACTTGGATTCTGACATCTTTCTCCTTCATGATCTCGGGGATCTTCTACCCCCCGACCGCTCTGAACCAGGTCGATGCCTCGGGGACTCTGTTCAGCCTTGCATGGTTCCTGCCCCAGACCTACGTGTACCACATGGTCAGGCTGGCTTTCGGCGGATCCCATCTAGCCGATCCCACGATCCTGACGCCCCTTCTCAAGCTCTCCTGCATATCGATCGGACTTTTCGCCGTGGGATGGTTCGTCTTCAAGCTGTGTCTGAGGAGATGCCAGCTTGAGGGAAGCTTGGGCTGGGTGTGAGGACCCTCTCACCGGTTCACCCTAGACGCCGGGTCGTGATGGGAACTGGCATCCTTGGCATGCTTCCTTCAGGAGCTTCAGATCGGCGTCCGTGTGTGCGGTCGAGGTCCTTCCCTCTCCCGCGACAAAGAAGATGCCCCGGTTCGCCATCGCGATCTTGAACCAGTTCTGCAGATCCCTGTCGGTCTTATGGAAGAAATCCTTCGCCGATCTTAGGCTGGCATCCTCTTCGAATGTGAAGTGGGTTCTGAAAAGGGACTCGATGCCCGTGCAGGTCACATACCTTCGGTCGACTGCGAGGTTGGCTTCGATGTCTTGCCTTGCTCTCTGGCCAAGGTCCCCAATGCGACGATACAGCCCCCTGTGGGACGAAAGGTAGCGGAGCGTCTCGAGCCCGGCCCTCATGCTGATCGGGTTGCACGAGAAGGTTCCGCCCCCGATGCTCACCGCCCTGCCCTTCGGCAGCTTCGTGGAGTCGGAGATCTGCAGAACTTCCTCCCTCCCAACCACCGCCCCGATGGGCATTCCACCCCCAAGAATCTTGCCCAGGGCTGCCAGATCGGGGACCACACCGAAATATTCCTGCGCGCCCCCTAACGATAGCCTGAAACCTGTGATCACCTCGTCGAAGATCAGAAGACATCCAACTTCGTCGGCGGCCTCCCTCAGCGCCCGCAGGTAGTCGACATCGGCCGGGACGAAGCCGCCCGAGCCCAAGACGGGCTCGACTATGATGGCTGCTAGGTCACCCCTGTTCCCTCGAATCCGTGAAAGGCTGTGCTCGACATCGTTGAACGGAAGGGGGATGATGGTCGACAGCGCCTGATCAGAGAGTCCAAGGGACTCGGCCACGTCCAAGGGGTCGTGGATGTAGGCCAGAAGGTCGCTGTTGTACCCGTGCCAGCCGCCTTCGATCTTCGCCACCTTGTTCCTGCCCGTGAAGCCCCGCGCGAGGCGACAGGCATACATGGTTGCCTCCGCACCGGTGTTGCAGAACCTCACCATCTCCGCGCACGGGACCAGCTTGGCGACAAGCTCAGCGAGCTCGACCTCGAGTTCGTTAACGATCCCCCATTGGCACCCCAGCAGGATCTGTTCCCGGATGGCCTCTAGGATGGGTTGTGGCGTGTGGCCCAAGATCAGTGCGCCGTGTCCCATCCAGAAGTCGACGTACTCGTTGCCGTCCGCATCCCAGATCCTGGAGCCCTTTGCCTTGTTGACATAGAACGGGTGCGGAGGGAAGTATCGAATTGCGTGGCAGACGCCCCCCGGCATCAACTTGCCTGCCCGAGAGTACAGCCGGGCCGAGCCCCGAGTGCGACGGGCGTATTTCCCGGCTTCATCTGCAGCAGTACCATGTCCCATGCTATCATCTCCGTGTCTAGAGCAGCCTTGCGCTCCCCGCCAACTCTGGCGGTCTCTGCCTAATCGGGTTTGTCTTCCGCAAACGGAGGGGCAGGGAAAGGACCGTGGCCAACCCGGGCGGACTAGCCACGACTTCTTCGATGCTGTTGAGGACGCGGCCGACGGTTGCCAGATCGCCGTGCAGACCTCCATGGATTGTCAGCCTGGCCGGGGGTTCACCTTGTATCTCTACGGAGTCGCCTGGCTCTTGCGCCCCGACGCTCATCTCAAGGAAAAGCCGGATCCTTGCACCATCGGCGGTCCCCACCGCCTCTTGCCTTATGCCCCTGACCTGACCCTTGTGGATTCTGAAGTGAGATGTCTTCATCTCCTCATCTGCAACGACGGGGCTGATCTCCTGGCGGATCTCAGATAGCTGCCAATCCATTGCCTCCGCGATGAGCGCACAGGATTCGTACAGACCGATGTGTCCGATGAGTCCCTGCTTTGCCCTGTCCTCAAACTCGCCGGTCTCCATGCCAAGTCCGATCTTCCGCTGAAGGGGTTCCCTGCGCAAGGAGGCCTCCACGATCCTAGATGCCTGGACGGAGTCGACGCGCCTGCACGCCTTGCAGATGAACATTGGCAAGGCATCGAGCAGGAATCCCGGGTTCACACCCGTTCCGAGGACGGTGACGCCGCAGTCGCGGGCCATCGAGTCAATCTTGCGGGCAAGGTCAGGGTGTTTTAGGTAAGGGTAGGAGAGCTCCTCGCAGGTTGAGATGATGCTACACCCAGCCTCAACGAGCTCGGCAATCTGGGGAAAGACTTGGGAGAGTCTCGAGCCTGTCGAATGAAGGACCACGTCTGAAGTCTTGGCGGCGTCTGGGTCCAGTTTCTCCGAGATTACCACACCGGTTCCCTCTGGCCCGCCCACGGATGCGAGCTCCTTGCCGGCCTTTCTGGGGTCTTTGTCAACGGCAAACGCGATCCCGGTCCCGTGCTCCTTCAGCGAGTTGGCGATCGACGTTCCGATGGAACCCAAGCCATAGAGGCCCACAACTCTGGACATTGCAGCTCAGGGATGCATGGCTGCAAGTGAGATAAGAATTTTGCGAGCCGCGAAAGGGAACACCATCCAGGCCTTGAGGCCCCAAGGGTCATCTCAGTTAGAGCGAAGCGTAGCCTACCCAAGGAAATAGTGCCAGACGGCTCTTCCGATCAGCACGATCGCCGCCAACCACAGAAGGACGATGATGAAGGCTGCCAGCCAGTTCTTGCGTTTGCCCTCATCGTGCGGTGTGCTCGCTTTCTCCATGCACTCGGAGAGCACTTCCTTGGGAATCATCCTGATCGCTACCGAGACTCCGAGCGGCAGGAGGATCAGGTCGTCGAGATATCCGAGGACAGGGATGAAATCCGGGATGAGATCTATGGGGCTTGCAGCATACCCTATCAGTACGATGATCAGCAATTTCGCGCGCAGCGGTACCCTTGGGTCCCCGTACGCAAAGTAAAGGGCGTGCACATCGCGCTTGAGGTTCTTGGCTCTCTCCTTCAGGGAAGATACAAGGCCCATGCAGTCCCCTCGCGCGTCGGTTGGGTTGTACGCTTCGACAACTGATGAAGGTTTGATGCGGGCGGTCCCTATTCAGGCGCCGCGGTTGCGGACGTGTTGTCCTTGCCGGAATGGGGCTTTCTGCCCTCCGGGTGCCAACGCACGCCGAGCTTATCAAGCAACTCGGCGTACTCGTGTTCTGCAATCCAGGGCACTCCCAGGTACTTCCCCAGCTCCTCCTCGCTGAGCCCCAGGCGCCTTGCCTCCGCGACCGTGATGCTCATTGCCTCCATCTCAGTTGGGCGGTCGATGTACCGGTATCGCTCATCATAGAGGGGGAGGCCCTCCATGTGCTGTCTCACGTGCGTGAGCTCATGGACGAGGTCCAGGTAGATGTGGACCGAGCTGCCGTGCCTGAGGTAGTTCCGCCCGACGCTGATGTAGCCGTCTTCCTCCATCACCCTCATGTACTGTGGCGAAGGGCCGATCCTCACCCGCACATCCTCGAGGATCTCCCTTTTCCCCTTCAGGATGCGGTCGATGGCGGGGCATTCCTCGAATCCCTTGAAGACATCCAGAAGTCTGTGGCAACCGTCCTGTGCGTCTCGTCTTATCCTCAGCGGCTCCAATTCGAATGGATTCGGAGTTAACGAAGATATCTCTTTCCAGCCCTACGGATGCCAACGATCTTTCGCGAATGGAGTCTCGCGGGCCTACTATGTCCCGGACTTCGCGGTGACTTCGACCAAGGAGTATATGTCGACCTTGGGGATCTCAAAGGAGAGGACCGCCGCCCTCTGTTTGAAGGGGAGTTCAACCATCCCCTCATCGGGGGGACTGCAGATCCGGATACTCCCGGCTCTCCATCCATTCGGCAGCGGGAGCTTGACGGGGATGTGCGTGGCGGGCACGACCGGACCGGACTGTCCCCTTGCGCGGATGGGAAGGTTGTAGTTCACGGCGTGTAGCATCAGCGATATCGCGTCCCCCTGCGTCCGCGTGTAGGCATTGAACCTCAGCGTTTCCTCGCAGTCGGAGATCGCCACCTCGCCCGCTGCCTTTCGTACCTGGTCAACCAGCTTCCTTGTTCGATCTCGCCGTGGTTGCATCCTTGATTTCCCTATCAGTTCGAATACCTTGTTGATGTCGTTGACCTCGTCCTCGGTGTACATGAATAGCTCAAAGGGAGCGGGGCTGAGGATCTGTCCCAGGTCATCGGACTTGATGCACTTGCCCTTGCCATAGTCTGCCTGGCCAACGCCCGGGTAGACCTCGCTCCAGCTTTCGGCGGGGATCTGCTCGAGGATCGGCTTGGGCCTCTCCGTGCCCCGGTCGTCGGATTTACCGAGCTGCCCGATTGCGACAAGGGTGCCTCCTTGCTTCACGTACTCCAGCAAGTCGTTGGCCTGCGCGTCCGACAGGTTCTCGAGATCGCAAGCCACGATGGCCCTGTAGCGTCTGAGGTCATCCAATCGGAGGTTCCTCTCCACAATCAGGTCGAAGAGGACGTGCTTGGCCGTGAGTTCCTCTGCGATTCTGAATGCGTTCTCCAGATGGGATCTGGTTCCCCACGCCAGCTGTTCGTAGAAGAAGACCAGCCCCACGAAGGAATAGGGCAGCATGTCCGCGAAGAGCTCGGGGTGGCGGGAGAAGTGCGCCCGGAACTTGCGCCTGACCTCGGGGGAGGGATAGTGTCCTTGGATGAGACAGCCTCCGCCTCCGGCGGCCGCCTCAGCGATTCCGATGTGAACGCCGGAGGGGTCCTGCGCATGGTAGAGGAGGGTCCCGGCCCTCGCTGTGTGGGCAAATGCGTACTTGAACTGGAAGATGAAGTTGGACACGACCCCTTCCGCAAGCAGCCCGGGCTGGTGCATCTCCTCGTACATTATCACCGGGCACTCCCTGGCCCAGCTTGCGAAGACATGCGAGCAGCCGACCCGCCGCCAGACGCCGTCGACGTGCTGGAAGGGGCTCAGGTTTGGCAGCACGAAGAATGTGTCGCGGAACTTCCTTCCCTCGTTCCTCAGCTCCGCGAAGAGGCTTGCGGCCCTCTCGCCCCGAAACCTCACCGTCTCGACCCACAGGAGTCCCTCCCCTTCACGGCCCATGCGCACATCCTTGGGCGACTTGAAGCCAAACAGTTCCCTGATCTGCTTCCGCGTGTAGCGGGCTTCCAGGTAGTTGCTGAACAGTCGCCGACAGCAGGCCTTGGGACATCGAGTGGCATTGACGTCGGAGAACACCCCGTCGTACCCGACCTTGGCGATGTGGGCGATTGTGGTCCTCAAAAACCGGCGCCAGTCGGGGTCGTTCATGCAGGGCTCGTAGACGTACCCAGCGTCGAACTCCTTGACATTCAGGGGCCTCGGCTTTCCGTAGCACCACGTGATCGGGTCGCGCTTGGGCTTTGACCCGAAGCCGAACTCCTGGTACTTCTCCCAGTTGTCGTAGAATTCCCAGAAGCCCGTGCGTTTCTTGACATCCCCGAAGATGAACATCGAGCACACGTATGGTATGACCAGCCTTGCCCCCGCGTTGTGAAGCTGAGACACGTACTCCCGGAGGACGCCGATCCTGTCCCGTGCCTCCTGTGGGCTCAGCATTCTTCGGCTCCAGCAGTCTAACTGATCGGCAGGGCCGTACATGCTCTTGAACGGGACGTCGTGGCCCACATGCAGGAGTGCTGGCGGGGCGTCAGCAATCATCTTGATGTAGGACTCGTTGCCGACGTGGTTCGCCGAGTAGTCTATGTTGTACGTGAAAGGCACGGACGTTCTCCATTTCGGATCTTGATCGCTGGGTTCGGTCATCGCCAAACGAACACCGGACTACGCTCCACGACGCGCGGATAAAACGGTTTCGGGGGCGAAGGACAGACGGAATGGCGGGCCATGGCTCCTCATCAGGGCGGAGTTCAGTCGGCCAGCCCTCCGGCCTACACCAAGACCCGGAAATCCGAGTATTCCCCGGAGAACTGTAGCCACTCGATCTCGACGCTCGTGACCTTGGCTAACCTCGGTCCTTCGCGGCAGAAGTCGACCATCTTCTCGAGAGCATCCCTTGCGCCCTCGAATTCGCATTCCACTCGTCCGTCCCTGAGGTTGCGGACCCATCCCTTCAAGCCCAGGGAGGCCGCCTTCTCGCGGGTGAAGTACCTGAAGGAGACCCCCTGAACCCTTCCCGCCACCGCTATGTGGACTCTGGACTTCACAACCAATGCCGTGGGCAGCACATCTCCGGGGAAACTAATATAATGCTCGCTGCTCAGCCCGTCGCCGGGCTTGCGCAATGTCAAGACTGATGATCGGCGTTCTCACGCTCTGCTCGGTTCAGATGTTCCTGGCATCGTGTTTGTCGCTTGAGGAAGATGGCAACGCCACCAATCTCTCCATGGAGCAGAGGATCGCGGCGTTGGAGGAGAACCTTAGTCTGGCCCAAAGGCAGTTGGATATTGTTTTGAAGAGGACTGCCACCCTCTTTGATCGCCTAGAAGAGCTTGAGTACAAATTCGGGAAACTCCAGAACAATGTGACCTGGTTGATGGACTTCGCCGTTCCCTCGGCCCCTGCCGGGTTCAGGATTGAGAGCATCAGGAAGTCCCCCGACGGCAACTACACCGTGGTCCTTCGGTGGAGGAACGGCCCGGACTATGAGCGGATCAATCGCTTTGTGATCTGGAGGGCAAGGAAGGGCGAGGCAACCTACACCGACGCCGTCTACGTCAACCAGACTGGGAGACGGATCGTCAAGGCCGAGCTTACGGGCCTCTCAAAGGGGGAGGATATGGTGTTCAAGATCTTCGCCAAGAACGATGCGGGCCAGAGCAAGCCGACCTACTTGGAGGCGAAGATCCGTTCCAGTGCGCCGGTGCTGATGTGGTGGATCAAGATCATCGCGGGGGTTGCGCTCCTGATCATCGTGGGCGGACTATTGGCCTGGGTCGGCCTGAGGAGGGCCAGGCGGCAGGTCCGACAGTCCTGAAAGGCTTGAGCAAGTAGGTTTCCTTCATTCCCTCCCTTCGCGGCCCGTTGTCAGGGTTCCCTCTGTAGCAGCACGGTCCTGAATCTAGGAGTGCTGGGCGGGGCTGGTCCCTGGTCCCCCACGGAATACTTTTAAACCAAGGACGGGGAAGGCTGCAGGAATGGTTCGCTTGTCGGGGTTGAGTCGAAGCGAGTTCCGTCAGGCTTTTCCCGCGCGAATAGGCGGAAGCAAGCATGTTTGATGGATCTTCGACGGAGCAGGGCTCTGGATCTGCTCGGGATTCTGGAAAGACCTCCGATGTTCTCCTGCCTCCTCACGCAGAGTTAGAGCAGCGTTGGATGGTGTCATGCCTTCTCCGGCTTCCTGAGCCGACCTTTAGGCTTGCGATCCTTGCCAGTGGCGAGCCTTGAGTTAAAATCTGCAGGAGGTGACGCGATGGAAGAGACAGGAACAGCAGCACCGGCATCAGCACCAGTGAAGATAGGTGACCTCGGACCGCGGTCAAGGAACGTCAACGTCCTTTTCAAAGTCGTGAAGGCGGGCGATGTCAGGGAGGTTCACTCGAGGGATGGATCGGACCACACCGTAGCCGATATCTTGGTCGGTGATGACACGGGTTCCGTGTACATGGCCCTCTGGGATGAGAACATCTCCAAGGTTGAGGAAGGATCCGCCTACATGCTCAAGAACGGCTACACCTCACTCTTCAGGGGCAGCATCAGGCTCAACGTCGGGAGATATGGGGAGCTATCTGCCAGCGAAGAGGAGATGGGCGAGGTAAACGAGAGCAACAACATCTCGGACAGGACCTACCCGGACGAGAGAAGGCCCTACGGCGAAGGCTATGGCGGTGGAATGGGCCGAGGCCGGCCCAGAGGCGGCTACCGGGACAACAGGAGCCGGTGGAAGAACCGGTTCTAGGTCAAGGTAGACGGCAGGCGCTACGGGCCATTACCGGGGCCTCCACGATGGGGAGGGCTGTGGGTCCGCCCCTTCGTTACATCACTCGCGGGCATCGCTCATAGGAATGCCGGAATGACGGGTGGAAACGCATCGCTGCTTTGGCATCACCGGATGAGGCTCGGCGGGCATGCATGAGCCGATCACAATCAGGCCTTGGGCTGGGTGGCGCGAAATGAAGGCGGGGTTGACCTGCCTAGTCATCATGCTGATGTGTCTTCAAGCTTGCGCCTGCTCGCAGGGGCCAATGATTGGCAGGGATGACGTGTATAGTCTGCTGGAGGCGCTCGGGCCGAGGGCCTTCGACTACTTCCTTGCCTATGTGTCCAGCAAGCCGTATGATCCTGGCGGTTTCGCGTGGGGTTGGCAGTACCAGGCCAGGGCCTGCCTCCTGACGTATGAACTGACTCATCGGAGATGGTGGCTGGACTGGGCCCTGAACATCACCGACTACTTCGCCCGGTATTCCGACGTCAACGGCGATGGGGAGCCGGCGTGGGGGAACTACAACGAAACCTGGGGAAATTCGGCCTACGAATACAGGGAATATACGGTCTGGGACGGGGTCATAGGCCTGCCGATCATAGAGGCAGCCAAGGTGATCCGGTCGGATCCTGCTCTAAGCGCGGACAGCGCGCTCTCGGCAAAGGCGGATTCCTACGTGGACTTGATCACGCGTCTCATCGCTCGCCATCACAGATCATGGGCTCAAGTTAGTGAGGGGCAGGGCTACTACTGGGACGACCCGGACAAGGACGTGGGTCCGATCGTCAACCGGTTCGCGGCGCTGGGCCGGGTCGAGCTGACGCTTGGGGATGTGACCGGGAACCTCTCATACTACGACAGGCCTCACCAGATGGCAAACTACCTTCTTGCCAACATGGCGTACGATCAGGCAGACGACCTCTACACTTGGACATATACGATAGGGCAGGGAGGTGTGGAGGACATCAGCCACGGAGCGATAGAGCTCCAGTTCCTCCTGATGGCGAACGAACGGGGCTTGGTTGATGACCAGCACATGCGCCGCCTCTGCAACACGTTCCTGAAGAGGATCTGGCAGCTGCCGCGCCTCCTCGAGGGTAAGCACATACTGGCTATGCGAGTCAACGGTGATGATCCCTCTGGATCTGCAAACGACTACACGCTCATCTCCCGCTGCTGGGTTTTGCTGTCGCCGTTCGAGCCAATCATATACGATTGCCAGCGCACGGCCTTTGGTGTTCTACACGAGAGGTCAGGCCTGGGGGCATCCGGCGTGGTGATGCTTGCCCTGTCCCAGATAGCCCTCTCAGCGCGCGAGCTCGAAGGGGAGGGGGTGGACTTGGACACGCTGAAGGCCGTGGACCTACAGTTGCTTGAATCCATGATGCTGCAGGCGACTCAGCTTCTCAACGAGACCAAGGCCATGGGGGCCGATGCGCGCACGGCATCCCTGATGCTTGGGGAGGCGTCTGCTTACATCAACGAGGGTTCCCTCGCGAATGCCTCCATTCCCATCGCCCTAATGTGGAAGAGCTGGGACATGCTCGGCAGCATAATCAAGGTCGGCCAGGCCCTGCAGAAGTTGTCAGGTGATGTGGCGGAAGCCGAGGTAATCGGCGCAGACGTTTCTGGTCTGATGTTCAACCTTTCCTCGGTTCGGGCGGATTTCCGCCAGGCCGAAACCGACGCCGCCTTGGGTCGAGTCTCGGCCCACGTCAGCAATCTAAGCGTCGCTGTGCAGAGGGTCATAGCCCAAGCTCTGATCGAACAGGCGACCCAGGTGATCGCGATGGCAAAGGAGCTTGGCATCAACACGTCCAGGCACGAGCTCTTCCTGCAAAGGGCCAGGGAGGAGTTCCTCAAGGGCAACTATGGGCCCGCAAGGCTGTTCACCAACTACCCCTTGGACCTGAGAAGTCAACTGGCAGAGAGTGGGCCGTTTGTTGCATGCGTCCTTGCGATCATTGTGCCCTGCCTGGCTAGGAAGAACCCATGTCATTTTTATGGTGCACGCCCAAGCAAGGGGCGCAAGAGAGCGAGGGCCGAGTGGGAAGACAGAGGTTGATGGAATGGGCCTTTTCAGCAGGAAGAAGGCAGAGGGCGGCGAGATCGGCAGCGTACTGAAGAAGAAGTACAAGGCAAGGCATGCCTTTGACAAATTCAAGATGAAGGAAGCCTTCAATATTCTGGACGAGTGCGCAGCTTCCCTGCTCAAGCAAGGCGTGGAGACGAGGATCCTGGATGACTACATCGTTGATGTCGACGTGGATTTCCAGGGCAACGTCATCACGGTCTCCTATGACGAGGGCAGGGAGTTCTTCCGGAAGGGTGAAGACGGCAGCTACACAAGGATAGAGCCCGGGGCATAGGCCCCGGTCATCCGGCGCAACTGAATCTGGGCTTCCCAGTACGGGACTTCCATCCGGGCACGAACCTTGGGCATCTCCGAGGCCTAAGGGTTTGCGCCAAGGATCTCGGCAGCTTTGTCGTTGCAGTACTTCCTCGCTTCCTTCCTGGCCCCTTGGATGCTGTTGAAGTGCCTTCCTAGGAACGCCCACCCGCCGCCGCCCGCCTTGTTGACCGAGAAGAACAGCGATCCCTTCTGGATCGGCTTGCCTTCGATATGCACCTTCTCAGCCCAGACGTAGTCGACGCGTTCAAGGATCCCCCTTTTCTCGTGGAACTGCTCCTCGAGCAACCTGTTGAGTTTCATGCGAAGGCCCATACATCATGGCGTTCTGAAGTGAAAAATCTGCGGGGCCGGACCTCGAATGCGGGCTGCTCCGTAAACAGCGAGGGCTCGTCCCCAGGCCGGAAATGTACCTGGCGAGTAATCTGGAAAGGTCGGCGCGTTGCGCTCAGAACCGAGCCGCGCCGTTGCTAGGCCCCGTATCTTGACCTCAGAGTCCCCGGACCGTAGCTGTGCAGACGCTTCATCTTGATCAACGTGTACCCGAGAACCATGATCAGGATGAAGAATCCGAGGCTCAGAAGGATTCGCTTGATCTGGGACAAGGGCGAGCCCCATAGTGAACCTCGCGCAGTCTCTATTAAAGATCGTCCAACGCTCAGCATCGCCATTTGCGAGATCGGCAAGAGCTGCTGGCATAGCAGGGCCTGTGGCACAGCGGTCTGCTAGCCCGGGTACGCACCGTGTCTGAAGATGGCCTTCCACATGGCGAAGAAGTTCTCGGGCCTCACGTTTGGGCTGATGGTGTTGCTGGAGCTGATGATATGCCCGCCGCCGGGAGCCCAGAGGCTCAGGCACTCAATGGTCTCCCTCGCGACCTCGGCGGGACCCAGGAGCCCCAGCGTCCTTCCGCAGTCGACGTTGCCGTTCAGGCAGATCCTTTCGCCGAACTTCTCCTTCACCTCGGATCGGTCCATGGGCCCGGGTTCTATCTCCCGTGCTGCGTCCACCCCCGAGCCGATGAAGTAGTCTTGGGCTATTGGCATCAGGTTGCCATCGGACGCTATCATCGAGTAGGCGCCCTTCCTGTGGAACTCCTTGGATTCCCTCCGCATGAAGGGGAGGATGAACCGGTGGTACTTGTCCGGCGATATCATCGGCCCGTTCTTGTAGGCAAGGTCCCCCCCGATGCCGATTATGTCGCAGCCGGCGTCGATGGCTGCCTTCCCATACGCGATCGCCCTCTTGGCCTGGGCCTCCTCGAACTCCGTGATCAGGTCCGGCCGCTTGTGGAAGGCCTCAAGGAAGGTCGGAAGCCAGTCAGGGTGTGTGAGGAAGCAGTTCCAGGTTGGGAAGAGCAGGGCTACCTTCAGATCGCGTTTGAGCTTCCTGATCAAGGGCAGAAGGTCATGGAGTGCATCGGTGGCCCTCTCCTCAATCTCGGGCGTCCGCGACTGAAGGTCCCTCACCAGGGCCTCCAGATCATCCATGCCGTGCTTGATCCTCGCCCCGGTTTCCTCATCTATCTCGACGGTGAGCAGGTTCCCCTCAACGGTGAGGATCCGTTTTCCCCCGCCGTAGGTCCACTCGTGCTGGGACAGCAGCCTCGGCCTCTTTCCCGTCCTGCCTGGTAGAAGGTGCACGGAGACAAGGTCCGTCCTCAGCTTCTCGGCCAGATCGTAGACGTCGGCTTGAACCAGCCTTCGGACCTCGGCATGCCTGCCCCTAGACTGCAGTTCTAGGATCCTGTGGCTTCCGCCCATCCCGAGCAGCGATGGCCTCCCAAGCACGATGTCTGCCGTAGGCTGCGAAACCTCCTCGCCACCCCAGGGCACGCGATCAGGTTCCTCGTGCTGCATCTCCCGAATGACCCTTTCCCAGGGGCATAGCAACGTGGGCCCTCAGACGGAGGGAAAGGATCGACACATTTTAAATGAGTCTGCGTTCCACGTGGTCTCGCGTGAGCCACATGAAGCTGGGACTGGTAACCTACAACATGGCCAAGGACTGGAACCTTCAGACGATCATAGACAGGTGCAAGGAGACCGGCTTTGAGGGGGTCGAGCTGAGGACAACCCACGCCCACGGGGTAGAGGACACGCTCCCGGCCCCACAGCGGAAGAAGGTGCGGGAGATGTTCGACAGCTCGGGGATCAAGCTGGTGGGCCTGGGCACGGCCTTCGAGTACCATGCGGTCGACCCAAACGAGGTGAAGAGGAACATAGAGGGGACCAAGAGGTACGCCGTTCTTGCACGGGATGTCGGCGCCGAGGAAGTGAAAGTCAGGCCCAACGGGCTGCAGCTTGAGGCCGGGATCCCGGTGGAGAAGACACTTGAGCAGATCGGCCTGGCGCTGCGCGAGTGCGGCGAGTTCGCCAAGGACTACGGCGTGGAGATAAGGCTGGAGGTCCATGGCCGCGGGACGCAGGATCCGAAGTACATTCGCACCATAATGGATGCGGCCGACCACGAGAACGTCTTCGTCTGCTGGAATTCCAACAACCTCGAGGTGGTGAACGGGTCGATTGCGGCCAGTTTCAACCTTCTCAAGAAATGGATCAGGCAGGTGCACATGAGGGACCTGTACCTGGAGGAGTATCCATGGCGCGAGCTCTTCGCCCTTCTGAGGAAGGCCCGATTCGACGGCTATTGCCTTGCCGAGATCCCGGAAAGCCCCGATCCCGTCAGGGTCCTCCGGTACTACAGGGCTTTGTGGAAGGAGCTTTCCTCCCCGTGAGGGGACCCGGTGCGGTGCCGTTCGGATCCCGTGGGCCAGATCCTGCAGACTACTTCTTCCTGACCATCTCCAAGAAGACGGCTTCGCTTAGGGTTTTCACCCGGAGCCTCCTTGCCTTCTCAAGCTTGGATCCAGGGCTCTCACCCACGACCAGATAGTCCGTCGACTTGGTGATGCCCGAGGGAGTCCTTCCCCCAAGCTCTCGAACGAGCGCCTGGGCCGCCTCTCTGGACAGGGAACGCAGCGTCCCGGTGAAGACGAAGGACATTGCGCCCAGTTCCGATCTCCTGGGTTCGGGGGGCGGGGTCGGTTCGACCCCGGCGCGGGCAAGCTTGTCGAGCAGATCGATCGTTGTCTTCCTTGAGAAGAACTCGTGTATCGACTGGGCGGTCACCGGGCCGATCTCATGGACGGATGTCAAGTCGGACGGGCCGGCGTTGCGAAGGGCCTGGAGGGTTCTGAACTTCGCTGCGACCACGTGTGCCACGTGTTCCCCAACTCCCCCTATGCCGAGGCCGAAGAGCAGCTTGTCCAGGCGTGGTCTTCTGGCCCGGGCTATCTCCGAGATTAGGGAGGTCGCCAGTTTGCTGCCAATTCCGGGGAGGGCAACCAGGTCGGCGGGCCGCAAATAGAAGATATCGGCCGGATCACGCACCAGGCCGGCTTCCATGAGGCGGGCCACCGTCCTCTCCCCGAGACCCGAGATATCGAGGGCGTCGCGCCCCGCGAACCTGACTATCCTCTGGAAGGCCTGGGCCGGGCAGTCATATGAGGTGCAGTAGCGGGCCGCCTCCCCGGGCAGCCGGACGGCGTCCGACCCACATGCTGGACACTTGTCCGGCATGACGAACTCCCGCTCGCTGCCGGTGCGTGCCTCAACGTCGGGACCAACAACCTCCGGGATCACCTCCCCGGCCCTCTTGACCCTCACTAGGTCGCCTATCCTAAGGTCCTTCCTCTTGATCTCGTCCTCGTTGTGCAGGGTCGCCATGGACACGGTGGCGCCGGAGACGAAGACCGGGTCCAGAATCGCGAAGGGCGTCAGGACGCCCGTTGAGCCGACGCTGACCATGATGTCCTTTATGCGCGTAACGGCGATCTCCTCTGCGAACTTGTAGGCGACCGCCCACCGGGGGCTTCGCGAAACGGTGCCCAGGAACTCTTGGTCGGGGATTGAGTTCACCTTGGCGACTACCCCGTCGATCTCGTAATCCAGGTGCTCCCTCCTCTCCTGCCATTCGCGCTTGTAGGCGGCCACCTCCCCTATGTTTCGGCAGACCCTATTGTGTGGGTTCACCTTGAAGCCCCAGGATCCTAGGAGAGACAGCAGGTCGGAGTGCTTTGTCGCTCCCAGGGCCATGGGGGCAGCACAGCCGTAGACGAATATGCCCAACCTCCTCTCCGAGGTGACGGCGGGATCAAGCTGTCTGACCGATCCGGCAGCTGCGTTCCTGGGGCTGGAGAAAGGGACAGCCCCGGACGCTGCCCGGATCCTGTTGATGCCTTGGAACTCGCTCTTGGTCATGTAGACCTCGCCCCGGGCGTCCAAGCTCTCAGGAACCGCCTGTCCTCGAAGTCTGAGCGGGACGGCTCGCACGGTCCTCAGGTTGGAGGTCACGTCCTCCCCCGCGAATCCATCCCCCCTCGTCGATCCAACCGACAGTTCCCCCTTCGAATATATGAGAGAGACCGCCAGCCCGTCGATTTTCAGCTCGGCGTGGTACTCGAGATCTTGGTCCCGGGATAGCCCAAGAAGCCCCTTGACACGCTGATCGAACGCGAAAAGCTCCTCGTCGTTGAACACGTTTGCGAGGGAAAGCATCGGGACGGCATGCCCATGTCTGGGGAATGCCTCGGAGGCGGGGCCCCCAACCCGCCGTGTCGGGGAATTGGGGTCCAGGAGTTCGGGGTGCTCCTGCTCCAACTGCAATAGTTCCTGGAAGAGCCGGTCGTATTGGCTATCCGATATCGTCGGCGAGTCAAGGACGTAGTAGCGGTAGTTGTGCTCCTCGATCTCGGCTCGGAGCTTGATGAGGCGTTCCCGTATCTCCTCGGCCAAGACCGACCATCCCCGGTGCCCAGTCGTCTCCCGCCAATGCTATTAACTGCTTGATTGTTGATCCGAGCTTGATGGATGCCACCTGCCCGGTTCGGGGAGCAGGGGGCAATGAAACCTCAAATCAACCTCAAGCAAGCGGCGTCCGGCCCTAGCACAAAGTTTAAATCCCAAACTGGTAATCACTCGTCTTAATCCGAAATGAAGGATTTCGGAGGTCTATACTTGAATATAAAGCATTCGAAAAAGGGACTTTCAACGACCGTTGCTATCGGAGCCATTGTCCTAGTGATCATAATCGTGATTGCAGCGTGGTACCTTATGGCTCCAAAGCCGAAGGTCGAGGCTTTGATCATCGGAACGACAGACTCGGTTGAAACGAACATCGATCCAGTTGAGGCCTACGACTTCTTCGGATGGAACATTATCCAGATGACGGGTAGCGCCCTAGTGCGCGTCAAAGCAGGCGCTCCGAACGGCGCTAGCGAGAAGGACATAGAGCCGTCCCTGGCCGAGGATTGGTCGAAGAGCAGCGATGGGAAGACTTGGACATTCAACCTGAGAAAAGGGGTCAAGTACTCGGACGGAACGGAATTCAACGCCACCCACGTGAAGTACAGCATCGACAGGGGGATGAGTCTTGCTGTCCCAGAGGGTGCCTACGTCGGCATCGGGTTCAGTGACATCATCGAAAGCGTGGAGGTCACAGGCACCTACCAAGTGAAGTTCCATTTGAAGGCGGCATTCGGTCCCTTCCTACCGCTGATGGCGGCTGCGGTGCCACAGATCGTCAATCCGAAGTACGCGCCTTTCGACAGCACCGTCAACTACGTCGAGGGAGATGCGCGGGCAAGCTGCCCGAACGACCTCGGCCCCTACATCCTGACCAACTGGACGAGGGTGGCAGGAAAGGACTCAGAGATGAGGTTCGAAGCCAACCCCAACTTCTGGGAGAAGGGAGTACCGAAGACAAAGAAGATCGTAATCAAGTTCTATGCCGATGCCACCGGGCTGGCAACAGCTATTGATGCAGGCGACATCGATATAGCCTTCAGGCAACTGAAGGTGGCGGACATCGAGAGCTTCAAGACGAAAACGAACGTCAAGGTCTGGACGGGCCCGAGCATTTTCATACAGTACCTGGTCTTCCAAGAGAGGATAGAGCCCTTTGACGACGCACGCGTTAGGAGGGCCGTTGGCGCAGCTCTGAACAGGAGCACGCTGACGAAGACCGTGTTCCTGGGCCAAGCGTCGAACCTCTACAGCATGATTCCTGACGGGATGAGCTGGCATACTGATGCATACAAGACGTTGGGCGATGCCAACTACACGTTCACGAAGAACACGCTGAACGATGCGACCATATACGGAGGGCCGTATACCGAGACGAATAAGCTCGTGGTCGACCTATACTATGAAACCTCGGGACACTACCCGCAGAGCGCAGATCAAGCCACTGTCATAGAGTCATCGCTGGAAGCCAGCGGAGTGATAACGGTGAACATGCATGGGCTTGATTGGCCAGCCTACAGACAGAAGAGAGGAGAGGAAACCATGCCAGTCTACATCTACGGTTGGTACCCAGACTACGTCGATCCTGACAACTACGTCTACCCGTTCCTGCATTCGTCCGGCTCATCTTGGTTGCACAACAACTACAACAACACGAACATGGACAAGTTAGCCGAGGATGCTCGCTTTGCCACGGACGCAGCCACCAGGGAGAACCTGTACGGCCAAGTCCAGAAGCTCATGGTGCAGGACGCTCCGATAGTGTCGATGTTCCAAGGTTCCCAGTACGTGGTAACCAAGCCGAACGTCAAGGGTGTGTACCTAGACATATCCTATGTTTTCCGGCCTTGGCTGATATACGCCGAATAGGAAGCTTTATTTTCTCCTTTTTTCCCTTCTTTTTCTAACCTTGTCCTCCATCACGAGAGTAGATGGGATCTCTCCATGAGCCTGCGATCATATGTCATCACCAGGGTGTTGCTGACCATACCCATGATATTGCTGCTTCTGACGATCGTTTTCCTCATCGTTCGGGTCTTGCCCGGTGACCCCGTCTTGCTCCATTTCGAGAAACATGCTGACCCAGAAGACGTCCAGAGGCTGAGGCACAACCTGGGCCTCGACAAGCCCTTGTACGCACAATATGCCGACTATTTGATCGGCATTGTTCACGGGGACTTTGGCAAGTCGATGCAGGATTTCTCTTCGATTGGACAACAGATATTCTCTGCGTTTCCGGCAACGCTCGAGCTCGCAATCTACTCGATAATAGTCGCAGTGACGGTCGGGATACTGCTGGGGGTGACAGCATCTCGTTCCTACGGATCGTTTGAGGACCACGCGATAAGGGCCTTCGGCACAGTCGCCTATGCCATCCCAGTGTTCTTCCTAGGCATGATCTTCCAGTTGATTTTCGGCGTCGGCCTCCACTGGTTCCGGACGGGCGGGCGTATCCAACCGACCCTGGAGCCACATGGGTTGATAGTCCACCTCAGTCGACCTTCTGGCGGTTTCGGCTCAGTCCTACTCTTCTGGTGCCCCGTTGGGCTCTTGGCGCTGGCTGCATGCCTCGGGGTGCTAAGAAGGAAAGGGGTGAAGCTTTGGCCGAAAGGCCTGTGTATCTCCGTTTCAGTCCTCCTAGCCAGTTGGCTTATACTCTCTTCGCTGGCTTGGCACTTCGCATCCGTGGGTCGTTTCCGCTTGGCGACGGGGCTGTACACAATCGACAGCATCCTGGAGGGGAACGTGGTGAAGTTGGTTGAGAGCTTGAAGGGCCTGGTACTTCCTTGCCTGACACTGGGCCTGGTCCTCTGCGGCATATTCATCAGGCTGACTAGGAGCAATATGCTTGAAACCCTTCGACTCGACTACGTTGCGGCCGCAAGAGCGCGGGGACTGAGGGAGAGCACCGTTGTTTATGGCTATGCGCTCAGGAACGCCTTCCTGCCGGTCCTGACCATGATGGGACTTCAGTTTGCTGCCCTTCTTGGCGGGGCTATCCTGACGGAGACCACCTTCTCCTGGCCGGGGCTGGGCAGGTACCTGGTCGACAGGATCAACTTCAGAGACTACACCGCAATCCAGGGGGCCGTAATCCTGTTTGGCTTGATGGTGGCCCTGGTCAGCCTCGTGGTGGACGTCCTGTACGCATACCTTGATCCAAGGATACGACTGTAGGAGGGAGTGGCAGAGTTGGCAGCTGTGCGTTCTATGCTCGGGAAGTTCCTGCCGGGAATCTCTTCCCTGGCCCGGGGAGGTTCAGCCGGGCGGATAGTCCTCGTCGGAGCGGCGATAGTCTCATCCATAATCCTGATGACCCTGTTTTCACCTTGGCTCTCGCCGCACGACCCGGTGGCCATAAACGTTGGGCCGGTGGCCTCTCCCCCTAGCAGACGGTTTCCCTTGGGCACGAACCACCTGGGCCAAGACATGCTGAGCAGGGTCATTAGCGGTGGCGGAGTCATGTTGCAGGTTGCGATTCTATCGGCGTTCTTCTGTCTGATCGTGGGAGTGCCCATAGCCCTTCTTGCATCCTATTCAGGGGGCTACGTAGACAAGATCGTCTCACTGGTCATGGACAGCTTCTACGCCTTTCCAGGGCTGGTTCTCGCCATAGCCATAGCGGCCATGCTTGGAAGAGGAGTCATCAACATGGCCCTTTCCATCGCCGTGGTCTACGTTCCATCCTATTTCAGGGTAGTTCGAAGCCAGGTTCTGACCATTAGGGAACTGCCGTATGCTGAGGCTGCCAAGGCAATTGGCGCAAGAGGACGGACGATACTCCTGCGATATGTGCTGCCGAACCTAGTTGCGTCGATAGTGATAATTGCCACGGTCAATTTCGCAGACGCAATCCTCACGGCCGCGGGCTTGACGTTCGTTGGCCTAGGGGTTGAGAAGTCGATCCCGGACTGGGGCTGGGATCTGACCGACGGAAGGGGCCTCCTTCTGAGTGGATCCTGGTGGGTCATAACATTCCCGGGGATCATGATAGTCCTGTTGGCATTGGGGTTCACTCTTCTGGGGGAAGGGCTGAGCGAGCTTCTCAATCCAAGGCTTGAACACTGATGTGAACGCATTGCCTCTGTTGAAAGTTGACTCACTGACCGTGGAGTACCGGACGAGAAGGGGAAACGTCCGGGCAGTCGACAACGTGTCCTTTGCGTTGGAGAAGGGCGAAACCCTGGGAGTGGTGGGCGAATCCGGTTCCGGGAAGTCGACGCTCGGACTTTCCACAATCCGCCTCGTCCCCTATCCCGGGGTCATCGTCGCAGGGCGCATAGCCATCGACGGAATGGATATCCTGGGTCTTCCCGAGAAGGAGATGCGCTCGATCAGAGGGAAAAAGGTTGCCTACGTGTTCCAGGATCCCATGACATCACTGAATCCGGTGAAGAAGGTGGGCGCGCACTTCGTTGAGCTTGTTAGAACCCATGATCCCAAGCTCAGCGAAGAAGAAGCGCTTGAACTTGCGAAGAGGGCACTTAGCGATGTCGGCATATCGGCCGAGCGGGTCAACGACTACCCCCACGAGTTCAGCGGCGGCATGCGGCAACGCATCATGATCGCCCTGGCAATTGGGCTAAATCCGGATCTCGTGATCGCGGATGAGCCCACGACGGCGCTTGATGTCATAGTGCAGGCCAAGATACTCGATCTGCTGGGAAACCTGCGGGACAAGTTTGGGATGGCGCTTGTGCTCGTCACTCACGACCTTAGCATTGTGCTGGAAAGGTGCGACAGAGTCATGGTCATGTATGCTGGGAACATGGTCGAGTACGCGGGCGCATTCGAGTTGCACAGGAATCCGGTTCACCCCTACACGCAGGGGCTTCTCCAGAGCATACCCAATGTGGAACTTGACGAGCAGACACTGAAGGCGATCGGCGGTTCTCCGCCGAATCTACTTAACCTGCCCAGCGGATGCCCATTCTGGCCCCGTTGCTTCTGCGCACAGGAAAGGTGCCGCCGTGACCAGCCGTCGCTGGTCGAGGTCGCAAAGGGGCATTTCGTTCGATGCTTCAAGGAGGCGTATAGCGCTGGCCACAATCGCAAGAGTTGAAGACCTCAGCAAGTACTTCCCCATCGAGAAGAGCTTCCTTGAGAAACTCTTCACAAAGGAGACGGAGTTCCTCAAGGCAGTCGACGGCGTCAGTTTCTCCATTGAGAGGGGAGAGGTCTTCACCTTGGCCGGGGAAAGCGGTTGCGGCAAGACCACGACTGGCAGGCTCCTGGTAGGGTTGCTGGAGCCCACCGGGGGGAGGATCTTCTTCGACGAAAGGGAGATCACGCACCTCAAGGGCGAGGAGCTGAGGTTGCTGAGGAGGAAGATGCAGATCGTCTTCCAGGATCCCTACGCCTCATTCAACCCCAGGATGAGGATCGGCACGGCGGTGGGCCATCCTCTCGAGATCCACAACCTCGCCACGGGCGAGGAGAAGAGGGGCAAGGTTAGGGAGATCTTCGAGAAGGTGGGCCTGTCGCCGGCGGAGCAGTTCATCGATCTGTACCCCCACCAGCTCAGCGGCGGCCAACGGCAACGCGCAGCCCTAGCAAGGTCGATCATCACGCAGCCGGAGTTCGTCGTGGCGGATGAGCCGGTCTCGATGATAGATGTCTCGCTGCGGACGACCCTCATCGACCTGATGCTCAACCTGCGTAAGGAGCTGGGCCTGACCTACGTCTTCATCACCCACGACCTGGCCGTGGCCAAGCACATATCGGACAGGATAGCCGTAATGTACCTGGGCAAGGTGATAGAGCTCGGAGGCAAGGTTGAGATCTTTTCAAATCCCCTGCACCCCTACACCCAGGCCCTGCTGTCCGCGATCCCCGTGCCCGATCCGCAGCGAAAGAGGAGGCCGACGGAGCTGAAGGGGGAGGTCCCATCCGCCATCAACATACCTCCGGGCTGCAGGTTCCATCCGCGTTGCCCGAAGGCCTTCGGCAAGTGCCCCCTAGAGGTTCCGGTGCCGAGAGAGGTCGGGAAGGGCCATCAGGTTGCCTGTCATCTCTACTAGGCTATCGGCGTGGTTGGCCTTGCCGTACAGCCTCGAGAGTATACGGATGGTCGGCCTATTCGCCTACCGAGCGTTCTGGGGTCGGCTCAGAGCAGGGCAAAGAGCGTGATCCCGAAGAGGATCCCAACGATTACCCCAACGACAACCGTTACCACAATCGCGACTATCCCGATGAGGAGGGCCTTGAGCCACCCGGTCTTGAAGAACGACTTGATCAGGTACAGCCATGCTAGAAGCGCGATGACCCACCCGATTACGGGGAGCAGCACCGAAAGCACGAACCCTATCAGGGTGCCCAGAAATGCGATTGCGACGGCCCC
>Ga0172366_10000536_pt1 | contig 27685 bp, 31 predicted proteins | sample LakKivSesite69cm_FD_114533 | JGI IMG/M metagenome (GOLD analysis project Ga0172366, IMG submission 114533) | Sediment microbial communities from Lake Kivu, Rwanda - Sediment site 69cm | ecosystem: Environmental > Aquatic > Freshwater > Lake > Sediment | place: Rwanda: Western Province, Lake...
GCCAAAGGTGCCGGGGCAGGAACCACGGTCGAGGGCATCCTCATCGCAGCGGGCGTGAACGTGGCGACGCCACCCCCGTCTGCCCCTAACCTCGCTGCGGTCTACAACGCCGGAACCTTGGCGGCCCACCAGACCATGGCCATGACCGACGCGCGGGGCGGCGGCCTTGTGCTCGACGGAACCAGCGGGTCATTCACGGGCGCCAACGTTCTGCGGGTCCGCACCGCTGCGGGAGACGTTGTCGTTGCCCGCGCGTCCGGGTTCGTGGGCCTCAACGTCGTCCCGGATAGACAGCTCCACTTGTACAGCACGGATCCCACGATCCGCCTCTCCCGAGACAACGGCTCTACTACCTCAACCGTGGACATCCGAAACACGTCCGACGCTTTGGAGTTCTACTCAGCCAACTACGACCTCGTCATGGGTCGGCTTCGCCAGTTCAACGGCGCATTCTACGCAGCGGGCGGATTGATTCCTTCCAACGGTAACATCGAGGCTGCGGAGCACACCATCACGTTTGGGGATGGGTCTGCTCAGGTATTTGCACCAGCAAACTGTGCACGCTTGCGGTTCAACCTTGGTGCGAATCGCATGGAAATCTCCATAAACGGAAACGCATACGTAGGCATCGACACAAGCCCGTAGTTTCGCGTGCACTACACAGGGCTTCTGGGTACAATCCGACCCGGAGGTCACATGTCCGAACACAAAATTCCCCTGGTACTCTCAACTGACGAACGCAAAAAGCTGACGCTCATTTGCATAACAGCGATCAGCACCACGTCGCGCTTGCAGCGAAAGTGGTTCGATGAAGTCTTTGTTCAGTTGCAGCTCGACGGGTACGAGCACGAACTGCAAACACGAAGCGTGATTCTGCCCGATCCCACCAACGACGACACGCCTGAATCGTTTGAGTTGAACCTGGATGCCGCGAAGTTCTTGGTCAACGCACTGGAGAACGCTGAAATTCGCGGGTCGTACTCACGGGCTGCACTGCGCATCTCGACGCGACTCCGTGAAGCCCTGCCAACCTAAGCAACAAAGCTCGCGCGAATCCGCTTGTAGATTTTGTTCCAGTCGAATTTCGGAACTTCGCGCAGAGCGCCCGGGTCCCAACCCCCGTTCTTGTCCCAACGCTCAAGCGGCTCGATGTCCTCGTGCCCAACCAAGCGGGGGGACGGGAACGTGGCGTCAATGAAGGTCTTCATGAACCCGTGTCGAGTTGCGATGTCACAGATCAATGCACCGCATTTGTCGTACTGTTGGGGCGTGAACGTCGCTGTGCTTTCAGGCACCAGCTCAATGCCGATGTAACACGCATTGGGGGACGACGTAGGGTACAGGTCGGTTGGTGTTTTCCTCCCGGCCCACTTCGCCTTCCATCGGGCGAGGGCTGTCGGGGGAACCTTTCCGGTCCACGCGCCCGAAGTGTAAAGCACCCGCTGCTCGTTGGGCACGCCTGCATGCCAGGCCATTTCGATCTCATCTGCAATTTGGAGAATGGTGCCGTCGTGGCCAATCACGTAATGGGCGAAGCTCGCACCCTTCCGGGTGTAGATCCTCTCGGCGGCCTTCAAAGGTGACACACCCCATTCCTTGGCTTTGTCGAGAACCCCGCGCCCGGCAGTGTGCACCATCACGCCAAACGCCTTTACGTCCGGGCGGTTACGCACGTCCTGGGGCTGTTGGGTCATGACGGCGAGGGAGGATTGTGTTCGCATGTACTACAGACTATCGCGGTTTTTCCCAAACTGATATGGTATTTCCTCTCTCAAGGAGTTTTCACAATGCGAAAGATCCTCAGTCTATGTCTGCTGGTTTGTGCTTTGGCCTTGGTAACACCCGCGAAGAACGCGGTTGCCGCCGATACTGTGCCCGTCGCAACTCAGGTTTTTGCCCTGGGTGTTGCCGAAGGAATCTCGGCTGCGCCGTCTGATCCGATGGACGGTGTGAAGCTGCCGGTTCCCGTCCCCGAGGACGACGCCCTACATGGCTTGCTCGTCAACGCAGTGAAGAGCGCACAGGAGGGGAACTGGAAGCTGATGATTTCAGCCGTGCTGTTCCTGCTCATGTTCGTGGTGCGAAAGGTGAAGCTCCCGTTCCTTCAAGGCGACCGCGGCGGTGCCATCTCCGTCATGCTCTTGGCCTTGTTGGGCGCGTTTGGTTCAGCCTTGGCAAGCGGTGCCCCCATTTCCTTGGGGCTCGTCACCGGGGCGGTCACCATCGCGTTCACGGCTGTCGGCGGGTACACGTGGGTGAAGCGCGTCTGGAAGCCCAATGACAAGAAGGCGCCCACCGCGTGAACACGCTCAAGCCCAGGCTCAAGCAATGGTTGAAGATCGCAGGGATCGTTCTGGTCCTTGCGGTCGTCTTCGTGCTGTGGATTCTGTTGCGGCCCACACGAAAAAAGAAGGCAGTGGACGCCAAGAGCGAAGGGCTCGATGCTGTCATCGAAACCCTCCGCGCCGAGGTGACTGCGGCCAACAACGAGGCTGCGATCGCAATCAATGCGGCCCAGCGTGAGGACGCAACCCTCAAGACCAATCTGACTGAGGTCGTGCAAATCAAAGACGGTGCGCGCCGACGTCAGCGTCTGATTGAACTGCGAGAAGGAATCCAATGAAACAACTGCGGGTGACAGGAGCACTTCTGCTGGCCGTGATTGGGTGTGCCCCACAGGTCGCAGAGGTCAGACCCAAACGGGTGTCGCTTCTACCACCCGCTGTTGACGTGGATGCACTGTTGCCCCCGGTCGCAGTGCCCACGGTTCCGGTGGAATCGCTGTCGCACTTCCGGTCTGTCCCTGTCGATGAGGGTGCGGAGCTGTGTTACGGCAAGGCATCGGAGCCTGCCAAGCGGGTGTGCACAGCGGTTGAGCCCGGTATCCTCGTGAGCGAACAGACCTACGCCCAGAGCATGGTCGCGGAATCGGAAGCCAAGCGGTACAAGCAAGAGGTCGCGACGCTTCGGAAGCTGCGGCTCACTGAGGTGGCCGCAGTTCTGCAAGCGGAGACGGCATACCAAGACACGGTTGCCGAACTTCAAACGGAAAACGCTCGGCTGCGGGAACCCACGTGGTGGGCGCAACATAGTTTTGAGGTGGGGTTGATGGGGGGAATCGTTGTGACAATCGCAGCGATCGCCGCCGCTTCTGCGGCAACGGACTGAACCCAAGAACCTTTTGGCTGTAGGGTGACGGGCGGCACTTAGGGTAGCCCGCGTACACCGACAACCATTTGTTGGGGTCATTCGTACCACACCGTTTTCGGTAGTAATTCATGATGCGTTTGGCGCACTCGAAGTGGTGTCGTGTGTTGCCTAGTAAGTCGAGCTTCGGGCAGACGAACGTGGCGACGCCTTTCGGGTTGAGTCCCATGTACCCGACGCTGCCGACGGAGCTGCGCGCGTCAATGTGGAACCCGGATTCTCGGAACATGATTCGAGTGGCAAGCTCGGCATCCTCCTGGAAAATCTCCACAACAAGCTCGGCCAGCACAGGTGCTTCGCGGAGATGTCGGCAATAGGGGGCCTTGGGCTGCATGTCGCATCCGGTGAGGGCGAACATGAGCGCGAGAATCACTTCACTCATGGCGGCAAAAACTGGATGGCGCGAGGACGCATGCCTTCGTCCTGCTTCAACTCGACGCGCAGCTGTCGGCCCACCAGTTGGGTAAGGGCGATGCTGTCGAATGGGGACCCGGTGTATTGGGTCGCCTCGGTGAACGCCTGCCACCTTGCGATCAGGCGTGTGTTCATGGTGCGAGGAACGATGATCCATTCCTCGAACGGGCGCACTTGCGACGTGGGTTGCATGCCCACACGGACTTTGAAGTTGTTGCCGTCGCACGCATTGGGTGCGTTCTCAATCACGGAGACCCGGTTGATCTGGACCTGCACGATGTCACCCACGCGGCGGGACAGGTTCTTCCGGGCCTTGGCCAAGTCGAAGACCAGCGCGTAGGACCCACGGTCGTGGTAGTGCCCCCCGATCGGAATGGACAGAAGCGTCTCAGTGATCTGCTCGTCGGACCAGCCATAAAGCAAAGCGGTCTGCATGAAACCCAGGCACATTTCGGACCGGGAGCCCTTGGACCGGGGCGCGGTGTACCGCTGCCAGAGGTCTTCCCGCATGGGCCGGGCGCCGCGGTTGAGGGTTTCAAGTGAGTTCCCTTCGACGGGCTCGGGCGTCACCTTCAACTCCGGCCAGAGCGCGGAGACGTGGGCCGACAACTCGTTCAGGGTGTACCGGCGATCGGAGTGGAGCCAGGGTGTGTAGACTTCGGAGATGGTGGGCTGCTGCTTCCAGTAGACGGTGCCCGGGATGCGGAGCACACGGGCCGGGTCGTGAACCGCATCGGACTTCACCGCGAGCTGGAGTCGCTGGATGATTTCCTGGTTCTTGTGGATGGCGGGCTCGAACTCTTTGAGGAACCAGTACAGGTGCACGCCACGTGCGGTGCGCACACAAGCTGATGGCGGGGCGCCGTGCTCAGCAAGGCGCGCGACGTGCGGCCATGCAACGTCCGGGGCGTCGAGGTCAGCGATCGCGGCGACATAGGCCGGGACATTTTCGTTCCGGCCTCTCTTGTCATTGCGCGGGTTGACGCCAAAGAAGGCGTCGTACCCCTGCTTGTTCTGCGTCGCCATCCAGTCGAAGGCGTAATACGCAAACTTCTGCGTGAGTGGTAACGGAAAGAAGTACGATTTGGACTGCTGTCCCGGCTGCAACATTCGGATTTCTCCCCAACCCTTATGCGAACCCCACAATGCCTCGAATAGTTTAACAGCCGGATTCTCCACTTTGTCCCTCCCTAAGCCGCAGCGTTTTGAGATTTGAAGTACGCAGTCAATTCGGGAATCTCAGTTTTGCCGATGGCTTCCTTGCCCCAACGTGTCCACTCTTTTGAGGACTCCATTGGTTCGGCGCGGGCGAACAGCTCCAGGTATTTCCCCGGGCTCTTCTGCGCGATCACGTTGTAGCTGATGTCCGGCTTGCGGGAGTGCCCGACCCACGGTGCCTGGAAGACTTCACCCTCTTCGTGGAACTCAGACAGGAACCAGTTGCGCACGTTCTGCGGTTTGTTGGTCGGCATGTTCCCACGGGTGGCGAACAGGATGTGCTCGGTGTCCCCACGGAAGTAGTTGCCCACGCCCATTCGTCCGGTCTTCAACCACGTAATGACGGTCTTGGGCTCGAAGCCCCAGGCCCGCGCCACGGTGGCAGCGTGTCCTTCGAGAAGGAAGTGGTTGGTCGTCCACAGGTACAAGTGGGCCTTGTCCGCAGCCAACGACTCGACCGGCATGCCGACGATCTGGTCGAGATCCATCGGTTCGTACTTATCCCCAACTGCACCTTTTGCGGCTTGATTGCCGTACTTCCACGGTGGGTCTGCCACGATGGTGGTGAATTTGGTGGAGGGTGGAAGCACGAGTTCTTTGAGGGGCGACGTGTTCGGAAGCAACAAGACGCGGCCAGTCGCATCGTTCGCGACACCGGGCAGCTTGTGAAGATGCAACAACCCATCGGCATGTAGCAAGGCGAAACCGACAACACCGCGAAAGGTGACTTGGTAGTCCACAGCGTACCCAAAAACTTGGGCGGGGTGGGGCTTGTCGAGGTCCCCATAAAGGTCGGTCAGGAAGGAAGCGTTGTCGTCCCAAAGTTTCTCAGCAATCTCGTCGGTCGTCATCGTGCGTCAGCTTTCTTGGTCGGAGGTGGAATGCGCGCCAGCAAGCTCTTTGCTGGCTATGGTTGTTACTCAACGACGTGTTGGTTTCTTCGCCATGGAGGTGTGTCATGCCGCTGTTGGGAGGCGAGTTCGTCCGCGCGTTGCAACGTCGCGGAGTACACATCCTTGAACACAGTCAAGGGATCCTGGGTTGCGTCGATCACCTTCCAGTGTCGCGGGTTTCGCGATGCCCACATGGCGCAGTAGTTGGCCCTGGCCTCGGACATGAGGTTGGCGTTGCGTTCATACGAGTCGCGCTTTTCTGGTCGGCGCGCGGAGGCAGTGATTGACGGGGCGTCCAACAAAAAGTTCAACTCCGCTTGCGGAAGAGCTTTGTGGATTTCCTCCAAAAACGTTTCATCGAGCCCGAAGACGCTTCCGTACACGAACCCGGATTGCCACCAGCGATCCGCGATACAAAGCACCTCGGGGTCTTTTGCGAATGCGCGGATCTCTTCTGCCACGGTGTAGCGATCGACGGTCATCATGGCTTGGAAGGCAAGGGGTTGTTCTTGCGCCTCTCCGGTTTCCAACCACTGCTTGAGCACACGTCCCAAGTCCGTAGCGTATTGCGGAAAGCTGAACAATCGTGCGCCCTTCGGAAAGGACTTTGATCCTTCGTGTACCACGCGTTTCAGTGTTTGCACCAACGTGTTCTTGCCAACAGCGTCGCCGCCTTCGATAACGATGAACATGTCTTAAACCTTGTCCCAGTTCGTGTTGATGTCTGGTTCCGCGACGAGCTTGACTGGGCCAGCCGGGCCGGGAACTTCGTGAGTCATGAACTCACACATTCGTTTGGCGATGTAGTCCGCATCTTTCGTTGCACACTCCACGACGATTTGATCGTGAACCGTGAGGATGATATGGGCTGATGTTGGAAATTCGGTTCGCAGGAAATTGTCCACTGCCAACATCGAAATGTTCTGGTAGTCACCCGCAGCAAACTGCGTTGGGTTGTTGGCAGCAACCGTTGGTTCTACGGGTTTGACGTTGTAGTACCGGCGCCGACCCAGCGGTGGAATCTCCACGTACTCTTCGGCGTTTGCAGCGTTGTGTTGTGCTTCACACCACGCAGCAATCTCCGGGCATGCACGGTCAAACTCATTCGCGATCTTGGTGATGAACCCGGGGGTCAGCGTAGCCCGCACAGCCGCTGGCGTGTTGGGGTCGTCCTTGAGGTTGTCGCAAATGGTCTTCGGAGATGCGCGGTAGTTTCGAGCGTAGACGACGCGCTTTGCGATGTCGCGCAAGTCCTTGCGTTGACGAGACTTGAGGTCCAGCTTCGTGAACGTTGCACCGAACACGTCAGCGCAAACCTCGGAGTGAATGTCCCGCGTGGGGTCGTTGAAGGCGTCGATGAGTTTCTTGCACCCCGCGCGTGCCGCGATGATGCGGTACTCGACCTGCGAAAAGTCGGCGCCCACCAGGGTGCGACCCTCGGTTGTTTGCACGATCGCACGCAACCACTTTGGCCAGTTCTGAAAATTGGGCTGCTCGCTCGACCAACGTGACCCGATGGTGCCCGTGGATTTCCAGTGCACGTGCAACCGGTTGTTCTCGTCCACAAGGTCAGGGAGCTTGATGACGAAGGTCGAGAGCTGCTTGGCATACTCGTCGAATTTCACGAGTGCGCGCACAACCGGGTGTTCCAGGTACGGGATCAATGCCTTGATTCCGGTCTGAGGCGTCGCGGTCTTCTCCGTGTAGAACTGGACGGGATACCCCAGCCTGTCGTACAGAAGCTGCTGTCGATGGTCGCTGGCCCGGGGGTTGAAGTCTGGCCAGCTCATCTGCTGCCGGATGTACTGCAAGGCTGCATCCCGCATGCCTTGAAGTTTCACTGCAATCTCCACGCGACGCTGCTCGTTGATGGGGATTCCGTAGCGCCCCATGCGCCCGGCCAACTCCATGAGCTGAACTTCCATCTGCGCGATGTGCGTTTGCTCGATGTTCGCTACCCGCTGCGCCAGGATGGGCGTCAACCATTGTGTCGCCAACGTGTCGAGCGCGTTGTAAATCAGAAGCTGCTGGAGCGTTCCGCGGCCCGCGCGTTCCGTCTTGCGGTAGTCCACTTTCCATGCGGGGATGTCTAGGAACTGCTGCGCGACGAAGCCCAAGTCGTGGTCCAACTCCGGGTCCGACACGTGGTGGTACACGAGGTTGTCGTACACCGGGCCAAGACATTCGAGGTTGTGGCGACGCAGAACCTCCAAGTCGTACCCCATGTTGAAGAACATCTTGGGGATGTTCGCGTCTCGAAAGATGGTCGTGCACAGGTTCATCAGCCGGGTCGTGTCTGCTGCGCCCAGCGACCCGTCGGTCAGGAACGACACGGCATCATCGGTGCCAGCGAAGGACACACCCAGGACGTGCAACTTGCAACTGTACTGGTCGAGCGCATCCCGCTTCCCCACGCCATAGTTTTCCGTGTCGATGGCGACCGCGCGTCCCTGTCGGTAGCACTGGTCGATGTAGTTCACCGCCTCGTTGACGCCAATGTTCCCCCGTCCTTGCGGCAGGATGTAGTACGGTCGGCCCTTGAATGCGTACCCCTCACGAGAGATGCGCAGCGCACGCTTGATGTCCTCGATCGCAACTTCGTAGTACTGCTGCGCACCACGAAGCATGAACGCCGGGGAATACGTGGGGATGAAGTAGGTGAGGTCGTCACCCGTGGCCAAGGGGGTGTTCACTTGGCTTCACCTGAACCCAGTTGCGCGGCCAAGTTGATTCGATGCACCCCACCCCGGCGACCCTTGATGGTTTCCGTTGGTTCGTAAAGCGCACGCACGGACTCGCTGCCGAACCCGATCACCATTCGGGGTTTCACCACACTGAGTTCCCCCTGCAATCTCGGACGGCAGAAGGTTGCTGCTTTGCGAGCAACCTGCTCAGGGTTGATCACGTTCCCGTTGGCCTCAGTGATGGACTTGGGCCGACACAGAATCGTGTTCGTGAACCAGAACTCCGATCGCTCCGCACCTGCGTTGGCCAGCATGATGTCGAGAAACCGGCCTGCTGTCCCGGAGAACACGCGATCGTGCAACCCGTCGTAGTACGAGGGAGCTTCGCCCACGATCGCGACGTGCGCTGTCGGGTCACCCTCGGGGTGAATCTGCTTGTCCCCTTCGAGCGGGCAACCCGCACAGTTCGGAAGGACCAAGAGCCCACGGTGGAACTGTCGCACCAATCCCTCTGGCTTGTCGTCCATCGCATGACCTCCTTCTGCTGTCTTTGTGGTGTCGCTCGGTTTGCCGAGTGACCGTCCATGACGCGACACCGGCCCTGATTTTCAGACAGGGCGTCTGTCCGGTTAGCCGACCGGCTTCGGGGGTGGAGGCGGCGCAGCGCCGTTGAACCCTGCGGGGATTCCGCCACCCGGTTGTGGTACGTTACTGCCCCAACCAACCGGAGCTGGCTGAGCAGGGTACTGCGGAGGTGTGTACCCCTGCGGTGCTACGGGATAGCCCGGGGGTGGTGCGAAACCCTGTGGTGCCGGTGCGGAGGGCGGCGCAAACCCAGCGGGGGGTGGTGCGAAACCCTGTGGTGCCGGTGCGTAGCCTTGCGGCGCGGCAGCGGCTTGGGGGTGGGCCTGGTAAACCTGCTCATCGCCAACGCGATTGAGCTGCTTACCTTGATAATTCTCGACTGAGAGTGTGGCCAACAACTGGACGCCGACCAACTGCTGGTCGTCCACGTTGGCCATCTGGTCGTGCGGGATACCGCATGCGCCCAGGAACTTCACAAGGCGGAACGCTGCCTGCTGCTGCAACGAGTACGACGCAAGAACCGTCTTACCCGCGAACTCTGGTCCGCCGTTCGGACCCGAGACGATTTCGTACCGCACGGTGAGCTTGAGTTCACCGCTCGACTTGGCAGCCTCCTGCTTCACGTCCGAGACGCGCAAGACGTAACTACCCGGAGGATAAACCGGAAACGATCGTTCCTCCACTTTGTTAAAATCCAACTGAAAACGTGCCATTTGACTTCTTTCCTCCGGTGACGAGTCTGATGTTGCTAAGTTAGGTGCTATTAGTGGTTCGGGTCTTCACCGATGTAAGGACCGATTCGTTGCGCGATAACGTTAAAGTGCGCAGGAATCTTTCCGTCGCTGAAAGCCGCGCCAAATCGCCCACGCGCAGGAGCACCCGCGATTGGTACGGTTTGGAGAATGTAGTTCGTTTGCATGAGCCCCGATTGGGGGTCACGATATTGCTCGGTGTTGGACCGGACCAGTAGGTCACAGGTGCCGGGCAACTTCACAGCGGTCTTGCCGTACAGCATGGGGCGATAACCCACCACGCCGTTCTCGCCATTGCGTTCGACATCCTCGCCCGCGATCCACACCACGTGCAGTGGCAGTTTGCGAAGCGTAGGTTGCAACCACTTTTGCAAGAACAGATCAAGCATGCCCCAATCACGCTGTTGCATGGGCTTGTCGCCGCTCTTCGTCAGTTCCGAAATGTACAGATCCGAGAGGTACGTGACGGAGTCGATGACCAACGTGCGCCAACCAAATTCCTTGTGCCTCGCGTGCACCAACCCGACGGCTTCCTTCAAGTCATTGGACGAGTTGACTTGAATGACGTGTCCCTTGCAGAAGCGAAGGGTGGTATCGCCACCCTCGTTGCCTGCGGAAAGAAACACGGGTCGCGGGAATGTGGACGCAAAGGTTGTCTTGCCCGAACCCAACGGCCCGTAGACGAAACAATGCAACGGCTTGGCGGGCATACCTGCCGCCTCAACGACTTGTACTGGCATCTGAATTAACCCCCTCGTCTTCTATGTAGACGGAGACTGATTCTGTTTGGCCCCTTTGTTGAACGGGGCTATCTCATACAACGCTTCCTGAGATCCATGGGATACACAGTAATCCCAAAATTTGCAAGTCCCATATCCACGCGGCGACTTGCACACTGCAAAATTCATGGGCCAGGCTTCCATCTCACCCACGTCGGGCGCCTTGACACGTTGGTCTAGCCGACCCACCACGTCGGTCATGCGTGCCGCGAAACGGTCCACGTCCTGATCGGAGATGTTGATCAACAACCGTTTGCACTCGACATCGCGAGTCTTCGTGATGATGTTGATGATAAACCCGTTGAGTTTCCCCAGCTTGGCGTCGAGTCCCTGGTTCCGCCAAAGGTACGCCATCAGCGTGAACTGCCCATCCATGCCGTACCCTGAGACAAGGTCCCGAGTGATTGCCTTGTGCACCTTGTGGTCCACAATCCAAACACCGTTGGGGCTCGGGCCTGCCGGTGCGATCGGTTCGCCCGGCTGCTTGATACGTACCACCAAGTCGTGACGGCAGGAGACCAGTGCCTCTTTCGCCTTCTTCGCTTTCGGGGGCGTGTAGGGGAAGTACCCCACAACTTCGTTTTCAACCGCACGAATGTCCCACGTTTGCGCTTCTTCAGCGGCGTACTTCTGGAAGTAAACCTGCATCAGCCGCGCAACCTCATTCACAACATCCGGGTATTCGTCTTTCAACGCATGCAACGGATCGTAAGTGTGTTGGCCGCCCGTGGAATAGTGGGCTGCCATACACTCGTGGAACAAGGTTCCAATATCCAGTGCCGGTGAGGACTGGCGGGGGCGCATCTTCTTCACGCTTTCGAGGAAGTACATGCGCTCGCAAATCATGAAGGTTGAAATCTTCGACCAACCACGGACTGACGGACCGCCACGTGCCCAGGGTGCCCCGGTCAGCTTGGCGTCGATCGTGTCCGACAACAGAGGTTTATCACTCGTGAACTGTGTCAATGCGTTACCCAATGTCGCCATCGAACTCGAATCCTTCCTCGGCAGTGTGTTTCGTGAGCTGGCTGAGCAACGTCTCGAAATCATCCAACGGGACCGACTTGGATCCCAAGGTGTGAACCAGCGCCTGCCCGTCGTCTCTTATACCGACTGCGGCTGACGCATTCGCTTTCGTCGTCAGAGCTTCCAGAAGGTAAGCGTCCACAGTTCCTTTGGCAACTACATACTTGATGGTGACTGAACCTTTTTGTCCACCACGGTGCACGCGTCCCTCGGCCTGCAATAAAGTCAAGGGTTTCCAGTACAGGTCGTTGATGATCATCACCTGGCACGCCGCCAGCTGGTTGATGGATTCCGACGCGGCGGCCAGCGTCGCAACGTAGGCTGCGGGTTGTTTCGTCAACGCGAACTTCTCTGCGTTCTCGATGCGCTTCTGGATCCCCATGTCGCCTGTGATGGGACCGAACGCTTGAATCTTGCGCTTCTTGAGTTGGTCTGTGATGCGCTTGGCAGTATCCTTGAACCACGTAAACACCACGACTTTACCCGTGGCGTTCGCAGCTTCTTCGGCCAGCTCGATGGTCGTGTCCTGCTTTGCTTCCGACAGGATAGCCAGCATCTTTGCAAGACGGACTACAGTTTCCGCCCCGGTTCCTGCGGCGAGCTTCTTGCCTTCGCCTGCGAGGAACTTTCGGATGTCGTGCTCAGCCGACTTGTACTGGCCGTACGCCTCTGTTGCTTTGGTTGATAACTCGATCTCAACAGCTTGCCGAGTCATCGGGGGAAGCTGTGACATCACGTCCGCTTTTGTGCGACGGACCATGACCTCATCCATGCGGGCTTTCAGTTCTTCGTTGCGGGACTCGCCCTCAAATACCCAGCCATACTGGCCTTGATGCCCAGCGCAGTAGTAGACACCGAACGCATGACGAGAACCAAACCCCTCGGGTGCCGCAAGGTTCAACACAGACCAAAGGTCAACGCGTTTGTTACGGATCGGAGTTGCGGTCAGCACGACCCTTCGACGAATACCGCGAAATCGTGCAATAGCTTCCGCTGCCGTTCCGCGTTTTGTGCGGGGGGTTGCATTGTGTGCTTCGTCAAACACCACAACTTGTGGCCGCAAGGTTCCGAAAATGAAGGGAATCCATGCTTCCAGAATGTCGTAATGGATGAACCACCAACCGTCATTCGGTTCGCGAAACACATCCGGGCTGGCATTCTTCCGTCCTTCGAGGGGTTTCACGTTCACCCCCAACCACTTGGCTGGTTCGCCTGACGCCCCTGTCCACACGCTCCGGGTCAACAACGTGCCAACAATCAGTACCGGTAACTTCTGTGATGCGTATGCAACAGACAGCGCCTGCAAAGTTTTGCCGGTGCCCAGGTCGTCTGCGTTCACCGTGCCTGGACGTTGAATCGCAAAGTCGATGTACTCACGCTGGTACGGACGGAGCTTGCTGAGCAAGTTCACCAACCGCTCATCGCCATGATTCAGTTGTCGTTCGAGACACCAACTTGAATGGTCGTAGACGATGTTGAAACGCGGGTCGGTCACAACCACGTTGCGATGCACGTACATGCGTCCACGGTCCACCCACACACCAGGGTAGTGCCTCAACGCTTCAATCATTTCAGCACCGGCCTCAGAGACGTAGTACCAATCAGGTCGTTCGTCTGCGACGACATCAACGGTGCCGTCGGGTAAGTCGGTCAAAAGTGCGGTGTCGAAAATCACTTGGAAGGAATGTTGTACAACTACGCTGGTAATACGTCAATACGCTTGTGAGATCCAAATTGTTCGTGTACGTTGCGAGACGTGTTGATTCCACCGCCCCACAAACTTCCCGCAAACGCCTACGAAACATTCCGGCAGCGAAAGCATCTACCATACGTCACGACAGGCAGTCCGAAATTGGATACCTACTTGGGCGGGGGGTTCAGGTGCAGCGGCGTGTACGTCCTCTCGGGCGGCCCCGGTGCAGGTAAGACCACAAAGACATTGGACTTTGCCGAAGGCGCGATGCAAGCGGGTTGGCCTGTCATCTACATGTCCGGTGAGCTGTCGCCCGACCTTCTGTTAGCACGCATGGCCAGCAAGCGACTTGGCTTGTCATGGCTCGACGTGGTGGACATGCAGGCCGACCATCCCCAGTTGCCCTACTACGATGCGTTCGCCAAGAACCTCGGAGATCATCTCTGGATCCTCGACCCCGAACAAACACAGAGCTACCCCGAGTACGTGAACAACGTGCGCTGGCACCTCAACAACAAGTACGGCTTCACAGTGCCAGTGTTGCTCATCGCAGACTACATCCAGGACATTGCGCAACCGCGCACCACGCGGCGTGGTGTGGAATTGCGAAACGCCGTTGCTGATCTCTCGCGCGAATGGCGATTGTTCGCACAAGACCAACAGTGCCCAATGCTGATTGTGTCCTCGACGGGTCGTCAGTTCTATTCGCAGAACGAAGAAGACTCGGATGCAACACTTCTCGCCTCCGCAAAAGAGGCAGGTGAAGTTGAGTACAACGCCTTCTCCGTCATGTACCTGCGACGCCGCACGTACGGCGCTTTCAAGTTCACAGAGTTGGTCGTTGCCAAGAACCGCTTTGGTGAGAACCCCGTCTCGGTGTTGTATGAAACCAACCCGGTCTCGGGCGAGAGCCACGAGTCCACGATGTCAATGGACCTTGTGAAGTCCGGGGAAGTGACGATGAAAGTCTACGAGCTGATCAAGCACAACCCTGGCAAGTACAACAAGGCCGCCGTGATCGCCAAGATAACCAAGTTGAAGTTCACCGACGTAGCCTCCGCGCTCGACATGTTGATTGTCGGAATGGGACCGTATCAGGTCAAGGCAAGCGGCGGCGAGAACGGCGGTTACGTCGTGGCGGACGGCGGCCCGGGCATGGCCATCGGTTAGGCCCGAGCGGCCTTCCAGCATTCAGGCTTCGTGCTCAACACACAAGTGCTGACGAACGCTTTGTTCACCAGCACCAGTGCAATCCAGCGTCCCAACTCGTCCTGTTGGACAAGGGTCACCTTGCACTTCGGGTCGTCACACGCTTGAAGAACTTGAGAGGGCTTGAGGTTGTTCCATTGTGCTTCGGTCATTGTTCAGGGTCCTTTGGGTTTGTGTTTGGTTTCTAGGCGCGGGTAAACCTTGGGAAACATCTCCCGGGCTCCGCATAGGTTACATTTATGGGGATGGCGCGTGTGTGGATTCGGCCATTCAATGGAAACGTTTGACAGCGGGAAGAACTGCCCACCGCAATCGCAGCGGGCACGAACCTCGTACGTGACCATTTCAACTTCTTCTTCTCTCATGGCACCGTCTGGGTATTACGGGTGGGTTCCAGAACCCTACGTCTAGCATGCTGCCCAACAATACGATCCAACCACTGTGTGGTGAACGGCCCGTAGTGGATTTCCACGTTGGGATGGTGGTGGAACACGCAAGGATACGCGGGTGAGCTTGTGGGTCCATAGGGTTCTTCTGATTGCTCGGCAAACAAGAACACAGGTCTGTTGCACGCGAGTGCTGCCCCAAGCTCTACGTGCGTGCCACGCCCACCCGGAGCCAGCAGAAGGAGGAAGTCGGCGGACTTCACCCCGTCCAATTCCTGCTGACTGATCTCGCGCGCCTGCTCTTTGAACTCGTGCGTGAGCGACCCGTTCAAGAGCAGCCTGGAAAGGGGCGGGAACGTCGTCCAGTCAAACGTGCAACGCCAGTTGTACGTCTTCTCCAGGTGCTGGATCCACTGATGCACGATGTGATGATTCTGTAGCTTTGATGCGATGTAGAAACTGAGTATTGGTTCCATGGTTTCACTTCACGATTTTGACAGGGAGCTTGGCTTTGTTGAAGAACGATGAGGGCTTCCCCACGATCGGACCTCGGGGGGTGACAATCTTCTCAACGCATGAGGCTTCAAAGCATTTCTTTGCACGTGTCATGCAAACATAGGCCAGCCGAAGTTCTTCCCCCGGGTCCGGGTTGTACTGGTGCGGGAGGATGCCTTCGTTCCACCCAACACCGAACACGCGTTCCCATTCCAGCCCCTTCGAGTTGCACCCATCGAACCCGTTCTGGAGGAAGCGGCCTGTGTCTGGCACCTCGATGCACATCGCAGGACCCTTCGTTGGTTCGATAGACACGATGCGATCGTGATGGAAGTTCAGCTCTTCCAAGAGTCCAACTTTCAAGGCAACGGCACGGGTGACGTATCCGTTGGCCAGCCCGCTCTCTCGTTCGTACCGCCATTCTTCGCGCGGCCACGTTTTTGCGACAGCCTCTGCCACTGGCACCAAATTGTAGGTGTCTTCGACATGCTTGAGGTTCGCGAACCGCATGCTCGTGAACTGGTCTGTGAACTCCATGAACTTCAACCAGTTCACGATCTGTCCTGGGTTGATGGAGATTGTCCACGCGCCTTTCAAGATTGAGCAGGTGGTGATGACATTCGTGCGCAACAGCATTGTTTGCACGACTCGTGCGACAGTCTCACTCGGGGCTTTCCAACGCACAGATGCAACCCCGCTGTCTCGATGGAGGATGTACGCGTCCCCCATCAAGTAGGACAAGAATGCTTTCTGCATTAGCAGCGGCGCAGTGAGTACGCTCGGCGGTACTGTTCGTTGCTGCACCCCGGCCAGATCCCGCATCCACGTAGCGATCGTGGATGAGCGCAGGGTGAAGGTCCAAGGACTCGAAACATTTTTCGGAAACTCGTCGTCGCGCTGCGGGAACACACAACCAAAAACGTCGCGGACCAACGCGCGTGTGTGGTTCAACGCTTCCAGTGACGGTAGCTCAAAGATAACCGAGTCACGCGTCAGACTTCCAAATGCCAGGTAGTACCCCAGGAACTTTGCAAACTCCAACGTCATCGTCGCAGGCATCTTGCCCTTCACACCTTCGGGGTTTTGAAGGGCAGGCTGCTCGTGCAACTGCGGCGTGTGTTGTGGCTCCATGGTTGGCCCCAGCTTCAACCGAAGGAACATGTCCGGCGTGAGGTCCTTCGCCTCCACTTCTTCGTACGCGTTGTTCTGGGGGACCCAGGCAACCATCCGGTGATCCGTTGTCACGTTGATGGTGTACCCGTTCTTCGTCTGGATGCGCAACATGTCGCGCTCTTCGTAGGCGACCTTGTTGCCGAACCCAGCGATGCCGTCCCCGTGGGCGATGTGCCCCGCATCCGGCAGTTCCTTGATGGGGATCAACCCCCATTCAGATTCCACCAACGTGTCGGGGCTCACGCACTTGTGAATCGTGGACAGCACAACAGCGTTGGCGTCTCGCTTGCCGCGCATCGCTTCCATCTCCGCAGTGGTTTTGTTGATGTACACCAGCAACTCTGCGGTGGAGTCGAAGTTCTCGGCAATGCTGATGAGCTTGAAGATGTTGGCAGCTTTGCCTCCATCGGGGTCCGGTGTATCGCTGCCGTCGTGTTCCTTGATGAACGTGTCGTAATGCGTATCCTCGACAACGAACTCCAGAATTTTTGCTGGTTTATCACCGCGCGAAATCATCTTGTTGGCTGTCGTCAGCGTCTTGTAGAACGCGGCATACTTGGTGCGCTGGCCCTTACCCAATTCAACTTTGCCCAACGCATCCAACAGGGCGACTCCGTTTTCCCGGGCGTACTGTTCCGCAGCACCTATGACTTTGTTGCCGATGTACCGGAACGGCGCGAGCAATGCGCGGCGCAACTCCGACCCATCGGGATCTTGCAGCGACGCGACCCGCAAGTAAGCCAGCAGGTCTCGAACTTCTTTGCGAATGTAGAACGTCGCACCCGACCAAACAACGTACGGGATCTTGGCATGAAGCAACGCCTCTTCGATGGTCGGCATCAGAGACGTGACACGGTAGAGGATTGCGATTTCCTTGGGGGGCACCCCAGCATCCAAGGCTTTCTGAATCTTGCCAGCGATCGCCAAGGCTTCTTTCTCAGGCGATGCGTACTGAATGCCCACCACAGACGCGGGATCAGACTGAGCGTCCTTGTGCGGCAGGGTTGGCCCGGTTACGTTCCACGTCTCACCCGCAGTCAGGTTCGTCGCGTGCTTGCAGACTTCTTGTGTCGATCGGTAGTTCACCGGCAACACCAGTTTCTCGTACGTGTTTGCGTGCTGGACGAACTCTTCGGGGAGCGCCCCTCGCCAGCGATACAGCGATTGACAGATGTCACCGACGTGCATGATGTTTTTGCACGTCTCACTCAAGATGCCGACAACAGCGTTCTGCACAGCGGACGAATCCTGTGCTTCGTCAACAATCACGTATTCGTAGCGCGCCGCCCACAACAACCGGGCCGAAGGGTCATGCAACAGGAACAAGTACGCCAGGACCAGCATGTCGTCGTAGTCCATCAGGCGGTTGGCTGCACGGAAGAGTTCGAGCTTGCGGTACACCGCAACGTAGCTGGGCGCCAACCAATGCTTTTGCACGTTCTTGCGGAAGAACGCCAGAATTGCCGGAGTCGGTTGAACCTGTTGCTCTGCGTGGAACGACAAGCCTTGCGCCTTGGCCAACCGGAACACGGTTTGCGCTTCGTTGAAGTCCAGACCCTGGTCCCGAAAGTCTTTCTCGATCGTGTCCTTGACGAAAAAGTTCAGCTTGGACTCGGCCAGTTCCAAAGCAGGGCCGCCAAACTTGCCGCTCAAGTCGGTCTGCAAAATTTCCCAGCAAAGAGAATGCAGAGTTCCGATGCGAACGTTGGACAGCCCAAGCAATGCTGCACGGGTTGTCATTTCCTGTGCAGCATCACGTGAGAATGTGAACGCCCCGATGCGCTCGGGTGGTACGCCCGAGGCAACGAGGTTTTCAATCCTCAGAACGACGGTGAGCGTCTTGCCCGAGCCCGCCGTAGCCGCTAAAACGAAGCGGCCTGACCCGGCGAGGGCGGCTTTCTTCTGGTGTGGGTTCAGGCTGTTCCACAACGCGTGGCTGTACGGGCTTTTGTTCGACGGCAATGTCTTGGTACCTTGTGCGATGGGCATAGATGGAAAACAGGAGCAGGATCGGCCAGACGTACTTGATCAGCATCAGGCAACGCCACACGTCCACGAACGGCTGGAGTCCAGGAACGTGCGCGACGTAAAAGTCCAACGTAGACATGGGCAGTTCCAACTCTGGTGCAGGGAACGGATCAGCTACGTTAAAACCTTCGGACTGATACGCAGCATGCCTTTCATACGTGTGCTTTGCAAGCGCGCTGATGCCGTAATCTGCAACGTCGAACACCGTTCCACTGGCCTTGCCCGAAGCAAGGCGCGTCAGACGACCTGGGCGTTGCAAACCATCGATCCAACTTTGCCCGCCAGCACCAATGACAGCAGAACGAAATTCTGAGGCATCAATGCCTTCGTTGAACACGGATGTTGCGACGACGTAGTCAACCGCTTTCGCGTTTACCGCAGCGACAATTGCATCACGTTGTTCTTTCGAGGTGTCACCGTCTACGCAGACAACACGCTTGCCCGGACACGCCATTTTCAATTCGTTGGCCAACGTGAGCGCATGATTCTTTCGTTTCACGAAGAGCAACGCTGGCGTTTCGCACCTTGTTATCGTGTTCACCAGCAGCGCATTGCGTTCATCGTTCTCGACGATGTGTCGTTCGTAGAACGCCGACCAGTTGCGCGGGGAAACACCCTGCCGGTGATGCTCACACTGAACCCACTGAATGTTGAGCGGTGTGATGCTGCCTTCAGCAATGAGTTCCTGGGCTTTGATCTCGTAGATGATTTCACCGAGAAGGCCCATGGTGATGACATCGCGCTTGTCGCTGCGATTGAACGGGGTCGCACTCAACCCAATGCGCCAACAAGCGTTGGTCGCAGAGAGGATGCACTGGTACGCCGACTTCGTTGCAGCACGGTGACACTCATCCACGAGCACGCCTTCGGCTGTGGCCAACCACTCCATCGCCTGGGGGTTGTTGAGCAACTGGTCGTACGTCGCACACAGGATGCGGCCATTCCAATCCGTTGCTGCACCTGCCAGTTCGATGACGGGTTCTTCCAACCGCTCGCGAAACGACTTCGCCGCAGCACGCACCACATCAGGCTTGTGCACCAGGAACACCCAACGAACCTGAGCAGCAGACATGAGCCCGGCAGCAACGATCGTTTTTCCCGAGCCGGTCGTCGCCTTGATGATTCCTTGGCGGCCTTGAAACGCACGCACCACGGCAACCATCTGGTAGTCGCGCACCCATCCCGGCAACACGCCTTGTGTCTTTGAGGCCGCGTGGCGCGCGTCAACCACAGTAGCGCCGGTCACCCTGGCGATCTCTGCGTGGAGCCCGGTCAGCACATCCCCGTTGGCGTTGGTCAACGGAAGTGATTGATCTTCCCACGTCGAAATCCAAGTCTGAATCAGTTGGTCAACCTGAGTACGGTCGCCGGAAATTGAGGTCCAGTCATGGCGGACAGTGAGAGTTGTGGTCATACGTTTGGTTTCCCTACCTTTGAGCGAGCGATATTGGTTTCAGGAGCATCAGCCGCCATGGCGGCGTTCATCGTGCGTGCGTGTTCCCAGGCTTCGAGTGCGGTCGCGGGCAACTGAAAGACATCAGCGGCACCGTCATGATTGAACGCTGCCCGCGCAGCTTCCCAGTTGACCCAGGATGTGGCGTTCACAGTGGTGATGTCCTGGGGCGACAGGTGCTTCCGCATCCACCGGAGCGGAGTTGAAACTGCGCCCCACCGGAAGAGGATCTGTAGAACGAACAGTCGGATGTACCCTTGGCCCGCCATGAAGGCGTCCATGTTCTTTGAAATTCGTGGCATGTTGTCTATTCAACCTTATCATTGCTATTGTTGTCAACTGGGCTGAACTGTTTCTTTAACTACTTGTGTAGGCGTGTTATGCTACGGAAATGTCGAATCGCAAAATGTCCGCGGACGTTTACGCCAAGATGGTCCGGGCGTTCATGGACAATCGGAACGCCACACCCGCCATGATTGCGGAAATCGCGGGCGTCAACCGCAAGCAAGTCCACATTGCGCTGAAATCTGGCTGGCCATCTCTCGGTTTGCCCCCACTCGGGGATGCCGTCGCGGCCATGGCCAACCCGGAGCAGGTCCATGAGATGATGGCCGCCCTCATCGACCAGCAGAAGCAGGTCTTCGCGTCCATGTTCGGGAAAGTACCTGACGCCCCAGCTGACCCGGCGCAGACGCCCGCCAAAACAATCAAGCAGATCAGCAACCAGGCGCGGAAGGAAGCGACAGTCCGCGCCGCCGAACATGGGATGGCTGCCCGGATGTCACTGGCCAACGCGGGGAAAACAGCGGCAGCGGTGGGTGAGGTTGCCGACTGGGCTTTGGCGCAGATCGCATCCGGGAACTTCGAGTTCCCAGAAACGCTCCGCATCGAACACTTGATCATGCTGGCAAAGGCGACCGACATCACGAACAGCGCCTTGTTCAAGGCGCTGCAAACCGAGAAGCTGACAAACGGGGAACCCACCGACGTGGGCAACCACCAGATCCTCGTCCTCATGCAGAGTGCCAGCCCTGAACAGCTCAAGCACATCGCTGCAACCGGGAACCTCCCTCACGACCTGATGTCGGGCGGGGGTCCAGCCGGGAAGAACGTCATTGAAGCAACCGCGAAATCCAAATGAGCAGCGAAGCCAAACCCCGCCAGGGAACGTCCACCAGAAGTATCAAGAATGCCTTCCGGGCGCAGGAAGACGCCCCCGTTCGGCGTGCTCGGGAAGCCCTCATGCGGGTAAAGAACATGCGAGAAGCACTGGCCCGATCGCAACTCAACCAGCGGACCGAAGCTGAGATGATGGAAGCGGACGAGCTGCTGCAACAAGCACAGCAACAGAGAGACCATGTCCATCAGGTGTGGGCCGCCGCCCTGAACGAGACCGACGCACCTGAAGAAGCAGTCAGTCCGCCAGTTGAAGAAGCAGTCAGTCCCCCGGGCGAAGAAGCTGGACCTTCTGCTGGCGTTGAGGGGCCCACACCCCCGGCTGCGCCTGCCGAGATGGACCTTGAGCAGATTCAGCGGGTCGCCGCGGCCCGACTGCTTTCGCGAATCCACGAAGCCCGTGAGGATCCCGCAGCGTTCATCGAGTTCGCGATGCGCACTCCCGAGGGGCAGCCCATCAAGTTGGCCCAGTTCCACCGGGAATGGCTCGACGCCATGAAGAGCGGGGGGATGGTGCTCATCGAAGCCCCGCGTGGGCATGGGAAAACCAGCGTGACGATCGGCTTCATCCTGTGGACGTTGGGCAAGAACCCCAACCTCCGCATCAAGCTGCTGTCCCAGAACGACGACAAGGCGAAGGAACGCCTCTTTGAAGTTCGGCAAAACCTTGAGCAGAACAACGCGCTCAAGTTGGTGTTCCCCCACCTCGAACCCGACATCTCCGGTGAGTGGACGAAGACCAAGCTGTACGTCAAGCGCACTGCACAGACTCGTGACCCCAGCTTCCAGGCTGGCGGTATCCTCACGTCCGTCACGGGCGGTCGTATCGACCTGCTGATCTGCGACGACGTTTGCGATCTCCGTAACTCCATCCTGTACCCCTCGTTGCGCGAGGACATCAAGACGAAGTTCAACGGTGAAATTCAGGGCACGCTCACCCCAGATGCGAATGTTGTGTACATCGCAACGCCGTACCACATGGCGGATCTGACGGCGACGCTCAAGCAAAACCCAATGTGGAAAGTTTTGCAGTATCGAGTCGGCACGAATGACAATCCGTGCACGCCACTTTGGCCAGAAATGTGGACTGAGGCGCTTCTCCAGAAGAAACGAATCTCGATGGGGTCGGTTGAGTACGACCGCGCTTACCGTTGTCTGGCTGTTTCAGGTAACACGGTTCCGTGCAAGCCTGAGTGGATTCAATTCTACACTGCCGAGATCATTGGCGATGTCTTGCAACACGCCTGCATCCAAGGTTACGACTTGGCGATCTCGAAGAAAACTTCGGCGGACTATTTCGCCCAAGTCACCTTGCTCTACGATCGTGTGCGGCACTACATCTTCGTGGCCGACGTGAGCCAGGGACGGTACAGCTTTGCTGAGCAGGGCATGGAGGTTATCCAGAATCACAAGAAGTGGTTGCCCGACAAAGTCATCATCGAAACGGTTGGCTTGGGTGGCGGCCTTGAATCGTTCCTTCGTGAGAAGGGGCCGCCTGACTTGCCCATCATCGGGTACTACCCACGCGGTGATAAACAGCGGCGCTTTCTTGAGATCACGCCGCTGTTCGAGGACAAGCGCATTTTCTTTCACCCCAAACTCAACCCCCACGCCAACCCCTACGTCACACAAACCGGCGACATCATCACTCAATTGCTTGAGTTCCCTGTCGGTTCACATGACGATATGGTTGACGCGCTGGTCACCGCCATCAGCGGCCTGAATGAGTACTTCATGACGGAACCTGACCCCGAATGGGACCAGGGAGACGGGAGTCAGGTCCGTCTATCGGTGATCGGCTAGAAGCTGAGAACCACCTCACCGTCGGTGGGTACAACACTCGCAGCACTCGCGTGTGCTGCGAAGTTGGCTTTCATGTGCAAAACGAAGTCGGAACTTTCGAGCGTTGGTTCCTTCTCAGCCCAAGCAGCCGCAGCATCCAACGTGATGAACCCTTCGAGCACGACCACCTTGTCCTTGCTTTTCCGCACTTGCGTGTAGGTAGCTTCGCCAGAGACACCATCTTCGTCCTCGTCATCCTCGTCGTCCTCGTCGTCCTCTTCGTCGAGGGTCTCAACCAACTCGTAGATGTACGTGACTTTTCGGAAAACGATGTTGCCCTCGCGTGTGAGGTGCGCTTCGATTTTCACCACCGAGTCCCCCGACGACTCGTCGTCGTTTGTTATGTGCTGCGCAAGCATCTGCACTGCGTAGTACGTGACCGTCTGACCTGCGGCGTTGGACCCTTTGTATTTGCCCGTGTGCATTGTGTGACCTTTCGTTTCGTGTTGAAGTTGAACTTGATAACTAATTTAAGTGGTTCGTTTGACAGTCAGCCAGCGCGCCTAGAATTGTAATACGTCCGGTTCCGCGTTAACGAAGTCGTTCGCGGCGGCTGCAAAATTGGCGCGCATGTCTTTCACGAAATCAGAACCTTTGAGCGTGGGTTCGCTCTCGGCCCAGGCAGCCGCAGCATCCACATCTTTGAACGGTTCCAGGATCACGTCCTTCCCGGTGTTAACTCGGCGTCGAACGGACTCGCCCAAGACGTATTCCGTTTTCACCTCGTAATGATACGTGACCTTGCGGAACACGATGTTCGTTTTGCGGGTGAAGTGTGCTTCGATCTTGATGACAGGCTCGTCAGATTTCGTGTCCACGGACGTTGTGTGCGCCGCCAAAAGTTTTTCGGCGCGGTACACAACCTTCTGCCCCGCCCCGTTCCTTCCGTCATAGTTACCTTGGTGCATTTCTCATGTCCTCCATCTGTTGCTGTGGGTGGTGAATAAGCTAAGCGTGTTTCAATTAGCTGGCAGCGCCAGTCAAGTGCAGCTTGGGCATGATGGCCCGGGGCATGGACTCGACGTTGTTCACATCGAAAGGTCCAAGCAGAACGACAACGCGTCCGTTGACCACGGATAGGACGTGCAACGAACTTAGCAACTCATCCGAGTAGGCCGCAGAGTACACGTCTTTGAACTTCGACTTGAGCCAGACCTGTCGTCCGAACGACAGTTTCAGTTCGCCCGTGTGCGTGTAAGCCGGTGGCGTGTACGCGCCAACCCCCTCCATCTGCTGGATCGTGACTTCGCGCAATGTCTCAATGTGCTCCAGCCTGGCTCGGATTTCACCCAAGATCCCGCTCATCGCGGGATCGTTGAGTTCCCATTGAGCGAACCGGCGTGCCAACGCCTTCACGATCGTGACCTTCTTCAAGCGAGCCAACCCTTTTTTGAATTGGTTGGCTTCGGCTTTTGGTGCTTTCGGCGCACCGCCTTTTGACTTAGCCATAGCAAGACTCCTTTGTTGTTGGGTTTTTCACTTCGTTTTCGATTCAATTGCCGGTGCGTAGCAACCAGCTTCGCCAAGCTCGTCGAGCGCACTCACATGCTCGCTGTGTGCCGCACGTGCCCAACGACGTTTCTCTTCGTACTTCGATGAGAGGTGGTACGTGCGTTGAACATCCACTTCCGAAGGCACCAAGGCTGGCCCGTAGGGGTCGTGTATCGCCTTCAATACCCACTTCGCAGCATCGCCCGTCAACACCACCGTGACTTCTTCCGTCACCAGTGAGCTGTCCACAGTTTTTGCCAGGTTCACCATGTCCTCGTTCAGCCCCTTGCGACGGGACGAGGGTTGAACCTCCAAAAAATTTCCATCGGTTCCGAGGATGCGAATTTGACCGAACGACATGCCGTCCTCTTCGGCCAAGTTGCGTGCTTCGATTCCCAGGGAACGGACCAGTTTCTTCGTGGAGTCCCACGTCACTGCTGCTTGTTTCGCTTGCGAAGCAACGGCAGCACACTTGTCCACAAATTCCTCGCCGCCTGAGACCTCCAAGACAGGGGCCTTCGATCCGGGAACAAGTTTGATGTGCTCTTTCTTGATGGTGCTCATGTGACCTTTCAGTTCATGCCCGAGTTCTTGGGCGGAACGACGTTGACTTTGGGTTCGGGTTCGGGTTCGGACTCAGCTTCGGGGTTTGCGTAGGGGACCTTGTCCACTTCGGTTTCAAGGAAGGCTTCAGGTTTATCAGCCATGGTTGCTTCAACCCGTTTTTGCCACTCCGCAGCTCCTGGTTCCTCCTGCACCAGAAACTGCGTGTGGTCAAACTCTCGTCGCAGCAACATGTGCGCGAGTACTCCGATGAGGAAACTCACGTCACGTGAGGTGTGACACGTCATTGAGATACGAGACCCGTGGGGACCCGCTGGGGCGAACCCCAACTGACCCAAGCTGCGCATCAATCCTGTGTCGGTCGTATTGATGACCGGCGCTTTGTCGAAGCGTTCTGCCCGGATGCGTACCACCTTGTCTGCGATTCGACGCACCGCCACGTACCCGAGTGGGGTACGGACGACAACGTGGTACACACTGCCCGGGAATTTTCCTTCAATAACACTCGGGTGTAGGGGTGGTGGAAGCATTGTCTCGTCGCTCATTGTTTCATCCTTTCGCGAGATGTGAACGGAACCACGAACTTAGTCGTCGTGTCCACGGCGACGTTCGCGCTTCCGTCGATGTTTGCGCTTGTCCCGGTACACGGCCCACAAATCCGGTTGGTGTTTCGCCAACCGAGCCGTTCGTATTTCGGTCAATGTCGGTGTGATCTCGTCGCAGTCCAGGTGATGAGGAAGCAGTTGCTTCGGGGTCAACCCCAATGGTGCTTCCGACACTGTCAGTCGAGTTGGATCCTTCTCGAACTGATAGCACACCGCGCACTGTATCCCCTTCGTTTTGTGGAGCCAATGCTTGTTCTTCGGAAAGCGAATCAATGGTTCGATCAAGCGCCGTGCCTGCGCCATCGACCATTGATTCGCGAAGAGAAAAGGGGAGCAGTCCAGTGTTGGGTCACCTCCGTCGGCAAACGCCGCAGCCATCCGGCTGCTGTTCGTCACTGGTTCCTCTTCCGACGGGATGACAATCGAACCATCAGGCAGGCGCGTCACACACTTCGCGACAGACACCTCTGGCGGCTTTGATGGGCGCGAAGCGGGGGTTGGTGTTTTATCACCATCAAAGTACTTCGATGGGGTGACTTGCTTCGGGGCTGGGGGCAGCGTCGCCACACGGGAGGTGTGCTTGGACATCACCTCATCCCATGCTCGTTTTTCCGTGGTACGGAATCCTTGCTTGGAACCGTGATGTCCCGTCTTGTAATGTGCGGGAATCTCGCGACCCAACGCACGGAACACAGCAAAAATTTGTGCATCGGTTTCGCACGCCTTCTCGCAGTGACGCGCACGAACCGTGGCAATTGGATCCGCACAGTCAGGCTCAGCCATGCCAATGAGTGTTGCAAGCACCAAACCCGTACGTCCATGACTACCTTCGCAGAAGGTGAGCACCCGATTGCGGTTACGTGCAAACGTCAACATGCGCTCAGCCACAAGGGCAAGATGGTCTGGATCTGGCGCGGTGAAATCCGCAATGGGGAACGGCATCAAGAAACCGGTGTACTTGATGAAGTTCGACAACGCGAACTCGGAACCCAACGGAACGACGAAGTCGAACTGGCGCAAGTCGTCGGGGAACTTCAAGTACCGCCGACCTGATGCGTAGATTTCCGTGTCGCCGCACTTCACAGCTTTCGGCTGGTGGTCGCACGTCTTGTAGTTGTGATAACCACCGCCGCCGCTGCCATGGAAAACGGACACCCCTCGTGTGGTGTCCACTCCAGGCCCAGGAAAAATGCGCGTGCGATAGTCATCATCGTCGTACGGATTGCCACCAACCTTGCCCCCGTTGCCCCCGTTGTTGCCGTTGTTGTTTTTGTTGTTCATTCGTTCAGTCCTTCTTCCAACTTGGTTGTTTTTCGGCTTCCAGCAACATGCGGATACCGCGTGCAGTCAGGGCAAGCATTTGGTCGTAGCCCCCTGCGTTGTGTGCGAAGTGTGACCCCTGTTTGGCGGTGTCCCAGTGTGTGCTGATCCCGTTTACTACCGTTAACCCTTGGGGAATGTGCGGCATGGTGTTTCCTGGTTTCGCGCACACGCGGAGACGTGTACTCGACTCCGGTCCACGACGTGCCACCACACCGTGACGTGTCTCTGCCATCACCTGATACGCAACACCTTGGCTTGTACCGGGCACTTCCTTCACCGTCATTTCTGGGATCACGTACGGCACACCGTCGATTTTCTGTTCCCACGAAACGCTTTTGGTTGGTGTGCAATCAGAAGACAAAAACGTGCCTTTTGCTGCACGTTGCGAAAGCCAGTCTTCGTACGGGCCGTGGATGTTTTGGATGGCTATCTCCAAGCCATCAATGGCTTGGATGATCAGGATGTTGGTGCAACATCCATCAGCGTGTGTGGAAACAGCGAACATTTCCGACGGTGTTCGGATGATGGCCTGATACGTCCGACCTTTGTGAATCACTGTTGGCATGCCTTCGATAGTCATTCGCCATGTCCTTCCTTCGTACATGGAGTCGCCGTCACTGGCTCCCAGTTCGGGTGGAGGTTCTTGTTGCTGTACGTATGCACGCCACTTGGTGGCGGTTCTGAGGGCA
>Ga0172366_10000537_pt1 | contig 27647 bp, 16 predicted proteins | sample LakKivSesite69cm_FD_114533 | JGI IMG/M metagenome (GOLD analysis project Ga0172366, IMG submission 114533) | Sediment microbial communities from Lake Kivu, Rwanda - Sediment site 69cm | ecosystem: Environmental > Aquatic > Freshwater > Lake > Sediment | place: Rwanda: Western Province, Lake...
AGGGCGTCACGCACGGTCCTGCCGCCCTCCGGATAAATCCGGGGGCTACGGAAGAGCGAAGCTCGCTCACGCGAGCTGTCTCACGCGGTGACTGCCAAGGTATTTTGTTGATGACCATAAGGTCACTTCTCTCCAGTCGGCTTCAGCCGACTTCGCGTACGAATGCGAAGCATTCGCCGTAGCCCGCTACTTCAGGGCTGTAAGATCGCGCATCTTCACGCCGTTTTCGTGCAATCGCCCTGACGAACTGCCTGTCTCCCTCGGAGAATCCTTGCCGCGTGATGTACATTTACTGTTCTCTGATCGTTATTGGTGTGCCTGCGGCGTGCTTCCGTGTGGCACGTATGGTGCTCACCGCTCGATTGTAAGGACAAACGGATGCGTCGCCTTGCGTTCTTTGCGGCCTGCCTGGCCGTGCTCGCCACATCGCTCTCAGCCGAGACCATCACGACCGAATCGGGCCATTTCCGGGTCCACTATCCGCCGGGTGCGCGGGAGACGGCAAAGGAAGTGGCCAGCGTGGCGGAGGAGGTCTACTATCAACTCGTCACCGCGTACCACCTGCACGAGCAATTCCGCCCGATTGACATTCTCGTGACCGATAACATTGACCAGGGCAACGGCTTCGCTGACTATTACCAGAATCAGGCGGTGATCTGGGCGACGAACCTCGATTTCGAACTGCGCGGCACGTCGCAGTGGGTGAGGAACGTCGTCACCCACGAACTGACGCACATCTTCTCCCTCAAACTCGCCAAACGCTACCCGTTTCGCTATGGCCTCATCTCGGCGAGCGTGCTCAACAGCAGCATCGCGGACCTCGGACTCAGCATCCCGATCTACAGCCTCGTGTCGCCGGGCTGGTGGGCAGAAGGCGTCGCCCAGTACGAAGCATATCGCGCAGGCTACGACAGGTGGGATACTCACCGCGACATGCTCCTGCGGATGGCCACGCTTGAAGACGACCTGCTCACCTACGACGACATGGGCGTCTTCGCGCATAACTGGGTGAAGTCCGAGATGGTGTACAACCAGGGGTTCGCCCTCTGCCTCTATATCGCCGACCGCTACGGGAAAGACAAACCGCGTGAACTCGCGGCGCGCACTGGCTACGTCACGTTCAACTCCGCGCTGAAACGGGTCCTCGGCGTCTCCGGTGGCCGACTGCATGACGAATGGACCGACCATCTGCGGGCAAGGTATGGTCGGGTGCGTGACCGCGTTGGCACGGTGATCGAAGGGAGGAAGATCGTTGACGACGGCACGTACGACGTGTCGCCCGCCATCTCGCCGGACGGCACGCGGCTCGCGTACCTCTCCGCCGGACAGGAGGACTTCCAACTCATCGAGCCGCGCATCCTCCATCTGGCGACAAACCGCGTGCAGAAGATTGACGAGCGCGTCTACGGCAGCATCGCGTGGTTCCCCACCGGCGACAGGGTGGTCTACACCAAGTTCGGACGAGGCACGCTCTATCTCGATCTCTACGTGTACGACCTTGCGAAGAAAGAGGAGCACCGGATCACCTCGCAATTGCGGGCACGCGACCCGTCGGTCTCGCCGGATGGCGAGTGGATTGCCTTCGTCTCGAACGGAGATGGGGGTACGCGCCTGGGGATGGTCCGCTCCGACGGTTCGGAGATTCGCTGGCTGACGAACAACGAGCGCTCAGCGGAGAAGGGCGGCGCGCTCTCGGAGAAGACCAATTCGTTCATCCAGTTCTACACGCCGCGCTGGTCGCCCGACGGCACGCGGCTGCTCTTCAGCGTCTTCAACGGCGACGACCGGGACATCGCCATGATGAGCACGCAGGGGCCATACTTCTCCCTGCGAGAAGCGCTCAGCGACAGCGCCGTCTTCCCCGATACGCTCGTGTACCCTGCGGCGGCGCAGTTCAGGCTCCTCGCGCATACCTCCGCAGACGAACGCGACCCGGCCTGGCTGCCCGATGGATCGGGCTTCGTCTACAGCGCCGACTATCCCATTGCCCTCAACATTCCGCCAACACCTATCTCCTCGTCTCCTACATCCAAACAAGCCGCATCCACCACCGAACAAGCCGCATCCACCACAACTATTGGCGTGCTGGATTTGGTGAGTGACAATGTGCCAGCCGCTGAACTACGCTTGCTCTCCGACCGGCTCAGGCATGAGCTTTTCAACACAGGCAGCTTTCGCATCGTTGAACGAGAGCGCATGAAGGATATCCTTAGAGAACAGGGCTTTCAGCAGTCAGGCTGTGTTGCGACAGAATGCATCGTTGAGATGGGGCAACTTATGGGCGTGCAGCATATGGTTGCTGGGAGTGTGGGACGGGTGGGTGAGACCTATACGATCACCATCCGTCTCATCAACGTCGAGACTGGTGTTGTCGAGCGGACTGCTGTGAGGGATTGTAGGTGCTCACTTGAAGAGATGCTGACACACGTGATTGCTCAAGCTGCTGAAGAACTGGCCCAGTCAGTCAGTGCGTCAACGTCCAAAGCGGGGGCCGTTCCCGAAAAGACGGGGGATGAGTCCTTGCTACCTGACTCGTCGGAGAAGATCAATTACAGCTACATATTTAACCTCTATCGCTGCACGTTCCCGGAAGATTCGCTCGCGTCGCCGACGATCACGCGCCTGACGAATGTCCTCGGCGGAGCGTTCAGCCCCAATGTCTCGCCCGACAGCAGGTGGGTGAGCTACGTCGGCTACCACGCGAACGACTTCAGCATCTACTCTCTGCCGCTCGAACCTTCCCGGCCAGGCCCCGGCGAGACGGCGCTCGCAGTGAGCCTGCCGCCGAAGATCGAGCGGGATTACCGGCCCATCGAGAAGACCCCGGCGGCAGAGAAACTCTTTCAGGTCGGCCCGACCTACGGCATGAGGACGCTGGTCGGATGGGTTCCGTCGCTCCGGTTCGGCCCAAGCTTGATCGGCGACCGCTTCTCCGTCAACCAGATCGGGGGAGGCGTCGCGGTGGGAGTGGAGGACCAGATGGGAGGACGGTACTACTACGGGGGTCTGGAGTTCACGAAGAACCTCGGACGGAAAGACCCGCCCACCACGAGCGTCCTGCTCTACGCCGAACAGGGGCTGACCCCAGTCCTGACGACCGAATCGGGTCTCTCGCCGAGCCTGTACGCCTACGCTGCGCGCTACCAACTCGGCATGGCCACCGACCAAAACCAGGTGCTCAGTTACCTCCCGCCTACCGAAGTCGAGGGGCCGGATGGTGAGACGATCCCCGTCAGCCCATACCCGCAGTCGCGTATAGTGCTCACGGATTCCATCACCGGATGGGATAACTACCACTACCTGATAGGCGGCGTCGGGATGCGCGTCGGGGTGGGGCGGCATAGCGCGGCGACCGAGTTCTCCTGGCAACGGTTTCGCCTTGAAGAACTCACCGACCGGCGCATTGACAACTACAGCCTGCTCCTGGACGCACGAAACCCGTCCGTTGACGTTTCGCGCTACTTCCCCTGGGCGGAATACGGCTACCCCGCGCCGGGCGCACGTCCGCTCATCTGGGATAAGCGGGCGCAGTTCAACATGGGCTATTACGACGACCGCACCCTGACCTTCTCGTGGAGCTACAGGAAGACGACGCCGACGGTTGACGGGATGGTGAACCCGACGGCCGGGCGGTCTTTTCGCGTGTCGTACAGCTTCCACTACGTCACTGTCACGGATTCCCTCGCCGGGACGAATTTCGACCAGTTCTTCAACCCGCTTGACCCCGGCGCGCCGCTCTATCAGGCCGTGCCCCGGCGTCTTTCCATCAACGAACTTGTAGTGAGCTATCAGGAACTCATCCGGTTGCCGAGCTTCCTGCGGCGCACTACCCTTGCGCTCCTCGGCGTGGTCGGCTATCAGGACCAGCCGCTCAAGTACTACGATTCGCAGGACCAGTCGCTCAACTTCCTGGAAGGGTGGGCGTACTGGCCGTTGCGCTACCGGCTTGGCGGCGGAGGGACGCTGCGCGGATACCCCTATTTCTCTCACGAAGGCAGCAAGGTGGCCTTCTTCCGCGCAAGCTACGTCTTCCCGCTCATCCCGCACTACGGCATTCAATTCCTCTCGTTCTACCACGACCGGACCTATGCGGCGCTGTTCGTGGAAGCAGGCTCCACGTGGAACTGGGATCGCCTCCAGGACGCGAAGATTTATCGAGACGACTGGCTCTGGGACGTCGGCGTCGAACTGAGGATGTCGGCGTTCACGTTCTACTACCTGCCGGTGAGCGGCTACGCGGCCATCGCACGGCGCATGACCGACGTCCCGATCCCGTTCGTGGATTACAGGACCGATCAGGCGGGGCGGGTCACGAAGATCACTCAGCCCGACCGGGTGCGCATCTACCTGGGCCTTGCCATCGGCCTCGGCGGTGGCGGCGGGCAGAATCGGAACGCCGGAAGCGGCTCCTTCAGGCCGGTGCGCAGGCCGGAGGTCCCTCTGGCGATCCAAGACAGGTGGCCGACCGCGAGCGGCACGAGCGACGAGCAGAACTCCTGGCTGCCGGTGGCGGAGACGCCACGCGTCAATGGCGAACCCCGGCGATAGGCGGCAGCGTTCCTGTCGAAGCCGCCCGCACGGCTTCATCCTGTCCGTCGGTTTGGTCTGCCGCGACGCAACCGGTACATTCTACAGGTCGCATGATGAACGGAGACGCACCCAAGGCCGCCCAACGAGCATCCGGTTGCGCTCCGTGTGACGTTCTCTATGCCCTTGCCGTACAGCCCCTGTAAGGAGTGCGTCGCCGTGAACCGTCCCCTGAAGATCATCCTCTGGATACTCGGCAGCCTGGTAGGGCTGGTGCTGCTCGCCATCGTGCTCGCGTACCTCTTCTTCCCCTCGGAGAAGGTCCGCCGGATGGCCGAGGAAAAGGCTTCCTCCGCGCTGAACCGCCGGACCACTATCGAGGAGGTCAGCCTCTCCCTCTGGCCTTTGGGCGTGAAGGCGACCGGGGTGACCATTGCCAACGACCCCGAATTCGGCGATGAGCCGCTCTTCTCGCTGGAGAGGCTCGTGGTCGCGGTCAACACCTCGCAGCTTCTCTTCCACTGGACGGTGCAGGTGGATGAAGTGCTCATTGAGCGCCCGCGAATTTCCCTCAGCGTCAGGGAGGACGGGCGGAGCAACTTCGCCGACCTCTTCGCGAGGAAAGAAGAAGCTGCTCCTCCCGATACGACGCCGGTAACTCTCCCCACCGCGCTTCGCCTCAAGCAGGTGCGGCTCGTTGACGGGCGGGTTTCCTACCGCGACGCGCAGGCCGGTTTCGAGGCGGGCCTCGATTCCCTCAACGAGACGGTGCGGCTCGACATTGACAGAGACCTCCGCGCCGTCGCGGCGGACGGTCGGCTTGAGATCGGGAGCGTTCGGATCGCCTCCGGCGGGCAAGCGATCGGCCCGCTCGCGCTTCAGGTAGACCATCACACCCTCACTGACCTCCCGTCCGACTCCACAGCGTATCGCGTCGGCGTGAACCTGGGTGGCCTGCAACTTACGTTCGTCGGTCGCGTGCGGGAGATGAGCACGCGACCGGACGTGCTCGTTGACCTCGTCACCGAAGAACTCGACGTGCCGAGCATCCTGAAGAACATCCCCGCGTCGGCATCGCCCGCGCTCGCACGCACCCACGCGACCGGGCGCATCCTCCTCAAGCTGCACCTGCACACTGTCATTGACACGACGCTCGCCAAGCCGCCGCTCACCCTGAACGGACGCATCGCCCTGCGCGACATCAGCCTGCGAAACCCCGACCTGCCGAAAGCGATTGATTCCATCGGCGGCGACATCGCCTTCACGGAGGATAGCATCTCGATCCGCGACCTGATAGTCCGCGCCTCGCAGACGAACATCTCCGTGAACGCGCTGCTCCATGGCTGGCAGACCGACGCGCCGATCCTCGACCACGCGACGCTTGAGGCGAACCTCCGGCTTGACGAACTCGCCGACATCGTCGCCCTGCCGGAAAGCACGGCGGTCGGCGGCAGGGTCGGAGTGCGGCTGCGCGCTTCCGGGCCGGTCAAGACGCCGATGGAGATGGACGTGCGCGGAGAGGTGGCGCTCAACGACGTTCGCGTAGAGACGCCGCTCCTCAAGGTCCCCATCCGGCGCATCAATGGGGAGGTCGAGATCAGCCGGGACCTGGTGAGCATCCGCGACATCGGCGTCTGGGCGGGCCAGAGCGAGATTCACCTGGAGCAGACTCGCCTTGCGAACTACCTGAGCCTTGCCCTGCCGGAAGCGAAACCGGCGGGTGCGCGCAAGGCCGCTCCCAAGGCGAGCGCGAGCTTCACCGTGCGCGCTCCGCTCCTCAACGTGGATGAGCTTATTGACATCCAGTTGGACACGAGCGCGCTCGCGGATACGACGGTCCTCTTCGCCCTTTCCCCTTTCCCGCCGATTGACGTGAGCGGACAGATTCAGGTCGGTCGGCTCATCATCTACAAACTCGCGCTCACGAACCTCCGCTCGACGGTGCAGCTTGCCGGGCAGCGCGGATCGCTCAACGCGGGTTTGGACGCATACACGGGTCACCTCGACGGCGGCGGCTGGGTTGACGTGAGCGATACCTCCGACGTGCGGTACGCCTGGAACTGGGATGCGCGAGAGGTCGAGGCGAACGACTTCCTGACCGCGCTCACGAGATATAAGGACCGTTTCCACGGCAAGGTGACGACGAACGGGCAGATGGAGGGCCACGGGAACACGTACGGGGAGTTCAAGCAGAACCTCAACGGCGAGTTCCGGGGCCGCGCCGGGGATGGCTACCTCCGCAACTGGCCCGTCGTGCAACGGGTGTCTGTCAAGGTCGCCTCCGGGGTGGATAGGATCAGGAGCGGCTGGGGGACGACCGCCGTTGGGCGCATGGGGATTGACCGCGATACCGTCTACTATGGCGGGCTGGACGGCGTTTTCCGCATCCGGGAGGGGAAGCTCATCGTCGAGAACGTGGGCTTTGTCGTGAAGGAGCAGAACTGGCGCACCGACGGCTGGATTTCCCTTTCCGGCCCGATGGAACTGACGACGCAGCTCACCTTCTCGGAGCCGCTCACCCTCGACCTTGCCGAGGGCGCGGTCGCAGCCGTGAGCGCGATCACCGCCGGGAGAGCGGAGATCAGCCCGGCGGACCTCGCCGCCGCGCTGGAGCCGCCGAACAGGCTCCGGGTGAGTATGCCGATTCGCGGAACTGCCTCGAACCCCGACGTAGGGATGCCGGATTTGCTCGAACCGTTTCAGGGCGCTGCCCGGAAGGCCATCGCCGAGAGAGCAAGCCAGGTCCGCGAGCGCGTGATTGACGAGGCGAAAGAGCGCGTGCGGAGCCTTTTCCGGCGATAGTCGCGTCTTTGCTTCCTTAAAGGCCCACATTCAGGCAATCGTAGTGGGTTTGGGGGGCAGGGTAACTACTTCGGTTCCGGCTTGTCCGCCTCTTCTCCCGCGTCGTGCTTCCCTTTCTCGTTCGGTTCGAGCGCGACCTTGAGCGCGTCGTCAACGTGCTCGGCGAAGACGAAGTGGATCTTCTTGCGAATCGTCTCCGGCACGTCGTCGAGGTCCTGCTTGTTTCGGCTTGGCAGGATCACGGTCTTGATCCCGGCGCGCTGGGCTGCGAGCGTCTTCTCCTTCACGCCACCAATGGGCATGACCTTCCCGCGCAGGGTGATCTCGCCGGTCATCGCCACGTCGCTCCGCGCGCGACGGCCTGAAAGGAGCGATACCAGCGCGGTCAGGATCGTCACCCCGGCGGAGGGACCCTCTTTCGGCGTCGCGCCTGCGGGCACGTGGACGTGGATGTCGGTGCTTTCGAACGTTTTGGCCGGAATGCCGTACCGCGCGTGCTGCGAACGGACGTACGAGAGCGCGGCCTGCGCCGATTCGCGCATGATCTCGCCGAGTTGCCCCGTGAGGATAAGGCTCCCCTTGCCGGGCATCCGCGTCGCTTCGATGAAGATGATGTCGCCGCCCACCGTCGTTGCCGCCAGGCCGGTGACAATGCCCACGTCCATCATCCGTTCGGCCACTTCCGACTCAAAGCGAGGAGGCCCAAGGTACTTCGCCAGGTCCCTGCTGCCGATGGAGAACGGCCCCTTTTCGCCCTCGGCAATGCGCCGCGCAGCCTTGCGACAGACGTTCGCAATCTCCCGCTCCAGGTTACGCACGCCCGCCTCACGCGTGTAGGAACTGACCACCCTCCGTATGGCGGCTGCGGTGAACGCGATCTGGCCCTCGCTCAGGCCGTGCGCCTCGCGCTGGCGCGGAAAGAGGTGCTGTCGAGCGATTTGCAGCTTCTCCTCCTCGGTGTACCCCGGCAGTTCCAGGACTTCCATCCGGTCGCGCAGAGGCGGAGGAATGGGCGCGAGCAGGTTCGCCGTCGTGATGAACATCACCTTCGAGAGATCGAAACTCACCTCCAGGTAGTGATCGCTGAAGGAGAAATTCTGCTCCGGGTCGAGCACTTCGAGCAGCGCGCTCGACGGATCGCCGTGAAAATCCTGCCCGATCTTGTCCACTTCGTCGAGCATGAACACCGGGTTGTTGCTCCCGGCACGCCGTAGGCCCTGCACGATCCGACCGGGCAGCGCGCCGACGTACGTGCGGCGATGTCCTCTGATCTCGGCCTCGTCGCGGATACCTCCCAGGCTCAGGCGGACGAACTTCCGACCGAGGGCGTGCGCGATGGATTGCCCGAGCGAGGTCTTCCCCACGCCCGGCGGACCGACGAAACAGATGATCGGACCCTTCATGTCCGACTTGAGTTTCCTCACCGCAAGGTATTCGAGGATGCGCTCCTTGATTTTCGTAAGCCCGTAGTGGTCCGCGTCGAGCACTTTCCGGGCGGCCTCAATGTCGAGGTTATCCTCCGTAGAGACGGACCAGGGCAGGTTGATGAGCCAGTCTATGTACGTGCGGGCGACGGTGTATTCGGCGGCGGCAGGGGGCATCTTGCTCAGACGGTCAAGCTCGTGCTCCGCCGCTTCTTTGGCGTGTTGCGGCAGGTTGGCCTCCCCGAGCGCCCGGCGGAGTTCTTTGATCTCGATGGTCTGCTCGTCTTCCTCGCCCAGCTCCTGCTTGATCATTTCCAGCTGCTTGCGGAGGTAGAACTCGCGCTGGTTGCGGTTCATCTCGCTTTGCACCTGGCCCTGTATCTTATTGCTCAACTCCACGACCTGCAATTCGTTGTTGAGCATCACCGTGAGGTCGGCAAGGCGTTGACGGACCGAAAGGGTTTCCAGGAGCTTTTGCCTCTGTTCGACGGTGATGTTGAGGTTCGAGGCGACGAAGTCGCTCAGATGGTCCGGGTTCTGGCTCATCGTCTGGACGACGGCTTTCCATTCGTCCGGGAACTGAGGGACAAGGCTGATCAGACGCTGGAACAACTCGACGACGTTCCGGGTCAGCGCCTTCGTTTCGACCGTATCTTCGATCTCGCTGTCCAGACGGCGTGCACGCGCCACGACATACGGCGTCACCTGGACAAGTTCGGTGAATTCCACCCGGGCCATGCCCTGCACGAGGATGTTCACCGTGCCGTCGGGCAACTTGAGCATTTTGTGGATGATCGCGGCTGAGCCGACGCAGGGAAGGCGCACCGGCGGAGAGGATTCGCCTTCGGGCGCCGACTGCCCGATCACACCGACATAGCGATGGTTCGATAATGCCTCGTCAATGAGGCGTGCGACGGACTGTTCGCGGATTTGCAGTTGCGTGATCATCAGAGGGAAGATGATGAGCTCTTCTCGGATGATGAGGCCCAGGGTCTCCGGCAGGCTTTGCACATCGCCCAGGCCGGTGTCGGGTCCGTGGCCATCCGATGGGGAATCCATGGGGTCGCTTACCCTTGAATATCAATATTGATCACTCTCGCGGAATCCGACGCGCGCTTCGGAATCGTGATCGTGAGAAACCCATCCGAATAGCGTGCGCTGGCCTGATCGTAGTCCATCCCCTGCGGCAACCGTAGCTCCACCTCGAACGCTCCGTATTTGATCTCCATCCGGTGATAGCTCACCTGGAGCGCGGCAGGGCTGTGCTTCCGATACCCACGCACCATGAGGACATTGTGGTTGAACTCCAGATGAAACGCTCCCTTGTCAACCCCAGCAACTTCTATGGTGACAATGAGCGACTCGGCGGTCTCGTAAATATCCGTAGGAGGACGCCATATTTTCTCCGAAAACGCGTGGAAAGGCTCCTTTGTGCCCATAAACTGCTGAAGCAGACGGATCATGTCGGCTTCAATGTCGTCCAATTCCGCAAGTCTGGCTGACACGTCAACTCCTTTGGGCAGGGAGACGCCCGCACCGGCGGTCCTCATTCCGAGGGAACGGCTGGTCCCTGCGCCCCTGAGGTATCCTCTGGAGTCGCTTCTACTTCCGGCGGCTGCTCGGCGGAGGGCGCGGGTCTCTCGGTCGGGAGCGATAAGGTGTCCGGCGGCGCACCGCCTGTCGTATCCGAGGGAGCCGGTGCTTCAGGCTGCGGCGCCGCGGAGGGTTCCGACACCCGAACGGAATCGGCGGCCACCGTAGTGTCGGGAGCGACTCCGGCGGTCGCCGGAGCCACCTCTACGGGCTTGCTGAAGACTGCGATCAGTTCATCTTTGCGACGCTCAGGGTTGGGGTCGAGCACCAGTTGGCAGGGCAGCGGGTTGCTCCTTCGCGTAAAAAAGAGATACCCCACCGCAAACGCGCCGGGAGCAATCGGTTCGGCGGACCAGAACGCCCGGCGAATCGCACGACGCTGATAGCTCATGAGCGGGCCGATGAGGGGGCTTTCGTAGCCGAGCACCTCGTCGAGGGTCAGCGCCTTCAGCCCCTTTCCCTGGCCGTCAACGAGAGAAAACGCCGACACGGGGATGCTCATTTCGGACCGCGAGCGATTCTGCACCGTGACGCTGAACACGCTCCACCACGTCAGCCGGACAACCCCTTCGATCCCCCGCGTAGAGTCGTCCATGAACACGGCATCGAGGATAATCGGTCCTTTCTTGACTGTTGCACCCATGTAACCTTCAGGCGTAACATAACTTGTAGGTTTGCGCCTTCCTGGCCAGAGACTGCAACCGGTGAGCGTGATGAGCATAAGCACACCGATCCATCGCAGGTTACGTCGCACCCTGCGTCCCCCTGAATGAAAAAGCGTATGTGTCTGGCTCGGTGAGTGGATTAGCCCTGCTCTTTGTGAGGATACACAGGGCAAGCCGATAGGTGCAAGAGCGGCAGAGTCGCACATGTGTGGCGTACGTCGTTTCATGACAACGTCTGGACCAAAAGTAGGTTGGTGCCGCCCACTTCCCCGAAGGGGATACCGGCGGTGATCACGATCCGTTCTCCGCGCTGCACCACACCCGTCTTGCGTGCCGCTGCCGATGCTTCGGCGACCAGATGGTCCGTGGACCGAAGAGTCTCTAGGACGACCGGGACGACACCCCAGGAGAGCGTCAACTGTCGCGCCACGTGAGGCGTAGGCGTGCCTGCCACGATGGGTGCGCCTGGACGAAACCGCGATACCGTCCGTGCGGTCGCGCTGGAAGCGGTGCACACGACCACCGCCGCAACGTTCAGCTCCATGGACATCTGCGCGCTGCTCTGCCCGATGGCCTCCGATACGGTGAACTCCCGGCGATCCATGCTCCGTCGAAAGGGAATTCTGCTCTGCGTCGTGGACTCGGTGGCCTGCACGACCTTCGCCATCATCCGCACGGCCTCGACAGGATAACGCCCGACCGCCGTTTCGCCGCTGAGCATCACCGCGTCTGTGCCGTCAAGGATGGCGTTGGCCACGTCGGTCACTTCCGCACGCGTCGGCATCGGATGGTGGATCATGGACTCCAGCATCTGCGTCGCCGTGATGACCGGTCGGGCCATCTCACGCGCACGCAAGATGAGGTCCTTCTGCACCATAGGGACCCTGGCGAGGTCCGTCTCCACGCCGAGATCGCCCCGCGCCACCATGATCCCGTCGGAAACCTCAAGAATGGCGTCGAAATTGTCGAGCGCCTCCCGCTTCTCAATCTTGGCGATGATCTTGGCCGGATGCCCCGACGCTTCGACGAGTGCGCGAAGCATCCGCACATCGTCGGGCGTTCGCACGAACGACATGGCGACGAAATCAACCTGCTCCTCAATCGCCATCCTCAGGTCGTCCCGGTCCTTCTCGGTGAGCGAATGGATCCGCAGCGACGTGAGAGGGAAATTGACCCCTTTATGGCTCGTGAGCTCACCCCCGACCTCAATCCGGCAGATGACGTCCCGATCTTTGATCTCCGTCACGGTCGCCGAAATCTCACCGTCGTTGATGAGGATCGGGTCCCCGACGCGCACGTCCTCGCTCAGGTGCGGGTAGCTCACGGAGACCCGCGACGAGGTTCCGGCGGTCACTTCGTTCGTCAGGGTGAGCGTGTCTCCTCGCATGACCGATACCGGGCCATGGGGCATCTCCCCAAGACGTATCTTCGGCCCCGACAAATCCGCCACAATGCCGATGGGCGAACCGTGTTCGTCCCGCAAAGCGCGTAGGGCGCGAATCACTTGGCGATGCTCGTCATGCGTGCCGTGAGAAAGGTTCACTCGCGCCACGTTCATGCCAGCATCCACAAGCGCCTGAATCATCTCAGGCGAAGATGTCTGGGGTCCTATCGTACATACAATCTTCGTGTGGCGGATCATCGTGTTCCTGCACCGTCGTCATACCTCACCGGCAGGCCGCCCACAGGTTCGACTCCGGAGCGTCTACCCTCAGCCTATACAGTAATATAGAATATGTTCGATTATACCATAATCGTTCGTGCCGGGCAAGGTTACGTGTGCGTCGAAAGCGCGGCACGGTGGTATGATTCAGCACACGGCAAGCGGCCAAAGATCGCTATGAAGAGAAATCATTCGGAGGACCGGACGGGTTGAGGCGGCACGCTCCGGGCGTATCTTTTACACGGTCGCACCGATTTCTCTTGCACACAAAGGAGAACCCATGAAATACGTTCGGTTTGTGCGCGGTCGCGCTGCGGGCCATGGTCTGCTTGAAGGCGGCACGGTGAAGCTGCTTGATCGCTCGCTCCTGCGGGGAGGACGGCTGACCGGGGAAACGACCCCTCTCTCGTCGGTGAGGCTGCGTGCCCCCGTGAGGCCGCGCACGGTGGTAGCCATCGGTCTCAACTACGCCGACCACGCGAAAGAATCGGGCATGGCCGTGCCGCCGGAGCCTTTCCTGTTCCTGAAAGCGCCGGGCAGCATCATCGGCCCCGAGGACCCGATACGCCTGGTCGCGCCGGAGGATCGAAACGACTACGAGGCCGAGATTGTCGTCGTCATGAAGAAAAGGGCGCACCGTGTCCCGGAGGAAAAGGCGCTGGAGTATGTCCTGGGCTATACCTGCGGAAACGACGTGTCAGACAGGACCTATCAGAAGAGCGATTCGCAGTGGGTTCGGGCGAAAGCGTGCGACACGTACGGCCCCATTGGGCCACTCGTCACCGACGAGATAGACCCGCATAACGTGCGCATCCGGACGCGGCTCAACGGCGTGGTGAAGCAGGATTCCCACACCAGTCAGATGGTGTTCAAGATACCCCGGCTCATCGCGCACATCACGCGCTACCTCACCCTCCTGCCCGGCGACGTGATCTTCACCGGCACGCCTCCCGGCATCGGGCCGATGAAGGCGGGCGACACGGTGGAGATCGAGATCGAAGGCATCGGCGTCCTGAGAAACCCCGTGACAAACGCCTGAGCGTCCGTCAGAGGGCAGGCCCTGAACGACGCTTAGAGTGTGTCCGAGAAGCATCCGGCTGCACGATTTCGGGCAGGTCTCCTACGCTTTTCAGTTGGGAATTGTGCATGTCGAGTAGGGGCGAGGCATGCCTCGCCCCTACAAGATATTGTTTTGACACGCCTTGTAGGGGCGACTCGCGAGTCGCCCTTGTAGTCCATGTATGGAGTGTGATTATCTGGAACCCGTATTACAGCCAGCCCGTCAATTGCGCCAAGAGCCGCGAGTATTCGAGGAAGTTCGGCCACGAGATGTCGGGCGGCACACCGTGATCGCAGCCGGGGATGAACCCTCCCTCCTTGAGGAGCGGCGGCACGACCCGCATCACCTCGTCGCGCATCGTCTTTCCGCCTGCGGCGATGGCGCGCTTGTCAATCCCACCGGTGTAGGCCATCTTCCGCCCGAATTTCTCGCGGTACGCCACGATGTCGTTCCCGGCGGCGACCTCGATGGGGACGCACACGTTGATGCCCACCTCGATCCAGATGGGGATGAGTTCGCCGATGTAGCCGTCGGAATCCATGTCCACAATCGGGCAGCCGCTCGCCTTGATCTCAGGGATCCACCGGTCGTACGACGGCTTGAGGAAGCGTCGCACCATCGCCGGTGAGATCATGCTGAACGACTTGTAGGCCATGTCCTCGGACATGCCCACGCGATCAAGCTCCACCCGTTCGAGCACGGGCCGCATCGTCTCGCTCACGAAATTGGTCCAGAACCCCGCTATCTCTTCGACGAACTCCGGGTCGTCAATCATGAGCGTGCAAAGCCCTTCAAACCCGCACCATTCGCGCATCTGCCAGAATGGGCCGTTGAAGCCGATGCCGACGATCCCGTCGCGGTCCCGCGCCTTGGCGCACCGCTCCTCGAAGTCCTCCGCGAAACGCCCGGTGGCTCTAGGGTCGTACCGCCACTTGATCTTCTCCTCGAAATCCCGGCGATTCTGTACCGGGAATCGGTGCCACTTGCGCGTGACGAAGTCCTTGGCGGCGCGTATGTAGGTGTAGTCGTATTCGTCGGAGATCTCCGTGATCGCCCCCATCCAGTCCTGCACGATGTAGTGCCCGCCCTTGTGCTCAAGGACCTTTTCCTCGAACTGGGGGATCATCCGGAAATCAACGCCCGGCGCGGGACCTGGCTTCTTCGGCAGGTCCGGCTCGATGCCGAGCTTTTCGTAGATGACCGTCATGTAATCCGCGCCTTCCGGCAGGCCCTCCCGATACCAGCGTTTGCGCGTCTTCTCACGGGGTCCGCCCGGCGAGAAGGGAATCTTGTCCGGTGTGCCGAAGAGAAGGGATTGGCGATAGCGTTCGCGTGGGGTCATGTCGTCACCTCGTGGTGGTCCCGGTTCGGAGTCGGGTGTATCGGCGAGCAACGCTCCCGGCAGTTTCACAGGTCTTCGAGGTCCGCGTAAATCACCTGTTCGCGGCCTTCGACGTTCGCGGCGACGGCGATGCTCCCGTCGCGCCGGATGAAGCGCGTCCCGCCGAGTTGGAAGTGATAGTACGAGAAGCCGACGCGGTTGGTGCACACCATCGGGCGGGCGATTTCGCGGGCGAATTCCTGGTTGCGCCCCTCGTCCACGTTGCCCCGGTTATTCTGGTAGAATATGAGGTCGGGCGGTTCCTTGCGGAAGGTATCCCATGCTTCCGGCGTGTTGCCGTCGGCGCAGATGATCGAGCCGATGAGAAGCCCACCGACCCGGACGTTCCGCGTGCCTTCGCCGTGTCCGAGGATGCCAAGCTCCTGCCGGAAGCCGTGCACGTAGCCGATGTAGTGGTCCCTTTCCGGCAGCGACCAGAGGTAGCTCTTGCGGTAGACCTCCACGACGCCGTTGCCGTCGAGGTAGACGCACGAGATGTACGGCGCGCCCTTGTAGACTTCGTTCAGCCCCAGCGCGACGTAGCCGTCGTACTTCTTTGCAAGGTTGGAAAACCCGTACACCTCCACGCTCTCAAGCGGGCGACCGCAGCGCATCGGGGCGGGCGCGTAGTCGGCGGTCAGCCCTTCGTGCAGGAAGACGAACTTCGCGCCCTCTTCAAACGCACGGCGCGTCCAGTGCATGGCCTTGTGCACGTTATGGTTGACTTCCATCGGGATCGTATCAAGCTGGATCGCGGCGAGCTTCATGGAAAGACCCCCGGAGCGGTGAGCGTCGGCGCATTCGGGTTGGAATATGTGCTGGTGCAGCGGACGGGGCAAGGCGACATGCCATGGACTGGAGGGGCACACGACCGTGCGCCCCTGATAGCCACAATGACCTACATCAACCTCACACCATCGCCTCGACGACGAGCGGCTCGCCTACGGCCATGTCGAGCGGTGCTTTGAACGTGATCGTTATCCGCTCGTCGGTGAGCTTCGACTCGTACTCCACCGCGTTCCCGTTGAGCGTTGCCGACATCACGCCCGTCGGCGATGTGGGCAGGTCCAGTTCCAGCGTCGCCACGCGGAGCGTGCCGCGTGCGAGGACGAGCGTCGCGGTGGCCTTGCTTCCGGCGATGCGCTGGTCGAACGTGCCCCAGCCTGCCGCGCTGACAAACGGCGCACGGAACGCCTCCGGCGTCACCTTCGGGCCGAAGCCGACGCGCCCGGCGCTCGCGTCGTAGCGATACCCTGACGCCGCCTCAAGGAGCGTCCAGCTTGCCATGGAGCGGGCGTAATGGTCGCCACATTCGACCTCGTTCCAGGGGTTGCGCTGCCGACCATCATACCGCCCCCGTGCGCCCTGAATGACCTTGAACGCCTCACTGGCCATCCCCTCGAAGAGCAGGCTCCCGGCGACCTGATACTCGGTCCCCGGCCAGACTTCGTCGGAGTAGAGCGTCGGCTTCTCCGGCCTGCCGCCTTTCGGCCACGTGCAGATGAGGAGCCCCTTGTCGTGGTCGGAGGCGAAGATGCGCGGCGATTGCACAAACCCGGCGAAGCTCTCCCGCCAGTTGTAGTTCACGATGGAGCGCAGCGTCGTCCGGACGTGATCCTTCGGCAGGAGGTAGCCAAGGTCGAGGATATGCGCCCACCACTGGCCGACGATCTGGTCCACGTGGCAGCCGATGCCGTACTGCATGTCCATGCTCTTGTCGGGTTCGGGCTTCTGGACGTAGTACTCGCCGTTCCAGAGTTCCGCGTCTATCTTTGGGCTGCCAATGTCGAACCGCGTGCGGCATTCGGCGGCAAACTCCGCGTCGCCGACGATCTTCGCCATCTCCTCCGCCGCACGAAGCGCCGCGAGATAGAGGCTCGTGATGAACGTGTTGTGCCCATGAACGGCGCAGTCGTACGTGTTCGGCTGGAGGCCTTCCATGATGCCGTCGGCGTCGGCGTCGTACTGCGTGAACGCCCACCCCATCGCTTTCTTCACGTTCGGCCAGAGTTCCTCAAGGAAGGCCCGGTCGCCGTACGCGCGGTATTCGCGGTAGGTCTTGAGCACCGTGCCCACCTGCCCGTCGGTGGCAGGCTCCGTCCAGCGCGGCAAATAAAGCGGCAGGAGCGTCCGGTGGCCGATGCGTCCTTCCTCGTTCATCTGGTTTTTCAGGTCCACCCGGCGCATCGCCTGTTCAAGCCGGGGGAACAGCCGTGCGAGCGCCTGCTCGTAGTTCCACACGTGGTTGCAGTTGAGCGGGCAGCAGCCGCCGGTGTCTTCCGGCGATCCGGTGCTCGCGCCGTGACATCCCTCAAAGGCGTGGAACGTGCCGTCCTCCAGCCAGATGCACGTCGGGCTGCGGATGATGGAGGCCTGCGACGTGACCGCATCGAGGAACCAGTAGGGCAGCGTGCTGTCGTAGAACGTGTCACGGAAGCAGTGGGTCACCTCGGAGAGCATCGCGTGGTTATCGCGCACGTAGCGGGCCACGTCGAACGCGCTCTCGAACTGCGTCGCGTAGTGCGTGCCGATAAAGAACCTGGACTTCCTGTCCTTGAGGCCGAACCCCTCCTGGTTCCAGTTGATGTGATGGTTCGGGAAGTACCACGAGAGCGCGTAGGTCGTCCGGAAGGTCTCGCCCGGCTTGAGCCACGCGCTCCGGGCAAGCGCGCCGTTCACAGTCCTCCCCGGCGCGCTCGGCGTCGGGTCGTCAATGTCCTCGAGGTCGCCGTCCGAGACGAAATCCGCCCAGAAGGCTTCCGGCGCATCCCACCTGCCGAGCCAGGTGACGTTCTCGTGCAGCGCGGAGAGGGCCATCTGCCCCCAGTGCTCGTGGTCTTTCGGCAGGCGGGTGGTGGTCATCTCGATGGTGGTCATGCCGTTCGTGCGGATCACGCGGTTGACGTTGCCGCCGTAGCCGGAGAAATGCGTCCCGATGATCTTCCCCTTGCCGTCCCATCCCACCGCGTTTTGCAGCGTCGCGGCGAGGCTCACGAGCAGGCGGCTCTCAAGGGTGTTCTTCACGGAGAGCGTGCACAGGATCGCCGGAATGCCGGAGAGGTCCTCATCGAGCGGCGCGAAGGGCGAGAAGGCCTCCAGGTGCACCGGCAGGGGCAGCGAGGGGTCCTTGTAGGTGACCTCGGCGATGGGATATTCGCCCACGTACTCCACCTCGGCCACGCCGGGCAGCATGGAGAGCAGCTTCCGCGCTCCGTCGGGGACCATGTGGTCGGAGACCGTCACCGCCGGTTGGAAGTCGGCGTCGTCGTAGAGCGCAGGGGACATGAGCACCCGCGCCGTGCTCATGAGGTCTTCCGGGCGGCGGCGCTGCGTGAAGTGCGCCGCCTCGTGCCGCATCCTGGCAGCGAAGAACGAGTGCGGGACGTAGCCGAGGTGGTTCGGGATGTTGACGATCTGCCACTGCCGCCAGCCGCCGTCGCCCGCGAGCGCGATCTGCCCCGCGCCGATCCCGCCGAGCGGCATGGCGACGGCACGGAGCGCCGCGCCCCGGATCACGCGGCGGTCAGGACGCGCTTCCAAAGAGATGGGATGCGTGGTGGATGCCATCCGATGCCTTTCCTTTCTAAAAAGTGGGTTGTGATACCTGTCCAACGGCGACCCATTGCCCGGTCTTGTGAGCGCGCTCCGCCGCCGCGAACACCTCGTGCGCCGCCCAGCCGTCGAAGAAGTTCGGCCCGGTGAGAGCGCCGCTCACGACGTTCTCGACGAAGGAGTAGAGGCTGGAAAGGTGGAACTGCATCCATCCGGCGGTCCCGCGTGGGGGAGGGATCACCGCCGGTTTCTCGCCTCTGCTGCACGCGGCGATGCGCTGGAAGCCCCGGTCGCCGCCAAACGGGCCGTCCGCCCGGCGCATGTCGTACACGTCGAGCCAGTTCGGGTCCATGAGGTTGAACCGGAGCGCGCCCCGGTCGCCGTGCAGCTCGACCCGCAGTTCGTCCTCCACGCCGGTCGCCACCTTCGAGGTCTCAATGCTCCCGAACGCGCCGTTCCTGAGCCGGGCGAGCATCCACGCCGCGTCGTCGCCGGTGATCCTCACCATTTCCTTGGAACCGGCCTTCGCGGGCCGCTCCGGGACGAACACGAGCCGCCGTGCGGTGACTTCTTCGAACTCGCCCCAGAGGTGGCGCACGAGGTCAACGGCGTGCGCGCCGAGGTCGTGGAGCGTGCCGCCGTCCTGCATCTTCCAGCCGACGGGCCGCGCCGGGTCGCTTGAGCCACCGTGCAGGTAGGCGACGCGGAAGGTGTAGGGCCTGCCGAGGAAGCCCTCATCGGCAAGCTGCTTGGCGCGGCGCATTGCCGGGACGAAGCGGTAGTTCTGCACCATCCGGTGGATGATGCGCGCCCTGTGCGCCGCTTCCGCCATCTCGCGGGCCTCTTCGGGGGTGGTTGCGAGCGGCTTATCGCAGTAGACGTGCTTCCCGGCGGCGATAGCGGCCATCACCTGCTCGTGGTGCGCCGCGTTCGGCGTGCAGATGTTCACCACCTGCACGTCGCGGTGCTCGACGACCTTCCGCCAATCGCTCATGCCGAACTCGTACCCGGCCTGCGCGACGGCGCGCTCGGCGGTTTCCTGATGCCGCGTCGCCACGCCGACGAAGCGAACCTCGGCAGGGCAGGGATCGTAGTACATGCGCAGCGCACGGTAGCATTCGGTATGGACCCTCCCCATGAACCCATACCCCAGCATCCCGACGCCGATAGTGGGTCGTGCCATGTTTCTCCTCGCGAGTGTGATGCTTTGTAGTCATTTGAAATGTACCGGACGGGGCAATTGGCGAGCAAAGGGCTGCTCGTAAACTCAGGGGGAAAGCTCCTCGCTCTATCGCGCCTTCCCTGCAAAGTTCGGCGCGTTTCTTGAGGAATATACTTCCCGTACATGCGCTCAGGCGCTTGCGATAAGCGTACTGGATTTGTAGATTGGTAGTATTGAATGACATAGGCCCAACAATTGGCAGGGGTCGTAGTTGCACATCAGGGGGGCAGCGTGGCGACTACCTTGCGCGTGAACGACGACGTTGACAATACGGATGTGAAGTATCTCCAGCAGAAAGTGAAAGAGCTTTCTCTGCAATTGGAGGGCGCCGAAAAGCGAGAGCGAGAGTTCAAGCTGCTTGAGGCAAAGCTCCTGATGGGGCAAGTGCAGACCGTAGAGGCCATCGTCGAGGCTATTGAGGCGAAGGATCAATATACGAGCGGTCATTCCCGCAGAGTCGCCGATATGAGCCTCATGATGGGCGCGGTCCTCAAGCTCGAAGCCTCGCGTATGTGGAAGCTGCGCATTGCTGCCCTGCTGCACGATGTGGGCAAGATCGGGGTGTACGATCAGTCGCTGAAAAAGCCCTCCGCGCTCGATGACCACGAGTACCTCCAACTGAAAGAACACCCGGTGATCGGCGAGCGCATCGTCCGCAGGATTGACCAGTTCGCCGATGTGGCCCCAATTGTCCGATGGCACCACGAACGGTACGATGGGAAGGGCTATCCCGACGGCTTGGGCGGCGATCAGATTCCCATAGAATCGGCGATCATCTGCGTTGCCGACGCGTACGACGCCATCACGAGCAAGCGCGCCTACAGCGACCGCAAGACGACGGCGCACGCGGTCGAGGAAATCATGACGCATTCCGGCACTCAGTTCAATCCGAAGGTCGTCCTCGCGTTGCGCCAGGCCCTCCTCCCGAATGAGTTGATGTCCATCTCCCTCCAAGAGAGCGATTTTGATGCCGACTTTGAGATACCTGAGGAAACCGGCTTCTAACCGCTCCCAGCGAACCGCACCCTGCGCTTGTCCATCTCTCTCCTCGCCGTGCGAAAGGTCCGCTCCATGGCGCGTGTGAGCTTCGGGTTGAGCACCGCGCACCTCGCTCATGCCTCGGTGAGCGGCGCGATTGAGGCGTGCGCGGCGTTGAAGCTGGACGCTGTCGAATTCTTCACGCACGCGTACTCCGTCGCTGAGTGCCGCGAAATACGCACGCGAGCGGCAGATGCAGGGCTTGGGGTTGAGTACCACGCGCCCTGGGACGGGCCGTACGACTTCGGCCTGGCCGAGCCGCACACCGCATTTGTGCACCTGGAGCAGGCGATTGCACGAGCGCATCTCATGGGAGCGCGACACCTCATCTGTCATCTGGGCAGGTATGATCTGGAGAAACGCGAGGGCCGGAAGGAAGCGATTGATCGGGTGGTCGCCGCCGTCGAACGCCTCGTGCCCGCGCTCGAGGAGGCTGGCGTCGTCCTCTGCTTTGAGGATAACACCCTCTGCCATGATCCCAACCCGCTCGGCGACCAGCCACGTGACTTCGCCCTCCTTTTCGAGGCGATTGGCTCCCCGAACGTCGGCATGGCGCTCGACACCGGGCACGCCCACGTGAGCGGATGCACCCACCCGTATCTGGAAGCCTTCGGTCGGCGCATTCACTATGTCCACCTGGATGACAACGACGGCATCGGCGACCTTCATCTGCCGCCCTCGTCGGGCACGATTGACTGGCCCACGCTCTTCGAGCAACTCGCCTTCTACGGCGTCGAAGGGAGCTTCGGCATAGAGTTCAACGAGCAGTACGTCGCCGATGAGTTGCCCGCCCTACGGGAGTTGGCGGCGCGTCATACCTGGCGCACGCGATAGCTTTCCCCGACCCACTCCGCGCTGGACATGCCGCGCCCTCTTCGTATTTTCTTGACAAAGGGAGGCTTTGTTGACCTCCTGCATCGTCGCGTGTCAAGGAACGCCAATCCGTAGGGGGGCGAATCTCGTATTCGCCCTCTTTCTTGGGGCGATCACGAGGATCGCTCCCTACACGTGGACAAGGTTGTCAACAAAGCCACAAAGGGAGGATGCGGAGTGAGCCGCCGCCCTGCACCCACATCGCACCCGTCATCACGAGAGGAGGGGATCATGTCGTTTGCCACACGGGGTTGGCTCTTCGCCAGCCGCACGATGGACATACTCCGCCATGAGATTGACCTCGCCGCAGAGCACGGGGTGAACCACATTCAGCTTTCCCACGGCCTCGTTCACTACGCCGAACAGGTGCTCGAATCCTCTGACCTGCGGGACGACATCGCGGAATTGATCGAACGGGCGCACCGGCAACGGATCGAGGTGATGCTCTGGACGCACGAGATGCAGAACGTCCCCGCCCATTTCCGCATCGGCGGGAAGGTTGATCTCTCCTCGCGCCGAACCTGGGACTACGTCGCCAACAAGTACGACGAACTCTTCGCGGAGCTCCCCAAGCTCGACGGCGTCGTCCTCACGCTCACCGAGACGCGCATCCGCATTGACGACGACAACGAAGTGGTCTCCAACCGGCCACCGGCACAACGGATCGCCCGCATGATCAGCATGATCAACCAGATATGTCACAAGCACAAAGCCCAGCTCATCGTGCGTTCGTTCACGTGGGTTCCCCGCACGATGCTCTGGTACGCCGAAGCGATGCGCAGCGTGCCTGACGATGTGACGGTGATGACGAAAGAGTCGTGGGGAGACTGGTACCAGTATTCGCCGCCCAACCAGCTTCTCGGCCTGTTCGGGAGGCATCCGCAGATCATGGAGGTGGATTGCTGGGGCGAGTACGCCGGTGGGACGGAAATCCCCTGGGTCAGCGCCCGCCACATTCAATCCCGGCTCCGCCTGGCGAAGAGATACGGCCTTGCGGGAGCGGTTGCGCGGGTGGACCGCAGAGAACAGAGCACCTTCGGGACGGTGAACGAGTTCAACACCTTCGCCTTCAGCCGCATGATGAAAGACCCGGAGGTGGACCTCGACGAGCTGCGGGACGAATGGCTCGTGCGCACGTACCCCGCCGAGGCGACTCAGGCAATTGCTCGTGCGCTCGATAAGACCAACGAGATCGTCCAGTGCATCTACTTCAATCGAGGCATCAAGGGCGTCACGACGAACGAACCGACGCTCGTCGCGGCGGAAGCGGACTCCACGAACCGCTTCTGGCGCGATTTTCACGGCCAGTGGGACCCGGAAATGGCCGTTCGCGGGGAGCAATTGCTCAACCCGACGGAAGAGACGCTCATCTCGCTCGTCTCGGAGAAGGACCGGGCGATCAGCCTCTGCGATCAGGCGCTTGCGGACGTGGACGAGGCCAGGCCGCACCTCAGCCAGACGGCCTACGAATCGCTGCGGTCAGGCTTCGAGCGTGCCCGCGTGCTTGCGGCGGCGTGGCGGGCGATGACTGAAGTGACGTACCTGCACCGGCTCCTTGAGCAGGACCCGACGCCGAGGCTGCGCGGGTGGTTCGATGAAGCAGGGCAGCGATTGCTCGGCACCGCCGATGAGATCGAGCAGACGTACGGCAAAGGCTTCTCCCTGGCGCGGCCCGAACCGCTCCGGCAGCTCTGGTATGCCGCCGAGAACCTCCACAGCGAACGGGTGGCGTGGTCTCTTCCGCTCGGCCTGTACCTCGCCGCCACCCCGGCGGTGGCCGACCTGGACGGCGATGGATGCCCGGAAATCGTCGCCGTCTCGTCTCACAAGGAGATCACGGCCATTAGCGGCAAAGGGAAGCGCCTCTGGACGGTGACGACGCGGGGCGAACGCTACGAATATCCTCATTTCTCGTCGCCGCTCGTCATCCCTGGCGCGGCGGAATCCGGCGTGCGCATCCTCGTGGGCGCGGCGGACGGCAGGCTCTACTGTCTTGGGGGCGACGGCACGCGGCTCTGGGAACACGCCACAGGCAATCGCGTTGATGCGGCTCCGGCGGCTGCGGATATTGACGGCGACGGGCGCACGGAAATCCTCGTCGGGTCGCTCGACGGGAGGCTCACCTGCCTGAGCGACGCGGGCGAGCGCAAATGGTCCGTCGGCCTCGACGAGGCGATCTTCGCCACGCCGGCGATCACCCCAACGAACGAGGTGATCGTCGCTTCCCTGCAAGGAACCATCGCGTGCATCAACTCCAGAGGCGTCGTGCGCTGGCGGCAGACGCTTGTGGCTTCGCCGGTCGAGCATCGCCTCTATCACGGCGTGCCCGATGGACGGCTCTACGCGCTTTCCGAGGGCGGCGCGGGAGCGATCTACGCATCGCCGCTCGTCGCGGACCTGAACGGCGACGGGATCATTAGCCTTGTCATCGGGGTGAGCACGGGCAGGTTGCTGGTGTACGACATGCACGGCAACCTGCAATGGGAAGCGGCCACCGGAAGCCCCATCTACTCCTCGCCGTGCGTGATCAGGCGTGGGACGAGGAATGCGCGGGTGGTCGTCGGCTCCAACGACGGGCGCGTTCACGCCATAGATACGGCAGGAAGGCCCGTATGGCAGTTCGAGACGGGCGGACCGGCACGCTCCTCGCCGGTCGTCGTGCCCGCAGAGGTCGCCGGGACCGAGAACATCCTGGTCGGCTCCAGCGATCACCGGGTCTACGTGCTCGATACGGAAGGTCGGGAACTGGAAGAATACCACACGGGCGGGGAAGTATTCGGCGCTCCGCTCGTGGCCGACGTGAACGGGGACGGGTTGGCGGAGATCATCGTCGGCTCGTACGACCACCGGGTGTACGCGTTCCGCACGCTCTGGAAAGTCTGCACCGGGCAGGTGGTGGTCGGCACGTTCCGCGCCGGGCCGACGCGGCAGGGGGCATGAGCGTACGGTGAGTCCCTCGCAGAGGTGTGCCACATCCCTACCGTTCGTTGTCCGATTGCGGGGAGTTTGGAGACCTTCCCCTACGGGCGATACAAACACTATAGACGATCACACCAAGGGGAAACGTCCATGACATCTTCACCTGACACTGCCACCAACCCGCTTTCCCGCGAAGCCGTTGACCGCCGGATCCAACAGCACCGCACTGCCGAGATCACTCTCACCGTGCTGGACGCCACCGGCAGGCCAACCGCGAATGCGTCCGTCACCATCGAGATGGTCCGGCACAAGTTCCTGTTCGGATGCAATGCGTTCGGGCTTGGCGGCGACGTGTTCGCGCCCGGCGAATTCGGTATCCAAGCCCTGAGCGAGCGGTACGCCGAGCGTTTCGCAGCCCTGCTGAACTACGCGACGCTGCCGTTCTACTGGGGCCACTACGAGGCTCAGCAGGGCACGACCAACGAGCCGCGCGTCCGCAGAATGGCAGAGTGGTGTCGTGACCATCACATCAGCACCAAGGGACACCCTCTCTGCTGGCACGAAGGCGAACCGCAGTGGCTGGCGTCAAAGCCCCTCGCCGAAGTGGAGTCGCTCCAGATGGGGCGCATCCACCGCGAATGTGCTGCCTTCGCCGGGCTGGTTGATCGTTGGGACGTGGTCAACGAGGCCGTCGTCATGCCCGGGGCGCAGGGCGGCACGCCAGTTACCTCCCGACTCTGCCAGAGCCTCGGGCGGGTCAACCTTCTCAAGAGATGCTTCGCCGAAGCCGCGAAGACGAATCCCAAGGCCGAGCTACTGCTGAACGATTTCACGACCGACTACCACTATGAAAACCTCATCAAGGAGTGCCTCGATGCCGGTGTGAGAATTGACGTGATCGGCCTGCAATCGCACATGCACACCGGCTACCGTGGCGCGGAGTGGGCGTGGGAAGTCTGTGAGCGGTTTGCAAAGTTCGGTAAGCCCTTGCATTTCACCGAGTTGACGATCCTCTCCGGCAAGCCCAAGACCGACGACGATTGGCACGCCCACCACCCAGGGTGGGATAGCACTCCTGACGGCGAGGAGCGCCAAGCCACTCAGGTAGCCGAACTCTACCGCCTCCTGTATTCACATCCGGCGGTTGAGGCGGTTACTTGGTGGGACTTCTCCGACCTTCACGCGTGGCAGGGCGCTCCGGCTGGCCTCGTGCACAAGGACATGTCACCCAAGCCCGCCTGTGACGCGCTCATGAAACTCGTCAAGGGCGAATGGTGGACCGGTCCGCTAAGGCTCAGAACCGACGCCGCCGGGAAGGTGCGCTTTCGCGGCTACCTCGGCGAGTACACGGTCAAGACTGGCGACGAACACGCCCGCTTCAGCATCGCCCAGCCTCGTAAGGAGCACCTGACCGTCGCGGTCCTTCCGACCAGGCCCGACCACACGACTTGAGGCGTACACACTTCGAGACGCTTCGGATGAGGAGCGAACGAGGTACCCATGTCATTTGTGCGCGAGTACGGCAGCGAGCGGATCGAGTATCACGACCGCGCCACCGGCGTCCACGTCACCCAGATCACGAGCTTCCCCGTGATGAGCAACCACTTCTACTACGAACACCCGTCGTTCACCGGCGACGGCTCGACGCTCGTATTCCGCTCGCAGCGTGCGGCACACCGCGATGCGCGATGGGACTTGTTCGCCTGCGACGCCGACGGCCTGAACATGCGGCAGCTCACGGACGAAGACGACGCCGACAACTTCGCGGTTGCGAACGGGGCGCACGCCGCATGGTATCAGCGCGGCACGACGCTCTGGCGCGTTGACCTGACGACCGGCGAGCGCGTCGAGATCGGCCCAGGACCGGCGGACGTGAACCCGATGACCTATTGGTGCGGCTGCGTGAGCGTTGACGGGAACTACTACTTCGGCTACGGCAGGCGCAAGAAGGACGGCTGGGGCGCGGTGATCCGGTATCGGACCGACGGCAGCGAGGCGGTGGCCCTTGCTGCTGCTCAGAACCTCTGTCATCTGCACGCAAGCCCCGGCGGGCACGGCATCTCTTACGGCGGCGTTGACGAACGCGGGCAGGGCGGTCAGCACTGCATCGAATACGACGGCTCCAACCTGCGCGTGCTGCCGACGGCGGACCTTTCCCACTTCACCTGGGTAGGGAAGCAGAAGAAGTATCTCGGCTGCGGGATGTGGGGGCGGCGGATCATCCACATGCGCAAGGACGGCCAGACCGACTCGACCGTCGTCGTGGAGGGCAGCTTCTTCTGGCATAGCGGCCTCTCGTACGACGCGGATTGGACCGTCGCCGATACGAACTGGCCGAACGAAGGCATCATGATCGTGAACATCCCGGCGCGGCAGTACGCCCGGCTCTGCCTGAGCGACAACTCCGCCGGGCATCCGCAGTCGGCGCACGCGCACCCGGCCTTCAGCCCTGACGGGAAGAAGGTGGTCTACACGAGCGACCGCACGGGGGTGTGTCAGGTGTACGTGGCCGATGTGCCCGACGAGATGAGGGCGCGCCTTGCGACGCCGCAGCCTGACGCCGTGCCCGGCGGACGGCTTGCGGATGCGTGATCCTCTGAGAGTGTGTACGGAAAGTCTTTTCGGAACGACTTTGGGCGGGTTAGATGGTCATTAACAGATTATGTGTGCACGCGACGCAGCCGCAGACCCAGCCAGCTTCAGATGGCTTGGCATATTAGCCCCCGACTTCAGTCGGAGGGCGTCACGCATGGTCCTGCCGCCCTCCGGATAAATCCGGGGGCTACGGGAGAGCGAAGCTCGCTCACGCGAGCTGTCTCACGCGGTGACTGCCAAGGTATTTTGCTGATGACCATGAAACCCGCCCCTACGGGCGATTTCCAGGTGTAGGGGAGGGTTTCCAAACCCTCCCACGCCTCTTTTCGCACA
>Ga0172366_10000538_pt1 | contig 27635 bp, 17 predicted proteins | sample LakKivSesite69cm_FD_114533 | JGI IMG/M metagenome (GOLD analysis project Ga0172366, IMG submission 114533) | Sediment microbial communities from Lake Kivu, Rwanda - Sediment site 69cm | ecosystem: Environmental > Aquatic > Freshwater > Lake > Sediment | place: Rwanda: Western Province, Lake...
CGCCGCATCCGGGCCGAGACGTTGTGGGCGGCGAAGCAGCCGCCGGCCGTGAGCTTGGGCAGAACGGCAACGAAGTAGTTCTTATACCAGTCCTTGTCGGCGTCGCAGAAGACGAAGTCGAACGGCCCGGCAAGGGCGGGGACGAGGTCGTGGGCGTCGGCCAAACGGGCGTCGATCCAGGCGTCGAGCCCGGCCTCGCGAAAGTTGGCCACGGCCTCGTTGTGGCGGCCCTCGTCGATGTCGACGGTGATGAGCTTGCCGCCCGTCTTGCTCAAGGCCCAGGCGATCCAGATCCCGGAGTGGCCGGTCGACGTGCCGATCTCCAGGGCCCGGGTGTATTTGTTCTTGAGGACGAGGTCGTAAAGGATCTCGCCGTCCGCTTCGGACACGTTCATGTCCCGCCACCGGCCGGCGTGACCGTCGAGGAAAGCCCGGACCTTCTTGTCGAGGTCGGAGCCCGCCGGGGCCTGGCGGGGCGAGGCCTTCGGGCTTGGAAAGGCCCAGAATAGTACGGCGGTCGCGAGGACCATTAAAAGCCCAGCGGCTAAGATCTCCTTTGCCCTCATATGCGCCTCCTTCCGTTCAGCAGCAGATCGGGGACACGCACCGGGGCGGGACATATCCCCGTCCCGACCGGGGACATGTACCTGGGGTACGTGTCCCCCTGCCCACCCCTTTAGACGGGGGTCCTCGGAGGCTCTTCCCGGACGCCCGGCCTTCCCCGAAGAACGGGGAAGAAAAGGGCCGTTAGGACGTCCTAAATTCTTATGGTATAGTCCTGTATTTCATTCCGGCTCCGGGGCCTCGCAGACGGCCCCGCGCTCGAGGAGACGCGACGATGGCAGAGATATCCCAGACCGGCCGGGCCAGGCACCCCGGCGCGGCATCTCTTGGTCTGTTCCTCCTCCTTGTCCCCCGGCTCGCGGCCCAGGACCAGCCGCTGACGCTCGACAGGGCGGTCGCGCTGGCTTTGGAAAGGAACGAACGGTCCTTGCAGACGTTTGAGAGCGAGGCCGCGGCCAACGCCCGGGTCGCCCAGGCCCGGTCGTTCTTCCTGCCGACGGTGACCAGCACGGGCACCTATACCCGCCGGGCCTATGAAACACGCCGGGTCGTCGGCGAGACCGAGGTCATCATCCAGCGCTACAACGCCCTCTCGGAGACCTTCGCCCTCAGCCAAACCCTCTTCGACGCCCGGAGCTTGACCAGCCTCGCCGCCCTGCGCGCCCAGCGGAACGCCGACGTGGCGGCCGCCACGGAGGGACGGCGGCAGCTGGCCTTCGAGGTCAGCCAGGCCTATTTGGCCACTTTGGGCACATCCCAAGTCCAGGAAGCCTCGGCCCGGCGGTTCGCTTTCGCCGGGCAGAACCTCGACGCCGCCAAGGCCCGGTTCTCGGCCGGACTCGCGTCCGTCAACGATGTCACCCGGGCCGAGCTCGAGTACGCCACGGCCGAGGTCGGGCTGACCCAGGTCAAAGGAGAGGTCGAAACGTCCCTCCTCCAGCTCGGCCATCTCCTCGACGCGCCCGAGGCCGTCCGCGCCCCGCTCATCGTGCCGGAGTTCCTGATCGAGGCGGCGGCGGCCGAGGCCGCCGACACCGAGGCCCTCGTCGAAGAGGCCTTGGCCCGCCGTCTCGACCTCAGCTCGCTCCGTTGGGAGGCCTCGTCCCGGCGCGCCCTGGCCAAGCTGCCGATGCTCGGCTGGGTCCCGTCGCTCAGCGCCTCCGGCCGGTACAGCCTGACGAACGAAGCCAGCTTCAACAACAGGAACTGGAACTGGAGCCTGGGCGCGACCCTGAGCTGGAACCTCTTCGACGGCGGCGCCCGCTTCGGCCAGCAGAAGGAACAGCGGGCCCTGGCCCGGCTGGCCGACCTGGATTACCGGGCGGCGATGCGCCAGGTGGACGTCCAGGTCCGCCAGTCCCTGGTCTCGCTGGCCAACCAGCGGGCTTCGCTCAGGCAGGCCACCGTCGCCCATGAAGTGGCCAAGAAAAACGCCGCCGAGACGACCGAACTCTACCGCCAGGGCCTCGCCTCCGCCCTCGAGGTGGCCGACGCCAATGTCAAGCTTTTCGAGGCGGAAGTCGCTTTTGTCCAGGAACGGTACGGCCTGGGCGTCGCCTTCCTCAACCTCGAAGCGGCCCTGGGACTCGACCCCTTCGGGAAGGAGCCAATCAAGTGATCGAACTCAAGCACCAGAAGCTCATCGCTCTCGCCGCCGCAGCGGCCGTTCTTGTCGTCACGGCCGGCGCCTGTAAGAAGAAAGCGTCCGCCTCCCAGGCTCCCGGCGGAGGGCGGGGTCGCGTCGTCTTCCCCGTCGATGTCGAAGAGGTCCCGGTCCGCTCGCTCGTCTATACCGTCTCGGCCGTCGGCTCGGTCGAGGCCTTCGAAAAGGTCCAGGTGACGGCCCGCGTCTCCGGCGCCGTCGACCGGGTCCTCTTCGCCGAAGGCGAGTACGCCGCGGCCGGCCGGACGCTCGTCGAGATCGAGACCGAGCGCTACCGCCTGGCGGTCGAGTCGGCCCAGGCCGCCTTCGAGAAAGCCGAGGCCTCCAAGGCCGACGCCGAGGCCGGGCTCAAGCGGCGCGAAACGGTCATCACCCAGAACCCCGGGCTCATCCCCGGGGAAGAGGTCGAGACCTGGCGGACGAAGGTCCTGACCGCCGCCTCCGAGGTCGCCCAGACCCGCTCGGCCCTCAACCAGGCCAAGCTCAACCTCCGCGACGCCTTCGTCAAGGCGCCGATCTCGGGCATCATCCAGACCCGGACCGTCCAGACCGGGCAATACGTCCAGACAGGCACGGTCCTGGCGACCCTGGTCCGCCGCGACCCGCTCCTTCTCCGGTTCCGCGTCCCCGAGCGCGACGCCGCCCGGATCAAGCCCGGGCAGGACGCCAAGTTCCGGGTCCGCGAGGCGAGCCGCGAGTTCACCGCCAAGGTCGTCCATGTCGCCGAATCGGCCGACGCGACTTCCCGTCTCGTCGACATCACCGCCAACATCGACGATCCCGGCGACAAGAGCCTCCGGCCGGGCTCGTTCGCCGAGATCTCCGTCCCCGTGGCCTCGGCCGGCCAGGCCCCGGTCATCCCCGTCGCGGCCGTCCGCCCGAGCGAGCGCGGCTTCCTGGCCTATGTCGTCGAGGGCGACGCGGCGGTGGAGCGCATCCTGACCCTGGGCATGCGCTCGGCCGACGGCCGCGTCGAGGTCCTCTCCGGCCTCAACGGAGGCGAGAAGCTCGTCGTCCGCGGCGCCGAGGCCCTCTCGAACGGCGCCCTCGTCCGCATCGGCGCGCCGGCCGCGGCGCCGGCCGTCCCCGAAAAGAAATAAAGGACCGCGCCCATGAACCTCACCGAATCCTGCGTCCGCAAGCCCGTCCTGGCCTGGATGCTCATGGCCGCCACTGTCGTCTTCGGCCTCGTCGCCGGAGGGCGGATCGGCATCAGCCAGTTCCCGGACGTCGATTTCCCCACGATCAACGTCTCCGCCACTTGGGAAGGGGCGGCCCCGGAGGTCATGGAGAACGAGGTCGTGGAGACCCTCGAGGAGGCCCTCATCCAGGTCGAGGGCGTCCGGACCCTGACCTCGAGCTCGCGCCAGGGCTCGGCCAATATCACCGTCGAGATCGAGCTCTCGCGCGACGTCGACCTGGCCCTCCAGGACGTTCAGGCCAAGGTCTCCCAGGCCCAGCGCCGCCTGCCCCGCGACATGGACCCGCCGATCTGCTCCAAGCAGAACCCCGAGGACCAGCCCATCATGATGGCCCGGCTCGGCGGCCCCTTCCCTCAGCGGGTCCTCAGCGACTACGTCCGCTACGGCCTCAAGGAGAAGCTCCAGACGATCCCCGGGATCGGCGAGATCTCGCTGATGGGCACGCTCGAACGGAACATCCGCATCTGGCTCGATGCGGCCCGGCTCGACGAGAAAGGCCTGACCGTCAGCGACTTCATCGCCGCCCTTCAGCGCGAGCACATCGAGCTGCCGGCCGGGCGGCTCGAGACGACGGGCCGCGAGGTCAACGTCCGCGTCCTCGGCGAGGCGGTCGATCTCGAGACCCTGCGCCAGATCGTCGTCCGCGAGGTCAACGGCAGCCCCCTCTACCTCAGCGATGTCGCCCTGGTCGAGGACGGCTTCGAGGACGTCCGGCGGCTGGCCCGCATGGACGGCGGCCCGGCCCAGGGCATCGGCATCAAGAAGCAGCGCGGCTCCAACGCCGTGGCCCTGGCCAGGAACGTCCGGGCGGCCATCGACGAGTACGCCAAGACCCTGCCGCCCGACATGACCGTGGGGATCACCAACGACAGCACGAAGTTCATCCGGGAGTCGGTCAACGAGATCCAGTTCGAGCTCCTCCTCTCGGTCGTCCTGACGGCCTTCGTCTGCTGGCTCTTCCTGGGATCGCTGTCGAGCACGCTCAACGTCATCCTGGCCATCCCCATGTCGCTCCTGGGCACGGTGGCCATCATCTATTTCCTCGGCTTCACCTTCAACACGTTCACCCTGCTGGCCCTGGCCCTGGCCGTCGGCATCGTCGTCGACGACGCCATCATGGTCATGGAGAACATCTTCCGCCACCGCGAGGGCGGCAAGGCCCTGGTGCCGGCGGCCCTCGAAGGGACGAAGGAGATCGCCTTCGCCGCCCTGGCCGCGACGCTGGCCGTCGTGGCCATCTTCCTGCCGGTCGTCTTCATGAAGGGCATCATCGGCCGCTACTTCCTCCAGTTCGGCATCACCCTCTGCCTGTGCGTCCTCCTGTCGTATGTCGAGGCCGTGACCTTGGCCCCGGCCCGGTGCTCGCAGTTCCTCAAGACGACGCGGGAAGGCCGGAACAAGATCGGCCTGGCCGTCGACCGCGGCTTCCGCAAGCTCGAGGCCTTCTATAGCCGCGTCCTCCACGGCGCCCTGCGCAAGCCCGGCCTCATCCTGGTCCTGGGGCTGGCCCTCTTCGTCGCGGCCATCGTCATCTTCGCCACCCTGCCGAGCGAGTTCGTGCCCTCCCAGGACCAGAGCCGGGTCATGGTCCGCATCCAGACGGCCGTCGGGTCGGACATCACCGAGACCGACGCCTTGCTCGTCAAGGCGGAGGACACGGTCAACACACACCCCGAGGTCCAGCAGACGTTCAGCTTCGTCGGCGGCATGGGCGGCGGCGGGGGGGTCAATTCCGGGATGATGTTCCTGACCTTGGTCCCGCCGAAAGACCGGCGAATGGACCAGGCCGAATTCTCGGCGGTGCTCCGGCGCGAGCTCAACGCCATCCCCGGCGTCCGGGCGGTCATCCAGGACACCTCCCAGCAGGGCTTCACGGCCCAGCGCGGCTTCCCGATCGAGTTCTCCGTCCGCGGCGCCGACTGGAACCAGCTCGTGCCGCTGAGCCAGAAGCTCATGGAGGAGCTGACGGGGAGCGGCGCCGTCACCGACCTCGACTCCGATTACCGGGTCGGCATGCCCGAGCTGCGCGTGACGCCGGACCGGGCCGTCTGCGCCGACGTCGGCGTTTCCGTCGACGAGGTGGCCACGACCATCAACGCCCTCATCGGCGGCATCCGGGTGGGCAAGTACAGCACGGGCGGCCGCCGCCTCGACGTCAGGCTCAAGCTGATGGCCGGCCAGCGCTCCCGGCCGGAGGATATCTCGCGCCTTCGCGTCCGGGCCCGCAACGGCGAGCTCGTGCCGCTCTCCTCGCTGGTCATCTTCGAGGAGCAGGCCGCCCTCCAGGCCATCACCCGGCGCGACCGGGAGCGGGCCATCTCGCTCTACTCCAACGTCGCCCCCGGCCATTCCCAGGGCGAGGCCTTGCGGATCATCGAGGACCTCGGCCGGACGCTCCCGGTCGGCTACCGGGTCGTCCTCGGCGGCTCGAGCATGGCTTTCCGGGAATCGATGAGCTCGCTCCTCTTCGCCATGTTCCTGGGCATCGCCATCGCCTACATGATCCTGGCCTCGCAGTTCAACTCCTTCAAGGACCCGGTCACGATCATCACCATCCTGCCGCTGTCGATCGCCGGCGCGGCCTTCGCCCTCCTCGTCGCCGGCCAATCCCTGAACATCTTCAGCATGATCGGGCTGCTCCTGCTCATGGGCATCGTCAAGAAGAACTCGATCATCCTCGTCGATTACGCCAACGCCTTCAAGGCCAGGGGCTTCGCGCCCCGGGAGGCCATGGAGAAGGCGGGGCCCATCCGGCTGCGGCCGATCCTGATGACGGCCACGGCGACCCTGATGGCGGCCATCCCTCCGGCCCTGGGCCTGGGCTCGGGCGCGGAGATCCGCCGGCCCATGGGCATCGCCGTCATCGGCGGCCTGGTCCTGTCGACCATCCTGAGCCTGGTCGTCGTCCCGTCGTTCTACGTGGTCGCCGAGGGCCTGGCCCGGAAGAAGAAAAAGGCGCAGGCCGTCGAGGGCGGCCCGTCGCCGGCCGACGTCGCGGCCGGGAAGTAGGACTCAGACTTTCTTATCCGAAGCGCCGGGCTTGGTGAGCAGGAGGCCCTTGGCGCAGAAGGGGCAAGCGTCCGGCTCGAAGGCCTCGACCTTGAGCGCGAGAAGGCTCCCGACCGGGCGGCCCTCGATCATGACCGACCCGGCGGTGCGGTCGACGAGGACGTAGATCCCGGCGGCCGCGACCTGACGCTCACCGAGGCAGGCCAGGACCTCCTGGATCGAGCCGCCGGTCGTCAAGATGTCTTCGACGATGACGGCCCGCGAGCCGTCCAGGCCGGAGAAACCCGAACGGATGGTCATCTTCTCGTCGGCCCCGCGCTGGGTGAAGGCGAATTTCTTGCCCAGCTTGAGCGCGGCCAGGAAGCCGATGGCGATGGCCCCGTAGGCGGGGGAGACGACATAATCGAAGTCGGGGACCTCACGGCGGATCTTCGCCGCCAGCAGATCGACGATCTTCTCGAGCGCGGCCGGCTTTTCGATGAGCCGGATCTTCTCGAAGTACCATTCGGAGTGCTTGCCCGAGGTCAGCTTGAAGTGTCCGCGGAGCAGGGCGTCGCTGGCCTTGAACAGGGCCAGGACGGTCGCGTCGGCGGCGAGTTCGGTCATGGCGTCTCTCCTCTCCCGCGGCGGATGTCTCGGACCATTATAAAGACAACACGGCCGGCCGGCAAGCGGGCGCCCGGTCAGCGCAGCGGCCGGCCCGGGTCCAGGCGCTCCTCGAAGAACGCGAGCAGGGCGGGAAGGTCGATCTCGTGAGCGCCGGGATGGACGTCCAGGGCGACGTTGCCGGGAGCCCCCAGGTCGGCGTAGATCGGCCGGATCTCCCGCAGGGCCTCCCGCGCGAGCGGGACCAAGAACTGGGTCGGCGGCTCGCGCAGGCCGTTCTGGCACTGGAGGGGCCGCGGCGCGACAAGGGCGAAGATGTCGGCGAAGTCGACCCGCTCGCGGAGCCCGTCGAGCTTCCAGCACATGCAGTGGTCCCGCTCCATCTGGTCCATGACCGTCAGGAAGCCGCTCGAGACGCAGGCGGCGATGCGCGTGTCCATGGCGGCGAGCCACATGGACATCTCCCCGCCGAGGGACAGGCCGGCGCAGCCGATCCGGCTCGTGTCGACGCCCTTCTGGGAGGCCAGGAGGTCGACGGCCCGCATGAGGTCCCAGAGCCGCTCGCCGACGAGCGTCCGCCCGGGCTCATAGATCTCGTGCTGGCCGACGTCCACGGTCGCGGTGGCATAGCCGCGCTGGGCCAGCTCCGTGGCGAAGGTCTTGTAGATCCGGGCGTCCTCGTAGGTCGTGCGGCGGTCGCCGCCGTGGCCGTGGATACAGACGACGGCCGGAAAGGGCTGCCTCCAGCCGCGGGGGAGCGACAGCATGGCCTTGGTCCGCCGGCCCGGCGTCGACGAGATCTCGACCTCCTGGAGGACATAGGCCGGCCGTTCCGATGTCGCGAGCACCGTCGTCGCCAGAGGGGGCCTGGCCCGCATGAGATCGTCGATGCGTAGGAGCCGGGCCAGCTTGGCCCGGACGTCCTTCTGCCAGCGGACGGCGGCCGCCTTCGGCCGCGGCGAATATCTCATCGTCCGGAGCTTCGGCGCCGCCGGATCGACGATCTTCTTGATGGTCAACCGGACCGGAGCCTCGGGGCGAAGCGTGAGCGGATAAGCGTAAAGGCCGGTCCCGTCGACGACCTGGACCGGCGCGCCGCTGACGCTAACCTCGTACTTGGCCAGGGGCTCGACCGTAAACCACTCCGGGAGCTGGTTGATCCTCGGATAGTCAAAGGGCATGTGCATGAGGGCCCGGTGCCGGGGCCGGTCGAAGCGGAGGGCCCCCGTCCAGGGCCAATCGGCCGCGAGCGAGACCGAAAGGCTGCCGTCGGCACCGCGGACGGCCCCGAGACGCAGGTCGTCACGCCAGGGCGACGCGGCCGTTCCCTGGGTCTTCCAAAGCGCGTACATCAGAGCCGTCCGGGCCGAGTTGCCGTCGCCGTGCCAGCCTTCGAGGATGCCGTCGGCCCGCTGCTTGCGGTAGAGGAAGCCGATGGCGTCGTCGGCCCACGCGGCCGCCGCGGCGTCCGGGAGGCGGGCGAGGAGGTTGAGCGCGCCTTCGATCGCGTCGGCGTAGCCGTCGGCGCTTCCGGCCTCCCAGTCGTAGCCCTTGTATTTGGCGATCGAGGCCAGGGCCCGGGCCGCCGCGTCCCTGTACCGCCCGCCTTCGGGATCGAGGAGGGCCATGGTCAGGTAGGCGTTAAAGACATAGCCCCACGTGTCGGCCAGCTTCGTGTTGACGGCTTTCCCCGCCCGCGGATCGATCGAGTTGTAGAGAAGGCCGTCGGCGTTCCGGCCGAGCCCGAGCACCCGGTCGAGGACGGTCCGGAAGCGGGGCCGGTAGGACGCCCAGCGCCCGGGGTCCTCATAGAAAGCCAGGACGCAGGCTTCCGAGAGGCCGCCGACGATCTCCGAGCCGTGGTCGCGAAGGACCAGCAGGTCGCGGTCGAGAAGGTCCGCCTGAACGAGAAAATGGTCGGCCAGGCGGAAGGCCCACTCCGCGTACTGCCCGTCGCCGGTCATCCAGAAGAGCCGGCTCGCGGCCTGGAGAATGTCGCCCGCGACCTCCACGTCCTCCGACGGGATGGGTCCGGAAGGCGTCGCGATCTTCGCGTTCTGGAAGACGCCGCCGACGAGGTCCTTCATCCGGTCGAGCCAGGGCGACGGCCCCAGCCACTCGCTGATGGGCAGAAGGCCGTCCTTGGCGTATTCCGCCGCGCCGAAGGTGATCGCCTCGAGGTCGGGCTCGGCCGTCCGGAAGGCTTGGGTCGCGAAGAGGAAGTCGTCGGGCAGCGCGCCGACCCGAGAGGTGAGCTTGATCTCGCGCTCCAGGATCGTCCGGGCGGCGTCCTTGAGATAGAGGTCGTCGAGGACCTGGGCCGTGAGGACGACGAAGGGGTAATTGTCGGCGGCGCTGTCCTTGGCGTTCCAGTAGGCGTCGCCGGTCAGGTTGCGCGGCAGGAGGCCCGAGCGGGGGTCGGCCTGGACGAGCCAGCCCCGGGCGAAGCGCCGGCAGAACTGGACGGCTTTTTGCGCGAGCTCGCCGTTCGCCGCCGCCTGGTCCCAGGGGTCGTCGGCGGGGGTCGACGCGGCGAGAGACAGGACGGCCGCGGCGGCGGCCGCCAGGATAAGGGTGCGCAAGGGGATAGGGGACGTCTTCATCGCTCCCTCCACAAGCCTTAACATAGATCCGCCGCTAAAAAATCGCAACCTCCCCGGCTCCGTGAACAGGGGCCGCTCGACGGGGACATGTACCCGGTACGTGTCGCCCGCTTTTTCCGGCGCCCATTCCGGCTTGCCGGGGCCTCTAAAGTGTGTTAAACGAGACCGCAGGAGAGAGTTATGGAGAGCACGTTCCGCGACGACCGGGCCTGCTTTGTCTGCGGCGAGAGAAACCCGATCGGCTTGAAGCTCCGCCTCCGGACCGATCCGGGAAAAGGCCGGTCCGAGGCCGAAGTGGCGTTCGCCCCGCATTTCCAGGGCTGGGCCGGGATCGTCCACGGCGGCCTGCTGGCGACGGTGCTCGACGAAGCGATGATCTATGCCGTCGGCGCCAAAGGCATCATGTGCGTTACAGGCGAGATGACCGTGCGCTATATCAAGCCGGCCTCGACCGGCGTCGCCTATACGCTCAAAGGCCGGTTCGTCGAGGACAAGGGCCGGATCGTCCTGGCCGAGAGCGAGCTCCTCGATGCCGCCGGGAACGAGGTCGCCCGGGCCTCGGGCAAGCTCTTCAAGGTCCCCGCCGTCCCTCGCAGCCTAGAGAAGCCCTAAAGGGATCCGAGGAGGGACTTTAAGAACAGGAACCAGGCGGCGACGAAGATGAGGAAGAGCCCGTAGAAGAGCTTGACCGTCCGGCCCTGCAGACGGATGGTGATGAGCGCGCCGAAGACGGTGCCGAGGAAAAGCCCCCCGGCGATCCAGGCCGCGGCGGCGAGGTCGAGGTTGCCCGCCTTGGAGTATATGATCACCCCCGGGATGCCGAACGGGAAAAGGATGGCCCCGAGCGAGGTGGCGATGGCCCGTTTGGGCGGATAGCGCAGGGCCAGCGTCAGCATGGGCACAATGATGTTGCCGCCGCCGATGCCGAACATGCCGGCCATGACCCCGGCCAGCAATCCGATGCCGATGAGCGGCCACGGTGACGGATGAGGGTCCGTCTCGGGCTCCGGCTTGATCGTGACCGTGAGGCCCCGCCATTTCCGGTAGCGCCGGGCCGGATCGATGAAGTTCCAGCAGACGTAGAGGCAGAAAACGGCGAAGAATTTCTGCATCAATTCGGCGGGCAGCGTGTTGGCCAGCCAGGCCCCGCCAGCCGCCGTAACAAGGAGCCCCGCCGCGATGAAGGCTGAGGCCCGGAGGTCGATGACCTTGGCCCGGCAATAGGCGATGACGCCCAGGATGCCGACCGGGAGCAGGATGGCCGCGAGCGACGTTCCCGTCGCTTTGACCAGGGGGAAGCCGGCGAGCAGGATGAGCGAGGGCACGATGATGATGCCGCCGCCGATACCGAAAAGGCCGGCGAAGACCCCGGCGGCGACGCCAACGAGGATGAGCCAAGGCCCGCTCATGCCCGCGATTATAATCGAATCCTCCCCCCTGTGGTATAGTTAATCTTCGGAGGTCCCATGAAGAAAGTCCTTGTTCTGGCCCTTGTCCTGGCCCTGGCCGGCTGCCGCGGCCGATCGGCGGCGCCGTCCTCGTCCGCTTCGAGCCCCGCTTCGCCCCCGGCCGCCCCGGCTCCCCTCGACTATCCCATCCGCCCCGTTCCTTTTACGGACGTCCGCTTCACGGACGCCTTCTGGGCGCCCCGGCTCGAGACGAACCGGACCGTCTCCGTCCCCTACGCCCTGCGGATGAACGAGGAGACCGGCCGGGTCGACAATTTCCGCAAGGCCGCCAAGCTCATGCCCGGGGCCTACAAGGGCAAGCGATACAACGATTCGGACATCTATAAATCGATGGAGGCCGCCGCTTACACCCTGCGCCTCCATCCCGACGCCGCCCTCGATAAGACGCTCGACGACCTCATCGCCCTGATCGCCAAGGCCCAGGAGCCGGACGGCTATCTCTTTACGACCCGGACCGTTGACCCCGCCAATCCGGCTCCGGGCGCGGGCCCCGAGCGCTGGTCGAACCTGCGGGTCAGCCACGAGCTCTACAACGTCGGCCACATGTACGAGGCGGCCGTGGCCCACTTCCAGGCCACGGGCAAGCGGACCTTCCTCGCGATCGCCGAAAAGAACGCCGCCCTTCTTCTGCGGACCTTCGGGACCGGCCCGGGGCAGCGCCGCGGCTTTCCCGGCCACCAGGAGATCGAGATCGGCCTGGCCAAGCTCTACCGGGTGACCGGCAGGCGCGTTTATCTCGATTTGGCCAAGTTCTTCCTCGACGAGCGCGGCCATTATTTCGGCGGCCAAAAATACGCCGAGGACGATCCCTTTTCGGTCTACAATTCCGACGAGTACCTGCAGAACCACAAGCCCGTCCTGGAGCAGGACGAGGCCGTCGGCCACGCCGTCCGGGCCATGTACATGTCCTCGGGCCTGGCCGACGTCGCCGCCCTCGGCGGCTATCCCGAATATGTCGCGGCCATCGACCGGCTCTGGCTGAACGTGGCCGGCAAGAAACAATATCTGACCGGCGGCATCGGCGCCCAAAGCGGCTCCGAGGCCTTCGGCGTCGCCTATGAGCTGCCCAACGCCCAAGCCTATACCGAGACCTGCGCCGCGATCGGCAACGCCTTCTGGAACTACCGCCTCTTCCTCCTCCACGGCGAGTCGAAGTACATGGACGTCTTCGAGCGCGTCCTCTACAACGGCCTGCTCTCCGGCGTCGCCCTGAGCGGCGACCGCTTCTTCTACCAGAACCCGCTCGAATCGGCCGGCGGATACGGCCGCAGCCCCTGGTTCGAAGTGGCCTGCTGCCCGCCGAACATGACCCGCTTCCTGCCCTCGCTCCCGGGCTACGTCTACGCCACGAAGGATGATGTCGTCTACGTCAATCTCTACATCGGCGGCCGCGGCCAGGTCGGCCTCGCCGGCCGGCCGGTGGTGGTGACTCAGGAAACGGGCTACCCCTGGGAAGGTTCGGTCAAGCTGAGTCTCGGCCTCGAGGCCCCCGGCCCGTTCGAGCTGGCCCTGCGCATCCCCGGGTGGGCCCGCGGCGAGGCCATGCCGACGGACCTCTATCGGTTCCTCGACGCGTCCGACGAGAAGCCCTCGCTCAAGGTCAACGGCGAGGCGGTGGCCCTCGAGATCCGCGACGGCTACGCCCGCCTCCGCCGGGATTGGCGGGACGGTGACTCCGTCGAGCTCGCGCTGCCGATGTCCGTTCGCCGCGTGGTCGCGAACGAAGCCGTGGCCGAGGACCGCGGCCGGGTCGCCCTGCAGCGCGGCCCGGTCGTCTACGCCGTCGAAGGGATCGACAATGGCGACCGGGTCTTCGACCTCGTCCTTCCCGACGCCGCCTCTCTCCAGGCCGAGTTCCGGGCCGATCTCCTCAACGGGGTCGTCGTGATATCGGGTAACGCCATCATGATCACCAAGAGCGGGTCCGGCAAAGCGGTCGAGACGACCCGGGCGTTCCTGTCCGTCCCCTATTATTCCTGGGCCAACCGCGGCCCGGGCCAGCTGCTGGTCTGGCTGCCGCGCACGGTCGCCGCCGTCCGGCCCGCCCAGAACGTGAATATGAACGTCGATTAGAGCCCGCGGCGCGAGGCCTCGGGGCGGCCTTCCGGAATCCGTCCCGGTTCGGTTATAATCGGGGCGGAACATCTAAGGAGATTTGGTGATGATCTCGAAGCGCGCCTTGCCCCCGGGTTTCTCGCTGACGATCATTCTCGTTGCCTGCGCCGGCCTGGTCATCGCGGCCGCGACGCCCGCCGCCGCCGAGGACATGGCCCTCGACAACGGCCGGGTCCGGGCCGAGTTCAACGACCGCGGCCTCGTTTCGCTCGGCGCGCCCAAGACGGGCCGGACGCTCGCCTTTTCGGCCGATCCCTCCTCCATCACCATCGACGGCGTCCCGCTCCTCATCAACGGCCTCGGCCCGGCCGAGATCGAGATGACCCCGGCCAAAGTGGCCTACCGCTATACCCGCGACCCCTTCACTTTCGACGTCGTTTACGAGCTCAAGCCGGCCTGGGACTTCCTGACGAAGCAGATCATCGTCGCCTCGGCCCGGAGCCGCGTCTTCCATGTCAATGAGATCAGGATGCTGGCCGCCTCGCTCGGTCACCCGGTGGCCGAAGAGCTCAAGCTCAAGGACGGCGGGTTCGGCGTCATCTGCCGGTTCCCGGCCGAGGGCGCGTCCCAAGGCCCGGCCTGGAGCGTCTTCTTCACGCTCCAGAACCCCTACATGGCCTGGGCCCGCGACGGCCGCGACGTCTCCGTCACCTACACGCCCGACATGGATTGGAGCCGTGACCTCGGGCCGTTCGTCTCCGACCGCCTTTGCCTTGGCCCGGTCGAGCTTTCCAAGGTCCGCTTCCCGGCCAAGGCCGTCGCCGAATGGCGGTACGTCGCCGACTACGCCAAGCTCCTGGCCGAATCGCCGACGATCGACGCGAGCGAGGTCGAGGCCCTGACCGCCTGTGTCCGCTCGTTCCTCGTCTATTACCCCGGCCGGAGCGTCCGCGTCCACATCCCCTGGTGCGAGAACGACTACCAGGTCGACGTCGGGACGCCCGAGGGCGTCGAGGAGTACAAGCGGATCATGGACCGGGCCGCCGAGCTCGGCGTCACGCACCTCCTTTATACCCCGGCCAACAGCCAGCTCTCCCGGCTCGAGGACAACGCCGATTCCTGGGGCTGGGAGAACGTCCTCTGGTTCGGCCTGGGCCAGAGGATCCGGAAGGGGGAGTGGGACCCTCGCCGCGACGAGGTCCCGGCCGGGCTCCGGTCGATGCTCGACTACGCCGCCTCGAAGAACCTCAAGCTCATGGCCTACGCCTACCCGTCGCTGCCGTTCCTCCAGGACCCGCGCTGGACGGCCTACGCCGGCCCGGACGCCTCCAAGGCGCCGGCCGACACCGGCCAGCGCTCGTTCCAGGACTGGTGGCTCGACAAGCTCCTCGGCTTCATGAGGACGACGGGGGCCGCCGGCTTCTCCTTCGACCACTGGTGGATCGCCCTGGACAAGGCCTCGTCGAAGTACGCCCAATGGTCCGGCTGCCGCCGCGTCCTCGAGGGCCTGCGCCGCGAGGCCTTCGACGCTGTCGTCGACGGCCGCCAGCAGTACCAGAATCTCGGTCCCTGGACCTGGCTGGCCGGCTCCTACCCCCACCCGACCCTGACCGACGAGCAGCCGGAGAGCTTCAGCGCCTTCCCCGATCTTCACACGGACCGGGTCTCGGCCGACCGCCAGCGCTTTGCCGCCTGGACCTACCGCGTCGAGCGCTTCGCCCCGCCCGAGATCATGCCCGGCTTCATCACCCACCAGTCCGAACGCAATGACGAGAAGGAGGTCATGCGCCGGGACCGCTTCCGCGCCAAGGACTGGGACGTCCTCGGCTGGAAGTACTCCCTCCTGTCCTCGATCGGGACGGCCCCCTTCCACCACGTCGTCAACTTCATCCCGGCCCGCGACACCGAGGAGTTCGCGGCCCTAGCCGAGGAGGACAAGGCCTGGTTCCGGAAGTGGCTCGACTGGACCGACGAGAACGCCCGCTTCCTCCACGCCCTCCGGCCGATCATCGGCCCGCCCATGGCCGGGCGCGCGGATGGCACGGCGGCCATCGTCGAGGACCGGGGCATCCTCTTCCTCTTCAACCCCAATCCCGGGCCACGGGAGGCCCGCTTCAAGCTCGATCCCTCGATCGGCCTCCTCAAAGGCGACCGTTTCATGATCAAAGAGCTCACTCCCGAGGAGGGCCGCCTCGTCGGCTCGGCCGAAGGCTTCTGGGCTTACGGCGCCGAGGTCGCGATGACGCTCCCCGGCCGCGCGGCCTCGGTCTACGAGATCTTCCCGGCCCCGGCCGAGACGACGGAGCCCATCCTTTTCAACGTTCGGGGCGCCGCGGAGATCCGCTCGCTCCGGCTCGTCCTGACCGGCGTCACGGCCGAGCAGGGGACGTCCCATCCGATCGTCGTCCGTCTCCCCGAAAAGGCCCGCGTCCGGACGCTGTCGGTCAACGGCGTCGCCTACCCCTTCAAGTCTGACGGCGGCGTCGTTTCGGCCGACGTCCGCTTCGCCGGCCGGGCCTTCGGCCGCTCCCAGAGCGCCGGCAAGGTCCAGGCGGGCTTCACCGGCGGCATCTTCAAGGCCCGCGTCTCTGTCCCGAAGCGGGTCTTCGACCAGCTGGCCGAGCGGAAGAAGACCTGGCCTGTCACCTACAGCGAGGACGATCTCCGGGCTCCCTGGCTCGGTCCGTGGCGGCTGCTCCTCCACATCCCCATCTTCGAGGGGACCGACGACATGGCCGTGAGCCTGAAGATCAATGGCCTTCCGGTCGACGTCCTCAAGGCCTACAATAGCGTCTACCCGCACTCCCCGAAGAGGACGTTCCTGGGGTTCTACGCCGACCTCAGCCGGCTCCGCCCCGATTCGCCTTCCGACATCGAGGTCAGCCTGCCGACGCTCAGCCCGGGTCAATTCGAGGGCGTCTTCTTCGAGAACGTCGAGCCCGGGTACACCCAGCGGATCATGGCCCCGCCATCCGACCGTAATGAACGGAAGTGAGCGGAGGGCAGAGATCCCGCGGAGATACACGGAGCGGGATCTCTGCGAAATATCCGAAGAGTGTGCTTCTCGAAGATATTACCAGGCGGTTTTCCTCTTAAGCGAAACGGCCGAGGGCGTGACCGCTAATCCCCCCTTGGCCGTGCAGCGGAGCTCGGGAGGCAGCATGCGTCCCGAGGCGAATGAGGCGTCGATCGTTTCGTCAAGCGGCACGGGGTTGACATAGCCGCCGAGGACGAGGTCGGCGCAGACGAAGGCGCTCGAGGCGGCGACCGCGTTGCGGGTGTGGCAGGGGATCTCACACATACCCTGGACGAGATCGCAGACCGAACCCATGGTGTTCTGCAGCGAGATGGCCGCGGCGTCGGCCGCCTGAGCCGCGCTCCCTTCGGCGGCCTCGACCACGGCGGCCGCGGCCATGGCCCCGGCCGCGCCGATCTCGACCTGACACCCGGCCACTTCGGCCGCGAACGTCGCCCGGGCCGCGACGACGAGGCCGACCGCCCCCGCGGCGAGCAGCGCCAAGGCCGCTTTTTCGCTAGCCACCCCCTTCTCCTCCGCCAGCGTGACCATGATCCCGGGAAGAACACCGGCCGACCCGCCGGTCGGGGCCGCGCAGACGATGCCGCCGCTGTTGGAGACGTGAAGGGCGGCCATAGCTCGGGCGGCGGCGCGGACAGGCAGGCCGCCGGCCGCGAGACGGCCGCCGGCTTCGGCCCGGAAGATCCGGCCGGCGGTGGGCCGCAAGAGCTTCATCCCGAGCCCGCGCCCCGCGAGGCCCTGGCGGACGGAATCGCGCATGATCTCGAAGCGCCGGAGGATCTCATCGATGACCTCCCGCTCGGAGAGCCCCAGAAGGCCGGCCTCGTGGGCCAGCGCGACCCGGCCCAGTGAGGCGCGCCTCCGGCGGGCCAGCGCGACCGCGCCCGCGGCCGAATCGAAGAGCGGAGCTCCCCGGCGGAGATAGAACAGCGACGGGATCGTCCTCTTAGCGCCCCCGACCTGGAGGACCGCGCGGCCCCGCCCGTCGAGGCGGACGGCCTTGCCGTCGACGGACGTGACCTCGACCGACCCGCCTCCGACAGATTTAGCTATGACCTCGAACCGGCTTCCGCTCTTGGTCGCGATCCTGGCCCGCACCGTGTTCGGGTGGTCGGCGCCGTCGAGCGGCGCGACCCGGAAACGGACATCGAGGCCCGACCGCGGTGCGAGTTCGAGAGCCCGGGCGAACCTCTTATCCGTGATCTCCCAACCCATCAGGCCCGCCGCCAAGGCCAGGTCCACGCCCTGCTGCCGGTAGGTCGCTGCGTAGGAACCTGCGGGATCGAAGGCGAACGCCGCCGAGGCGGGCGCGTCGCCGGCGAGCGAGCGGATGAGCCGGCCGATATGATAGGAGCCGGCCGTATGGGAGCTCGAGGGCCCGCGCATGACCGGTCCCAGGACGTCGTTCAGGATGCTCGCGGCCTTCATGGCCCTCCTTCAGCCGGCGACGAGGCCGGCCACGGCCAGGTCGAGTATCGCGTTGCCGACGGACTTGAAGAGCGTGACCTCGTCCGCGGAACGCCGGCCGGGCTTGAGGCCGGCCAGCACCTCGCCGATCTCGGCCCGGATGTGGTCCTCGCGGATGAGGCCTTCGCGGAGGGGAATGAGAAGATCCCCGGCCTCTTCCAGGCAGGAACGGCGCTCGTCGACGAAGACGGCGGCCCGCCGGACCGTCTCCCCCGGGACCTCCCGGACGTGGGGCTTGTAGGACCCGACGGCGTTGATGTGGACCCCCGGCTTGAGGTCCGCATCGGCGAAGACGGGCACCGCCGACGTCGTCGCCGCGCAAACGATGTCCGCTTCGCGGAGAGCTTCGGGCGAAAGCGCGGGCACGACTTCCAAGCCGAGCCGGCCGCCCATTTCGGCGGCGAACGCGGCCGCGGCCCTGGCGTCGACATCAAAGACGATCGCCGTCCGGAGAGGACGGACCGCGGCCACGGCCTCGAGCTGGGTCCGGCCCTGGACGCCGGCGCCGAAGACCGCCGCCACCCGGGCGTCGGCGCGGGCCAGGACGTCCGTGGCAACGCCGGAGGCGGCCCCGGTCCGGACAGCGGTGAGATAGCCGGCCTCGAGGACGGCCAGAGGCGTCCCGGTCCCGGCGTCCATGACCACGGTGACGGCCTGGGCCAGCGGGCGGCCTTGGGCCGGGTTGTCCTCGCAGAGGGAGATGAGCTTGACCCCGATCCGGTCCATCCGCGGGAGATAGGCGGGCATGACCAGGGCCGTCGTCCGGCGGCCGGCGAGCTCGAGGCTGGTGCGGGCCGGGACGGAGGCCCGGCCCGTCGAAAGCTCCACGAACGCGTCCCGCACGGCGCGGATCGCCTCGGGCATGGCCAGCGTCCGCCGGATCTCGTCGGTCATGATGTATCGCATGGCCCCTATTCTACCAAAGCGCGCCGGCGATGATAATGGGGCCTGCCGGGGCGGGGATTTCTTGTTGACTTGCGGCGTTCCCGGGGTTTATCCTGAAGCGGGCAGTTCCTTCCCGTGGAAAGGTGTCGGGCCATGGACCGAAAACCGCTTCTCAACGTCAAGTCCCTCAAAGAACAGGTCTACGAGTACCTCCGCGAGCAGATGCGGACGGGCGAGCTCCTGCCCGGCTCGGCCATCGACATGGAGGAGACCTCGAAGAAGCTCGGCGTCAGCAAGACGCCGCTCCGCGACGCCCTCCTCCAGCTCGAGATGGAGGATTTCGTGACCATCCGGCCGCGGCGCATGATCGTCGTCAACGCCCTGACCGAGAAGGACGTCCGCAACTACTACGAGATCATCGGCGCCCTCGAGAGCATGGCCCTGCTCAAGGCCTTCGACGCGCTCAAGCCCGCGGACATCGACCGCATGCAGGCCCTCAACGACGACATGCGGCGGGCCATCGGGGCCAACGACTTCGACGCCTACTACGACAAGAACCTGATCTTCCACAACGTGTTCCTCGGCTTCTGCGGCAATCCCAACCTGGTCAAACTCGTCAACAATATGAAGAAGAGGCTCTACGACTTCCCCCGGGCCAAGGGTTTCGTCAAGGAATGGGAGGAGTCCTCCATCCTCGAGCACCAGGCCCTCATCGAGCTCATCCGGACGGGCCGGAGCCAGGCCGCCGCCAACCACATCCGCGACGTCCACTGGTCCTTCAAGGTCCAGGAACGGTACGTCCGCAAGTATTACCCCGGGATCTCCGGGCCGGCGGAATAGCCCGGGCCCCGGCCGGCGCGCCCGGCCCGCGGAACGAGGAGGCGAAGGTGAGCGTCAGGCCGTGCCGGAGGAGCCGGATCCCCTCGACGGTGGCCGCGCTCGCGGCCGCCGCCCTCGTCGCTTCGGGCGGAGCGGCTCTCCTCCCAGCCGCGGACGGTCCGCCGGACCCGGCCACGGTCGTTTGGGCGGCGCGCCCGGCCGACAAATGGGAGAACGCCTTCCCCGTCGGCAACGGCCGGCTCGGGGCCATGGTCTTCGGCCGGGTCAGCGAGGAGCGCATCCAGCTCAACGAAGAGACCTATTGGACGGGCGGGCCTTACTCGACCGTCGTCAAGGGCGGCGCCAAGGCCCTGCCGGAGATCCAGCGGCTGGTCTTCGAGGGGAACTTGAAGCTCGCCCACATCCTGTTCGGCCGGAACCTGATGGGCTACCCGGTCGAGCAGCAGAAATACCAGGCGCTCGGCAGCCTCGTGCTCGGCTTCGCCGAGAAGGGCGAAGCGGCCGACTACCGCCACGCCCTCGACCTTGACACAGCCGTCGATACGACCTCGTACGCGCTCGACGGCGTCCGCCACGCGCGCGAGGTCTTCGCGAGCCCGGTCGACCAGGTCGTCGTCGTCCGGCTCACCGCAGACCGGCCGGGCCGCGTCTCCTTCCGGGCCCAGCTCCGGGGCGAGCGGAACGACGCCCATTCGAACTACGCCACCGACTATTTCCGGATGGACGGCCGGCCGCCCGACGGCCTGGTCCTCCGCGGCAGGTCCGCCGACTATATGGGCGTCGAGGGCCGGCTCCGTTACGAGGCCCGGCTTTTGGCGCGGGCCGAGGGCGGGCGGATCGCCGTCGACGGGGACGAGCTCGCGGTCGAAGGCGCCGATGCCGTGACCCTGCTCGTCGCCGCGGCGACGAATTTCGTCAGCTACAAGGACGTCTCCGGCGATCCGGCCGCGCGGGTCGAGAGAGCCCTGGCCGCGGCCGCCGCCAAGCCCTTCGCCGAGCTCCGGGACGCCCACGTCCGCGAGCACCGGCGGCTCTTCCGGCGCGTGGCCATCGACCTGCCGTCAGGGCCGAACTCGGGGCTGCCCACGGCGGAGCGGATCAAGGCCTTCGACGGCGCGAACGATCCCGCCCTGGCCGGGCTCGTCCTCCAGTTCGGCCGTTACCTCCTTATTTCCTCGTCGCGCCCGGGCACCCAGCCGGCCAACCTCCAGGGGATCTGGAACGACAAGATGAACCCGCCGTGGGATTCGAAATACACCACTAACATCAACACCGAGATGAACTACTGGCCGGCCGAGGTCGGGAACCTGGCCGAATGCGCCGAGCCGCTTTTCCGGATGATCCGGGAGCTCACCGATCAGGGCAGCGACGTGGCCCGCGAGCACTATGGCGCCCGGGGCTGGGTCTTCCACCAGAACACGGACCTCTGGCGCGTGGCCGCGCCGATGGACGGGACGAGCTGGGGAACGTTCACGACGGGCGGCGCCTGGCTGGCCGCCCATCTCTGGGAGCATTACCTTTTCACCGGCGACAAGGATTTCCTGAAGGACTACTACCCGGTCCTCAAGGGCAGCGCCGAGTTCTTCCTGGACTTCCTCGTCCCCCATCCCACCTACGCCTGGCTTGTGACGAATCCTTCGACCTCGCCGGAGAACTTCCCCGCGGTGCCGGGCCAGGTCCCGTTCTTCGACGAGATCACGACCTTCATGACGACGACGACCATCTGCGCCGGCTCGACGGTCGACATGCGCATCCTCGACGCCCTGTTCGACCAGACGGCCAAGGCCGCCGCCGGGCTCGGCATCGACCAGGACCTCAGGGCCAAGGTCCTGGACGCCCGGCCCAAGCTCGCGCCGATGCGCATCGGTCGCAAGGGCAACCTCCAGGAATGGCTCGAAGACTGGGACGAGACGGAGAAGAGCCACCGCCATATCTCCGGGCTCTGGGGCCTTTTCCCCGGCCGGGAGATCTCGCCGCGCCGCACTAAGGGACTGGCCGAGGCCGCCCGGGTCGTCCTGGAGCAGCGGGGGCTTCCCGGGAACGGCTGGTCGTCGGCCTGGAAAGCCGCCTGCTGGGCCCGTCTCGGCGACGGGGCCAAAGCCCTGGACAACTTCGCCTACGCCATGAATCATTACACCACCGACAGCTTGTTCTCGATCTGCAGCAACGCTCTCCAGGTCGACGGGGCCTTCGGCCTGTCCGCCGCCGTGATGGAGATGCTGGTCCAGTCCCAGAACGGCGAGATCGAATTCCTGCCGGCCCAGCCCGCCGCTTGGAGCAAAGGCGAGGTCCGGGGCCTCCGGGCGCGGGGCGGATTCGAGATCGGGCTGCGTTGGTCGGACGGGAAGCTGCGGAGGGCGACGATCCTGTCCACGCGCGGCGCGCCGTGCCGGCTCAGGATCCCTTCGAGGATGTGGGTCATCTCGCTGCCGTTGCACGAACCGGTCTTCGGCACGTCTCCCGACTCAGGGGTGATCGAATTCAAGACGGAACCCGGCCGCACGTATATCATCGAGCCTGTCCGATGATCCGGGTCCCGGTCCTCAAGGAGGCTGCATTCATGACATCACTTCCGCGGATCCGCTCGGTTCTGCTGTTGGCCGCGCTTTTCGCGCTCGTCTGGACCGTGCCGCTCGTGGCCCAAGACACGCCTGCCGCGGCGAAGCCGTTCGATCCCGTCCTGACCGTCGAGCGCATCTTCGCCGGCCGCGAGTTCGCCGCCGAGCGCTTCGGCCCGGCCCGCTGGATGAGCGACGGCGCGTCCTATACGACGCTCGAGCCGAGCGCCGGGATCAAGGGTGGCCGTGACCTCGTTCTCTATCGGGCCGAGACCGGCCGTCGCGAGGTCCTGGTCGCCGCGGCCAAGCTCGTGCCGGCCGGCGCCGGGACACCGCTCCCGATCGAGGACTACGCCTGGTCGCCCGACGGCAAGGTCCTGATCGTCTTCACCAACTCCCGGCGCGTCTGGCGTCAGAACACCCGGGGCGATTTCTGGACCTACGACCTCGCCACCGGCCGGCTCGGCCAGCTCGGCCGGGATTTCGAGCCCTCGACCCTGATGTTCGCCAAGCTCTCGCCCGACGGCCGGAAGGCGGCCTACGTCGTCAAGAACGACCTCTACGCCGAAGACTTGGCCTCCGGCCGGACGACCCGGCTGACCTTCGACGGCGGCCCGGACATCATCAACGGCACCTCCGACTGGGTCAACGAGGAGGAGTTCGCGATCCGCGACGGCTTCCGTTGGAGCCCGGACAGCTCCGCGATCGCCTTCTGGAGGTTCGACACGACGCGCGTCCCCGTCTTCACGATGATCAACAATACGGCCGCGTTGTATCCCACGACGATCACCTTCAAGCACCCCAAGCCCGGCCAGCCGAACTCCGCCGTCAAGGTCGGCGTCGTTCCCGCGGCCGGCGGCCCCGTCGTCTGGATGAAGACTCCGGGCGACCCCTCGGAGACCTACATCGCCCGGCTCGAGTGGGCCGGGAACTCCCGCGACGTCGTCTGTCAGCATCTCAACCGCCTGCAGAACCGCTTGAGCGTCCTGGTCGGCGACGCGGCCACCGGCGACGTGCGGACGGTCTTCACCGATACGGACGAGACCTGGGTCGAGGTCATGGACGACTTCGTCTGGCTCGAAGGCGGGAAGCGGCTGCTCTGGCTGAGCGAGCGCGACGGCTGGAGCCACGCCTATGTCGTCGGCCGCGACGACGGCACCGTCCGCCTGATAACGCCGGGCGCCTATGACGTTGTCGGCGTCGCCGGCCTGGACGAGAAGGGCGGCCGGCTCTACGTGACGGCCTCTCCCGGGGACGCGACGCAAAGGTTCCTCTATCGGGTCCGGCTGGACGGGAAGGGCGAGCCCGAACGCGTCGGCCCGACCGTTTCGCGCGGCACGGAGCGCTATGACATCTCGCCCTCGGCCCGCTGGGCCTTCAAGGTCTCCTCGCTCCTCGACGAGCCGCCGGTGACGGAGCTCGTCAGCCTGCCGAAGGGCGAGACAGTGCGGGTGTTGGCCGGCAACAGGGAGCTCAAGGCCAAGATCGAGGGCTTGGCCCGGAGGCGGGCCGAGTACTTCAAGCTCCCGATCGGGGACGGGGTCGAGGTCGACGGGTGGCGCATCCTGCCGCCCGACTTCGACCCGGCCAAGAGATATCCCCTCCTTGTCTACGTTTACGGCGAGCCGGCCGGCCAGACCGTCCAGGACAGCTGGGGCGGCAGCGGCTATCTCTGGCATCTGATGCTGGCCCAGCAAGGGTACATCGTCGCGAGCTTCGACAACCGCGGCACGCCCGCGCCGCGCGGCCGGGCTTGGCGCAAGAGCGTCTACCGGCAGATCGGGATCCTCGCCTCGGCCGACCAGGCCGCGGCCGTCCGTGCTGCGCTGGCCGCCTGGCCCTACGCCGATCCCGAACGGGTCGGCGTCTGGGGCTGGAGCGGCGGCGGCTCGATGACGCTCAATGCCATGTTCCGGTATCCCGACCTCTACAAGGCCGGCATTTCCGTGGCCTCCGTGCCCGACCAGCGCCTCTACGACACGATCTACCAGGAGCGCTACATGGGCTTGCCCGAGGACAATCCGGACGGCTACAAGAACGGCTCGCCGATCACCTTCGCCAAGGACCTTCGGGGGAAGCTCCTCATCGTCCACGGCACGGGCGACGACAATGTCCATTACCAGGGGTTCGAGAAGCTCGTCGACGAGCTGGTGGCCCATAACAAGGCCTTCACGATGACGGCCTACCCCAACCGGTCGCACGGGATCGCCGAGGGCCAAGGGACGACCCTCCATCTCCGCACGTTGTTCACCCGGTTCCTCAATGAGAACCTGCCGCCGGGCGGACGGGCGCGGTAGCGGGGGGGCCGGCGGTCAGACCTTGAGGAAGACGTTCTTCTTGTAGAGGAAATAGAGGGCCAGCCACTCGACCGCGATGACGCCGGCCTCGAGGACGAGGACCCCGGCGCCTCCGGCCAGCCGGGCCAGACCGCCGAAGAGGAACCGGCTCGTCGCGTCGAAATCGACCATCCGCGTCCCGAGATAGATGGTGATCGAGTTCAGCCCGATGACCCGGAGGGCGAACGACCACTTGCGGAGCTTCCAGACGTCGATGACCAGGTAGAAGAGGGCCAAGAGGATCGCCGAGAGCCCGGCCGCGTAGAGGTCGAAGGTCGCCGTCCAGGCCTTCTTGATGAGCGGATACCAGAGGCCGAGGACGTAGCCCAGGGTCGCGAGACCCATGCCGCCGCCGGCGAGGACGATCGTCTTGCGAAAGGGCTCGAGCTTGTCGGACTTGAGAAGCGAGCCGGCCAGGCCGCCCATGAGCGTGACGGAAACGGCCGAGACGATGCACAGGAGCCCTTCGGGATCGAAGATCCTGTCGTAAAGCCGCCCCGGCAGGAAGAGGCGGTCGATCCAGCCGTTGATCGTCCCCTCGGGGGTCAGGACGCCGGCCCCGATCCCCGGCACGGGAACGAGGATCTGCAGGGCGGCGATGCCGAGGAGGATCGAGAGGAGCCAGGCCAGTCGGCCGCGGAGCGAGCGCGCCTTGAGCATGACGAGGCCGGCGAAGAGATAGGCCAGGCCGATCTGGCCGAGGACGCTGGCGTAGCGCTGGGTGGCGAAGTCGAGATCGGTCAGGTGATTGTAGACGAACCCCAGAAACACGAGGAGCAGAGCCCGGCGGACGAGCTTGAGATAGAGCGGCCGCTTGTCCGCGGCCGTCTCCGCCTTGGCCAGGAGGGAGAACGGGATGGCGACGCCCGAGATGAACATGAACAGGGGGAAGATGAGGTCGTAGAAGTGGAACCCGGCCCATTCGGCGTGCTCGAGCTGGACGGCCCAGGCCTTGGCCCAGCCCCAATTCGTCACTTCGGCCAGGGACCGGAAGAAGGCGTCACCGCCGATGATCCAGAACATGTCGAAGCCGCGCAGGGCGTCGAGCGATAAGAGGCGCGCTTTCGCGGGCGCCGGTGTGTCCATTCGATCCTCCCTCGCTCTCATTCCTCCCGGAGGTTGAAGCGCAGGCGGGCGGCGAAGGCGCCGTCTTTCTCTTCGCGGGCGTAGAACGAGGCGTTGATGGCGCCGAGCGGGGTCAGGGCGAGGCCGGGCGTCCGGCCGTCGATGAGGCGCTGCAGGACGGGGATTGGGATCGTCAGCCAGGTCTTCGCGCCGTCCCCGGCCGTGACGGGCCAATCGATGATCATCTGCGGGTTGAGGATCTCGTCGGTCGCCCGGCCCTTCGTCAGCGAATCCCAGGTCGCCGTCCGCTCGTCGAAGCCGGCTTCGCCGCCGAGGACCTCGACGATCCGGAGAAGTCCGAAGTCGGGAAGCTCCCTGGCCGGGACCTCGACCGAGCGGGTGACGAGCTCGAGGAGCCCGGGACCGGCGGCCTTCCGGCCGCGGAGCGGGCCGAAATCCCAGCGGAGCAGGGCGATCCGGGTGCCGCCCGCCGAGACCACGGTGGCCGGGCCGCCGGCGCCGGTCGCCGTCCAATCGTTGAGATTGACGCCGGGCTCCCGGAGATCGACGGTCAGATCGGCCGCGACGGGGAGAACATGCCGGAACGACGCCGGGTCGGCGACCGGCGGATGGTAGGGGATCGGCGGGCCCAGGTCGGGCCCGGCCCGGGCCGCCTCGAGGACATCGACACGGATGTAATCCACGTCGAGCCGGTAGCGGCCGAGCCCCCAATCCATGAGGGCCAGCTGGACGTTGACGGTATCGCCCGGCCCGGCCTTGAAGCCGCGCGTCGTCATGCTGACGGTGTACCAGGTCCCGGCCTCGGCCAGGTCGTACTCCATCAAATGGCTATGAAAGTCCTTTGTTTTCTGGGTGTTGAAGTGGAGATTGATCCGCCGCGGGGCGTGGCCCGGGCGAACGCGGGCCTCGACCCGGAGCTCGAAGCCGGGCCGGGCCAGACGGGCGAGATCGAGCGATCCCTGGACCTGTCGCTTGATGAAGGCCCACCAGACGTTCCGCCGGTCCTTCGTCGCGTCGACGACGATCGTGGCGCAGCCCGGGCCGGGCCGGAAGTCCATGACCGCCAGACCTTCACCCGTGAGAAAGCCCCAGCCTTTGGCGCCGGACGGGTCGAGCGGAAGCGCCGGGCCGTCGAAATCGTCGCGGAATTGTGCCGCGGCCGGAAGCCCCAGGAGCGCGACGGCGGCCAGCAGAAGCGCCGCGCGGCTGAGGAACGTCGGAGGCTTCACGCGCCGGGCTCAGAGCTTGTAGCCGATCTTGCGCAGGAAGGTCTTGCGCCACGCGATGCCGTCCGGCCCCTCGATGCCCTTGGACCGGACGCCGTCGACGACCCCGAGGATGGCCCGGCCCTGCTCCGTTTCGGCCACCACGACCTCGGCCGGATTGGCCGTGGCGCAGAAGATCCGGCAGACCTCGGGCACGGCCTTGACGGCGTTGAGGATGTTGACCGGGAAGCCGCCGGTCATGACGATGATGAAGGCGTGCCCCGCCCCGATGGCGAAGGCATTGGTCCGGGCGATCTCGACGAGGGCCTCGTCGTTGCCGGTGTGGCGGACGAGGGCCAGGCCCGAGGACTCGCAGAAGGCGATCCCGAACTTCAGGTGCGGGGCGGTCGTGACGATGGCCTCGTGAAGGTCCTCGACCGTCTTGATGAAGTGGGCCTGGCCGAGGATGACGTTCATGTCCTCGGGCTTGACGATCGGAACGACCTTGAGCTCCATGGGAGCCTCCTTGGATCAGCGTAGGACGAGCTCGGTCGCGATGTGCGCGGCCGCCTGGGTCGACTTCTCCTCCGCGTGGAGGTGGAGCGAGTAGGTCCCGGGGGCGACGCCGGCGAGGTCCAACTCGACCGATTGGACGAACAGGTCGCCCCAGACGACCTTGTCGTGGAGCGTGATCGGCACGTCCGTCCGGGCCCCCGTTTTCATTTCGACGAGGAAGGCCCGCAGGCCGATGAGCGGCTCGGCGATGCCGCCGACGGAGCAAGGAACGGCGCAGAAGACCTTGGTCGTGCCGGCGGCATACGGGCCGAGCGCCGGGGCGAGCAGGGTCCGGTCGAAGGCGTAGAGATCGGCCCAGGACGTCTTCGACTCGCCGGCGCGTCGTCGCGCCAGGCCGGCGCCTTCAAGGTAGGCGGCCTCTTTTGCCTGGCGAAGTAGCAGGATCGAGTGGAGACGGAGGCCGGCCGCCGCGGGGGGCGGGACGAAGACCCGGCAGGAGGCCACGGCGGCCCGGCCCGTGTCGAGGTTCCGGGC
>Ga0172366_10000544_pt1 | contig 27416 bp, 25 predicted proteins | sample LakKivSesite69cm_FD_114533 | JGI IMG/M metagenome (GOLD analysis project Ga0172366, IMG submission 114533) | Sediment microbial communities from Lake Kivu, Rwanda - Sediment site 69cm | ecosystem: Environmental > Aquatic > Freshwater > Lake > Sediment | place: Rwanda: Western Province, Lake...
AACGCCTGCAAGTGCAAGCCTTATTGATTTGTCAATAGTACCCATGTTTTTCTTCATAGTTTTATTTTTTAGTCTTAAACAATTTGTGAATGATATAGTTCATCAGATAATAAGAATTCTGAACCCAATAAGGCTGACCAGCTTCTGTCCCGGTCTGAAAACCTTATAGGCCAGCGGCCATACTTTTGAAAGATACCCGTCCTGCTCCTGCCTTATGATAACAATAAGGTCGTCGAGAGCCGGTGAAGTTCCCTGTCCTGTGTATTTATACCCCAGCGTTTTTATCATCTGGGCCAGGTCGTTGTACTTGCCAAGTCCCTGGGCTATTGCATCAATCCTCTTTTCAACACTCTTAACCGTTTGGGGGTTGAGCGGCCTGAAAAAATACAGCTGGTATAGAAAATCCTTAGCTTTCTTCCTGAATTCATGAATGTTCTCAGGTTTCATATTATTACGGGCCGTAAGATATTTATCGGTAACCAGCTTATATGTATTATCCAGCTCATTAAGCAGCTGCCTGGCATCAAGGTTGTCAAAGCTCTGGAAACGGATCCTGAAGCCTGCTTTGTTGAGGATACTATTTACGTTGTTAATATCCTTCCTGGTTTCAGGCGCCGGGGATGAAGGTGTTTCAGCTTTCTGGAGCAGCAGCTCAAGCTCCCTGTTGTTCCCCAGTGCTTCGAACACCCCGGGTTTCTTTTTCCTCAGGTCCTTAAGGATCTTACGATAGACCGAAGTCTCACGCCATGATGACAATATTCGGCCAACTTCTCTGTACGCCCCATAATTTCGTTCATAGGAGTCCATGCCTGTCTGGCCTGCGATAAGCTTCATCACCGCTCGGGCTTTTTTCATCAGAACCCGTATATCATGAACGGCGACATCATCGGGAACAGGGGCCTTGGCAAGAAGCACCTGGGCCTCCCTGATATAGCCAGCCAGCACAGGTTTGATCTCTTTAAGTTTCACATAATCAGGCTCCATAGCTTGATCCGGCTTAGTAAAATTTACACGGCGATTAAAGTTACGTATTTTAAATAATACCGGCAAAATATGGGAATATCACCACGAAAAACTAAATTTGCTTATACCAATTTAATTTACGGGTAAATATATGGGTAAGAGCAGCGGTATGAAAATCGGCATCCTGACTGCAGGAGGCGATTGTCCCGGTATAAATGCAGCTATCCGCGGGGTAGGCAAGACAGCCATAATGAAATACGGCATGAGTCTCGTCGGCATAAGCGACGGATTTACAGGAATGATCAATAAGGAATACAGCGAACTGACTGAACGCAGCCTGTCAGGGATTCTGACACTCGGGGGAACAATTCTGGGCACATCAAGGGAAAAACCCTTCAAAAGCGAAGGGAAGAAGAAAACCGAAATTAAAAAGTCAGACCTTATCATTGAACATTATGAGCAGCTCGGTCTCAACTGCCTTGTGTGCATCGGAGGAAACGGAACCCTCAAAACAGCAAATCTCCTTTCACTGGAGGGTCTGAATGTCATTGGAATCCCAAAGACAATTGATAATGATGTATGGGGAACCGATATAACTTTCGGCTTTGACTCAGCTGTCAATATCGCCACAGAAGCAATCGACAGGCTTCATTCTACTGCAAACTCTCATAAAAGGATAATGCTGATTGAGGTGATGGGACACAATGCTGGCTGGATTGCGCTATATTCAGGGATAGCAGGCGGCGGTGATGTTATACTCATTCCCGAGATTCCCTACAAGGAAGAAAAGATAGCAGAATATCTTATAAGAAGGGCAGAAGAGAACAAACCCTACTCCATCGTCGTAGTAGCTGAAGGTGTCAGCAACCCAGGCAAGGAGACTTCAGTTGCACAATATCTGAGCAGGAAGATCGCTGAGATTACAGGCCTTGAAACGAGAGAGACGGTTCTTGGTTATATACAGCGTGGCGGTACCCCATCTCCCATGGACAGGGTTCTTGCAACACGCTACGGAACTTCTGCCGCCGACATGATAGCTGACAGGGATTTCGGTAAAATGGTAGCATTGAACAACAATGAGATAGTCTCAGTTCCGCTGGCTGATGTTTCAGGAAAGCTGAAGCTTGTAGAACCTGACGATCCCAGGGTTATTCAGGCACAGAACCTTGGCACCAGCTTTGGCATATAGATAATAAGTGTAAATTTTACACGTAATAAAAATGAAAAAATTGATTTTTGTCCGGCATGGCAGAGCCGAGGACCAGACCGCCGGCATAACGGATTTTGAAAGGTCTCTGACTGTGAAAGGTAAGATAACAGCCAGGCAGATGGCTGATAGATTCAGACAGAAAGAAAAAAATCCCGGACTCTTTATCACGAGTCCGGCATTCAGAGCGATTGAAACCGCCTATATCTTTGCACATGAATACGGCGTGAAATATGAAAATATAAGAATTCAAAGCAATATTTATTTCAAGACAGGACTAAAGATACTCCTTGAAATCCTCGAAACGGTAAGTGATGATATTGATACCATAACCCTTTTCGGACATAATCCGTCTATTACTGAGATCCCCGATCGTCTTTCGAAAACAGGATGTGAATTCCTTACCAAGACAAGCATTGCATGCGTCTCCTTCCCTGTTAAAACATGGTCTGAAATAAAAACTGACACAGGGACCATGGAATATTTCCTTAAACCGGAAAAGAAGCTATGAGCAAATCGTTCATTCCCAAGGAGATCACCTGGCTCTCGTTCAATGAACGGGTACTGCAGGAGGCTGAAAACAAAGAGGTTCCCCTGATTGAACGCTTCAAATTCCTTGGGATTTATTCAAATAACCTCGATGAGTTCTTCAGGGTAAGGGTTGCAACGCTCAAGAGACTTACCCAGCTGGGTGAAAAGTCAAAGGAGATGCTTGGTTACAGCCCGAAATCAACATTAAAGAAGATCCATGAGATAGTCCTCCTTCAGAATTCAAGATTTGAAAAAATATACTTATCCCTGATACAGGAGCTCGAGAAACACAAGATACATATCGTAAACGAAAAGCAGCTTAACCCGGTACAAGCTGAATTTGTTAAGAATTACTTTGTTTCTGAAGTAAGATCAAGGCTGATGCCTTTCCTGATCGAAGAGGATGGGGAGCTTCCGAATCTGACCGACGATGCCATCTTCCTGGCAATAATACTTAGAAAAAAAAGAACAGGAGATAAACGGTATGCCCTTATGGAGATACCTATCAGCCTTTTACCCCGCTTTATCGTACTCCCTGAAATTGAGGAAGAGAGGTATATTATTTATCTTGATGATATTATAAGATACGGACTGAAGGATATATTTTTCATTTTCGATTTTGATGATGTTACAGCCTACACTATCAAGCTGACAAAAGACGCTGAACTCGAGATAGCCGAAGATATTTCGGAGAGTTACATTGAAAAACTTTCAAGAAGCCTTCATAACAGGAAGATGGGCACACCTGTCAGGTTCATTTATGACCGGAAAATGCCTGAGGATCTGCTGAAGCTCCTCAAGAAGAAACTCAATTTCAGCCCTGATGATGTTGTGATCCCGGCAGAGAGATATCATAACTTCAAGGATTTCATGAGGTTCCCGTATCTCGGTAAGAAAAGATTCTATTTTGAACCGCTGGTTCCTGTTCCTCATAGGGACATTCAGCCTGGAAAAAGTATCCTCTCGGCAATAAAGAAGAGAGACATAATGCTCTATTTCCCATATCATCCATTTGATCATTTTATTGACCTTCTGAGGGAAGCATCAATTGACCCCTGTGTAACTTCAGTTCAGATCACTCTCTACAGGCTCGCCAGAAACTCAAGCGTGATAAATGCACTGATGAATGCAGCCAGGAACGGTAAAAGTGTGACCACAGTCGTGGAGCTGCAGGCCAGGTTTGACGAGGAAGCAAACATCCTATGGGGAAACAAGCTGATGGATGAGGGAGTAAAGGTCATTTATGGAGTCCCCGGACTTAAGGTACATTCGAAGCTGCTCCTCATTACCAGAGTTAAAGGTGATGTCACCCAGCGATATGCCGCAATCGGCACCGGAAACTTCAATGAAGATACAGCAAGGGTCTACACTGACAGCCTGCTGCTTACATCAGAGCTGAAAATTACAAACGAGGTACATAAGGCATTCAACTTCTTCAATGTTAATTACAAGAAAGACAACTATTACCATCTTGTCCTTTCACCATTCTCGCTCAGGAATAAGATAAACCTGCTTATTGAAAATGAGATCAAGAATGCAAAAGCCGGTAAAAAAGCATATATACATCTGAAGCTTAACAATCTTACGGATGCCGAAATAATCAACAGCCTTTATGAAGCCAGCGCTGCAGGAGTAAATATCAGACTTATTCTGAGAGGCATGAACTCACTGGTTCCCGGATTAAAGGATGTAAGCGAAAATATTAAAGGCATAGGTATTGTTGACAGGTTCCTTGAACACAGCAGGTTTATGATATTCCGTAACGGAGGAAAGGAAGACGTTTTCATTTCATCAGCCGATATGATGACAAGAAACCTCGATCACAGGATAGAGGTCACCTGCCCTGTATTTGATAAGAACCTTAAGAATGAGCTCAAGGAGATTTTCAGTATTCTCTGGAACGATAATGTAAAAGCCCGTAAGCTCGATTCGACTCTATCGAACAAATTCGTTAAGCCTGGTAAAAAGGAATACCGCGCCCAGGTAGAGGTTTATAACTACCTGAAAAAAGTTCACAAAAGAAAATCTGATAATTGATGAATTACTTTGTACTTGCCTGTGGAACGCTGCTAATTGCTGTATTCTCATGTTTTTTTTCAATCAGGGAAAAGAGGTATCACGGCATAAGCCGTTTCTTTTCGTTCGAAAGCATTTTTATTATGTTCCTTCTGAACTATAAATTCTGGTTCAGGGACGTGCTTTCATGGAACCAGATCATCTCGTGGATACTTCTCTTTGCATCAGTCTATCCCGTTATAGCCGGAGTCCTGCTTTTAAGAAAAAAAGGAAAACCGACTGATTCTCTCGAAAACACAACCGTTCTGGTAAAATCAGGCATATACCATTATATCAGACATCCTCTTTACTGCTCCCTGCTACTTCTTGGTACAGGGGTAATGTTCAAGAATACAGGTTTGTTGCAGGTCGTTGCCGGTATAATTAACATAACAGCCATTTATATAACAGGAAAGATCGAAGAGAAGGAAATGATATCAAGATTCGGCAGTGAGTATGCTGAATATATGAAAGGAACAAAGATGTTTATTCCCTTCATAATCTGAATGAGACAAAGCCTGGTCTCTTCTCTTTAAAGTTGACTGGAACAGTTATTTTGCAGATAACCATGCAAGCACTTTCTCAGAACCGGGTTTCTCCTTTGAATAAAGAACATCAACAAGCTTTCCGTTTTCATCAATCAGGTATTTCTGGAAGTTCCATTTTACTTCGGAGTCCATAACACCATTCTTAGCCCTGGATGTGAGCCACTGGTAAAGGGGGTGAATATCATCACCCTTAACAGAGATCTTTGCCATCAGGGGAAATGTAACATCATATTTGTCGGTGCAGAACTGTCTGATCTCCGAAGCTGATCCAGGTTCCTGGTTCAGAAAATTATTAGCCGGGAATCCTATTATAACCAGTTTGCTGCCGAACTGCCTGTGTAATGCTTCAAGATCTTCATATTGTGGAGTATAACCGCATTTTGAAGCAGTATTTACTATCATCACTTTCCTGCCTTTAAGTGAAGCAAAGTCAAAATCCTTACCTTCGAGTGTCTTTACCTTAAAGCTGTAGAAGCTTTCAGACTGCGAAAATAACGGTAGTGATACTAACGTAAGAAATAATAGATAAATCCTTTTCATATTAATAGTTCTGATTTTTTTCTTTAAAACAAAACCTGGCAGGAAGTGTTCACCATGATCAGGAAATTAATTAAGATAGCGCACGCACTCCTTGAAATTAATGGAGGCGCTTGATATCTCACTTACAAGCTTGTTTATTTCCTCTTCGGTCTTGTCGCAGTATTCTTCGGTCTTGATTATATCCCCGGTTATACTGGATCTTATCTGGCAGCGCCAGCAGTACTCCTCCTCGCATGAACCGAGAAACAGGCAGAGGATCATCACCGGCAGCAGCTTTTTCATGATAGTAAAGTTACGGAAATTAAAATTGAGTGTGGGTGTGAGTGTGAGAAAAAAAGTGAAAGTGCTCGCTCCCGCTCACACTCTCACTCTTTTTATGTCGGGGTGGCAGGACTCGAACCTGCGACCACCTGGTCCCAAACCAGGTACGCTAACCAACTGCGCTACACCCCGCTTCGTCCTCCGTAGTCCCGAGGACTCGGGACGAAGGAGGACTTCCAAATGAGCCGCAAATATAGCCAGATTTTCAGAAACAAAAACTACTTTTTGATTTTCTGCGTTATCTTTCCGGTTTTCTTGTCCTTCAGAATTATCTTGACCTTGCCGTCAGGCATGGTTTCTTCCTTAACGAAAATGTGACCCTTGTCGAAATCCCTGACACCTGAGATCTTCGGTGTTTTCTTGTTGCCCCGCCATTCTTTCAGCCTTATTGGTTCCCATTTTTTCGAAACTGCCGAACGATAGCAGGCATCCATGATCTCATTGACGACATACCCGTCGTAAAATGTTTCAAGGGGTTTTCTTTTATTTTCAAAAGCTTTAAACATGTCGGTGAACATATCTGTATATCCAAGTTCAACAACTTCATCACCTACAGGGAAAAGCCAGCCCTTCTGTGATTCGGCTTTCTCTGCAACATACCCTTTCTTGCCTCCTGCGGTGAACATCTCAAAGCCGGTCCTTAGGAAATTATTGACCCAGATAGTGCCTTCAGTACCCATTACCTCATCACGCAAATCCATACCGCCACGGAATGTCCAGCTCACTTCGAACTGTCCCACAGCACCGTTTTCATATCTTACCAGTCCGACCGCATTATCCTCAGCCTCAATGGGTTTAACAAGAGTATCAGCCCAGCATATAGCTTCAACTGGTCGAATGTTCTTTCCGATATAATTCCTTGCAATCTCAATGCAGTGGCATCCCATATCGAGAAGAACCCCGCCGCCCGAAAGCGATTTAGTCCAGAACCAGTCGCTGTGAGGACCGGGATGAGTCTCACGCGAACGGACCCATGTCACATCACCCACTGCTCCTGCCCTGACTGAATTCAATGCCTTATGGGTTTTTGGAGGATAAACGAGATCTTCAAGATATCCGTTCATCACTCCTGCTTTTTCCACGAAGTCAAGCATCTTCTTTGCCTCTTCAGCATTCCTGCCAAGGGGCTTAGTACACAGCACGGCTTTCTTTGCAGCCGTTGCAACCTGCACCGCTTCGAGATGAAGGTTGTTGGGAAGCCCGATGACAACCACCTCAACTTCCGGATCATTGACAGCCTCCTTCATTGAAGTTGTCCAGCGCGGGATTCCGTGCTTCTTTGCAAAGGCTTTTCCTCTCTCGGTGTCCCTTGAATAAATTATAACCACCTGGTCGCGGTTACGCTGACCATGGAGCGAAAAGGTGTAAAAATCGCCGATAAAACCGGCCCCGAGCATTGCTACTTTTGCCATAAGTTTAGATTTATAGGTTTATTTTGATACAATTTCTATCCTGTTATTCCCGGGATCGAGGATCACGCTTTCATAATAACCGTCACCCGTTATACGCGGCCCGCTGATTACAGCTATTCCATCTCTTTTAAGTTTTTCAGTCAGCTTGTCAACATTATCTCTCGAACCAACATTAATCGCAATATGTGCATAGCCTGTGACTTCTTTAATGGCTCCCGTTTCCATACCCTCCCTCTTCATAATCTCCAGCCTGCCACCCCCGTTAAAAATAATGAAATTTGAGGAATACTTTTTCACCGGATTTACATATATATCATTCGCATAACAGTCAAAATACCTGACGAAGAATTCCTTCTCCCGCTCAAGGTCACTAACCCATAATGCAGTATGGTCAAGTTTCATCATGCTTATCATGTTATCGTTAACAAATATAATAAGAAGATGGAAATGGAGTGTTTGTTGCTGGCTGCTGGTTCATGGTTAAACGGTCAAAATAAAATCATTAACTTTCTCATAAAAAATATGAGAACCTGCTATTTTATTATTATCCTTTTTATTTGTGCTGCATCACCGGGCTGCCGGCAGGAACCCGACGCCCATAAGTTAATGGATGCCATTGAATTAAGTTTCACAGATGGCGATTTCACACGCATGATCCTGCTGACTGATTCACTTAAGATATACCTTCCTGAAGCGGGTTCAGCGATCCGTAAAGCTGATTCCCTGGGAGATATTTCAAACAGGATCAGACTCGACTTCGTATATTCAAGGGAACAGATAGCTGAAAGGATTGAAAATATTGCAGGACCGGTCAGCGAAGATGACCTTGACGGATGGGAAAACAAAAAATGGCTTGAATACAGGATGATTGACGGTAAGAAAAGATACTTCAGCCGTGCTGCATCAAACCTGATGCTTCTGAGGGGGTTTTATGAAGACAGGGAAGGATGGATAAGGGCAGTAAGCACGGATCCTGATATGATCTTCAGGAGGAAGCATACAGAAAAGATACTGAACCTTTCGCACCTTTCTGCGAAACCGGTTTCTCCGGTCGACATGCTTATAACATTTACTCTGACTGTCCAGCCTGATGCAGTTCCTGCCGGGGAAATTGTCCGTTGCTGGATACCCTGGCCTAAAGAGTCTCATTCCAGGCAGGGAACTGCTTTACTCATATCAGCATCAGAACCGGAGTACACAATTGCACCGGATTCTGCTGTTCACCGATCGATCTACATGGAAAAACCTGCACATGAAGGAGAACCTGCCGTATTCAAGGTAAAATACCGGTATAAGTCCGCCGGCCAGTACTTTAATCTGAAGAATGTTAAAGTCCTTCCATACAACACCGGTTCTGACCTTTACCGGAAGTACACATCTGAACAACTTCCGCAAATCTGCTTTACCGAAAACATCTCTAAACTTGCTGATTCCATAACCGGGCAGGGCGGCGATCCGGTTACAATGGTAAAAGATATTTATAAGTGGTTCAAGGAAAACATAACCTGGACAGGTGCTCTGGAGTATTCAACAATCCCTAATATACCGGAATACGTGTTGAGCAACCTCAGGGGCGATTGCGGGATGCAAACGCTCCTTTTCATGTCGATGCTGAGATACAAAGGCATCCCGGTAAGGTGGCAAAGCGGATGGATGGTGCCTCCCGGAGCCCAAAACCTCCACGACTGGTGCGAAGTTTATTATGAGGGTATTGGCTGGGTTCCTGCGGATATCTCATATGATCTTCAAAGTTCTGACATTACTGAACTCAGGGAGTTCTATATCTCAGGGATAGACTCCTACCGCCTCATTGCCAATGACGGTATATCAGGAGAACTTATTCCCTCAAAGAAATTCCTGAGAAGCGATCCCATTGACTTCCAGAGAGGAGAGGTCGAATGGAAAGGCGGAAACCTCTACTACGACCAGTGGGACTATGAGATGGAGATAGAGTATATTAAGTGACTGGGCGCTGGTTGCTAGTGCGAAGTGGGCCCCCTTGTGGGTAAGGGGTGCGGGATGGCAGGGTGCAGGGTACACGGTGCAATGTGCCATTGCGCCGTTTTGCCTCTCTAATCAATTCTTACTTTGACTACAATCTTTCTGACAGTTGAATTTTCACCATCTTTCAGTCCCGGCCTGTGCAAGTCATCGGGGAAAAAAATGAAGAACTTGTCCGGATTGGCTATCCGGTTATGAATCTTACCTACAGTCATGAATTTAATGTCATTTGTTTCATTGTAAGGTTCCAGCACATCTTTCAGATCTTCAGCAGGTGCTATCCCTATAAGCTCTTTCCCCGATATAACATACTGTATATCTGCATATCTTACATGCGACTCATACCGTGCGTCCTCTTCATTCTTTGTAATGTACTCACTGACAGGTGCATAAACATCAGTACCGTCTATTTCATGCCTTTTGATTTCCAGTCCCGGGAGGTTATTTTCTTTAAGAAAGGAAAAGGCTTTATCCCATCTCACTTTGTGTTTAAAATAGGAAATTGCAAATTCTTTACGGTTAACCGAAGCATCGGGTTTAACCTGCCAACCTCCGAGCCATTCACCCTTCTCGAACCATCTATCAACCTGTTTCTGACTCCAGGTTGATGGATCAGATGTGTTTTTACAGCCTGAAATACCTAAAAAACCTAGCACTACCATAGTTAAAAAAAATAAGTTTTTCATAATTGAATTTTTACCGGACTCCAAGTTAGAAAAAAACAGTGAAAAATTAAATTATGTATGCTGTTTAAAGTTCAGGTAATCTTTTAATGCATTGTAACAACCAGTCCAGAAGTCACTAAGAGACTGCGGATTGGCATCTCTGGGATATATAATCTTTTTCCTGATGTTATATAGCGAACCGTCTGCGATCTCATCATCCAGCAGTATTCCTTCAAGTATACCCGCGATACTAGCTGCATTTCTCATGGCAGGAGATGCGACCTTGTAAAGTAATCTGAACCAGTCTTTCTGGGTACGGTAAATTGAAGAACCGAAAATACCAGGATCCAGCGCAAAGCAGCTAAGACCTGAATCATGGTATTTGTCTGCAAGATGCCTGCACATTAAAGCAAGAAAATACTTGGAATCGGAATATGCCTTCACAGGTGAGTAGCTTTCTTTATTCCTGCAATAGTTCATCTCCGGGTTTGCCAGCTTATGGACCATAGAGGTTATTGATGCTATACGGAGTGCGTCAGTCCTGTTATTATGCCCGATAATAATCTCATTTATAAGCAGATGTGCAAGAAAATTGACCTGGAATGTATATTCATACCCGTCACCGGTGAGTCTGAAACCGGGGGGACTAAGAATACCCGCATTATTAATAACGTAATTAAATTTATGGTCAGAACAGATCGTTTTTATTACCTCAGCTGTCTGTTTCAGATTGCTGAAATCAACTCTGTAAAGCCTGAAGCTCTCTCTGTAATCTTCAGGAGTAAAACTCTTCCTTCCGGTTGTGACAACATAGAAACCTCTCTTCAGAAACAGTTTTACAATCTCAAGACCAAGACCTGAAGTGCCTCCTGTGACAAGCATGACCGGCTTACCCTGCTGAGTCGATACAGACATACAAATGAGGATAAAATGAATATTCAAACTTAGTAATTATGCAAGATCAATTAGATATTTCGTCTTATTATTGTCTGAAAATCCTTTGAAAAAATTTGTATATCCGGGGAAATAGGAATTACCAGATCTTTTCCATAAGGAGGATATTCCTTAGTTCATTTGGTGTGAGGTTTTCCCTCAGTTCACCCCCATCAGCAACCGAGATATGACCTGTCTCTTCTGAGACAACAATAACAAGGGCATCTGAGTTCTCCGACATTCCGATTGCTGCCCTGTGCCGCATTCCAAACCGTGTGGGAAGTGTGAACTGGTCAGTTACCGGAAGCGGACAGCGTGCAGCCAGGATAAGATCACCCTCAATCAGAACCGCACCGTCATGAAGAGGTGTATTTTTGAAAAAAATCGTTTCGAGAAGTTCAGCACTTATCTTTGCCCTGATTATTTCACCTCCTTCAGTGAACATATCCAGCCGGCTCTGCCTTCCTATAACAATAAGGCTTCCTGTTTTCTTTGATGCCATCGATTCGGCAGCCCTGACTATCTCTTCCGCAATTATTGGTCCGCCCGGATCCTCCTGAACCCTGGCAAAAAAGAATCTTGTAAATGAAAACTTCCTGTTCTTCAGGTACCTGTTACCCATCACCAGGAGGAATCGCCTGACTTCCTGCTGAAATACAATGATCAGTGCGATCACCCCAACCCCTATCACCTGACCCAGCATTGAACTTACAAGCTGCATATTCAGGGCTTTCACTATAAGCCAGAACAGGTAAATAAAGAATACCGCAAGAAAAATGCTGAACGCAGCCGTGCCCTTTATGATCCTGTAAAACTGGAACAGTATAAGCGCCACAAGGACTATATCTATTATATCCAGTACTGTAACCGGGACTATCATCAGTTCTTTATTTCAGATTTTAAAATCCTGCTCACATCATCTGATGCTTTGAGCTTTTGAACAAGCCGTACCGCCTGAACAGCTTCTTTTACATCATGTACCCTGAGTATATCGGCGCCTTTCAGCAGGGCGACCGTATTGAGAACTGTTGTACCATTGAGAGCATCATCAGGATTAACTCCCAGCGTCTTCCATATCATTGATTTCCTGGAGAGACCTGCCAGCACAGGAAGCCCTGTTATGGAAAAGTCAGACAACCGCTGAAGAAGCTCAAAGTTGTGCTCTGAGGTCTTTCCGAACCCAAAACCGGGATCAATAATGATATCCCTGACTCCCAGTGAATTCAGTTTCATAATTCTTTCGCCAAACCACCTGAGTATGTCGGCAACCACATCATCATAAACGGGATTGTCCTGCATATTCTCAGGTTTACCTTTCATGTGCATCATTATATACGGGACGTTAAGAGTGCTCACTGTTGGAAACATCTTTATGTCAGATTCTCCGCCCGATATATCGTTAATTATTGATGCTCCGTATCCTTCCACAGCCTCACAGGCAATATCAGACCTGAAGGTATCGATCGACAGGACTGCCTCAGGAAACTCCATGCTGATCAGTTGCAGAGCATTGGTTACCCTTCTCTTCTCTTCGGCAGGAGGAACATCTGTAGCGCCCGGCCGCGATGAATACCCTCCAATATCCAGAATATCAGCTCCTTCCTCTAACATCTGTGAAGCTGTTCTGATAATATCCTTGTCACTTATCACCCTGCTGCCTTTATAAAAGGAGTCGGGAGTAACGTTGATAATACCCATCACTTTCTGAACCGAAAGGTCCATCAGTCTGCCTCTGATATTAATATAGCGCGGCTTAAGGATCACCTTTAAATTTTCAACTTCCGAAATTAACTAAATTATTAAAACCGGCAACCTGTTTTACCAGGAAAGGCCCGTAAGTAAATCCATTACGCAAATGATCTTTTGCCTGCTGTCTGGGAGTTCTTTATATTCTTTGCGGTTTAACGATTGCTTATTACATTTGTACTGAAGCCAGAAATGAATATATGAAGCTCATAGTTGTGGAAGGACTTGACGGTGCAGGTAAATCAACACAGATAAGTTTACTTAACAAATACTTTTCTGATAAAGGATTTAACTGCGAATATCTTCATTTCCCAAGAACCGACACTCCCTGGTTCGGGGAACTCATCGCAAGATTTCTCAGGGGTGAGTTCGGTTCGCTGAATGAGGTTAGTCCGTGGCTGGTTGCGATGCTTTATGCCGGTGACAGGAAAGATGCTTCGGAAATGATATCGGGATGGCTGAGAAAAGGGAGTATCGTATTGCTTGACAGATACACCTGGTCAAATATTGCATATCAGTGTGCGAAAACCTCCAGGCGTGAAGAACAGGACAGACTGATGAACTGGATCCTCGATCTTGAATTCAGACACTTCGCAATACCGGTGCCTGATATCAATATTTTTCTTGATGTTCCTTTTAATTTCACTGAGAAGAAACTCTCCTCTTCACGTACAGGTATGGACAGGGATTATCTCAACGGTACAAGGGACATACATGAGGAATCCCTTTCATTCCAGAAAAAAGTCAGGGAAATGTATCTTCGTGTTGCATTATCAGAGAAGAGTCTAAGTGTCGTGAAGTGCAGCAATGACAACGAAAACATGCTTGCACCGGAAGTCATTTTTAAACGTATAGTTAAAATAATAAAAGAAATAAAACTGCTATAATATGAAGATGCTGAGATTAATAAGCAGAATCATAATCGGAACAATATTCATTTTTTCCGGTACGGTGAAAGCTGTTGATCCTCTCGGCACTGTTTATAAGTTCCGGGATTATTTTCATGCCTTCAACCTTGGATTTCTCAGCAATCTCAGTCTTATTGCCGCTATTTTGCTCTGCACTTCTGAGTTCATCGGCGGATTCAGCGTTTTGTTCAATATAAGGCAAAAGACCGGTGTATTGCTGGTTCTGATACTCATGATTATTTTTACACCACTTACATTTATTCTGGCTCTTACCAACCCGGTCTCTGACTGCGGCTGCTTCGGGGATGCGATACATCTTACAAACTGGCAGACATTCTTCAAGAACATTATCATTTTAGTACCAGCCATATACCTGTTTATAACCCGAAAGCACATAGCGCCTCACCAGGGAATAACCAGGGAATGGGCGATCCTGGCAATCATGACGTTGATATTCCTCTCCTTCATTGCCTATAACCTAAGGTATCTTCCTGTTATTGACTTTCTTCCGTACAAAAAAGGGACACATATACCCGACAAGATGATAGTTCCTGATGGTATGCCCACAGACCAGTATGAGACTACCTTCATTTATGAAAAGAATGGCAAAAGGAAGGAATTTACTTTAGGGAATTACCCTGCTGACGATACATCCTGGAAGTTCATTGATCAGAAAACTGTCCTGGTTTCGAAAGGAAATAAGCCGCCGATCCATGATCTTACAATGGTCACTACGCAGGGAACTGATATTACCGGACACATACTTTCCACAGAATCTCCTGTTCTGCTCATGATAACCAGAAAGATGGAGGAAGCTGACAGAGAATACATCCTGGAAGGATTTGAGATCGGGAAATGGTGCAGTGAGAATACGATTGATTTTTATGTACTTACGGCCTCCGGAGCCGATGTGGTGAGTCAGTACAGTGACAACCTGAACTTTTGCTTCACTGATGAAACCACCCTTAAAACAATGGTTAGATCAAATCCCGGTTATATGCTTCTGAGAAAAGGCACTGTCCTTGCCAAATGGTCATGGGCAAATGTACCCGTGATTGAAGATTTGCAGGAAATAATCAATACACAATAATTAAAACTTAAATACATTTATTCATGAGAAAGAAAATCGTTGCAGGCAACTGGAAGATGAACATGACACTCGATGAAGGGCTTAATTTTGCAAAAAGCATCGACCAGTATTTCAGGGAGAAGAAGTCACACACCGCAGAGGTGATAATGTGCACTCCATTCATCCATCTGGCAGGAATTTCAGGAATACTCAAAGGCGGAAGTGTGGCGCTGGGAGCCCAGAACTGCGCTTCTGAACCTTCAGGTGCATATACAGGCGAAGTATCAGCCCTGATGGTGAAAAGTACAGGTGCATCATATGTTATTATCGGTCATTCTGAAAGAAGGTCTTATTACCATGAAGATGACAGACTTCTTAATAAGAAGACAATCCTTGCACTTAACACCGGACTGAAAGTAATTTTCTGCTGCGGTGAGGTTAAAAAAGAGAGAGAAGAAGGGAAGCATCTGATAATCGTAAAGAGACAGCTTGAAGAAGGTTTATTCACGCTTTCTCCTGACCAGATGAAGAACATCATTATAGCTTACGAGCCTGTATGGGCAATTGGTACAGGGCTGACAGCCACACCCGAACAAGCCCAGGAGATGCATCAGTACATACGCAGCCTCGTTAAGGAGAAATACGGTAAGGATTGTGCTGATGATATTTCTATACTCTATGGCGGGAGCTGCAAACCTTCCAACGCAAAGGAGATATTTTCAAAGCCGGATGTTGACGGCGGCCTGATAGGAGGTGCATCACTTAAAAAAGAAGATTTTACTGCTATCGTTGAGGCATTTTAGAGGAAATAAACCAAATATCATTATTATGTTGAGGAAGCTGGTAATTCTCAGTCTGGTTCTCCGGGTAATTTTACCGGCTGACCTTTCTTCACAGGTTAAGTCTCCTTTTACCGGAGACCCTTCCAGGTTCAGGGATGAGCTCACATCATTCATGGGACCAAATCTTAATGATGAGCAGAAAATCAACCTGAATACTTTTCTAACCAGCTGGGACAGCGCAGCTTTCAGCAGGGAAAACATGACGAGGATCATTGATATCACGAGCCAGTTCTCAGCCAGATCAATGAGACCAGTTCCTCACTATAATGATTTCTTTGTTACTATAAGAGCATTTACAGAAAGGACCGACAGTGAGGAGATACTCAGCAACTGGCTGGCAGGATTGAGTGAGACACTTTTTAATCCGAGATTTGCCACAGACAGGATAGCCAGGTATATTAAAAACACTGGACTGATGATTAAGGACAATATCCTGTCAGAATCGTCTGCCACACAGTGGAAAGTCAAAAATACGCCTCTGAAATTCCTTCATGATACTGTATTCTTTGTTGAGGTTACAGATGCCACACTTACCTGCTATTCACAGAAGGACAGCACTGAGATATATAATGCTTCAGGTTATTATTTCCCTGAGATTCAGCAGTTTCATGGAAGGAAAGGCAGAATAACATGGGAAAAAGCCGGGTATGCCCGTGAAGATGTTTACGCTGAAATAGAGAATTATACAATCAACATTGCCAGAAATAATTTTACCATTGATTCAGCAAAGCTGACACACAGTACATATTTCAGGGAACCTGTCTTCGGTGTTCTTACCGACCAGGCAATTACCTTCAAAACCAAGGAAAGAGCTAACTTCCCGAGGTTCGAAACATATACCAAGGAATTCGTACTTAATGATATATACCCGGGAGTTAATTATGTTGGAGGATTGCTCTTTGAAGGGGCAACTGTCAAATGCTCCGGAACAAGATTCTTACCTGCATTGATTACACTTAGCAGGAATGATACTCTGTACCTGAAGATCCATTCTGATGAATTCATTTTTTCAAAGAGCGGACTCAACAGCTCTGAGACCAACGTGTCGCTGTACCTTGACAAGGATTCGATATACCACTCAAACCTTGCATTCTCGTATAATGCTGAAATGAAACAGGTAAATCTTTTCAGGGGCAACAATCCCGTTTCACGAAGCCCTTATTTCGATTCATTCCATAATCTCGACATGTACTTTGAATATCTTTCATGGGATATGAAAGGCTCAAAAATAATACTATCGAGGGCAAGAGGAGCAGCACTGGGTCAGGCTCAGTTTGAATCAAGATCATTTTTTAATGCTGCCTACTTCACCAGGCTCTCCGGAATCGATGATTATCATCCTCTTTACCTCCTGAAAAGATTCGCCGATTATTACTATTCAACAACATTTCCCGTTGAAGAATTTGCTAAATGGCTCAACAAGCCGCCGGAAATGGTTACATCGCTCTGTATCGACATGGCAAACCGGGGCTTTATTTTTTACAACAGGAAATACAATGAAGTAACCATGAAGGAAAAGGTTTTCGATTTCCTTGATTCATATGCCAGAAGACAGGATTACGATGTCCTTAATATAATGAGTGAGACCAAAGCGCCGCTGGACAATGCGATACTGGATCTACGGAATTTCCGCCTTACTGTTAATGGCGTTTCTGAAATATTTCTCAGTGACTCGCAACGCGTTGCCATCTACCCTTACAAACAACAGGTGGTAATCGGCAGGAACAGAGCTATGGAATTTGACGGAGTTGTTGAAGCCGGACTGTTTACGGTGTTCGGACACAAGTTTTCATTCAGCTATGATACCTTTAAAATAAGGCTTGAAAAGATTGATTCGATAAAGATAGCTGTTGAAACAGAAAAGAAAGATGCATACGGCAACCCTGTAATCAAAGAAATAGATAACCTGATTCAGCTTGGCACAGCCGAATTGTATATCGACCAGCCTGATAACAAATCAGGACTAAAAAGTCTTAAACAGTACCCGATAATCAATGCAATTACTTTTTCCTATATCTTCTTTGATAAGATACCCGGACTCGAAGGTGTTTATCCGCAGCAGGATTTTTATTTCAAAATTGATCCGTTTACGTATGAAAATATAGATCACTATACAAACGAGGATATGAACCTGGAAGGAGAATTTGTGGCTGGAAACATACTTAAGCCGACAAGGCAATACCTGACAATACAGGATAACAACTCACTGGGTTTCAACATGATGATACATGAGGAAGGAATTGGTGTCTACAACGACAAAGGGATGCTCTATGAGAATCTGTCTATGAGCAACCGTGGGCTTATAGGCGGAGGCTCGCTTAAGCATCTTACATCTACAACAAAATCAGAAGAGTTCATGTTTTTCCCGGATTCAATGATAACACGTGCAACCGAATTCAATATCGACAAGGAAACCGGTATGTTTCCTTCAGTTAATTCTGAAAATGTCGCAATAAAATGGGATACCGGCAAAGATGAATGGATGGCATCCAATGCTTCAGGTAAAAGCTTTGCCATGTTCGATAACGGGACCTCGCTTGACGGACAACTTACTCTTACACCTTCATTGCTTAAGGGAACCGGGATAATAAATACTTCCGACTCAAGAATAACCTCCAACCTGTTCACCTTTGCTTCTGGCCAGATAAAAGCTGATACATCTGTTTATAACCTCAAATCTCTTTCAACCAGCGGCTATTCATTTATAGCTGAAAATGTCAGATCAGATATAAACTTTGATCTGCAAACCACCCAGTTTCATCTGAATACAGATACATCAATGGTCAAATTCCCTGAGATCCAGTATATATGCACAATGACCGATTTTACATATAATATGGCAACCAGGGTGCTCAATATGGAGCAGAAAGGTAAGAAAGACACTGAGCTTCTTCTCCCGGATAAACTCCTTGCTCTTGATTTCGGGCAGCTTGAGAACCCTACCTTCTTTTCGACAAATGTAATTAACGACACAATTGCATTTACTTCATATAAAGGCAGCTATCACCTGAACGAAGAATATGTTGAAGCGGAGAACATAAATTACATTCACATCGCCGACGCACTGATACAGCCTGAAAAAGGGAAAATCACAATTAACAGGAGGGCTAAGATCCAGCAGCTTCAGAATGCTGTAATTGCAGTAAATAACAAACATATACTCCACACTGCCCGGATTGATATAGAATCAACAAAGAGGTATTACGGGAGCGCCCTGTACGACTATGTTGACGAAAACAAGGAGATTCAACAGATATCTTTTTCTGAAGTCACTGTCGATACGATGGCTACAAGCGCCAGGGGATTCATACCTGCAAGCCAGAAGTTTATGCTAAGCCCTGACTTTACTTATCAGGGAGATGTAAACCTTTATGCAGCAAACCAACTCCTGTCGTTTACGGGTTCTGCCGGAATAATAAGTAAATGCGATGAGATCAGGAGCTTCCCCGTGAAGTTCAGGTCATACATAGATCCAAAAAATATCATGATCCCCATAAGTGAGAAACCCCGTGACATAAATGACAATATGATCTTTTCGGGCTCATTCCTAAACATCGATTCCATTCATGTTTACCCGGCTTTCCTTTCAGCCCAGAAATCGTGGACAGACGCTAACCTGGTGAATGCCAACGGATTCCTGTATTTCGATAAGGCAAAGTCAAGGTATGTCATTACATCGCGTGAAAAGCTGGCTGACCAGAGCCTCCACGGCAATATGGTTGCATTTGACAGGAATTACTGTATCCTTTCGAGTGAAGGGAAGCTGAATTTCGGCACAAATTACGATCTCGTGAAGATGACCAGCGCGGGTAAGGTATTGCATACTCTTGACTCCAATGATGTTAATATTGATGCAATCCTGGCATTTGATTTCCATTTCTCTACTGAAGCCCTGAAGATGATGAGCGACGAGATAAGAATGGTTCCAACCCTCAAACCTGTAAATCTCAACAGCGAGATGTATATCAAGGGAATGAAAGACCTGATGGGTGCTGAAGCGGCAACCCGCATGAAGGAAGAGCTTGATCTTTTCGGAACATCGAGAGACCTTCCAAAGGAGTTCAATTTCGAGATACTGCTCAACGATGTTAAGCTTTACTGGAATGAATCCTCATCATCATTCAGGTCAAAGGGGCCGATCGGCATCGGATTTATAGGAACACAGCCTGTCAATGTTTACGTCGATGGATACATTGAGATCCAGCGCAGAAGGTCAGGTGATATGTTCGATATCTATCTCAAAGCTAATGAAACAACCTGGTATTACTTCAGCTACATAAGAGGCAATATGATGGTTCAGGCTTATAATATCAATTACAATTCACTGATTGCCAACACAAAACAGAATCTGAGAAAGCACCCGGAGTCCACGGTAAGGATGCCTTATACATATATGATCGCGGTAGAGGACAGACTGAGCAGGTTTCTCCAGAGGATGAGAAATGAGAATCTTGAGGATGTTCCAGGGTCTCCGGTCAGGTAACTTATACTCTCTTTCCTATGCAGGTCTTTTACGCACCCGGTATTTCAGGCAGTTCCTGGTCTCTCGATGAAAAAGAATCGAAGCATATCATCAGGGTTCTGAGAATGAAAAAAGGTGATCCTGTTAAAGTTATTGACGGCAAGGGAAATTTGTATGAAGCATTGATAGCTGACCCCGACCAGAAAAGATGCCTTCTGGAAGTCATATCAGTGACCAGGGATTTTGAGAACAGGAACTACAGGCTTCATATAGCGATCTCACCGCTGAAGAATCCTGAACGCTTTGAATGGTTCGTTGAAAAGGCTGTGGAAATAGGGGTTGATGAGATTACGCCCCTCATCTGCAGGTACACCGAAAAAACATCCGTAAAGACAGAAAGGTTAAGAAGCATTATTATTTCTGCCATGAAGCAGTCGCTTAAAGCCAGGGCTACTATCATAAACAAACCTGAAAGCTTCAACGATTTTATAAATGCCGTGAATGACGGCGTGTTTATGATAGCTCATTGCCGCGGTGATAAAGCCAGGAAAACAATACCGGAAGTCTATCGTAAAGGGGACAATGCAGTAATTCTGATTGGTCCCGAGGGAGATTTCTCTGAGGAAGAGATAGATGCAGCAGGAAGAAGAGCCTTCATACCGGTTCATCTGGGCAGCAGCAGGCTGAGAACAGAAACGGCAGGCATCGCTGCCTGCCATTCCATATACTTCATCAATCAGTAATTGATTAGGTACTTGTAAAGAAATCAAGCACATCTCCCAGTCTTTTGGACGGGATATTATAGAATTCGGTGTATTTGCAGTCATCGCAGGTAACAGAAGTGAATCTTCTGTTCTGTATATCGAAGATCTTGGTTATAAAGCTGCCTACAGCCCTGATCTCCCCTGTTGTACAGGTTTTACATCCGCATTTCGGACAGCTGTATTTCATAGGTTTGTTCATAACTCCGTGATTTTGTCATTATCTGTTTTTGTTTTCCATCTTCGCGATTAGCCTGCGGGTGAGCTGTTTTCCCGGAACCGGGCTGACTTTCTTCAGGAGGCTGATAACATCGCTGAACTGTGCGGATAATCCGAAAGCATCCTCAAAAAGGTCAATTTTCTCGGTTTTGATATCGCGGTATGAAAGTAAGGGTGTAGAAGTCAATCTCATAGGCATCATTTTCCCTGAAAACGATTGCCTTTAGATAATATTGTTCAGGAATAATGATTTGTATAAACATTTTAGAGGTACAACGGTACAGAGGCACAATGGCGCAAAGGTCTTTGACTAATTCTCTTTCCGCTATGCCGTTGCACCGTTACGCGGTCAGTTCATCGTCAGCGAAATTTTCTTCTCCTCCATCAGCTTCCTCATGTTTATGAGGGCATAACGCATCCGTCCCAGGGCTGTATTTATGCTTACATCGGTGATCTCGGCAATCTCCTTGAAGCTGAGACCTGCGTAATGACGTAATATCACCACCTCACGCTGATCCTCTGGAAGAAGACTGATCATCTTCCGTACATCTTTAAGTATCTGCCTTTTTATCATGTCATCTTCCACAGTCGCATCTGACAATTTCCTCGAGTTGAAGATATCCGACTCATAGTCGTCGTTTGAAACTGTATTCATCTGCTTCACACGCCTGAAGTGGTCAATAATAAGGTTGTGTGCTATACGCATGACCCAGGACAGGAATTTGCCGTTATCGTAGTATTTACCGGCTTTGACCGACTGGATTACTTTCATAAAAGTATCCTGAAACAGGTCCTCGGCAAGCGCCTGATCGCGTATATAAAGACTTATATACGAGTAAACTTTATTCTTATGACGTTGGATCAGATGTTCAATGCAGGACTGCTCACCTTTTATGAACCTCTGTATCAGTTCATAATCGGAAATCATTTTATTCATCGCTCTCTCTTTTAATTAACAAGAGTAGAGTTGTTTAATAGGCAGTCCTCCTTTTTTGGATAATAATATGTGACAAAAGAAAACAATTTTTTTTAATCTGAAAGTATTACTTTTGAATTTTAACATATTTTTTACACGAACAGGCGGAAATTGTTGATGAACGGAAGTATTGAAATCAGGGGTGCAAGGGTTCATAATCTAAAGAATATCAGTGTCAGGATTCCCAGGAACAAGCTTATTGTAATTACCGGTGTATCAGGGTCAGGCAAATCGTCGCTTGCCTTCGACACCATATATGCTGAAGGCCAGCGCCGTTATGTTGAAAGCCTGTCGTCGTATGCCCGCCAGTTCCTGGGAAGAATGAACAAGCCTGAAGTTGACTTCATCAACGGCATCCCTCCTGCCATTGCTATAGAACAGAAGGTCAACTCAAGAAATCCGCGGTCAACTGTCGGCACATCAACAGAGATATATGATTACCTGAGACTTCTGTTTGCAAGGATCGGACACACGTTCTCCCCTGTTTCCGGTAAAGAGGTAAAAAAACACAGTGTCGATGATATTGTCAGCTACCTGGCTTCTCTTCCTGAAGGTACCAAGGCCATTCTGACTGCTTCCGGCGAAATACCCTTAAATATTAAGGCAGCGGAATACTTCTCTTTCCTGGGCAAGCAGGGGTTTGACAGGATTGAGTCGGACGGGGAGCTGCTAAGGACAGACCAGATAACAAAAAAAGATGACTACAAGTCAGGACAACGGGTTAACATAGTGATTGACAGGCTTATCATTAGTCACTCAGCAGATAATTTCAGCAGGGCTGCCGATTCAGCCCAGACTGCCTTTCAGACTGGCCAGGGATACTGCCAGGTAGTGATCCCGGAGGATGGAGGAGGCGTAAAAAGGGAAAGCTTCTCAAATAAGTTTGAAGCTGACGGAATAATGTTCCAGGAACCTACAGAGTATCTTTTCAGCTTTAATAATCCCATCGGGGCCTGCCCTTTATGTGAAGGTTACGGAAAAATAATCGGGGTTGATGAGAACCTTGTAATCCCCGATCAGAATCTTTCAGTATTTGATGATGCTGTAGCTTGCTGGAAAGGCGAAACCATGAAAAAATGGAAGGAACGACTTATTGCAAATGCAGATAATTTCGGCTTCCCTGTGCATAAACCATATTTTCAGCTAACCGATCAGCAAAGATCGCTTTTATGGAGTGGCAACAAATACTTCTACGGCATCAACCGTTTCTTTCAGCATCTCGAGGAAAAGAAATTCAAGATACAGTACAGGGTTCTGCTCAGCCGTTACAGGGGCAAAACGACATGTCCGGAATGCAAAGGATGCAGGTTGCGGAAAGAGGCAGGCTATGTAAAGGTTGCCGGAAAGAGTATCCAGGAACTTGCCATGATGTCCATAGACAAATTATATGAGTTTTTCACTGATCTCAGACTGCCTTCAGATGATGCTGTAATTGCTGAAAGGCTTCTGAAGGAGATTACTGTAAGACTGCGCTTTATGATTGAGGTCGGTCTCCCCTACCTGACCATTGACAGGCTCTCATCGTCACTCTCAGGCGGAGAGTCACAGCGGATAAACCTCTCTACTTCACTGGGCAGCAACCTGGTAGGCTCAATGTACATTCTTGATGAACCAAGCATAGGATTGCATCCACGTGACACCAACCTTCTTATAAGTGTACTCCGGGAACTCAGGGACCTGGGAAATACGGTAATTGTGGTGGAACATGAAGAAGAGATAATAAGAGCTGCAGATTATATAGTTGACATGGGGCCGGAGGCCGGTAGACTCGGTGGTGAAGTAGTCTATTGCGGAACTCTTGATCTTTCCCCGGCAAATCAATCACTTACTGCTGGTTACCTCACCGGAAGACTTAAAATACCCGTACCGGGATCAAGAAGAAAGTGGCACAGCTATATTGAGTTATCCGGCGCCAGGGAAAACAACCTGAAAAACATCAGTGTAAAATTTCCGCTTCACACAATAACGGGTGTTACAGGAGTCAGCGGCTCAGGCAAGTCCAGCCTGGTTTCCGATACCTTATATAAATACCTTTCAAACAGGCTTGCCGGTAACAACCTTAAACCGGGCCAGTTCAGGCAAATAAAAGGTGATTTATCAACTCTTACCGGGATTGAGATGGTGGATCAGAATCCAATCGGAAAATCGAGCAGGTCAAACCCTGTAACCTATCTTAAAGCCTACGATGAGATCAGAAAACTGTTTGCCGAACTCCAGGCATCGGTTCAGAATAATTTCAAAGCCTCGCATTTCTCATTCAACATTGAAGGGGGGAGATGCGAAGAGTGCCAGGGAGAAGGAATTATCCGTGTTGAAATGCAGTTTATGGCAGATGTTGAGCTTACCTGTGAAGCCTGTAAGGGTATGAGGTTCAGGAAAGACATCCTCGAGGTGAAATACCATGAAAAGAACATTTACGATATCCTTGAAATGACAATTGATGATGCGATCGCATTCTTCGGGAGTCACCCGGGAAGAACTGAAAAAAGGATCATCGATAAACTTAAACCTCTCTCTGATGTAGGTCTCGGATACATCAAAATGGGCCAGTCGTCAAGCACGCTGTCAGGCGGTGAGAGCCAGAGGGTTAAGCTTGCCTATTTTCTGAGTCAGGAGAAGGAGAGCGGTCACATACTTTTTATTTTTGATGAACCTACCACAGGGCTTCATTTCCATGACATCAATAAGCTCCTTAAATCGCTGAATGCACTGGTTGACCATGGTCATTCGGTTATTGTGATTGAGCATAACCAGGAAGTCATAAAATGCTGTGACTGGGTTATAGACCTTGGTCCTGAAGGAGGTGAAGAGGGCGGGTATGTTGTGTTTGAGGGGAAACCTGAAGATCTGGCTGATCATGGTAAATCGCACACAGGCAGGTTTCTGGCATCCAGGTTAAACAAGCAGGGACATTGCATGTAATGTCCCTGCTATATTCTATTTCTTCATCTTGAATCCGAACATTATAGCCACACAACCGCTTGCGGGGGTATCACCGGGCTGGTTGAATGATGAAACCTTAATGACAAGCTTTAGCTGCTGGCTTGATTCAAGCTTAAAATCCCATGTGCTTGCATAGTCCTTATCCTTGTTGGAGTAGAGGATATTCTTATTTGTATCCATGATCCTGAATTCAATAGCAGGAAGTTTATCCTCCCCTACTATTGCAACCCGGTATTCCATATCGGAATAAAATGTCTTGTAAAGCTCTGCCTCTTCACCCTCAATAAGAACTGCTGCATGGTAGTTCCCGTCATGTGTAAATCCTCCCTTTACCAGCTCCGGGTAGCATTCTTTTTTGGCAAAAGCCTTGCACTGAGAATAAGAATAGCTGCTAAAGGCAAAAATCAGAAATGCAGCAAGTATAAACGTCTTTATTAGTCTCATAGCTTCTTATTTTACGATTGTATTTCTTATCTGTGCTGTCACCTCTGTCAGCTCCATGAAGATCTGTGGTGTCATGTCGGTTTTGACCTGAGACTTAAGTACAGTTGTGTTTGTTGCCGGGTCGTACTCAGGACGTACAGGTGTGGTATCGATCTTTATTTTATCGAATGTTGCTTTGAGTTTCGCAACGTCCACCATCAGTTCGTCCACTGCCGGGTTACCGGCGCTCCTTTTGAGCAGGTTCAGAAGTATATCGATTGATAGTTTCTGATCAATGATCTTGCTTACCAGTTTATTCCCGTTATAATCTTTCATATCAACCAGTTGTGTTGATATATAAAGGCCTTCTATCCAGCCGCCCACAAGAACCATTGCAGCAGTAGCCGGCTGGCCGTTATCTTCAAGGTATGAATTTGAATTCAGGAAGGTCTGGGAGACGATATCCATTATGACCTCGGTGTTGTTTATATTCTCCTCAAGGTTATTGATATCATCCTCGTCTATTGCGTCGAGAATGCCAAGCCCGTCGGCCATCTTTTTGGCAGCGTTCATATAGTCGATCAGAAGCTGAGTCTGCTCATAAAGGCTGGCAAAGCTGAGGTCGCACGTATATACGCCGAGGTTAAGTGCCATGGCCTTGTTGGTTACATAGCTGTTGACCCTGGAGACCGGGTTGAGGACACCTTCTTCAAATTTAGCACCTGCATTCTTAATCAGCATTGCTGATTCAAGGGGTGATGGCAGGGCCTCAAATATCCTTTCTGCCTGTTTTATATCCTGGAGAATTTCCGTATTATCCTGCGGCACCTTTACCGAGAGATCCTCACCAGAGGCTTTTTTCCCTCCCTTACAGGCTGTAAGAAATCCCAGGGTAAGAATAAATACAAACAAAATACCTGAATTGATTCTGTACTTTCTATTCATAATCAAAGGATTTAATTGTCTAACGTAATTCACGACTAAATTAGTACTTTATTTTTATTTTTCAAAAACAGTGCCACGTAATTGACGTATTTCTAACTTTGGCGGAAAATTAAACTCAAAAGCGGTGATAAAATCTGAAAAGAAGCTGAAGGAACTGACCACATTGTTTGGCAGGAAGAACAAGGAAGCCATTAAAGGAGCGATAACGCTGCTGCGTGAAGAGGAGCCTTTTGAAGGTGTGATAAACCTGCTGGCCTCATTTTATGACAGTTCCGACGACAAGCTTCTGAAAAAGGTGATAGAGGACTTTTTCAACGACCTAAAGGATCATTCAGCAAGGCCGGAAGTCATTGCTGAAATCAGGAAACCATGGAAGTCCAACACAATCAGTATGTTAATATCGTCATGCTGGCAGTCAGGCTTGGACTATTCAGATTATCTTACTGACCTGGCCAGGGTCTTCCTTAAAAGCGATTATGCAACTTCAGTGGAGTGCATGACAGTAATTTCGGAGTCGGTAAATAACAGCAGCAGGCAGAGGAAAGATGAGATCATCAGAATTATCAGGGATAGCCCTCTTTCGTCCACCAATGAAAAATTTATCCTTACGGAGGAGTTGATATCAATACTTAAAAGGTAAATCCGTCTATTCCTCTGACGAGAAATACTTCATGAACTGGGTCCTTTCGAATATCACAGGCTTATTGTAATTACGGTAGTTCAGCCTGCCCCTGAAGTCGGCTATTGATCCGAACCTGTTCCTGTCCATCCACGATTCTATATTGTTGTTCATCTCCTTCAGAAACGGAAGCCCTTTTTCATACAGAACGGAACAAACCTGTACAGTGTGCGCTCCGGCCAGCAGAAATCGTATTGCATCGGTTCCACTGTGTACACCCGTGGAAGCAGAGATATCGATCCTGATATCCTGTGCGCTTGCCATTGC